>FWPU01000255.1_pt1 | contig 170374 bp, 153 predicted proteins | sample 2228361 | NCBI WGS metagenome assembly FWPU01 (sample SAMEA103939777, study PRJEB20133) | metagenome | reverse complement strand
TCACACGCCAAAACTGCGCCTAACAACGGGTTGCAGGCGACGTTGCTCCGCTGCGCTCCGCAACGCGCCTGAACCCGGCCGTTGGGCGGCTTGCCCCTAGCAAAGAAAGGAGCAGAAAATGGGCTACCAGAAATTACTCCAGTACATTGTTAGCGTAATAGTGATTGCATTGTTCTTAGTCGGGTGTGGCGCTTCAACAGCCTCTCCCACTCGTTCCGGCCCCCCTACATATTCCGAAGTGTTGAGAACCTATCCCAGGGGTACTGAGCTATGCAAGACCGTAGCATCAATTGAGGGTGTCGGAGCAGGAGAAGAGAACTGGCTACTCAAGGGCGATGTTGAATTCCGGGATAACCAGATGTTGGTAAAGTGTTACGGGACAAAGATTACTGTCAACGTGTCCGTCACGATTGGTAACAAAAGCTATGCGCCAGGAACCAAATTGACTGTTGATAAAGACCTCAACTGGATTGAGGTATCGAGTTGGGAATAGGAGGAAAGCAATGGAAGCAATACTTGGCGTACTGATAACGGTTGCCTTCTTCGCATCCTGGATTATCCCCATCGTACTGGGCGTAAAGTGGGCAAAACGAAACGGCGTCTCACCCCATTGGATGTGGTTTGGCCTTCATCCTTTGGGAGCGTGGATAGCATTTCCAATAATCCGATGGGGCAGCGAGATTAGCCAAGTAGGGAACACTGCTGTCAAATGGGTAGCTGGAAAGGTGGCCTGTCCATCTTGCGGCAAGTTTACCCCCATAAATAGCACTTTTTGTGCCAACTGTGGGGTGGCGGTACTCAAACCCATTTGCCCTCGTTGTAAAGCAGACAAGACACGCTTTGTCGGGCGCGTTGGTCATTACATTGGCTGGGGTGTCTTGCTGTTCTTCCTTGGGGCTTTTCCATTGAGCCTTTTGGAACAGTCGGGTACTGGCGGACCGATGACCTGGGGAGACCTAATATATGTGCTAATAGCATTGCCACTCCTCACAGGCTCGCTCATAATGTTTGTAAGGCCACTCTCGCGAAACACGAAGTGTATCAAGTGCTTATCGTGTGGCACAGAGAGCTTTGTTTCAGGCATAACAGCCTTTCAGCAACAAGCCGCGTAGAGTGTCCGGCTTTGAATCGAGATAATAGGTGTAGGGTTCACTGGAAAGCCGCCCAACAACGGCGTGCAGCCGTTGGGCGGCTCTAGCTGTTCAAATGAGCAAGGAGATAATGACATGATCGTCTTTTGGAAACCTCCAGCTGGGATGATCTTTGGCGTTAGTTTCTTCGCAGGCTTGTTATTCGGATATTTTATACTACATTCTGCCTTTGGAATGGATGAGGTTCTAGCCAATGTGATAGGAGTCACTCTTGGGTGCATTGCGATGGTTATTTGGGATATTAAGTACCGAAAAGATAACGGGTGTGGATTGGGCGATGTCGCCGTATCTTCTTTCTTTGGATTAATCCCAACATGGTTGGCTGGTGTTCTCTTCTGTATTTTCATCTGGGTAAGCGCATTTCGCCTCATCGTATACTTGTTGTCGTATTGAAGCGCTCAAGCGGATAGGGTACAAGGGTAAGCGCATCTTGCTGACGTAAGAGGAGAAAAAAATGAACAGTAAACAGTCATCGCGGGCAATTGCCACAATTCCATTGACGGTAATTGTCATACTGTTGGGGGCATGTGGCGGTACCCCAACCGTGGTTGCGACTATTGAACCTTCTCCAACCCTCATTTCGCCAACAGAAACGTCAACACCCATACCACCTACATTTGTGCCCACGTGGACTTCTGTCCCTGCCACCGTTACGCCAGACGACGAGTTGCGCCTGACATTCTTCCGTAATGGAGGCGTGTGGAGCTTTTTTATTAACCGCGCCACAGATTCCGGATGGCCCGTCCTCGTACTGGGCAGCAAATCCGCTTTGGTCAGAACAACGAAGATTACACTCGGTAGCGCTGAATTGAGTCAAGAGACCACCATTGAATCGGCAAGCAAAGTATTGGATTTGTACAGTGCTGATGTAGAGACTAAACTCAACTTCTTCCATCTATACGCTGACGGGATCGAGCGGGGCGAATTCGAAGCCCTGCTAATAATGGTGAAGGATGTTCAGGAAGGTGAAATTATATCGATTCTGGCCGCGGTTACCTTATCAAAACAGAGTTTCCTAGAACTCATTCTCTCTTCGGCAGACAGCTAGATGACTAACGCAGATACAATAAGTTTCAAAGTTCCGGTTATTTTTCTAGGAACGTTGGTAATTACGACTGGTTGGCATTCGTATGCTACACTGCCCAACACTGGCTGCAACGGACAGGGCTTCGCCCTGGTGGTACGGGGCGGCTTTGCCAGCAATTGTTCTGGTCAGCAAAGGGGTCTCGCCTGCCCCGCCCTGCCGCTAAGCCTTGCCGTTGGGTTGCCTTTTCGTAATCACAAAGGTATGGTGACAAAATGCCAATCACATTTCTGCAGATGGCACAAAAGGTTTTGAGCGAAGTAGAACAACCTCTTTCAGCTTCTGAGATTTGGCAAGTTGCCGTAACCAAAGGTTATGACAAACTTATTGATTCAAAAGGTAAAACGCCGTGGGCAACTCTTGGCGCGCTGATTTACGTGGATGTGCGCGATAACCCTTCAACAGTATTTGCACCAATAGGGGCGCGACCTAAGCGTTTCATTCTCAAGAGCCAAGTTGACAGATTGGGTGATAGAGTTCAAGAAAGCCCAATTGCCCCACAAATTCAAAAATCCCAGTTTCTCGAGAAAGACTTACATCCGCTGATGGTATATTACGGCTTTTACTATCTGAAAGCCTACTTGAAAACCATCAGTCATAACAAGTAAGACAAGAAAGGCTTTGGCGAATGGGTCCATCCAGATATTGTTGGGTGTTACTTCCCGTTTCGCGATTGGGATTGTGAAGTTGTAGAAGTCAGTACAATAATGGGGAATACTGCGGTCAAGTTGTATTCGTTCGAACTAAAACGTGAGTTGTCAATAGCTAATCTGCGTGAAGCCTTTTTTCAAGCAGTTTCTAACTCATCTTGGGCAAATGAAGGGTATTTGGTAGCGGCTATCATTGATACCGATGATGACTTTATTAATGAATTAAAGAGATTGTCAACAGCCTTTGGTATAGGTGTTATTAAGTTAGATATTGATGACCCTGATTCGACGGAAGTCCTACTCCCAGCAAGAGTGAAAGAAGCTATTGATTGGGATACTGTGAACAAATTGTCAGGCATTAATCGCGATTTCCGAGAGTTCTTATGTCGCATACGAATTGATATGACCAGCCGAGGAGTAAGAAAAGAGTTGTACGACCCTGTAATGGACAAGGATGAATTGCTAAAATTCCTAGCAAAGAAAAGGGCTTCTTCTTAATCCAAAGGCAACCCAACCCGCGCTTTCACCAGACGCCACTCGGCTGCCCCTTTGTTCCACTCAGGACAGGGCTTTGCTGCGTGGCTGAACGCTACCTTTGGGCGGCACCTCGTCAGCCCTGATATAATATCCGCAGTGGTCTAAGCCGAACGAGGCGCCACCATGACCATGGATCCTTTACCAAATTTGCAACAACCATTCTTGGGGCCCAATCACCGCCTCGCCGGGCGGCTGACAACAGCTCGCCGCTGGCTATTTGTCGGGCGCATCGCGGAGCGGGAACTCTTCCGGCAGGCGTTGCTGGCCGATACGCCTCCCTTTGCTGTGCTCTATCTCTTCGGTCCCGGCGGGGTGGGCAAAACGACGCTGCTGTGGGAGTACTTGCACATCGCCGAAGCTCAGGGGCGCGCCGTATACCGGTTGGACGGCCACGAGATCGATGCCTCCCCTCCAGGGCTGCTCTTTGCCCTCTCCCAGGCTATCAATCCGCAGCTGCTGCCCCTATCCCTGAAGGCGCTGGCCGATCTGCCGCCCGCCGTACTCATCCTCGACACCTACGAACGCCTCGCCCCCCTTGACAACTGGCTGCGCGAAACGTTCTTACCGGCCTTGCCAGCGCATGTGTTGGTGGTTATCGCCGGCCGCAATCCCCCCTTGGAACCCTGGCGCACCGACCCGGCCTGGCGACACCTGGCCCGCATCGTCTCCCTGCGCAACCTGCGCCCGGAAGAGAGTCGGCAGTTATTGACCACGTTGCAGGTACCTGTCTCCCTGCAAGAGAACATCCTCAGCCTCAGTTACGGCCATCCCCTGGCTCTGGTCCTGCTGGCTGACTGGCTGGCTCTGGCTGGGGCAAGCACAGAAGAGATCAGCCTCGAGCGCGCCCCAGACGTGATCCGCCTGCTGGTCGAGCGGTTTATGCGGGATATCCCCACACCCCTGTATCGCCAGGCCCTGGAAGCGTGTGCCCTGGCACGGGAGACCACCGAAGCCCTGCTGGCCGAGGTGCTGGGTGAAGAAGCCGCCCCCACCCTCTTTGCCTGGCTGCGCGGCCTCTCCTTCATCGAAGCCGGTTCGACGGGTCTCTATCCCCACGATCTGGTGCGGGACGTGTTGGAAACCGACCTGCGCTGGCGCAACCCCGAAGCCTGGCGTCAACTCTACCGACAGGTGCGCGGCCACCTGAATCGCCGCTTCTGGGAGGGCAGCGGCCTCGCCCGCCAGCAGGCCTTTGCAGACCTGCTTTATTTGCAGCGTCATCAGCCGGCCATGAAGCCCTTCTACGACTGGAAGGCCCTGGGCGGCGCCTATCACGACCCGGCCACGTCGCAAGATCACCCTCATATTCTGGCCATGGTGGAAACCCACGAAGGCCCGGAGTCGGCCCGGATCGCCGCCTACTGGCTCCAACGCCAGCCTGGGGCTTTTGTGGTCTTTCGGGGGCCGGACTCCCTCCCCCTGGGCTTTTCGGCCAACTTGCTTCTGGACGCTGTGACCCCCGAGGATGAGCAGACCGACCCGGCTGTGTGCGCCATCTGGGCCTTTGTACGGCGCTACGGCCCCCTGCGCCCCGGCGAACGCATCCAGATTGCCCGCTTCTGGATGGGCCGGGAGATCTACCAGGCTCCTCTGACCCACAACATGATCACCCTGAACACCGTGATTATCTGGCAGACTACGCCCAACCTGGCCTGGACCTTCTGTTGCACTGCCGATCCGCTTTTCTGGGAAGAGCTGTTTACCTACATCAACTTCTGTCGCGTCGTTGAAGCCGATTTCGATGTGGGCGGTCACCGCTACGGGGGTTTTGCCCACGACTGGCGCGCCGAGCCGCTGGCTGTGTGGAGGGAGATCATGGGCGAGCGGGAACTCAGCCTGGACTTCAGGCCGGAGCCGGCCAGCCAGTCTGCCCTGCCGCCGCTGGTGGTCCTCTCCCAGCCTGAATTCGCCGAGGCTGTGCGCCAGGCCCTGCGCGACTACAACCGGCCGGACGCTCTGGCCGGCAACCCTCTGCTGCGTTCCCGCGTCTTGCTCGATTTTGTCAGCCCCAACCCCGGTCCGCAAGCCCTACAATCCCTACTGCGCGTCGCCGCTGAAACCCTGACTGCCAGCCCGAAAGACGTGAAATTCTACCGGGCGTTACATCACACCTATTTTCAGCCAGCCTCCACTCAAGAAGCCGCCGCCGAACGGCTCGGTTTACCCTTCAACACCTATCGTTACCAGCTCGGCAAAGGCATCGAGCGGGTGACCAACTGGCTCTGGCAGCGGGAATTGTATGGCCCGAGCCCCTGAGCGGCTCTACACGAAATTTTAGATTCACATGTAAGAAGACGGCTATCTTCAAAGGAGCTGTCTTTTTGCTTCTTTCGGCAAAGATTCGGCAGCTATTCGGCTGGAAAGTTGGCAGTTTTCCGGGCTATATTGTGAACAAGTTAGGTCGGAAAATGCGCTTTCCGACCGGAGGCACCTTCTCTGGCAACACCATTTTGCTCTCTAAGTAAAGAAAGGAGATAAACACCATGGCAATGGCCATTCTCACCTGGGACCTGCCGCCACAGGAGCAGATGGCGGCTTACAATGAAAAGGCGCGCACGGACTGGATTCCCAGCGTGGTGCGCCAACCGGGCGTCAAGGACTTCCGCGGCCTGCGCAACGCCTTCCACACCAGCCCCCACGCTATGAGCATCACCGAGTATGACAGCCTGGCTGCGGCCCTGAAGTTCATCGAGACGGAGGACTTCGCCCGTGTCATGGAAGGCCTGCGGGCGGCCGGCGGCACCAACATCACCGTTCAGCTTTGGGATGTGTCGCCGGTAGGCCCCGAACCCATCCGGCCAGGCAGTTAGGCAGTCGGGCCCGGGCGAGGGTGTAGCGGCGCTGCGCCCCCTATCCCAAATCAAATGGAGGTGCAACATGCAAGTAACTGATACCCAAACCAACGAATATCCGATTGCCCACACCCGCCATGAACTGGAGCGCCTGGTGCACCAGGGACGTTTCTTCGGCGATCTGACTGAGTATTTGCTCCACCAGGCCGGGCTGGCACCCGGCATGCGCGTTCTGGACGTGGGCTGCGGCGCTGGCGATGTCTCGTTTCTGGCCGCCAAATTGGTCGGGCCCCAGGGCGCGGTCATCGGCGTGGACAAAGCGCCGGAAGCCATCACCTACGCCCAACAACGGGCGCAACAAGCCGGGTTGGATAACGTCCGCTTTGTGGCCGCTGACCTGGCTGAGTTTCAACTCGACACCGAACCGATAGACGCCCTGGTCGGCCGGCTGGTGCTGATGTACTTTCCCGACCCGGCCACCGTGCTGCGCCGGCTGTTGGCCTTCGTCAAACCGGGCGGGATTGTGGCCTTTCAGGAACTGGACCTGCTGCCATCGCCGCCACCGGAGATCATGAGCGAGCCACGCTGTGAGAACTATGTCACCGCCGGCACCCGGGTCAACCAGACCTTTGCCCGCGCCCGTATAGACGGCCGTATCGCCTTCAAGTTAGGGCAGATTTTCCAGCAGGCCGGCCTGCCCGCGCCGCAGATGCTGGCGATGGCGCGCGTGGAGCGCGGCCCTCATTCACCCATCTACGACTGGATAGCCCAGGTCACCCGCAGCGTACTGCCCTTAATGCAGCAGGTCGGCGTGGCTACGGCCGAGGAGGTGCAGGTGGACACCCTGGCTGAACGCATACGCCGCGAGGCCGTCGAAAAGGATTGCACATTGGTCACACCCCCGCTGGTGGGCGCATGGGCACGGAAGGTGTAGGGATCGGCGTAAGTTGAGACAGGAGGAGCAGCGATGATCGGCGCATGGCTTGCCCAACGCAAAACACCAGCCCTTTACGCAGCCTTCAACCGCCATGACCTGAAAGCGGTGCTGGCAAATATTGCCGACGATGTCACTTTCGTCTTCCCTGGGGATGTGCGCGCCAGCGGTGTGCATTCCGGCAAAGAGGCGCTAGCACGCTGGTTCGAGCAGTTCTTCGCGCAGTTTCCCACCCTGCGCTTTACTGTGCGCCAGGTGACGGTGGCCAACCTGTTCGACCTGGTGGGGAACAACGTGGTCGCCACCCGCTGGGACGTAGAGGTGGTCAACCGCGGCGGCCGGCAGGGGCAGAACAGCGGGGTGACCGTCACTACCCTACGGCGGGGCAAAGCGGTGCATATTCAGGATTTCATCTTCGACACCGGGCCGGCCTTTCGGGCTGCCTGAGGGGAAGGAGAATGAGAATGCTTGCTGCAACCATAACCCAGGTTGAGGTGCGAAAAGGCGCGGTCATCTTCCAGGGCGTGCGCTCGCCCTACCTGGAGAGCGGCGACAGGCAGACCGGGGAAGCTGTTGTCTTCGTGCATGGCAACCCGGGCTCGTCGGAGGACTGGCGTGACCTGGTAGGCCAGGTGGGTGCTTTTGCCCGCGCCCTGGCCCCAGACATGCCGGGTTATGGCCTGGCCAACAAGCCAAAAGAGTTCGACTACACCGTCGAAGGCTACGCCCGCCATCTGAACGGCATTCTAAAGCACCTGGGCGTGCGCCGGGCGCACCTGGTGTTGCACGACTTCGGCGGACCATGGGGCCTGGCCTGGGCTGCCCAACACCCGGCCCAGCTGGCGAGCATCACCCTAATCAACATCGGCATCATGCCCGGTTACCGCTGGCACTCCCTGGCCCGCATCTGGCGCACGCCCATCGTCGGCGAGCTCTTCCAGGCCACGACGACCCGCTTCGCCTTTGGTCTCTTGCTGAAGCACAGCAACCCTCGCCGCCTGCCCAAAGCCATGGTCGACCGCATGTACCACGACCTGGATTGGGGCACGAAGCGGGCGGTGTTGCGCCTGTACCGGGCCACGGACAACCCCGGCCAGATGGCTGAAGCTCTGGGGTCGTTCTTCCGCCAACTGGATGTGCCAGCCCTGGTCATCTGGGGCGCGGCCGACCCGTATGTGCCGGTGGCCTACGCCGAGCGCCAGCGCGAGTTCTTCCCCCGCGCCCGCATCGTCATCCTGGAGGAGAGCGGCCACTGGCCCTTCGCCGACGATCCGGAAGCCGTGGCCGCTGCGCTCATTCCGTTTCTGCGGAAACAATTGGAAGCATAAAGGAGACAGCCATGACGGGTCGAAACCATGCTATCGTCATCGGCGCCAGCATGGGCGGGCTGCTGGCCGCCCGCGCCCTGGCCGATTTCTTCGAGCAGGTCACGCTCATAGAGCGGGACGCCTTCCCGCCCATCGGCGAACACCGCAAGGGTGTGCCCCAGGGCCGGCATGTCCACGTGCTGCACCTGCGGGGTGTTGAGATTCTGGAGGGGCTGTTCCCCGGCCTGATTGCCGATCTGGTGGCGCAGGGCGTACCGCTCATCAACCGTCCCGAAAAAGAGTTGATCTGGTTCGACGGCGGCGGCTACCATGCCCGTTTTACACTTGAAGACGGACGTCTCGGCGTGTTGGGCGTCAGCCGGCCGTTGCTGGAGGGCTACGTGCGGCAGCGGGTGATGGCACTGCCCAATGTCCGCGCCATCGAGGGGTGTGATGCCCTGGGGCTGGTTCCATCGGAACGGTGCAGTCGGGTGCGCGGGGTGCGCGTCCTGCGCCGGGCAGAAGGCAGCGCCGAGGAGGTGCTGGAAGCAGACCTGGTGGTGGACGCCGGCGGCCGCGGCTCCCGCGCGGCGAAGTGGCTGGAGGAACTGGGCTACGCACCGCCGGAGGAGGAACAGGTGACCGTCAACTTCGGCTACAGCACCCGGCTCTACCGCCGCTGGCCGGAGCATCTGGACGGCGCCAAGGCGGTCATCATCACCGCCTCTCCGGCGCTGAAACGGGGCGGGGTGATGCTAGCCCAAGAAGGTGACCGGTGGATCGTCAGTCTGGGGGGGTTCGTTGGCGATCATCCGCCGTTGGACGAGGAAGAGTTCATCGCCTATGCCCGCAGTCTGGCCGCGCCGGATATTTACAACGTCATCAAAGAGGCCGAGCCGCTCTCGGAGGCCATTCCCTACCGCTTCAAGGCCAGCCTGCGCCGGCACTACGAAAGGTTGCCCCACTTTCCGGAAGGATTTCTGGTCTTCGGAGATGCCATTTGCAGTTTCAACCCTATCTACGGCCAGGGGATGTCGGTGACGGCCATGGAGGCGCTGGACTTGCAGCAGGCGTTGCGTCAGGGGACGGACGGGCTGTGGCGGCGTTTCTTCTGCCGGGCGGCCAGGAGCATCGACAACCCCTGGCAGATTGTGGTGAGCCGTGACCTGCGCTTCCCGGAAGCCCAGGGGAAACGCACACTGGCCATCCGCTTCATCAACGCCTACATGGCCCGGCTGCACCGGGCGGCACATGGTGATCCGGTCATCGCCCGCGCCTTCAACGAGGTGGCGGGGTTGTTGGCGCCGCCCCAAAGCCTGATGCGGCCTGGCATTATGTGGCGGGTGCTGCGAGAGAATCTCAGGCGCCGCCCAACACAATCCTGGGAAACAGCTCTTTAGACAGGTGCGAGTTGGAATCCGAGTCGGGCGGCTTTCTTTTGCAGGCGCCTTACCTGCTGTTGGCGATATTTGGCCTCGTATTGCTCCACGCTCAAGGGCTGATATTCCACTTTGTACTTTAACATGCGGTAGTAGACCCGCGCGATGAAGTGCGCAGTGGCGACTGCCGCCTGGGCCGGGCCAATGCGGGCTTTCAACCGCCGGTAGAAAACGCCAAAGACGCACTCCGAACGCATGACGGACGCCGCTGCCTTGCAAAAGACCTGCCCGGCGCGGTTGCGCGTCTTCAGGGTGGCATTGCGCACGATTTTGCCGCCGGTGATTTCGTGCTTGGGCGCCGGCCCCAACCAGGAGCAGAAGTGTTTTTCGCTCGGGAATTTGCTCATGTCGGTGCCGGTCTCCATCACCGCTTGCTCGGCCAACGAGACGCCCAGCCCGTGAATAGCGGTCACGTCCACGCCGCAAATGCGCTTCAGGTGGCGGCGAATGCGCTGCGGGTCCTTGGGCGCGTTCTTGCTGTGGCTCTTGCGCTTGTGGTCAGGAAGCGGCGGCGGGTCGTCATCATCCGAACCATCTTCCTTCGGGCGGACATGCCCGTAGGTGCGCTCGATCTCGGCGTCACAGGCTTCGATCTGGCGGGTGTAGAAGTCGTACATCTCCAGCGACTGCTTCAGGACAAAGAGATGTTCTTCCTGCCAGGTTCCGATCAGCGCTTTGGCGATCTCTTCTTCATCCTTCTGGCAGCGATAGTTGCGCAGGGCAGCCAGCTTGCGCGGGTCGCGCTCTCCGGCGACGATGGCGCGGAGGATGGTCAGCCCGGTCTGACCGGTGACATCGCTCAACACCTGGGGCAGTTGGATGTTCATCTGCAAGAGCGCCTTTTGGATGTGCAGGATATGCGGGGCGCGATGTTCCAGCAGCTGGGCGCGGTGACGCAGCAAGGTGCGCAAAGCCACCAGGTCGGCTTCGGGGCGGAAGGAACTCTCCAGCAGACCGTAACTGTGCAGGGTTTGAATCCACTGGCAGTCCAACACATCGCTCTTGCGGCCGGGGATGCGGCGTAGGGCGCGGGCGCTGATCAGATGACAGCGAAAGCCCGCCGCTTCGAGGGTCTCGAAGAGCGGAATCCAGTGCACGCCGGTGCTTTCCATCGCCACGCTCTCGATGTGATGTTCTTTCAGCCAGGCGGCGATGGCGTGCAGGTCGGCGGTGTACGTGCCAAACGAACGTACCAGTAGGGTGTTCTCGTCGCCCGATACGCAGACCATGATTTCCTGCGCGCCGATGTCCACCCCGGCAGCATGGGGATTGACCCAGCTCATGGAGGCAAACGGACGGGCTTCGGTCAGGCTGGGGTTGGGTTGACTGAGTTTGCTCATGGAATACTCCTGGGCTGGGAATGCGGTAGGCCCGGCTGCTGAGAGGGGAATAGCTTCCTGAACGGGGTCGCCGAATACATCGGACGCCACCAATGGACAACTCATCGCAGCCGGAAACCATGTTGCAGCACGGGAGGCTTGCGCCACGCCAATGCGAATTGTACGGCTTGTGTGCCTGCCATTTTTGAGTATACTGTGAGTCGGGAGACTGCGCCGCTGTTTCCCCCTGGATGAACGATGGCCGCGCCATCGTGGGATGTTGCAGCGGACACGCTCCGCTCGCTGCGGCTGACGCGCCAGCCGTTGGGCCGCCCTACATATGGAGAGATCACACGTCAGCAGGTTCGACATGGAGGCCAGCATGACAACCAGCCAAGGTCACTACCTTGCATTACCAACATCCGGCAAGGGTGCAGGCGTTCTTGTGCTGCACGCGTGGTGGGGACTGAACGACTTCTTTAGGGGAGTCACCGATCGGCTGTCGCAAGAAGGCTTCGTAGCCCTCGCGCCGGACCTTTTCTCAGGAAGGGTCGCGCGAACGGTTGAGGAGGCCGAGCAACTTACCTCGGGTCTAGACGAAGAGAAAGACATTCCTCCAATGGTTCTGGGCGCTTTCGAGGAGCTGCGCAACCACCCCGCTGTCACTGGAAAATGGCTCGCAGCCGTCGGCTTTTCCTTTGGCGCATTCTGGGCAAGATGGCTAGCTCAAGAGAGACCCGATTCGATCCGAGCAGTCATCATCTTCTACGGCAATGGCTGGAACGTGCAACCCTCAAACGCCGCCTATCTTGGTCACTTCGCTGAGGCCGATCCATACCTGCCAGACGACGACAAGAAGGAACTGGAAAACAGCCTCAGGTCGATGGGCCGACCAACCACTTTCTACACTTATCGCGGAACAGGTCACTGGTTCATGGAGACCGACCGCCCGGAAGCGTACAATGCACAAGCAGCGCAGCTCGCATGGCAGCGGACAGTCGCGTTTCTCCACGAGCACCTCGGAGCCTGACTCGGGCATTCGGCCCCGATGCGCTAAAATCGTCTCGCGGCAGAGCTCCTACGGGCAGTCTAACACCTAGCTGGAGCCGACCCGGCCAGCCCTATGCTTGGATTGCATCCGAGACTAGAATTGGGCTGGCCGGGCTGGTCAACTCGAAGCCGATGGGTGGCGCGCTTGGTTTAATGGAGAGTATCCTATGGAAGTTTGGCGTGTTCAAAAACCGGAAGACATCAAGCAGGCTTACCCCTGCGCTACGGAAAGTCCTGTCCCGTTCTGGGCAGATGGTCTGCCCTTGTGCAGAGATTGGTTCGCGGAGAACTTGGGAAAATATATCGAAGGATTCCACCTCGAAGATGAAAATGATAATGTCATTGGCCATATCTACTGAGCTCCCAGCCGTCAAGCGTTGGTTCCCTATGATATCGAAGACAGGGTGGCTTATATCTACTGTGACTGGGTTCAGCACCAACATCGAGGAAAAGAGGGAATGCACCTGCTCTTCCAGGCATTTGCCGATTTCCTGCGCTCGCTAGACTACAAAGGCATCTTGGTTGACGGAACGGAAATCGAAGGTTACATGCACTATCAGCACTTTCTCAAGCGTGGCTTTCGAGTGATCAGGGAAAGCGATGGCAGCAAGTTGCTTTACTACCCCCTGAGCCAGGCTTCAGTGGTGGTAAGGCCTATTACGGCACGCATCGTCGAAAGGGTGGGGTTTGGGGTTGAAATTCTTGTGATTGGCTCACACTTCTGCCCCGTAGGCGCATCAGCCGTATTGGCGGTTCGGAAGGTTGCCCAAGAGTTTGGAGCGCGTGTGTTGGTAAAGGAAATTCCGGTCAGCAAAGTAGTCATTGCCCAGTACGGGGTGGCAGACGGGATTTTCATCAACAGGAAGGCGAAATTCTTCGGGCCGGTAAGGGAGAGCCAGATTCGGAAAGCAATTGAGGAAGAGCTCAACCGAGACAGTAACACCTTAGGCCAAACACAGGTTGCTAACTGAGAGAGGTAACTCTGCGACGCGCAACATGCGCTTGGAGCGGACAGCGCTCCGCGCTGCCGCTCAAGCGCGTGCCGGTTAGTGCGCCAAGCAAAACCCGGTGCTTCTTATGGGGTGCAAGTCCCTATCGTGTAAGGGCTAACCACCCACCCGTACCGAGCGATGCAGCTCTCAGGAGGTTGAGAGACCGATAGACCGGCTCGAAAACGAATCAGAGTTCACACCGTATGAAACTCGCAATAATACGAGAGGGAACCCTAATCATCATCGAGAAGGGAAGCGGACTTGGCCAGACAAACGAACGAAATCGCTGAAGCGTACACAGGGAAACACCCAGCCCGTAGGGGAGACCGCACCCCTTGAACTTTTAATCCAGCCTCATGATTATGTTTTGACAAGAGAAGCCAATTGGTGCAGGCGGCGATGATTTGATTGACCAAAAGGCACGCATCAAGAGCGCGCAATGCTGACTCCTTCAAAGATCTGCCAGGGGGTCCACGAAGAACGTGGCATGTGTGGAGAGGGAGGCCGAGAACCTGGCTCGCCGTTCTTCGACGTGATCTTACTCTCCGAGATGGAACCGGTGAAAGTGATTGAAAATCTGGTGAATGGGACTGCTTAAACTTCAACTTCCTTCCCTGGAAGCAGGTGGCTATAAATGATCTTTATCCTCGAATGTGGCGATAATCTGCTTAATTAATGTTTATGTGTTTGGACGATTGTATAATTGAAGTGGATTATTCGATCCTCGCGGAACAACCCGGTTTGCACAAGTGGGAGGTTGTGTGTCGGGAAAGGAGGTGAGCAGGTTCGATTGAAAAATTGATTTCGCGTCATTCCTTGCCAATTTGAAACAAGACCATAAAAGGAGGAAGTCATGAAACGACTCATATTGCTGGCACTGGGGGTGATCGTGCTGGGAATGCTCCTGAATGCCTGCCAGCCTGCGGCTCCAACAACGATCAAAGTCGGTTTGAACGCGGAGCTGACCGGCGGTATCCCGGTGGTGGGTGAATCGTGCAAGAACGCCGCTGAATTGGCTGTCAAGGAGATCAATGATGCCGGGGGATTGGATGTAGGCGGAACAAAATACCAGATCGAGCTGGTCATCGAAGACAACGAAGATAAGGCTGAATCTGCTGCGGCTGCTGCGCAAAAACTGGCAACAGCCGGTGTGCTGGCGATGATCGGACCCAATGCCAGCCGGAATGCGATCCCCGCAGCTGAGGTAGCGGAATCAAGCAAGATGCCGATGATCAGCCCCTGGTCGACCAACCCGAAGACGACCGTGGATGCGACAACCGGTCAGCCCAAGCAGTTCGTCTTCCGTGCAGCGTTCATTGACGATTTCCAGGGCGTTGTGGCAGCCAAATTTGCCATGGAGCAGTTGCAGACCACCAAGCCGGCGGTCCTTTATGATGTTGCATCGGAGTATAACAAGGGCATTGCCGAAGTCTATAAGCGGACTCTGGAGGAGAATGGCATCACGGTCGTTGCTTTCGAAACGTACACGACCGGCGATAAGGACTTTTCGGCTCAGCTGACAAAGATCAAGGATTCCGGCGCGGATAGCCTGTTCCTGCCCAATTACTACAGTGAGGTTCCACTTCAGGTGCAGCAAGCCCATAAAATCGGCTTCACCGGCACGATTCTGGGGAGCGATTCCTGGGGCAACCTGGAGCTGATCACCCTGTGCGGCGCTGACTGCGAAGGCTATTACTTCACCACACACTATGCGCCGGACATCGCCACCCCCAAGGCGCAGGCATTCATCAAGGCTTATGAGGCAGCTTATGGCAAGACGCCGGACGATGTCGCTGCGCTCACCTATGATTCATTTGGTCTGCTCTTCCAGGCGTTGCAGACCGCTGGGAAGGTGGATCGCCAGGCTGTGCGCGATGCATTAGCCAGCATCACGGCATTTGAAGGCGTGACTGGGAACATGCAGTTCAAAGGCACCGGCGATCCGGTCAAGAGCGCGGTGATCCTACAGATAAAAGAAGGTAAATTCACCTACTTCGCAACCGCCAATCCGTAACTCTGTGGGCCACAATTTATTAAGGGCGGCTGGTTGGCAGCCGCCCTTCTATAATAATCAGTGAGGGCGTGATGGATTTTTATATCCAACAGATTCTCAACGCGTTACAGGTGGGCAGCGTTTATGCCCTGATCGCTTTGGGCTATACAATGGTCTATGGTATTTTGACGATGATCAATTTCGCCCATGGCGATATCTTCATGGTGAGCACTTACATTGCCTTTTTCTTCTCAACCATGGTGATGGCCTTGATCACCAGGGTCAATCCAATCGTGGTATTCGTCGCCACACTGCTCGTCTCCATGGTGGGGACAGCGTTGTTGGCTGTGATCATCGAGCGTCTGGCTTATAAACCCTTGCGTACTGCGCCACGCATCTCGGCGGTGATCACCGCTTTGGGTGTTGGTCTGTTTCTGGAAAACTTCATGGTTGCCTTCAAACCGGTCGGACCTGCACCTCGTTTTCTCCCCGAGTTGATCCCGGTAGTCAATTACAACATTGGCGGGGTGACTGTCTCCACCATCCAGATCCTCATCATCGTAGTCTCGGGTCTGGTTATGGTGTTATTAGACACGATCGTAAGACGGACAATGGTGGGGATGGCCATGCGCGCCATCTCATGGGATAAATTCATCGTGCCCCTGATGGGTGTGCCGGTGGATCGAGTGATCTCGATGACCTTTGCATTGGGCGCCTCGATCGCGGCGGTGGGGGGCACGCTATATGGGATGGCTTACACCATCGATCCATATATGGGCATCCGCATTGGCTGGTGGGCGTTCATCTCGGCGGTTGTGGGAGGGATCGGCAACATCCGGGGTGCAATGATCGGAGGGTTCATCCTGGGGTTCGTCGAGATATTCACCCCTGTGTTCTTGCCCTCCACTTATCGCGACTTCGTCGCTTTCTCGCTGCTCCTGGTGCTCCTGATCTTCCGACCGACGGGCATCCTGGGGCGGGTCATCGCTCAAAAGGTGTGAGGCAGGAGGAGGTCACATGAGAAGCGATTTCTTCCAGCGCTGGGGTGTACCTCTGATCCTGGCATTGATTTTCCCACTGACCGTCATTTTGCCAAAGATCGGGGTCATCAACCCCTATATCGATCTGGTGCTCAAATATATTGGCATCAATATCATACTGACCGTCAGCCTGAACCTGGTAAATGGCTATATGGGGGAATTTTCAGTCGGGCATGCTGGCTTTATGGCGATCGGGGCTTATGTGGCATCTCTGTTGACCGTCTGGGTGTTCCCGCGTGAGATGGGAGCATTTCTTTTCCCGCTCGCGCTGCTGGCAGGCGGGGTTGCGGCTGGGATCGCCGGATTGGGCATCGCCTTCCCTTCATTCCGCACGCGCGGCGATTATCTGGCGATCGTGACACTGGCGTTCAACATGATCATCAAGAGCGTCCTGGAGAATCTGGAGATCATCGGTGGGCCGCGGGGGTTCATGGGCATGAGCAAGCTCACTACACTCTGGTGGGTTTACCTTTTGGTGATTTTGATGGTTTACCTGGCGCGTAATTATGTCTTCTCGAATTTCGGGCGCGGTGTGCTCTCCATCCGTGAAGATGAGACTGCTTCTGGTCTGGTGAGCGTCAACACCCGACAGGTAAAGGTATTGACTTTTGTGTTTTCCGCTTTTCTGGCGGGGATCGCCGGGGGTTTGTTTGCGCATGAGCTGCAATTCATCAACCCGCGTTCCTTCACCATCCTGAAATCGACCGATATGCTGGTGATGGTCTACCTGGGCGGCATCGGCAGCCTGGGGGGATCCATCCTGGGAGCGACCATCTTTACGGTGGTCATGGAGGGTTTGCGGACGGTGCTCCAGCAGGTGGGCATCTCGCAGGAGTGGCGACTGGTCGTTGCCCCGTTGATGCTGGTGCTGTTGATGATCTTCAGGCCGCGGGGCATCATGGGGTTGCGGGAATTCCGCTTCTTGATCCCGCACGATGAACAACCTGAGGCGCTTCAGGAGCACAGGAAAAGGGTTCAGGCGGCAAAACCGGCCCGGGAGATTTCGCTATGAGCCTGCTTCGAATTGAGCACCTGACTCATTATTTTGGCGGTCTCAGAGCCGTCTCTGATTTCAACCTGGAGCTGGAGCCGGGAGAACTGGTCGCCGTCATTGGACCGAATGGTGCCGGGAAGACAACTGTGTTCAACCTGATAACAGGCGTCTATCGTCCCACCGAAGGTGAGATCACCTTCCGGGAGGAAAGTTTGCTAGGGCTACAGACGCATGAAGTCATCGGCCGCGGCATAGCACGTACCTTTCAGACCATCCGGTTGTTCAAGGAGCTTTCGGTTTTGGATAATGTCCGCATTGCCCATTACACTCGAGCAGACTACGCCCCCTGGGAAGCCATCCTGCGATTACCGGGGTTCATCCGCAGAGAAGAACAGATCCGCCAGGAAGCGCTGGAACTGCTCGATATTTTCGGGATGGCTGACCTGGCAGAAGTAACCTCCAAGAACCTTCCTTATGGTCAGCAGAGGCGGCTCGAGATCGCCCGCGCGCTGGCAACCAGGCCTACCTTGCTCTTGCTGGATGAACCAGCTGCCGGTATGAACCCCGCTGAGGTGGAACAACTGATGGAAACGATCTTGTGGATCCGCAAAGATTTCAACCTGACGATCTTATTGATCGAACATCAGATGCGGGTTGTCATGGGCATCGCCGAGCGGATCAAAGTCCTGGATTTCGGTGAGACGATCGCTGAGGGATCCCCAAGTGAGATTCAGAATCATCCCAAAGTGATCGAGGCTTACCTCGGTGAAGAGGTGGTCCTATGAGCTCGAATGGTACATTACTCCTAGTGGAAGACCTCCACGTCGCTTATGGCAATATCCTGGCATTGCAGGGCATCTCTTTGGAAGTCCGCGAGGGTGAGATCGTCACCCTAATCGGCGCGAACGGGGCGGGGAAATCCACTTTATTACGTGCCATCTCAGGGCTTGTTCCCATCCGCAGCGGGAGGATCGTCTACGACTCGACGGATTTACGGGGTATACCGGCGCATCGGATTGTCGAGATGGGAGTCGCGCATGTCCCTGAAGGGCGGGGTATCTTCGGCAATCTCACCGTATTAGAAAATCTCAAGCTGGCGACCTGGAGTCGCAAGGACCGCAGGGATCTACAGCAAGACTTTCAGCGCGTCTTTGATCTCTTCCCACGCCTGGCGGAGAGGCAAGGGCAGCTGGCGGGCACCCTTTCAGGAGGTGAGCAGCAGATGCTGGCTGTTGCGCGCGCCTTGATGACCCGCGGCCGTTTGATGCTGCTAGATGAACCTTCCATGGGGCTGGCGCCCAGACTGGTGCGGGAGATCTTCCAGACATTAAGGGAGATCAACGCAGCTGGCACAACCATCCTGCTAGTAGAGCAAAATGCCCGTCAGGCTCTCAAGCTGGCACACCGCGGTTATGTGCTCGAAACCGGTCGCCTGACCCTGGCGGGGATGGCAAGTGAGTTAATGGAGGAACCAAAAGTCAAAGAAGCTTATTTGGGAGGCTAAGGCAAATAAATTCTCGGCACCCTTGCGCTGATCCCGCTGGTCACTTCGTAGTTGATCGTCCCCCACCTCAGGGCAACCTCCTCGGCTGTGATTTGTTCCCCATGCTGCTGTCCGATCAGCACCACCTCTTCGCCGGCGTGTGCCCCCGGGAGATCATCTAATCGCACCATTATCTGGTCCATACATACCCGTCCAATGACCGGCACACGGCGGCCCTGCACAAGGACCTGGTTCTCTGCGATACGGCGGAAACCATCCGCATAACCAACCGGAATAGTGCCGATGAGTTCTCTCTGCCGCGTGGTGTAAACATGCCCGTAGCTCACCCCTGTCCCAGCAGGCACGGATTTGACCTGGCTTAAGACTGCTTTCCAGGTCAGGGCTGGTTTGAAGGATTTTGGCAGGTGGCACTCGGCGGAGGGGTGCAGCCCGTACATGGCGATCCCGATCCGCAGCAAATCGAAATGAGCACTGGGGCGTCTCAAGCTGGCAGCCGAATTAGCCGTATGAACGAGCTGCGGGCGAAGACTGGCTTTCTCCAGCTCCTCGAGGACTCCGCGGAACCGGGCTTCCTGCAACTCGGTCGTTGCTCGATCGGCCTCGTCGGCGCGGGCAAAGTGCGTAAACAACCCCTCGAAGACCACACCGGTCGTCCTGGCGATCTTGTGGGCGAGGAGACAGGCTTTTTCCGGCTGGACACCCAGCCGGCTCATGCCGGTATCCACTTTTAGATGCACTCTGGCAGCTCGGCCGCTTCCCCGGGCTGCCACGGCAGCCTGTTCGAGCTGGCTCTCATCCCATATAGTGAGCGAGATCCCCTGCTCGACTGCGGTTTTCATCTGTGCAGGGGGTGTGTAACCCAGGATCAGGATCGGGCAATCCGGGATGGCGTTGCGCAGGTCGAGGGCTTCTTCGATGCGGGCGACTCCACACCAGCGCGCACCTGCTTGAAGCGCTGCCTTCGCCACCGGGATCATTCCATGACCATAAGCGTTGGCTTTGACAACCGCCATTACCTGTGCCAGGCTGTGTTTCAGGAACCAGCGGATATTCTCCTGGATTGACTTCAGATCGACTTCCACCCAGGTGGAATACAGATCGTGTTCCTTCATCTTTACCTTTGTGATCCGAAGATTGGCATTTTTCGTGCTATTATAAGGGATGTCACTTCTCATCGCCGGAGGGAAGCAGGTAAATTCCTGGATCAATGAGGACAAAAATTGGATCAGAAACTTGACGTCGCCATTCACGAAGCAGGCCATATCATTGTCGCTTACAATTGTGGGTGTAAGATAGAGGCTGTCTCGATCTCGGATAGAGGAGGGGTCACTAAATTCAGTTCCCCAAAGGGTTTGGATATCGGCGATCTGATAGGTATAGGGTTGGCTGGTTGGGCCGTCGAAGAAGCAGCTTATTATGCCAATGTATATTTTCCGCTGCTGAAAATCTTTGAATCATTTGGCGGACTACTGGGAGTTTCGATTTTCACCTCGATTTTTGGCCATGACAGCCGCGTGCATCATCGCCGTTTACATAGGATGGTGGAGCGGGCCCGCAAAGATATTATCGATATCGGTCACCTGCTTCAACTTGGGAGAGTTGAGTGGCTTCCTGATGTCGTCTTCGAGATGGCACGACCAAGATATTTCGATATCATCAAAGAGTTGAATTCATCCATGTATCTTTTATTAAATCAAAATTTCAGACGATACTATGAAAGTGTCGAACTCAAGGTGAGAACTTTGATCCTGGAGAGGAAAGAGGCGGTATCTAGGCAGTTCTTTTCTACCAGAAAAGAACTAAACACCGTGGTTCATATGGCTAAGGCGATCCACAAGAAAAAGAGACTTTCATCGCCCGAGCTGACACAGCTGCTTTCTAATTTGTACGGGATCCACCCTGGAAGATGAAATTGAAACCGTCATATCTGACCGGTGTTCGTGAAGCCCTGCATCCCCGAAGACTTTTCCCCATCCTGACAGCTGCCCTGATCTCCGGTCTGGTTGTCACAACGTACCAGATCTCCTATGGGACTTTGATCTTTTCCGGAGATCTCTCCCCCTATCTTTCCAACGGGATCGGCTTCTGCCTGATGGGTGTGGTATTGATCGCCAGCATAGAGGCTATATTAAGCGGTAATCCAGGGATGGTCGCCATTCCCACGGTCAATTCAGCGGTGATCCTGGCGACCATAGCTGCCAGTCTCGCAACTGGTGTGGAGCGAAGCGCCGGGGATCTATTCCCGACGGTGACTGCCACAATGACACTCGCTGCACTGCTCACCGGAGGCGCTTTCCTGGCATTGGGGTGGTTCCGGATGGGTAATCTGATCCGCTTCATCCCTTATCCGGTGATAGGCGGCTTCCTGGCAGGTACTGGCTGGCTGGTACTCACGGGAGCTTTGAAGACGATGAACGGTGTCGCTCTTAGCGTGGCGAACGCGCCGCAGTTCCTGACGCCAGCTGCTATACTGCGCTGGCTGCCAGGGAGCCTCTTTGGGGTGTTTCTGCTGCTCATCACCCGACGTTTCAGGCATTACCTGATCACACCCGCAATGATCTCGATCGCCGTGTTGCTATTCTATGGGGTCTTGTGGCTGACCGGCAACGGTACTCGGGAGGCGATCCAATCGGGATTGCTTTTTACACCTTTCACATCTGGTGCTCTCTGGAGACCGCCTCCGCTTACAGAATTGAGCGGCGTCGACTGGCTGGCTGTGGCGCAGCAAGGAGGAGGTATCGCCACGCTGATCCTGATCAGCAGCATTACTATCCTGCTCTATGCCAGCGGCGTGGAGGTCTCGACAGATAAAGAGATCAACCTGAACCAGGAGCTGCGCGCATGCGGCGCTGGAAACCTGGTCGCCGCGTTCAGCGCCAGCCCACCGGGTTATACGATCATCACCATGTCTGTGTTGAGCCATCGGTTAGGAGCGAACAGTCGCATGGTCGGGTTGCTTGTGGCGGCCATTTGCGCCGTATTGATGTTATTCGGTGGGCCAATAATTGCCCTGTTTCCTAAACCGGTGCTGGGAGGCGTGTTGATTTCTCTCGGATTGACTTTTCTCACGGACTGGTTGATCCTCGGGTGGAGAAAATTGTCAAAGTCCGATTACGCTATCGTGGTCATCATCTTGCTGGTGATGAGTGCATTTGGATTACTGCCGGGTTTGGGGATGGGGGTTGCTCTTTCTGCTGGAATGTTCATCCTGCAATACAGCAAAGTACCGGTGATCAGGCACGCGCTGAGCGGCCGCAATTTCCGTAGTAAAGTGGAACGACCTCTCTCACAATTAGAATTACTGCGCCGCGCCGGACAGGGGTTGCTTATCATAGAACTGCAGGGCTACATCTTTTTCGGGACCGCGCACAACATCTATGAGCAGATAAAAGCCCGTCTACAAACCATGCAGACAGATTCATCGCCCGAGAAAACAAGGATCAGGGCGGTGATGATCGATTTTCGATGGGTCGGCGGCATCGATGCCTCTGCGACGCTAAGCTTCGGACGGCTCAAGCGATTCCTAAACCAGTCGCAGATCACCCTGTGTTTCACGCATCTCTCTCCTCGCATCGAAGAACAGCTCCAACGGGATGTGCTCACAGCAGCCGACCGGCAAGCATGGCAGCTCTTCCCCGATCTGGATCACGGCGTGGAATGGTTCGAGGAGATCGTGCTACAAAGCGAGATTGGTCGTCAGGTTGAGGTCCGCGCGCATCCAGGGGCAGTTCAGGCGGGTCAGGAGGGGGGTGGTCTCGCGATGCTCTTCGCTGTCCTGGGGGTTGAATCCCGGGGAAATGATGAAACCTTAGATCAGGCGTTGCTTAACTTATTGAGATATCTCGAACGGGTGGATCTGGAGGCGGGAAGTGTCTTGATCCGGCAGGGAGAGCGCCAGCATAATCTCTATTTTCTGGATTCTGGGGAAGTCACGGTTGAATATCGAACGGACGACTCCCGATCAGTGCGGCTGGCCACGAGCGGCCCTGGCACTGTGCTGGGGGAGTTGAGCCTTTATTTGGACAGGCCGGCATCTGCCACGGTCGTCGCCACCCAGCCCAGCGTCGCCTACCGTTTATCAGCTGAGGACCTCAACCGCATCGAACGGGAACACCCAATCGCTTCAGTTGTGCTCCACCGCTATTTGCTCAAGCGAGTTGGCCAGCGTCTGATCAGCGCTCTGGAGACGATCGATGAGCTGGCGGGGTAACCTAGCTATCTCGACATTATCACCGGCTTGTATTTGAAATAGTTCCCCTGGTCAGGTTACCAGCCAGGCTGCATATTCGACCCATTGAAATCCGCGGGTGTTCGCTGGGATAAGTCTTACGTTCCAGGCTTTCTTGCCATTCGCCCTGGACGAGCAGCGCGCATTGTATGAGGTGGGCAATAGAATTCCTTGGCTTCAATCTATAGGTACATGCTCTCATCTCGAGAAGCGAGCAGACGGCTGCCGACAACCGATCCGGGTTGGGTATTTCTATGGACCTGTCGGTTTTGGAGTTGTAAAACCTTACTAAATAATTGATAAAAAAGGTATAAAATCTACTAATATCCCAGATCAAGCCTTTTTGGCTCGTGGAGGGAGATCTCTTTATCTCAGGAGGCAATCGCATGGTTACAAAACCTTCGGATGCCATTTTCCCTTTGACGCGCGTCGTGGCTGCATTGGTTGTCCCATTTCTGGTGCTGGCTTTCGTCATTCTGTATTTTTTGCCACAACTCTCTGGTGAAAGATTCGCCTGGGATATCCAGCCTGCGCTCACCGCTGTTTACATGGGAGCAGGTTATATTGGAGGGGCTTGGTTGTTTATCAATGTGATTTTCGGGAAACGCTGGCACCGTGTTGCTGCAGGTTTTCCCGCTGTGACGGTGTTCACCGTTGCCATGCTCCTGGCGACCATCCTCCACTGGCAGCGCTTTGATCTGAGCCACTTCCCATTTCAGTTGTGGTTGGGATTGTATCTCCTCACCCCATTGCTCGTCCCTGCCCTCTGGATTTATAACCACAAGGCGGATAATGGGTTGCCGGAAGCCGACGATCTCATTGTGCCGATCTTCCCCCGGTGGGGCCTAAGAATTTTGGGGATCCTGTTGCTGGTCTTCGCTGTGGTGGGATTCATTCTACCCGGTCTGGTGATCCAGGTCTGGCCCTGGACGCTCACTCCACTGACCGGCAGGGTTTTGTGTGGCTGGTTTGCCCTTCTAGGTGTTGGGGGGATCGTGATCGGTTCAGAGATGCGCTGGAGCGCGTGGAGAATCGGATTGCAGAGCATCGCCATCTGGCACATCCTTGTGATCGCTGGAGCCGTTGTACACCGCAGCGATTTTCGGGCTGGCTTTGTAAACTGGTACACCCTCGGTGTCTTGCTCGTGATACTGCTGATGATATTCCTTTATATTCGGATGGAGCTTCGCCGGTAATGCCGGACCTGGAAAATGAGGTATAGTATACTTGCAACAGGATATCTGGCAGGCAAAGAAAAAGGAGTGAGTTCAGGTGTCAGAAGCGGTTGAGCTTTGGGAAAAACCGAAGGCGAGGGAAGTTTATATGCTGGCGGGCTGGCGGCAGTGGGCGGACGCAGGCTCTGTCTCCTCTGGGCTTCCCCGCTACCTCATCCAACAGACGAAAGCCCGGCCGATCGGCATCATCCATCCAGAAGGCTTCTATCTCTTCCAGATCCCGGGCACTCACGACCTGGTTCGACCTGTGGTGCGTTTCAGGCAAGGCTATCCGGAATCCCTGACGACTCAGAAGAACGAGATCTACTTTGTTGAACACGAAGGGGTTGGGCTGGTGTTGTTCGAGGGCGATGAACCGCACATCGATGTCGAGCGATATGCCAGGGCTTTTCTCGAGGTGGCGTATACTTTGAAAGCCAAACGGATCGTGGGGTTTGGGGGTGTTTATGGAGAGGTCCCTTTTGATCGCGAACGGCTGATCTCGGCGACATACAGCCAGCCTTACATGAAGGAAGAGATGAAGGAGCTCGGGGTAAACCTTTCGGATTACCAGGGAGGTGCCAGCATTGGCTCGGTGATCTGCCGGAGAGCTGCTGAGCAGGGCGCGGAATATGTGGCTCTATACGCATTTGTGCCGGCTTACGATTTCTCAAATATTGCCAGGGTTTCGAACACCATCCGGATCGAGAACGATTATATGGCCTGGTTGAATGTCTTGCAGCGGGTCAATTACATGTTAAAGACCAGATTTGACCTCTCCGATCTGGAGCGTAGAAGCAGGCAGCTGATAAAAGTATTCAATGAAAAGATCGACGAGCTGGAAGGCGGCGATCCTCAGATCGGCATCCGTGACTATCTGACTCGCCTGTCCGAGGAGTTCGTCGAGATACCTTTTGCTCCTCTCGATGATGTCTGGGAGCAAGAGATCCGCCGCTTGTTCGAAAAGATCGACCCGGAGGAGGATCAGAGCTCTCCGGATTAAGGCTCCATCGGCATAGGCGATGGGGGAATGGGGGAGATCTCGACCCAGTTTTTCCCACCATTCACGGTCTTCATCAGGCGGGTGAATTGCTGGCAGATGAGAGGATCGCTCTTTGCTCTTTCGGTTGATCCGAGCGGCTCCTTTACTCCCTGGCAGCTTCCTTGCTGAACCAAAGCCCAGCCTTGCTGCTCATCCCAGAAATCCAGGGCGATCACGCCCGCAAGCAGGTCAGAGGTGCTGAATTGGCCATCCAGGCCGAGGCTCAAGACTTTGCCATCGGAGACAATCCACCGATGGGTTGGCGAGACTATAGAAAAAGACGCAACTTCGCCACCTGTCGTTGCTCCCGGGAGGGTATAGGCATCCAATGCCTTCCAGGTTTCCCCTTTGTCAACGGTTTGAAGGAGGAAAAGCCTGGATCCTCTCTGGGAGGGCAGCACCACCGGCAGCAAACCATGCCTGTCATCGAGGAACTTCGGCAGCCCGGTGGTCATCTCTGGAAAAGATAAGGGAAGCGATTGCAATTCCCAGGAGTGGCCGCCGTCTGTCGTCCGGTAGAGTAATGTCCCAGCCGGGGATCTTCCGGTCGTCCAGCCCGTGTGCGCATCCAGAAAGGCAACCGCCTCGCCGGCTGGCAGGGACCGCTCCTGCCAGGTGCGCCCGCCATCTTCTGTGACGAATAGCCTGCCCAGACTGAAAGCACTGCTGGATCGCAGCCGGAATGCAACAAAGGCGGTATTTTCATCGACATAATCCAGATATACCGTCTGAAGGGGAATGTCCTGCACGGAAATAGGTGCAAAGAGGGTGTTCGTTTCTCCGATTTGACCACCTTCCCTGATCACATATCCGAAGATGGCGCCATCTTGGTCTCTTTCCAGAACTGCCATGCCTGTCGAGCCGTCCAAGAAGTCCGCCGTAAGCAACCGATATTGCGCTTTCACTGAATCATGGAGGGGGAATGGGGTGATATCTTGCCAGGTTGCCCCGCCATCTTCGCTCCACAGGAGCCGATCTGCCAGGATAGTCCACCCGGTGTTCGGGGCGACCAATTCCATGGCGCGCAGGCGCGGTTGGGTGTAGATCACGATAGCAGACGAGGGTTCGGGGGCGAGGGGGGCGATCAGGGTCTCCGCCACGCCTGGCAAAGCTACGATCTCGCCATCCAACACATCACTGTCGATGCGCAGGGTGACACCACCCCAGGTTTCGTCATGGCTGCCTATATACTGCTTGATACGTTGATGGTTCGCCCACAGGCTGTTGGAAAGGCAGGGGGCATCCCAGACAGTGGCGCTCGGATCATAGCCATCTGCGTACCAGTGTGCGATCCAGACGTCGTCTGGCGGTGGAGAGATCTCAGCCCAATCCGAGATGTATGAGCTACAAGGTGCACCATAGGCACCGCCATGGAAGCCGAGCTCATGCAGGCGTTCCACCCAGCCCCGCACAAAGGAAGCAACCGTATCGCGACACGCCTGGTCTGCCCCAGAATAAGCTTCGATATCGTAGTAAATCACCCTATCTCCCATGAAGCCCAGTCGTTCAGCTGCGGCAGCAGCCATATCAGCTTCCTTGCGTCCCTCCAGATAGGCATCGTCGGGATCGGGATCCATGCGGTATTTGAACCGCGTGCAGGGCGCCTGCGGCCCAACCCAGGTGAGGATGAAGGTCCAGCCCTGCCGGGCAGCACTGTAAACCCAGGTTGGGTTGAGCCTTGAGATCGAACATCCCAGACTGATCCCGCCCAGATACAGGTTGTAAGTGTAATACGGACTGTTCTCCCACCAGGTTTGCATGGCGTCGAGACTGGGAAGATCGCAGCGATCGAATCCCTGATTGCCCCCGATCACGATATCGCTGGCGGGCGCAACGACGTAATTGAAAAATGTGTTGAACAGCTCATCCTTGTAGTGAATCTGGATTTGATTGACATAGACCCCAAAACACTCATTCGTGAGGTCGGGGTAGGTTCGTTCGATCGGGTTGCTTCCCATTTCCAACGATTCGTTGAACAGGATCACCGTATCGCATGGTCCGCGCTGAAACCAGTGGAGGGTTATCCGGGCGGTTTGGTTGGTGTTATTCTTGACCTGAAGACGAAAGCGCAATCGTTGATTGGGGAGGAAAGCGTAGGATTTATTTCCATCGCCAGTCTCAGTCCAGGCGGATAGCTCGAAAAGCGGCACGCCAGTGGTGCGGTTCACCAGGGGAATGAATAAGGCTTGGCTGAGTGTGCTTGTGCTGGTGGAAATCTTCACACCCTGATCGATGCCCGGTGCGGGTGGAACGGCACGATCGGTTATGGGCGCAATGTGTTCGAGCTCGCCCGAACCTGTCTGGATAATTCCAGATGCATAAGAAGCATGCCCGCTGAGGAGGATCGTGATTAAGATGAGGATGTGCGTGTAGGTTCTCAACGAGCGCATTGGTGGTTTCCTTGGGTCATTCTCGATCAAGGTTCCGTTCGTAGAGTGCATCTTCGACGCGCAGATACCCGCGAATGGCGTGGCTGACGATCAGGCGGAGTGGTTCTGGTGGCCAGGGGATCATGCGCCGGTTGACGAACCAGACATCGGTCAAATCGGTCTTGCGGTCCTGAAGCAGGTCGGCCAGAGTCCGTCCGTTCAGGTGGCTCATGGAAACCCCATGTCCCACACAACCCAGACTGTAAACGGCGCGCTTATCGCCCAGGTAACCGATGGCGGGTGCCAGATCGACTGGCACAGAGACCGGGCCTCCCCAGCGGTGGGTGAACCGGATCCCCTTCAGGCTTGGGAAAAGCCACACCAGATCACGCTCGAGATCGGCGAAGATCCTGTCGTTCAAATCGCGAGACATGTCTCTACCGAAAGCGATGCTCACATCACTGCCTCCGATGGCGATGCGGCCATCGGCCGTCAGGCGGAAATAGTGCACCAGGTTGCGCGCGTCTTCGATCCCCTGGCGGTTTTTCCAGCCGATCGCCCCGAGTCGTTCGGGTGACAGTGGTTCGGTGGCCAGCATATGGGTGAAGGCAGGCACCTGTTTCCGCCGCAATTGGGGGAACAGGTGTGAATAGGCGTTGGTCGCGAAGGCGATTTTTTCAGCTTTGATCTGACCTTGCGGGGTGCGCAAAAGAAATGCCTTGTTTCGTCTGATCTCCATCACCGGAGATCCCTCATAGATCAAAGCCCCGGCCTCCCGCGCGATGCGTTTCAGTTCGCGCACCTGTTTGGCCGGGTTGAGCAAACCACAGCGCGGTTCCCACCACGCGCCCAGGAAGCGCGGTGAATCCACCTCGGCGCGTACCGTTTCTGCATCGAGCCATTCGACCCCGGTGATCCCCATCGAAGTCAGAATCTCAAGATCGTGCTGGATACGTTTTACATAACCGGGGGTCGTGGCGACGCGGAGAAACCCGGGAAACCAGTAATCGCTCTGGAGATGATTTTCTCTGATCAGCTGATCGACATAATCCACCGCGCGTTCCATGTAGCGGTGCGCTTCGATGGTGCGCTGATGACCGAAGAGGGCTTTTGTGACAGCTGGCTCCAATCCAAACAGGGTCATCGAAAAACCCCCATTGCGTCCGCTGGCGCCATATCCAATGACTTCGCCCTCAAGAACAGCCACTCGTAAACCAGGGGAGTCTTTCTTTAAGTTGAACGCAGTCGATAACCCGGTGAAACCACCGCCGATCACCGCCACATCAACGGCCGTCTCTCCCGTCAATGGCGGGTCTGGTGTGTATTCCCCATATGTCGCCAGCCAAAAGGATTTATCCCGGTAATTTTGCATGTTGACCTCCTCAGGACTTCGCAATCAACTTTATCTCAATTTCAGAGAAAAATCAATTCATAATTCATCTGTGAAATCGTTCGATATCCCTCCCGGGGTGAGATTTTGCCATCCAAAAAGCGCCTGGCTGTGTAATATCCTTCAGAACAGGAAAGCCGGCATCCGGTTCTCATCTAAAAAAAATCAATATCTGGAGGAAATGAATGAAAAAGAGCATCATGATAGTTGTTTCAATACTGATGATCCTGGGCGGTTTGTTTCTCACCCGGCCAATGGCTCCGGTAGCTGCGAAAGGTCCTCAGATCCTAGAATTCGATACCATGGTTGGGCTATCTCAGGCATTCACCGGTACGCAGAACCCTATCCGGGGTATCAACGGTGGCGGTTTACCATGGACGCTTACTTCTGCTTCGGGTGAGCTCAAAGCAAACGGTCACCTGGAGGTCAGGGTCACCGGCCTTGTTTTTGCAGCAGGACCGAATACGGGCAGCAACACTGTGGCAAATTTCAGGGCGATTGTCAGTTGCTTGAAAGCCGACGGCACTGTCGAGAACGTCATAACAGGTAATTTCCCTGCAACGCTTGGTCCCGCAGCAAGTGGAGGTGGCAATGCGAACATTGAAGCTGACCTCACTTTGCCACAACCTTGTATTGCGCCGATTGTCTTTGTGACCAGTCCTGGCGGTGCGTGGTTCGCTGCGACGGGTAACTGATCCGATCTCCGGTTATCCATTCACCCACAGCGGGCGATAATTGTCGCCCGCTTTTTCTACATTTTCAATCGGCAATTATCTATTTACCAAGAATAGTGCCCATGCTGAAAAAAGCCTGCTCAGGCGAGTGATCGAGGTGGGATGACAAGATCGCGTCAAAGTCAGGGGACTTACCCGGCTGATGCGGATAGTCGGTGAGGCATCAAGAACAGCTTTTTGAGAGGTCATAGAGAGGAGCGTGCTATAATCCGATGAGGCAAGCTATTAAGTTGCGAAAATCCCTCATCAATTGATTTCGATGGTTCAGATCAGGCTATGAACACGATCCTGGTGACTGGAGGGACCGGGTTTGTAGGGCGGGTGCTGGTGCGTCATCTTTCGGAAGCTGGTTACCCGGTTCGGGTGTTAATCCGTCCGTCGCCTCACACGCCCAATCTACCGCGCGGTCTCCCGGTCGAAGTTGCGATCAGCACGTTGAATGACCCGCGCGGACTGCGAGCTGCGCTGGTGGGGGTTGATACTGTCTATCATCTGGCAGGTGCGGAGTGGCGGGGTGCTTATGCCAGTCTGATGGAAGTCGATATCCGCGGCACCCAATCTCTTGTGACGGCTGCCATCGATTCAGGGGTCGAGCGTCTGTTTTATCTCAGTCATCTGGGGGCCGATCGCGGTTCGGCATATCCGGTGTTTAAGGCTAAGGCGATCGCGGAAGAGTACATTCGACGGAGTGGATTGGCTTATACGATCTTCCGAAGCGCGATCCTCTTTGGGGTTGACGATGGTTTTACGACCGGTCTGGCACAGCTCATAAGTCTGATCCCCGTTTTTTTCCTTGTGCCAGATGATGGCGAAACGCTCCTGCAGCCACTCTGGGTCGAAGACCTGGCAACCTGTCTGACTTGGGCTCTGGAAGAGGATCTAACCCGCAATCAGACTTTCGAGATCGGAGGCCCGGAGTACCTATCTTTCAACCAGATCGTCGCAGAGGTTATGAAAGTATTGCGGATCCATCGGCGGATGATCCGTATCCGACCACCCTATTTGCGCGGTTTGACAGTCTTCTTCGAGACCTTCTTACCGGCAACGCCCGTGTCTGTTTACTGGCTGGATTACCTGGCGGCGAATCGCACCTGCGCCCTGGACACGATCCCGCGGATTTTCAATCTCATGCCTGTACGATTTGCCCAGCGTCTGGCATATTTGAAGGGGTTGGACTGGCGCAAGATCGCGCTGCGGACGATCCTCCGTCGGCCTTTTCAAGCGTCCGGGCTTTATCGAGAACAAGCCGAGAGGGTCGTTGAGCGCCGCGCTGTCTGATGCTCTGGAGGATGGACCAAAGATGACCGGTAAGGCTGAGATCAAGAACTGGACTTTGCGTATTCTCGAAACCCCTGAGGATTTGCTTGCCGTCGAAGATTTACAGCGTCTGATCTGGCCAGGGAGCGAGGCCGATCTGGTGCCGGCGCATCTGCTCATCACGGCTGCCCACAACGGAGGGCTGGTGATCGGGGCATTCATACCCGGCAAACAACCCGGTGAGAAAGAACAGCTGATCGGGTTCGTCTTTGGGTTCCCGGGTCTTTATCATACCCCTGATGGACCACGCCCGAAGCATTGTTCTCATATGCTTGGTGTACACCCGGATTATCGTAACCGCGGTCTGGGGTTCGCCCTCAAACGGGCTCAATGGCAGATGGTGCGTCATCAAGGGCTGGATCGTATCACCTGGACATATGACCCACTTCTTAGCCGTAACGCTCACCTCAATATTACCAAGCTGGGTGCGGTCTGCAACACCTATCTGCGCGAAGTCTATGGCGAAATGCGCGATGCCCTGAACGCAGGTCTGCCATCCGATCGCTTCGAAGTCGATTGGTGGATCAACACCGAACGTGTCAATCGCCGACTCAGCCGACGCGCCCGTTTACGCCTTGACCTGGCGCACTTCCTGGCAGGAGGGGCGGAGATACTCAACCCCTGCCGGGTTTCATCTTCTGGGTGGCCTGAACCCCCGGAGGAATATCTTTCACCTCAGGGTGAACCGCTGGTGCTGGTCGAGATCCCGGACGATTTCCTTTCGCTCAAAGCAGATGATCTCGATCTGGCATTGCGCTGGCGGCTGCACACCCGTGTCCTATTTGAGGACCTCTTTCGGCGCGGTTACCTGGTGACGGATTTCGTCTACCTGCCCGGGCGGCATCCGCGCAGCTATTATGTCCTCAGCCATGGTGACAGCACCTTGTGATAACGCGAGAATCGAGTCCCTGATGAAAATAGAGCGCATCACACTATACCATTTACGCATGCAGTTGAAATCCCCCTTCACCACCTCTTTCGGTACCACCTATGATCGCGAGTGCATTCTGATCGAGGCAGCAGCTGAGGGTATTCTGGGATACGGGGAATGTGTAGCGGACCGTGATCCTGGTTATTCTTATGAGACGAGCAAAACCGCCTGGCATATTATGAGCGAATTCTTGATCCCGGCGCTTCTCGAGGCAGAGATCGGCGCTCCGCAGATTGTTCGGGATCGACTGGGTTTCGTACGCGGCCATCCGATGGCAAAATCTGGGCTTGAGATGGCTGTTTGGGATCTCTTTGGCAAGATGAACCAGCGATCGCTGAAGGCGATGTTAGGGGGGACGGCAGAGCGGGTCAAAGTGGGTGTTTCGATCGGCATTCAGGCATCGCCGGAAGCTCTCGTGAGGGTTGTGGCTGATTATCTGTCGCTGGGCTATGGGCGGGTCAAAATAAAGATCAAACCTGGGCACGATGTGCGTGAGGCTTCGGCTGTCCGAAGGGAGTTCCCCGATCTGCTTTTGCAGGTGGATGCGAATTCCGCTTATACACTGGAGACTGCCAGCGCACTCAGCCCCCTGGACGATCTCGACCTGCTCCTGATCGAACAGCCCCTGGCAGAGGACGATCTCTGGGATCATCATCTGCTGCAACAAACCTTCAAGACACCGATCTGCCTGGATGAGAGCATCCTCTCAACGCGCCACACCCGCCAGGCTCTGGATATGGCTGCCTGTCGGGTGATCAACATCAAAGCTGGACGGGTGGGAGGATTGAGCGAGGCAGCAGCGATTCATGACCTGTGCCATGCCAGGGGCGTGCCGGTCTGGTGTGGAGGTATGTTAGAGACGGGCGTGGGCAGAGCAGCCAACCTGGCGCTTGCCAGCCTCCCGGGATTTACCTTACCCGGAGATATCTCCGCCACGGATCGCTATTATGTCCGGGATATTACTCAGGAACGATTCGTCCTGAATCCCGACAGCACCATCGATGTGCCAGACCGTCCGGGGCTGGGGATAGAGATCGACCATCAAGCTTTGCAAAACGCGACCCTGGCAAAGCAGTCTTTCCCTTAAGAACATCGGCTGCAAAGCAACTCTTCTAAGTTAAAACTTTGTCGCATTGGTCCCGGAGTTTCGCTTAAATTATTGCATTTTCGAAAACCCTCATATATACTCATCCCAGACCCTCCAAAGTCTCTCCCCATGTCGCTTCATCCGGAGGAAATCCCATGCGCATCTATGACATCTCTCTGACCATTTCACCCTCTCTGCCTGTCTGGCCTGGCGATCCAAATGTATTTCTGGAGCGGGTTGCGAAGATCGAAGAAGGCGCTAACGCCAATGTATCACGAATTACCATGGGCGTTCATACTGGCACGCATATCGACGCGCCTTTTCATTTTCTTCCCGACGGTAAGACGGTAGAAGCGTTGCAAATAAACTTGCTCACCGGTCGCGCCTATGTGCTTCATCTCCCCGAAGTAGATGTCATCACCAAACCCGTTCTGGAATCTGCTCAAATCCCGCCGCGCACGCGCAGGGTCCTCTTCAAAACGCGGAATTCGGATCTCTGGTCGCGCCAGGTACCAGATTTTCAGACCGATTTCGTCGGACTCAGTGCGGATGGGGCGGAATATCTGGTCAGCCGAGGTGTCAAATTGGTTGGCGTTGACTACCTCTCTGTAGCTCCATACAAAAAGAGTCGGCCGACTCATGAGATCCTGTTGAATGCCGGCGTGGTGATCGTGGAAGGTCTGGACCTGTCCGCGGTATCCCACGGTCGTTACACACTGGTCTGTCTGCCGTTGAAACTGGCTGGTTCCGATGGGGCTCCAGCGCGGGCGATATTGATCGGAGTGTGAACTGCTGGACATAACTTTCTGGATGTTTCATCATGCGTATTGGTTTAAGTATAGTCATGATACTAATCCTGGCTGCTGTTAGCAGCTGCAAACCTTCCAAACCTGCTTTAACAGAAACAGGAGAGACAGGAATGACGTTGGAAGTGACCAGTCCTGCTTTCGAGCCGGAAAGCCGCATACCCAAGAAATACACTTGCGATGGTGAGGACGTTTCCCCGCCTCTGATGTGGTCAGGAGTGCCTGCGGAGGCGAAAAGCCTGGCGTTGATCGTCGATGATCCAGACGCCCCAATGGGCACCTGGGTTCACTGGGTGCTATACGACCTGCCGCCAGACCTGGATTCACTGCCTGAAGGCGCGCGGGGGATGGGGAAAGAGGGTGTCAACGATTTTCGCAAGACGGGTTACGGCGGTCCGTGCCCTCCACGCGGATCGGAACATCGTTACTTCTTCAAGGTTTACGCCCTGGATACGGTTACCAATTTGAAGTCCGGCGCCACCAAGCGCGATCTGGAAAATGCAATGCGCGGGCACATCCTGGCACAGGGTCAGTTAATCGGGATTTACGGACGTTGATCGAAAACCAGGCTTCGATCTCCGCATAGCGTATATCCGCCATCGACCAGGATAACCTGCCCGCGGATCATCTCAGCGGCTGGGGTGCACAAGAAAGCCACGACTCGGGCGACGTCCTCCGGAGTGACCAACCTGCCAGCCGGAGTTTGTGCGATCACCCGAGATAGCAGGTATGCCTCTTGGGTGGCAGCGAAGTGCTGCAAAGCTTCCGTCATGACTACTCCGGGGGAGACAGCGTTGACAATGATATTTCTGGGAGCCAGCTCGACTGCGAGATAACGCGTGAGAGCTTCCAGGGCGGCTTTGCTTGCCCCAACGACGATGTAATCAGGGAGCACCCTTTGTGCGCCAGGGCTGGATAGACTGACGATATAACCACCACCACGCTTTTCCATGAGCGGGACGGCTCGTTGTGAGGCGAAGAGCAGCGCACGGGCGTTAATGCTGAAAGTCCACTCCCATCCCTTTGGTTTCTGTTCCAACGCCGGGCGGTTATATCCAGAAGCTGCGTTGTGGATCAGGATATCCAGTCCATCAAAAGCGTTTTCAATCGTCTTGAAAAGCAGCTCGAGACCGGTATCTGTGCCCACGTTTGCTTTGACGAGCAGAGCTTTCCGTCCCATATCGCGGATCTCCTGGACGGTCTGTTCCGCGGGTATCCGATTGCGGAAGAAGTTGACCACGACATCCGCGCCCAAACGGGCAAAATGCAGGGCGATCGCTCGACCGATGCCCCGACCAGAGCCGGTCACCAGAGCGATCTTGCCTGAAAATGGTTGATTTGTCTCGGTATTCATCCTTGATGGGAGTATTTCAGGGTCTCATCCGGATTATCGCGGGCGTACCCGGAAAGGGAGGGCGACGACTTCTCCGGGGATCAAATGCGATCGGCTTTCGATGACCACCGATGTCCCGGGCTGATCATGAGGGCGCTTCAATACTGCCAGGGCGATCCAGCCAAAGCGGGGAGATTCTGCGACGGATGTGATTTTCCCAATGGTTAGACCCGATTCAGCGACTTTAACATCCTCTCCGGGAACAACTTCGCCATCCAGGAACACCCCGGTTAATCGGCGAGTGATTTTATCGTAGGTGATCTGCCTGGCGATCACCTCCTGTCCGGTATAGCAGCCCTTCTTATCCGAAACGGCAAAACCGAGGCCAGTTTCGAGGGGCGTGTAATCGTCTGTCAATTCATGTCCAGCTGCCGGGCGGCCAGATTCGATTCGGAGTATGTCATATTGCTTCTCATCCAGCATGGTGATACCCTGCGCTTCGAGATGGTTGGCAAGATCCATGGCTTCCCGGAGAGGAAGGATCAACCGCCACCCCCAATTGCGCAGACCGATCATGCGCATTGACGCTCCGAGAGATTCGGCATCGATAAGACTCTCCGAAGCGGGCGAGCCGGATAGTTCAGGGAAATTCAGCGCATCTCCGAGATGAGGTCCGATCAGATCCATTTGAATAAATTCATGACTGAGATCGAAGATCTCTACCCGATCCCGAAAGAAAATACGGCTGCGCAGGTATTGGAAGGTTGTGGGCGCGTACCCGGGAAGGGTCAACAGTTCCAGGGATTCACCCTGGCTGAAGATTGTGAAGACATCCAATATGCGGGCTGCGGGATTGGTGAGAACCGTGGTCAGAGCTTTGCCTGGTTCGAGTAAACTCAGATCGTTGGTCGATTGCCGTTGTAAGAAAGCCAGGCGGTCTTCGCCCGCGACACGCAAATAACCCGCTTGGGGGAGGATAAAGAAAGCCGGAGCGTCAAGTGCTTGGATAAGGTCGCTCATCGTCTTCCAAGGGGTAAATCTGTATGATTGGCTGGTACAAACGACGGCAACGCGGAGCGAAAACCAGATACTACGCTTCTTGGATTTCGCTCCGCGTCAGAATCGCCAGGAGACCTCATGCCATCTGTGGCACAGCCGGTTGAGGAACCGGTGTACCGCTGTTCTTTGGGATCGGTGGCGGGAAGATCTCTTCGAATTCCTCGCGGGTGATGGTTTCGACCTCCAGCAGCCTGTAGGCGACGGCATCCAGCTTGTCGCGATACTGGAGGATGATCGCCTTGGCATGCTCATAAGCTTCATTGACGATGCGGCGGACTTCTTTATCGATCTGCTGCGCCACCGCCTCGGAGTAATCGCGCTGTTCCCCGATCTCGCGTCCCAGGAAGATCAGTTCTTCTTTTTGACCGTAGACCAGCGGGCCGAGCTCGTCGCTCATTCCCAGACGGGTTACCATCGAGCGCGCCAGGCGTGTCACGCGCTCCAGATCGTTGGCAGCACCTGAGGTGATATCGTCGAAGACGATCTCCTCAGCTGCACGACCGCCTAACAGGCCAACCATGTCTGCGTAGAGTTTCTTGCGAGACATCAACGTGCGATCTTCCTCAGGGAGCATGATTGTGTAGCCACCTGCCATACCGCGTGCCGTGATGGAGACCTTATGCACCGGGTCTGCTTCCGGGATAGCGTTTGAAACGACCGCGTGTCCGGCTTCGTGGTAGGCAACGATGCGCTTCTCTTCCTCGCTGATCAGACGGCTCTTGCGCTCCGGTCCGGCGATGACGCGTTCGATCGCCTCCTCAAGCTCAGCCTGACCAATGACTTTCTTGTTGCGTCGGGCTGCCAGGATGGCAGCTTCGTTCACCAGATTCTCCAGGTCTGCGCCGACGAAGCCCGGGGTAGAGCGGGCCAGGACGCCCAGATCGACATCCGGGGCGAGAGGTTTACCTTTGACATGCACTCTCAGGATGGCTTCCCGTCCGCGCATATCCGGCCGGTCGAGGATCACACGTCGGTCGAAACGTCCGGGTCGTAATAAGGCAGGGTCCAGGATATCGGGACGGTTAGTGGCGGCGACGATGATGACATTGGTATCGGTGTCGAAGCCATCCATCTCGACCAGCATCTGGTTGAGAGTCTGTTCACGCTCATCGTGGCTGCCTCCCAGACCAGCGCCGCGCTGGCGGCCCACAGCGTCGATCTCGTCCACGAACACGATGCAGGGGGAATGCCGTTTTGCCTGGTCGAAGAGATCACGCACCCGGCTCGCCCCAACTCCGACGAACATTTCGACGAACTCGGAGCCGGATATTGAGAAGAACGGCACCCCGGCTTCTCCGGAGACGGCTTTTGCCAGGAGAGTCTTACCCGTCCCGGGGGGACCTACGAGTAAGACGCCTTTCGGGATGCGCGCCCCCAAAGTGATGAACTTCTCTGGTTCGCGCAGGAACTCAACAACTTCTTTGAGTTCTTCCTTGGCTTCCTCTACGCCGGCCACGTCCTCGAAGGTCACTGTGGGATGATCCCCTGAGAACATGCGTGCTCGAGACTTGCCGAAGGAGAGGGCGGCATTATTACTCCCTTGAGCCTGGCGGAAGACGAACCAGAACACCCCCGCCAGCAGGATGAAAGGCACGAAATACCCCAGGGCGGTCGCGATCCCCAACCAGGCGCTGGGGGGTTTGATCTCGATCTTGACATTATTGGGCGAAAGCGCCTCGGTAGTCACGCCCAGTTCTTTGAGCTGCTCGACCAGAGTCGCATCAGACTCTTTGTGCGAGGTTCGTTCGTTACCATCCGCATAAATGACGCGGAGGCGGTTGTCATCCTCGATCACGCGTCTGACTTGTCCTCTTTGGATGTCAGCGGCGAGTTCATTGATGGTCAGAGACTCCTGGGTTGTCGCTTGTTGTTGGAATTGATAGACCACCATGACGATGATGGCCACGAACAACAACAAGTAAATGATTGACGATCGGTTGCGGGTCGGATTCACAGATACCTCCAAAACAGCCTGACAGTCCGCAGGTTTCAATTGAATTATACCAATCTCTGACAAGGACGGGTGAAATTATTCTTCTGTCTGGAGATTTCTAACGTCATTCTAACAATCAGCCAAAGCCGGTATTAAAGCTGGCAAACTGCCTGATGAGATTGAAAACAGGCAGTTCTTCATCCGGTCGAGCGCTATGTTCCCGTTTGTTCAGGCGGGATATTGGGCTTTTCTTCGATCTGTAGAGCTATCTGCCAGGTGCTGGTGGAGTGTCTCAGATCGTTTTTCCGCGACCCCAGATCAATCCTTCAATCATTCTGCGCAAACGGGCGAGTAATGAGCGCATTCGAGCCAGCCATCGGTAGCGGGCGGGTCGCACTCTCTTGCGCGAAGGCAGCGGACCGCTCCACTGCGCCAGGGCGGCGCCCCAGGTCAGGCCAGCTCCGAAGGCGACAAATACAGCCCGGTCGCCGGGTTTCAACCGGCCCTGTTCGATCGCCTCACAGGTGGCGATGGGAATAGAGGCAGTTGAGGTGTTCCCATAACGGTCCAGGTTCACCATGACGCGCTCCATAGGGAAATCCAAACCGCGTGCAGCTGCTTCGATGATTCGGATATTTGCCTGATGAGGGATGATTAATTGGACATCATTCATTGTCAGCCGGGCTGCTTCGACCGTTTCCAGGGTGGCTTCGCTCATCACCCGGGTGGCGAATCGAAACACCTCGCGCCCATTCATGTGGATATAGTGCAGTCCGTCATGGATGGTTTGCATGCTGGCAGGATGCCGGCTACCGCCGCCAGGCAGGGCGAGCAGATCTCCGCCGGAGCCATCCGAACGCAAGACAGCCGTCAATACGCCCCCCGGTTCTTCACTTGCCTGAAGTACGAACGCGCCAGCGCCATCCCCAAAGAGAATACAGGTGTTTCGATCGTTCCAGTCGACGACGCGGGAAAGCGTCTCAGCACCGATCACCAGCGCGTTGTTGATGCTGTCGGCTTTGATCATTTGGGCAGCCAGCTGGAGTGCATAGATGAAACCGGTACAGGCGGCGAGCAGATCGAACGCACCGGCTTTCTTTGCCCCGATCTGATCCTGGACAAGACAGGCTGTCGCCGGGAAGATATACTCGGGCGAGGAGGTGGATACGATGATCAAATCCAGATCCCCGGGGTGCAGGTTTGCCACTGCAAGCGCGCGCAGCGCGGCATCGACCGCCAGGGTGGCAGTAGATTGGTCGGCGCTGGCGATGCGGCGCTCGCGAATCCCCGTGCGTGAGACGATCCAATCATCGCTCGTCTCCACCATTTTCTCCAGGTCTTTGTTCGTCAATCTCTTCTCAGGAACGGCCATCCCCCAACCGGTGATATGCGCGTATCGGGGGCTCATAGGCTGATTTCCTCGGGAGCACTCAGTATGATCGTGGCATTATGACCACCAAAACCAAATGAGTTCGACATGACGTGTCGAACCGCTTTCTGCCGGGCGGTGTTCGGCACATAATCCAGATCACATTCCGGATCGGGGGTTTCATAGTTGATCGTCGGCGGCAGGATTCCCTCCTGGATCACTTTGACACAAACCATTGCCTCTAAAGCTCCCGCCGCCCCCAAGAGGTGTCCGGTCATCGATTTGGTGGAAGAAACGGGTATATGATAAGCCTGTTCACCAAAAACAGTTTTGATCGCTGCAGTTTCACTCTTGTCATTCAAAACCGTGCTCGTCCCATGGGCGTTAATGTAATCGATCGCCTCCGGGCTGAGGCCGGCATCTGCCAGCGCCATGCGCATACAGAGAGCCGCGCCGGCACCATTCTCTGCCGGAGCGGAGATGTGATAGGCATCATTGCTGCTGCCATATCCCTTCAGTTCTGCCAGGATGGGTGCCTGACGGCTGAGTGCATGTTCGTGAGACTCCAATACCAAGACTGCCGCTCCTTCTCCCATAACGAAACCAGAACGATGCAGATCGAATGGGCGCGAGGCGCGAGCAGGTTCATCGTTTTGAGTGGTGAGGGCACCCATCACACCTAAACCTGCCATGGCGATGGGGACGATAGCTGCCTCGCAGCCCCCTGCCAGGACCACGTCTGCCTGACCCCGTCGGATCATGCTCATCGCCTCGCCGATGGCATTTGTCCCGGAGGCGCACGCTGTCACGACCGCCAGGTTGATCCCGCGGATGCCAAAGCGGATCGCCATCATCCCCCCGGGGGTATCTGGGAGCATCATCGGCACCAGGAATGGGCTGACCCGTCCCGGTCCCCTTTCCTGGAATACTTTAAATTGTTCCCAAAGTGTCGAGATCCCACCGATCCCGGTTCCGATCACAGCTCCAATGCGATCCCGATTTTCTCTTTCCAGCTCGAGACGAGATTGCTCGATAGCCTGATCGGCCGCTGCCAGGGCGAACTGGGTGACACGATCCATTCTTCGCGCTTCGCGCGATCCGAAGATCGCCACCCCATCGAAACCTTTAACCTCAGCAGCGATCTGACACTCGAATTCGCTTGGGTCATAATGAGTGATCTTGCCAACACCTGAAACTCCCTGAACCAGATTTTTCCAGGCGGTTTCGACATCATTCCCCACAGGACTGATGCAGCCCATACCAGTGATAACGACTCTTCTGGACATCTCTTGACTCCGATATTATTTAATGCGAAACGCGGTTGAGTTCCTTATAGGCAGCAAACACAAGCGCAGTCCTCGAGATTTACAGGAACCCCTTACCACGGACATTTGCACCATGAATTCGATAAAGAGGGATAGAAGTTGGAGTTAAGCGGCGGCCGCGCGATTTTGTTGGAAATCCTATGCGGCAGGTTGGCAGCGATGACTATCCCGGAAAATTATTTTTTTATAACACCTCCTGGGTGATTTGGAGGCGCGTTATGTCTCTGGCTGAGCCAGGTCGATCTCCCTGATCAGGATTCAGCGGCCGATAACGGTGCTGACCTTTTCCAGAGTTTCCATCGCCTGGCGGATGTGCAGTCGATCGTGACTGGCGATGATGTTCACCAGCTCTTTGATATGTGTTGGTCCGAAAATGGCATGCCGAGCTGTTCTGAGCCAATCCTCGGGCTTTAAGTTATCCAGGATACCCAAAAGTTCGATGCGCGTTTCAACGAACTCTTGCAGCGCCTGTCTGCCATTCTGGCAATAATACTGACGCTCGACAGCCCATTGGTCCGTGTCTATCCCAGGGAGGAAAGGATTTTCTTCGGTGAGGATTTTCTTGATACGCAGCAGATTCACATCATGGTCAACGTCACGGAGATGGCAGATGATCTCGGTAAAGCTCCAGGCGCCGGGTTCGGGGCTTTCGACCCATAGAGTGTCAGGTAAAACCTGACTCATATTGATGAGCACTGCAGGTGTTGACCTGAGTATTGCAAGCATGGCCTGGAGGCTGGTGAAATCGGGCATGCACTCACTAATCGATCTCTGGTCCACCCACTGGAGGATATCCTCGAGACCTCCCCAGCCTGAAGGATTGAACGATGCTTCTTTCTTGGGTGGTGGTTGATCCGAGACCCAGAATGTTTGTATACCAATACTTGCAGCCGGGATGATATCGTTGTATGGATCGTCACCAACCATCAGTACTGGTTTTTGTGGCCATCCCAGCTGTCCCAAAATTTCTGTGAAGAAGGCGGGATTAGGTTTTGCAAAGTGGAATGTTTCGTATGATGGGATGAGCTTAAAGGAGGTTTCATCCAGCGAAATTCCAGTCCAGGACAATCTTTGCATAATGGCTGTGCGGGGGAAAAGGGGATTTGTCGCCAGGACCAGATCATAGCCGCGATCGGTAGCTTCCCGAACAAGTTCTATTGCCGCCGGGCGCGGTTTCGTTAGAGACCGTAAAGCTGGAAACACCTTCTCATAGAATTCCTTGATCGGTGCTGCCATTGTGGACTGATCCAAACCGAGCGGCTCATAGAATTCCGCATCGAAGACCTGCTTGAGGGTGCGATCGGGTCGATTGTTCTGGAGCATGCTTTGGGTGGCTTCTAGCAGCGCCGGAATCAAACGTTCCGGTGAGATATGATTGGCGAGATATTCACCCAGCGATTTCAGGTATGTCGGGATGAACACCTCCATATCATTATCGAGCAAAGTATTGTCGAGATCAATGAGCAGTATCAGGGTCATCGAAAACATCCATGAAGATTGGGGGGACGGGGTGGCATTCGCCGCAGCCAATGCGTGGCTCGTCCACATCGCGCTGGGTTTTGCTGCAGTGGGCTTTTATTTTGACGACCCGGCGGAGAAAAGGAAACGGGCGTTGGATATGTCCTTCGAGGGTCAAATGCGGGCAGGCATTAGCCAGAAGGATGTCTGGGACAGGGCAATTGAAACACAGATCCCGGCTCCAGCGTTGGGGCGTGGAACTGGCTGCCAGCAAGCGACATTCTTCTTTCTCTCTACCGCGATAGTAATCACCGTAGAAATAACGGCATTCTTTCCCAGCTGGAGTTCGCATGTGCTGATCTAGACGCGCGTGAGATAAGCCCCTGTCCGTGTATCCACCCGAATGGTGTCTCCCTCCTCAACAAAATTCGGCACCTGAACTTCCAGGCCTGTCTCGGTGGTCACCTTCTTGGTCACGCCTGTGGCTGTATCGCCTCTCACAGCCACTTCTGCCTTGACGACATTCAGGTCGACCGTGACTGGCAGGTCGATATCCAGGGGTTCATTCTGATAAAAGGTGAGTTTGACTTCGAGACCTTCTTTGAGGTATTTGGCGGCATCTCCGATCACTTCAGCCGGGATCGCAGGCTGCTCATAAGTCTCCAGGTCCATGAAATGATAAAGCTGCCCATCGTTGTACAGATATTGGACATTATGGTATTCCAACCGGACATCCTGGACGCGGTCGCCGGAGATGAAAGTTTTTTCTAAGATCGTGCCGGTTCGCAGGTTGCGGGCTTTCACCCGGATAGTGGCTTTCCCGCGTCCTGGCTTGTGGTGTTCGTATTCTAAAACTTTGAAAAGTTCGTTGTCTAATTCGAAGGTTACCCCTTTCCGCAGTTCGTTTACATCTATCATACCATGTGCCTCGTTTTCGTTGAAATTCGGGAGGGATTATAGCCCAGCGCAGAAGGTGTGGCAAGGGGCGGAGAAGCATGGATGCAATCCTGGCTCAGGTTTATGATCGCTTGTGGTAAACTTTTGAGGGGTTTCGTTTGAGGATTGTCTGGGCATGAGGCTTGCGGGATCAAAATTCTTTGGAAAGTTAAATCTGGCATCCGGCGGGCATTGGCGGGCATGCCTTCGTATGGCTATGCTGACGCTCCTGATATTCTCGTCGATCAATTTTGCGTCCGCCCAAGAGGTGATGCCGGAAGGCCCGGTGTATATCGTCCAGGAGGGTGACACATTATGGGATATTGCCCAGCGCTTCGGTGTGCCCTGGGATCTCCTGGCACGGGAGAACAATATCGATGATCCCTCCCGCATTAAGGCTGGCATGGAATTGGTCATTCCGGGGTTGGAAGGGTTGGAAGGTTATCTTGTCACGAGGCCCGTTCCTTTTGGTGAGACCCTGCGCAGTTTGAGTCGGCGCTTCGAGGTGCCGGTCGATTTGCTCATCCGGTTGAACAAGATAACCAGCCCAGCGGCGCTTTATGCTGGTAAGAATCTGATAATACCTCAAACGGATCAGGAAGTCCCCGCAAAAATGAGGCTGGCCCTCGCCAAGGGTCAATCACTACTCGAGCTTTCTGTTCTCCATGGTTTGAATCCCTGGGAGCTGGTCAATCAGAATGATCTTCCTGGAACATGGGGGGCCCTGCCCGGCGATGTCCTTCAGGCACTCTCGCCAGGGAACGCAGAAGGCCCGGGGGCGTTGCCCGGAGAGGTCAGTGATATCACCATCGATCCGGTCGCACCTGCACAGGGCGACACCTTCGTGATCCGCCTTGCATCTCAGGTTGATCTCACTCTACAGGGTTCATTCATGGATCGGGAGCTGCATTTTTTCCGGACTGAGCAAGGAGATTATGTTGCCCTCCAGGGGATCCATGCCATGGCTGAACCCGGCGCTTATCCATTGACATTATGGGGTCAGACATCTGATGGTGTTACGATCGGCTTCACGCAGATGATCCGTGTAGTATCGGGTGATTTTGCCTATGAAACCCTGCAGGTGCCGCCCGAAACCCTTGATCCCGAAAACACCATCCCGGAGGATGAGATCTGGTACGGGATTCCCGTCAGTTACACACCCGAAAAAATGTGGAATGGCATTTTTCTAAGGCCGGTGGCACCATCTGATTGCGGTTATACAGATTTCTTCGGGAATAGACGTTCTTATAACGGGAGTCCTTACAATTACTTCCACACCGGGTTGGATTTTTGTTACAACTATAATCTCGAGGTAAACGAGATATATGCTCCAGCAGATGGCATCGTGGTCTATGCAGATGGTCCCCTGGTCGTCCGAGGCTATGCGACGATGATCGACCATGGCTGGGGTGTTTACACAGGCTATATGCACCAGGAAAAGATCCTGGTGCAGGTTGGGGAACGCGTCAAAGCCGGACAGGTAATCGGAGTGGTAGGGATTACCCCCAAGAATATAGGCCGGGTCAGCGGGCCACATCTCCATTTCGAAGTTTGGGTTGGAGGTGTGCAGGTCGATCCACTAGATTGGCTGGAACGGGAATATCCCTAACGACGATGGAAGGGGAGAGGGGGATTATTCCTCTTCGTAAGGACCCGTTTCGTCTGGAATATCGGGGAGGATGTGTTCATATTTCCCCGAATAATAATCGGTGAGGATCTCTTTCGCGAGTTGGCTCTGGCTCTCCGGAACAAGGATTTGCACCAACCCTAATGTGCCAACGCTCAATCCATAGGCCCGCCCTGCCCCTTCCTGATTTAGAAACACCCAGATGCCCTGGGAATCGAGCAGGCTCCGGATGAGCTCAGCCTGCAGCTCTCCATTGACTTCAGCGATGGTCGTCCATTTATTCTCGGTCATGGCTATTTCTCAATCTCCTTTGTCGTCCAAGAAGGAGCCAAAACTATAGATATCCTTAGCAATTGCACAGATAGGTGCACTGTAAACACACATGGTAATTAACCGGGAACCATCCAATGCCTGTGACAGGTCGATCGATGATGATTTTGACTCACATAGAGTATAATATCGATGATGAAGATTGGCAAAACAAACCGCATAGCGATTTGATTTGCCAAAATTGTGAACGAGGCTCTTTATGATCATGGTGTCCATATCCCTCCGGGAGGATTATTGGGAGACCTTTGAACTCCAGGAGGAAGATATTGAATTTCTTTACAATTATCTGCTCGAACAAGAAACGCCGCTCACTTCTCATGAGCTTGTAGAGGCGCTGGTTCAGGAGCGGCTTCGGCGCGAAATCGAAGCGATCGAGAAGCAACGCAGTGCCTCCGGTGAAATTTACCTGCCCCGCGCCACCTATGCGATCGGTCAACGATTGATTTTCCCGGCTTTCGGCTGGAAACAGGGCGAAGTGATCGGACTCCGTCCCGGGCGCAATCCAGATTACCCTGGTTTGCAGGTTATTAAAGTTCGTTTCGAGGACAACCAGGAACGGGAATTCGCCAGCGGATTGGAAGACCATCCATTGAACAACCCGCTCCCGATCGGTCAGGATGAGGAGATGTTCGACGTAAAAGCTGTTGTGCAGGCATATGGTGATCAGCTGGTAGAGCGGGTCGAGGATGGGTTGCGGGCACACAAGGATTTCGTGAGAATCGCTGGTCGGTGGTTCCCGCGAGCGCTATTGGTTGAAATCAACCAGGGTCATCTGAACCTTGCCGAGGCGGTTCTCGACATGGCGGGAGGTGGACCGCTGACGACCTCCGCCCTGCTGGAACAGATAGAACTTTCGACAGCAGTAAACCCGAAACTGGTCGAGTTCTCGCTGGACCTTGCACTTGAGGAAGATCCCCGCTTCGATGAGGTAGGACCAGCAGGGCAGGTATTATGGTTTCTGCGTCGGTTAGAGCCTGAGGAGGTGCGGGAAACTCCCCTCCATCTGCGATACCAGGAGATCGAATTCGATCGAGATCTATTGACCGATGAAATGCTCGCTCTCGAAAGGGAACTGGATGACGAATTATCTTCGCTGGAGATCCGAGGTCGTCAAGAGGATGAGGTCGTCGTCCGATTGATCTACCCTCACTGGCGGGTCGGGAGTTTACCGTTATCTTCACGCCTCAGGCATCTCTTCCCGACCGCGTATGAAGCGCCACGCATTCGCTTTATCCTGGTTGATCGGGAAAGCGGTGATCAGTTTCCAGGCTGGGTGGTGCGCGAAAAGAAGTATGTCATTGGTCTGAGGCAATGGTATGAGCAACATGGATTGATGCCTGGCAGTCTGGTGCGTGTGCAGCGCGGGAAAAAGCCTGGCGAGGTGTTGATTTCGGTAGATAAACGCCGCGCCAACCGTGAATGGATCCGGACTGTGCTGGTCGGCTCGGATGGCGGTATCGTCTATGCGATGTTGAAGCAGATCGTGACAGCTGCTTATGATGAACGCATGGCGATCGCTGTCCCAGATGTCGAGGCACTCGATCAGGTCTGGCAGCGCATTCAAAAAGAACGCCTGCCATTTGAGCATCTGGTGGTCAATACGGTGCGGGAGCTGACGAAACTCAATCCGCAAGGTCATGTCCACGCCAGCGAGCTGTATTCAGCGGTAAATATCCTGCGGCGCTGCCCACCGGCCCCATTGTTTGCGCTGCTCGCCTCATATCCGGTCTTCGTCCATGTTGGTGATCTGCACTTTCGTTTTAAGGAACCAGAGCTGGCGTAACTTTTCCACTTACAGAACCCGTCGGAGTCACCGCAATTTGTCTGATCGGGAGGAGGCATGTGACCGAAATCAAGCGATTTAGCCTGGTCAAACCAACCCTGCAGACTCGCTTTCATATCGATTTTGACTGGTGGAGGGAGAACGACCGCAACTGGCGCATCGACCTCTATAGTTTTCTTTGTCCAGAACATCAGGAGGTCTTTGCGGGCATGAAAGGGAACGAAATGGTTGACTGGATAGATCCGGAGACGGCTGAGATTCAGCAGGTCGATGGTTTACAACATGTCTTGATCACGCATTGCGCGAAACAACCCGGGTTTATCCACAGCCGGACGTCGCTGGTCGAAGCTGTCTTCCGGCTGCTGTTAGCCAATGGGAATACGCCCATGACGCCGATTGAGCTGGCCGATCAGTTAGGGCGTTCACCGGGCGTGATCTTACAAACCTTATCCGGCAACCGGGTGTACAAGGGGCTGCGTCCATGCCCGGAGTGTTGAGGAATCAGACCGCCCCCGTAGCTCAACGGACAGAGCAGAGGTCTTCTAAACCTAAGGTTGTGGGTTCGAATCCCGCCGGGGGCGCCTGCAATTGAAAAAGGTGGTGTGGAATGAGTGTTGAACGCTTTGGAATAGTGAGATTTAACAACCAGGATGTTACCGTTGTAGGTGAAGATCTCAAAATCGGAGATCAGGCGCCGGAGTTTTCTGCCCTTGCCACGGATTGGTCCGTCGTCAAAGCTTTGGAAAGCACCCGGGGCAAGGTGCGCATTATCGGTTCCTTGCTTTCCTTCAACACCTCAGTATGTGATCAAGAGACGCGCCGCTTCAATCAGGAGGCGGCAGCCCTGGGCAAGGATGTCGTGGTTATCATGGTCAGCATGGATCTGCCCTGGACACAGAAAAACTGGTGTGGTGCAGCTGGCGTTGAGCGGGTGATCACTCTCTCCGATCATCGGGATGCAGACTTTGGACGGAAGTATGGGGTTTTGTTAAAAGAGCCGCGCATCTTGCGGCGGGCGATCTTCGTGGTCGACCGGGACGATAAGATTGTTTACGCCGATTACATGAAGGTGTTGGGGGATCAACCGAACTATGGTGCAGTCCTTGAGGCTGCCCGTCGGGCTTTGGCTTGAGCTACTGGAGAAAGTACGATGGAAATGGAACTCAAATCGAGACGGATCAATCTGGTATGGTCTTCCACCAGCGATGTGTTCTACCTTGCCCCGGGATCGCCAAGATGGCGCAACGGGATGCGCTCGCATGTCTGGCGCCCGGCGACAGATGTCTATGAGACTGACGATGCGGTCATCGTGCGCGTAGAGATCGCCGGGATGCGTGAAGAGGATTTCGAGATCTCGTTAATCGGCCGGATGTTGACCATTCGAGGAAGCCGCCCGGATATTCAAGAGAAGCGCGCTTATCACCAGATGGAGATCTTCTTCGGAGATTTTTCAACTGAAGTGGAACTACCCGTACCGGTTCTCTCCGATCAGGTTCAAGCTGAATACCAGCAAGGTTTCTTGCGATTGGTTTTCATGAAGGAACTCCCTCGACGGATCCCGATAAGCGATTGAAAGGAGTTTCATGCCCGCCTCGCGCTGGTTTCAAAATATACTGGAATTGCTAAATTGGTTCGAAGATATGGCAGATTTTGAATCCGAGTTCTTATTGAAGCCGATCACACCGAAAGTCTTAGAAAAAGAAAGTGCAGAAGAAAAATCTGGCTCATCGGGAGAGGATCTCGCTGATCAGATCCCGGCTGTGCTTCCCATTCTGCCATTGCGTGGTGTCGTTGTTTATCCCCAGACCGCTGTCCCATTAACCATCGGGCAACCCCGCTCCATTCGCCTGGTCGATGATGTCATGGCAGGTGAGGAGCGTTTGATCGGTCTGATCGCTTCCCGCAATCCGGAACTGGAAGTCCCCGGACCAGAAGACCTGTACACTGTCGGGACGGTGGCTGTCGTCCATAGACTGTTCCGGGCGCCGGATGGGACAATCCGCCTACTTGTTCAAGGTCTGGCGCGATTCAAACTTGGGGATTTTGTCCAGCACGAGCCATATCTTAAAGCCAACATCGAGTTGATGCCAGAGGTCGTCACCGAGGATTTGCAGGTTGAGGCGCTGGCCCGCAATGCCAGAGATCAATTCGAGCGCATCGCAGAGATGATCCCCTCGATCCCACGGGAACTGGTCACCTCTGTGATCAGCCTGGAGGATCCGCTGCAAACCGTCTATACGATTGCTAACTTCCAGAGGATGGATCTGGAAAATGCGCAGGCGCTATTGGAGCTCGATCCGGTGCTCGAAAAATTGCGGAAACTGGTGGCGATCCTGACCCGGGAATTAGAATTGTTGGAGATCGGGCAGAAGGTCCAGAACGAAGCCCGTTCCGAGATCGACAAGGTTCAGCGTGAATACTTCCTGCGGGAGCAGCTGAAAGCGATTCAGCGGGAGTTGGGCGAGGGCGATGAGCAGGCTGCTGAAGTCGAAGAATTCCGCAAGAAGATCGAAGCTGCCCGCATGCCCGAAGAAGCCGAGAAGATGGCGCGGCGGGAGCTCGATCGGCTCTCCCGGCTGCCCACCGCGGCGGCTGAATACGGGGTGATCCGCACCTATCTCGAATGGTTGACCTCCCTTCCCTGGTCTATTATGACCGAGGATAACCTCGACATTGCCCATGCGCGCCAGGTGCTCGATCAGGACCACTATGGCCTCGAGGAGGTCAAGGAACGCATCCTTGAGTTTCTCGCGGTGCGGAAACTGCGCCAAGAGCGGCGGGAAGAGCTCATCAAAGCGGAGGAAGAAGATGCAATCCGCCGGGTGCGAGAGGGGGTGATCCTGTGTTTTGTCGGGCCTCCTGGAGTTGGTAAAACCTCTTTGGGTCGTTCGATCGCCAGGGCTCTGGGACGCAAATTTATCCGGATCTCCTTGGGCGGGGTGAGAGACGAGGCGGAGATCCGTGGTCACCGCAGAACCTATATCGGTGCCATGCCAGGACGTATCATCCAGGCTATCCGGCGGGTCGAATCGCGCAATCCAGTCTTTATGCTGGACGAGGTGGATAAGCTCACCTACGATTTTCACGGCGATCCGGCCTCAGCCTTATTGGAAGTCCTCGATCCGGAACAGAATGTCGAGTTCCGGGATCATTATCTCGAAGTTGGATTTGATCTCTCTCAAGTGATGTTCATCACCACTGCCAATCTGCTCGACCCGATCCCCGCGCCATTGCGCGATCGAATGGAGATTATCCAGCTTTCTGGTTACACCGAGAGCGAGAAACTCGAGATCGCCAAGGGTTACCTGATCCCCCGCCAATTGAAAGAGAATGGTCTGAGACCGTCCGAGGTCAGTTTCACCGATGAAGCCCTCAGGGTGATCATCCGTTCCTATACCCGGGAGGCGGGCGTCCGCAATCTCGAACGCGAGATCGGTGCGATCAACCGCAAGGTGGTGACCGGAATTGCAGAGGGAAAGCGGAAGCGGGTCAAGGTCACGCCGGTGCTTGTTCGCAAGTATCTGGGGAAGCCCCGCTACTTCAGCACCGAGGAGATCGCTGAGCGGACTGCGATGGCGGGCGTTGCCACCGGCCTGGCCTATACACCTACTGGCGGGGATATCCTTTTCATCGAGGCAACGCGCATGCCGGGAAGCAAAGGGTTCAAACTGACGGGCTCTCTGGGAGATGTGATGCAGGAATCGGCGCACGCGGCACTCTCCTATGTGCGTTCCAGGGCTGAACAGCTTGGTCTGGACCCTAACTTCTTCGAAAAATCAGATATCCATCTCCACGTCCCGACCGGTTCACAACCGAAAGACGGCCCTTCGGCGGGTGTAACCATGGCAACCGCACTGGTTTCCCTGATCTCGGGTCGCCCGGTGCGACCGGATGTCGGGATGACCGGTGAGATTACCCTGCGTGGTCAGGTGCTTCCTGTAGGCGGGATCAAAGAGAAAGTGCTCGCCGCTCACCGCGCCGGCCTGAAAACCGTCATCCTGCCCAGACGCAACAAGGCAGACCTGGAAGACCTGCCGGAAGAGGTAAAAAAGGATATTAAATTCGTATTCGTGGATACGATTGACCAGGTGATCCAGACCGCTTTGGAATCCATCTCGCGCAATGGACGAAAAAGACGGTCAAAACCAGCAGTATCTCCAGATGGAAAAGGCAATGACTAAGGTCATGTTAATCGAAGACGATGCCAATATGTTCTCACTCCTGCATATGCTTCTGGAGTTTGAGGGCTATGAGGTCGTCACCTGGCAGGGGGGTGAGAAAACCGAGGATGTCATTCAAGCCTTGCGCGCCCAAAAACCGGATCTGGTTCTGCTCGACGTCCATCTCAGACATCTTAACGGATTTGATGTCCTTCGCTCCCTGCGTCAGACGGCGGATATGCGCGGCACGCGTGTCTTGATGGCATCTGGCATGGATATGACATATCGGAGCAAGCAAGAAGGCGCCGATGGTTTCATCCTCAAACCTTTTATGCCAGATGAGCTGATCGGAAAGATCAAAGAAACTTTGAAGTAGAAGGTTCGAGTGGCAAAGAGAAGAACTCGTGGGGCTATGCAGTGGTATACGATGGATTTGCATCTGCATACACCTGCATCTATTGATTATCAACAACCTGATGTAACCATGCTAGACATCCTGCATCAGGCTGAAGCGCGCGGTCTGGATATAATTGCGATCACAGATCACAATACCGTGGCCGGCTATCGGCGAATGATCGAGGAGATCGAGCGGTTAAATTTTCTGGAACGCTCAATGCGCCTGTTACCGGAGGAGCAGATACAGTTATCCGAGTATCGCCGGTTGCTGGAAAAAATCCTTGTCCTGCCCGGTTTCGAATTCACCGCCACATTTGGTTTCCACATCCTGGGCGTCTTCCCTCCAGACAAACCGGTGCGGGAGCTCGAGCACCTGTTGCTCAATCTCAATATTCCAGCGGACCAGCTCGATCGCGGATCCGACACGGTGGGGGCAACCAGCGATGTGCTCACCGCCTACCGGGCGATCGCCGAAGCGGGTGGATTGGCGATCGCCGCCCACGCCAACTCCGCCAACGGCGTGGCGATGCGTGGCTTTCCATTCGGTGGTCAAACCCGCATTGCTTACACTCAGGATGCCCATTTACATGCTCTGGAAGTCACCGACCTGGAAAAGAAAGGCCGTCACACGACCGCGGCTTTTTTCAACGGCACAAAACCCGAATATCCCCGGCGGATGCACTGTATCCAGGGTTCAGACGCCCATCGTCTGACTGCCGATCGAAACAAGAAAAGTAACCTGGGTGTGGGAGACCGGGCAACCGAGGTCTTGCTGCCGGATGTCACTTTCGAAGATTTGAAGGAGTTGTTCTTGAGCAATGATTTTGCGCGCACGCGCCCGTATCGGGTCAAGACTGAGCCGGTTTTCGATTTCATCCGTGCTGCTCGGGAAGAGGGTGCCACGATCGTTCAGGATTTTCATGAGAGTATGTCGGTGCGCGGCGGGCGGTTATACGCGATCATTGCTGATATTTGCGCTTTCGCGAACACGAATGGCGGTACATTGTTTGTCGGCTTGAGCTCAGACATTCGAAAACCCATCAGCGGAATTCAGAACCCCGAGCAAGCGGCTGCTCAATTGGAGAAAGAGATCCGCCACCGCATCAGCCCACAACTGAATTGCACGATCGATGTGCATGAAACAGCCGGAAAGAAGATCTTACGCGTGCTTGTCCCGCGTGGCGAAGACCCCCCTTATGTTGTGGATGATTACAAGATCTATGTCAGGGATGAAACCGAGACCAGCCTGGCGGTCCGGGACGAGATCGTCAGCCTGGTGATGCGCGGACAGGTTGACCGCCTGCGCCAGACTCTCTTAGTTGAAGCGTTACCAGCCTCAGGTGAAGAGGCATTACCACAACCCGTTTCTTCTTCGGACGCAGACACAGCTCCTAAAACCGGCGTCGAAGTGGTCGCCATGGAGGAACGCGATGGAACTCGTTATTTCACGGTCCGTGATCTGAGGAATGGGAATGTCGTCAATAATGTGACCATTAAATCCGCCCGCCGTCTATGGCATTATGCGCTGACCCAATACATCCGCATCATCGAGGATATCGATCGTTGGAATGTCAAATGGGAAGGCGATTATGGCTTGTTGAATATCGAAAAACAAGGGAAGCGTTCCCGCTATGATTTCATCCAACGCACGCGCGAGGGGTATCGTTTCTATTTCGGCGTCACGGAAGATGGCATCCATGGCCCATGGAAAAGCCTGGTTGGTCAGGAAGATGAATGAACGAAAACGAAGCAATGCGTTTTTATACGGATCGTCATTGAGCGAAGATCGAGCTGCGTATCTATGGTGAAGAGTTATTTTGACCGAATTGCACCCTGGCGATGTTGAGCGCAGGCATTTTGACCATCTCCGATCGTTCAGCGCGTGGCGAAAGAGAGGATGCCTCTGGTCCGCTCCTGGCGGACATGATCCGTTCCAATGGGTGGAAGGTGGTCTTCCAAGAGATCGTTCCGGATGATTTCGTGCGCATAAAGACGATCCTTACGGAATGGTGCGATTCGCAAGAGGTGGATGTGATCCTCACCAGCGGGGGGACAGGATTTAGCCCCCGCGATGTCACCCCGGAAGCCACGCAGGCGGTCATCGAGCGGGCTGCGCCTGGTCTGGCTGAAGCGATGCGCTCTTTCAGCCTGAGAAAGACGCCGCATGCCATGCTCTCACGGGCTATTGCAGGCATCCGCGGCAGGACGCTGATCGTCAACCTGCCCGGAAGTCCAAAGGCAGCACGGGAGAACCTCGAAGTGATCCTGCCTGTTCTGCCCCATGCGGTGCAGCTGCTTTCTGAAGATCCGAACGCGGAAGCAGGGCACTCAACGCAGATTTCCCTTGTTTAGATTTCTTCCAAATCAATTATTCTGGAGGATGTGGCGCGCGATCACCATCCTTTGCACCTCGCTGGTGCCCTCGCCGATCGTCATCAGTCGCGCATCTCGATAGATGCGTTCGACAGGGTATTCTCGGCTATACCCATAGCCGCCGAATATCTGGATGGCGTCCCGGCAGACTCGTTCGGCCACCTCTGATGCCATCAGCTTTGCCATGGAAGCCTGTTTACTGAAGGGTCTTCCCTGGTCTTTCAACCAGGCAGCGTAATAGACCATCATGCGGGCGGCCTGGATCTCGGTGGCTGCGTCAGCCAGCATCCATTGGATTGCCTGGTGTTGTGCGATAGGCACGCCAAAAGTATGCCTTTCTTTGGCATATTGCAAGGCTTCTTCGAAGGCAGCTTGAGCCAGGCCAACCGACAGCGCGCCGATCCCAATCCTGCCGCCATCCAATATGCTCAGCGTTTGATAAAGACCCTTGCGTTCTTCGCCAACCAGATAATCAACCGGCACACGCACATTATCGTAGGTGAGTGCGTGGGTTGGGGAGCCGCGCAACCCCATTTTTTTCTCAGGTGGACCGATGTGCAAGCCGGGAGTGTCTGTTGGCACGACGATCAGACTCAAAGAGTGTGACCCACCCCGAGGGTCGGTCCTGACAAGCGTGACAATGAACTCAGCGATGCCGGCATTAGTGCACCAGGCTTTCGAGCCATTGATTACCCATTCATCGCCGACCAGTTCAGCCCGGGTCATGACCCCGCCTTTGAGGTCCGAACCCGCGCCAGGCTCTGTCAATGCCAGGGCAGCCAGTTTACCTTGACCGCTCGCCACCCGAGGGAGGAAGCGTTGTTTCAATTCCTCATCGCCGAATAGGGCGATCGAAGCACATCCCAGGCCATTGTGGGCTGCGATCGACAGGCCTGTGCTCCCACAACCCCATCCCAATTCCTCGAGAGCAATAGCGGCACTGACGGCATCGACACCCGCCCCACCATAGACTTCCGGCACATTCAGACCCAATAAACCGAGAGGTCCCATTTTTCGAACGGCTTCCCAGTTGAATTCCCCTTCTTCATCCACCCGGCGAGCTTTTGGTTTCACCTCCCGTGAGACGAATTCGTGGACGGTCTCACGCCACATTTTTTGTTCATCGCTCAAATCGAAATGCATGGTGGCACTCCCCTGAAAAAGGTCGCTGAATATTCAGCGGGTGAGAAAGAGACTGATGCAAAGCAAACCGATCCCGACTCCTACCAGGATGGGGATCAGGACAGCTCCAATGGTGTAAATGCTAAACCAGAGAACATCTGAACGGCTGAATCCTTCTCCGATCACTGCGCCGCCCAATCGGGTACCACAGCGTGGACATTCTTCAGTATTGTCGGGCAACATTGCATGGCAGTTTGGGCACCAGACAGGCATTGTTAAATACTGAACCTCCCTCAACTGGCTTTACGGATCTCTTCCATGGCGTCGGGGTTGAGAAGCGAAGAGGTATCGCCCGGGTCCTCGCCTAAATAGGCGGCGCGGATCATGCGTCGCATAACCTTTGCATTCCGGGTTTTCGGCAGCTCGCTGACGAAGAAAATATCCTTTGGGGAAAGAGGTTTTCCCAGCGAATCAGCGAGCAGCTGCTTCAATTCGGCGCGGATCTCCTCGGAAGGGGGATGTGAGGGCTTGAGGACGCAGAAGACCACCAGCGCATTGCCCTTGATCTCATCCGGGATGCCTATCGCAGCCGCTTCAACCACAGCCGGGTGGCTGACCAGGATCGATTCCACCTCTGCAGGCCCCAATCTCTTTCCGGCGATCTTGATGGTATCGTCCGATCGCCCCAGGATATACCACATTCCATCATCGTCGATGGCGGCGAAATCGCCATGAACCCAAACGCCGGGCCAGCGCGACCAGTATGTCTCCTCGTAGCGCTGCGGATCCCGCCAGAATCCACGCGTCATCCCAATCCAGGGGGCTTTGATCACCAATTCGCCGACCTGATTGCGGACAGGATGGCCGTTCTCATCGAAAACATCGGCAGCGATCCCGGGGCAGGGTGCAGAGAAAGCGGTAGGTTTTAGCGGCATAAGTGGATTGCCCATCAATATCCCGCCGGAGACCTCCGTCCCCCCTGAATAATTGATGATTGGCAACCTGCGCCTGCCAACTTTTTCGAAAAGCCACATCCATGGATCAGGGTTCCAGGGTTCACCGGTCGAAGCGAAGAAACGCAAGGAAGAAAGGTCATGCTTTTGAACCGGGTCTTCTCCGTGAGTGAGAAGGGAACGAACCAGGGTCGGTGAGATCCCCAGAGTGGTGATGCGGTGCCGTTCCACCAGCGCCCAAAGGCGGTCGATAGCGGGGTAATCAAGGGCGCCATCATACAAGAAGAAGGTGCCCCTCAGGAGCAACGCACCGAATACCAGCCAGGGTCCCATCATCCACCCCATATCTGTCATCCAGTAGAGCAACTGGTCGGGGTGCAGATCCGTGCCGAAGGCCATGTCCTGGGCGGCTTTGATAGGAAAACCTGCATGCGTATGTACTGCACCTTTTGGTCGACCAGTAGTGCCTGAGGTGTAGATGATCATAAGGGTTTGTTCGGCGTCGGTGATCTCGGTCTCAGCGTACTCGGGTTGCGTGTCGACCAGCTCATGCCACCAGTAATCACGACCAGGTGTCATCTCGACCGGTGTTGCGGTACGCTGGAGGACGATCATGTGTTTCAGGGTAGGCACCCGGGCAGCTGCCTGGTCAGCGATCGGTTTCATGGGGACCACAACGCCGCGTCGGCAGAAACCATCGGCGGTGAAGAGGGCTTTGGCATCGGCATCGGCCAGGCGGGATGCCACCGCACCGGCGCCAAAGCCAGAAAAGAGCGGCAAGATGATCCCGCCGATCTTGGCAACAGCCAACAGGGCAACAACGATTTCACAGGTCATCGGCATGTAGATGCCGATCGCGTCCCCCGGACCCAAACCCAACTGGCGCAGCCCGTTAGCGGCCTGGTTCACCCTCCTCCAGAGGTCACCATAAGTCATTGTGCAAACATTGCCTTGCTCGTCCTCCGTGATCAATCCAGTGCGTTTCTCGATGGGTGTGCCGATGTATTTATCGAGACAATTGTGCACGATATTCATCTTTCCATCGACTACCCAGCGTGGCCAGGCAATGCCCTGTGATAAATCGAGTACCTGGCGATAAGGCTGAAAAAACTCTATGCCCAGATAATCCAAAATCGCAGAGGTGAACCAGGGGATGTCCTCAATGGAGCGGGTATATAACTCGGAAAAGCCGTTTAGATTGTGCCGCCCCATGAATTGAGTTAAATGCGCTGGGTCGGTATATTCAGGAGTGGGATACCAGACAAACTTACCTGTATCGAAATTCACACCAATACCCTCCTGGAGGGATTATAACATCATGGATGTCGGCATCTCAGGCGCATGAGAATAATTCGATCGAGAGGTTGTATTATGCGTTGTTTGTATGCTGACCTGTTCAGCGGTCAACCCTGGTCGAGGATCAGGCGGCGACGGTCGAAGCGTTTTATGCACATTAGAAGCAACACAATATTGATGAACAACAATCCGACTGCTGCCGTCCACAACAGCGCGTTAAGATCGAGCCGGTTGAGAAATTTCACTGCTTGTTCCTGCCAGGCAGATGGCAGGAAAGGGAACAGGAACAGCGGTACGAAAAAGAACAGAAAGGCAAAACTGAGTGTCTGCTGAGCCTGGCGCACGGTCGTCGCCCGCAATGAAACCAGGACACCCAGACCTGCTGCCAGAGAGGCGACCAGGAACGAGAGCGCCAGGACGGCAAGCCCAAAAATGGGGGAAAACAGGATCAGATTTCCCCTTCCAAAGGCGATATTAATGGTGATCAAGGCAAGAACAACACTGATCAGGCTGAGCCCCCAGCCGTATGCGACCGCAGCAGCGATCTTACCGAAAAGGATTGAACGGTCGGACAGGCGGCTGGCAAGCAAGGTCTCCAGTGTGCGCCGCTCGCGTTCACCGGCAAACGAATCTGCCACAACGCTGTTGACCAGGATGAATGGCACCCAGGCCCATACCAGGATCGTACCAGGGGATTCGATCCATTGTGGTCCGCTTTGCAGGGGCATGAGAACACCAAAAACCGAAACAAAGACCAGCAGACCGATCCAGCCACCACGCAGCGAGAATCGCGACGCGAAGACCTCCCTGGCTTCTTTCCAGAGAATGGCGGAAATGTCATTGATCATGATCTTCATCTGTCCTCAACTCATCTTGATTGATAAGGGAAAGGAAAACCTCTTCCAGACTGGATTGCGATTTGCGCACCTCTTCAACCTGGACCCCCTGCCCGACTAGCCAGGATACCAGAGGGGAGCTTTCAACTGGATGGTTGAACTCGACTATCAAATGACCATCGGCGAGCGAAACGTTATCGACTTCAGGACGGCTCTCGAATTGGGCAGCTATCTCCTGGTCAAAGCCTCTTCCGACAATCTCCACGCGCGGTTTTCCAACCTGTGAACGCAGCTCTGCTGGTGTACCACAGGCGATCAGTTTCCCTTTGCTGATGATCCCAATCCGCTGGCACAGTTTTTCGGCTTCGCTCAGATTATGGGTGGTGAGGAACACGGTTACCCCTTCTTGCTTAACCAGGGATAGCAGGTCTTCATGCAGTTTGGCAGCGGCGATGGGATCTAGTCCGGAGGTTGGTTCATCCAGGAAGAGCAGTGCCGGATGATGGAGCAACGCCCGCGCCACAGCCAGTTTCTGCTTCATCCCCCGACTCCAGTTGCTTACCGGTTCTTTTCTCCTGTCCAACAGCTCCAGTTGAGAGAGCAGTGATTGAATGCGGGATTTCCGCTCCCGGGCTGGCAAACGCCAGACTCTGGCATAAAAATCCAGGTTATCCTCAGCACTCATACGTTCATAGAGGCCGTGATGTTCCAGCAGCGCACCGCAGCGCTTGCGGATCTCGTCGGATTGCGTCAGGATGTCGTACCCAAGCACTTTTCCACTACCCGCGCTGGGTTCCAGTAGCCCTAGTAAGAGGCGGATTGTGGTAGTCTTGCCGGCCCCATTGGGGCCCAGGAAGCCAAATACGATCCCGGATGGTATTTCCAACTCGAGCGAATTGACAGCACATACACCATTAAAATTACGGGTGAGATTTGTGGTGTAAATTGCGAGTCGATCCATGATTTTTCAATCCTTTGTCATGATGAGCGAGTTGTCAATGCTCAATATTGTATATCAAAAATCTTGAACGCATCTCAAAAATAGCTGGTTGGGTGTTCTACAGTGGCACGAAAGCCCGAATAACGCCCCCTCACATTATTACGACAGCTCCTCATAAAATTACCGATCTCCGGCGATTGAGGGGAGGGGGGACTCAGGGTTGCAAGACCGGCTCAAGAACGATCAGCGGGGTGAGATAAAATATCGGGACGACAGGCAACATTTATTGCGAGAGTATGGCTATGGAAGGAAAACCCGTTATTATCATCACAGGCGCTTCCTCGGGGATTGGGGAGGCAACTGCGCGATTGTTCGCGGCGAATGGTTTCCGAGTGGCTCTGGGGGCACGTCGTTTCGATCGCCTGCAGCGCTTGGCAGAAGAGATCAATTCCGATAACGGCGAGGCATATCCGTTCCAGGTTGATATCTCTCGATTCGATCAGATCCAGGCCTTCGCAAAGGCGGTTCTCGAACGTTTCGGGCAAATAGATATCCTCTTCAACAACGCCGGGTTTGGGCGACTGAACTGGTTGGAGAACCTCGACCCGGAGAGTGAGATCGATTCGCTGATCCGGGTCAATCTGGTGGGGACGATCGCAATGACGCACGCGGTGCTTCCGCATATGATTCAAAGGCGTCGAGGACAGATTATCAACATGTCATCGGTGGCAGGGTATATCGCCACCCCGACCTACACGATATATGCGGCAAGCAAGTTCGCCATCCGCGGATTTAGCGAATCGCTGCGCAGAGAGGTGGGTATTTTCGGCATTCGTGTATCTGTCATCTGTCCTGGTGCGGTGAGGACTGAATTCGATGAGCACACGGGCGCCGTTCGGAAGACTGGCATGCGGACGCCGGAACGGTTGCGTCTGACGTCGGATGATGTCGCTCGGGCGGTCTTCGGGCTGGTAAAACATCCCCGCAGGGTGCTCATCATCCCCTGGATCATGCGCCCGGCGGTGTGGGTGAACATCCTGTTCCCAGGAGTGGTTGATTGGGCAGTTGAAAGCAGGTTCACCCGCCGGGAACGCGGGTGAAATTGATTTGATACATGAATTCAGGGCGGATCAGACGGAGTCTTTTTGAGATTCTCGGAGAGCCATGATCCCATTTCGAACCTGGTTCAGGTAGCGTTCCAGCTCCATCTCCAATTTTGTTAGAGTCTCGATCACATAGTTGTCGGCATCACGGCGGGTTTGCTCAGCATCAGCCACGATCTGGGCAACCATTTGTTCGGCGCGTGCTTGAGCGCTTTGTACAATCGCATCTCTTTCTATGAGTTGTTCACCTTTTTCGCGAGCCAGGGCGAGGGTCCGGTTGGCCTCTTCCTGAGCCTGCGCAAGGATGCGGTCGCGTTCGGCGAGAATTTTTTGGGCTTTCTTAACCTCGTCGGGGATAGCCACGCGCATTTGATCGATCAGATCCAACATCTTCTCCTCGTCCACGATGACGTTGTGGGTAAAAGGGATGGCGCGGCTTTCATTGAATAGTTCTTCCAGACGGTCGATCAGATGCAGAATATCCATTCTATCCCTCCGCTGACAGCGGACGCTGAAGATGTGCAGGCTGGTATAAGATTACATGGAAATGGTATGCAAGTCAAGCAGGAATACCTTTCGATATCGAATGGTCGGGTCAGGATACTGGCAGGAAATGGGCACCTCTTTGCTTCCGGCTTTTTTTCAGTCTCTCATGGAAGTGGTGGGGACGATCTGCTGCCCATCTCCCAGTTCGCTGAAGCGTTCTCTCAGCGCAGCTTCGACATGGGCGGGTACCATACTGCTGACGTCGCCTCCCAATGAGGCGATCTCTCGCACCGTCGAGCTGGATAAGAAAGTGTGTTCTTCGTTGGTGATGAGTGCCACAGTTTCGATAGCGGGAGCCAGGCGATGATTGGCAAGCGCCATCCGGAACTCATACTCGAAATCCGAGAAGACACGCAGTCCGCGCACAATCACCTGAGCACCCACCTTCTGACAAAATTCGACCGTTAGCCCGCTGAAACCCATCACGGTGATGCGGGGATCATCGGAGAAGGTCTGGCGAACCAGTTCAATGCGCTCTTCCGGGGAGAAGAGCAGGGATTTCAATGGGCGATCATAGACCGCTACAACGACCTCATCAAACAGTTCCGCAGCCCGGCGGACGATGTCTATATGACCATAATGGATCGGATCAAATGTTCCTGGTACTACTGCTCGTACCATATCACCTCGTCTATTGATTGTTGCAATTATCAGGCCAGATTCGATTCAACTGATATCAGTCTGAAAGTTTACACGATCCTGCCCCCAGAATGCTTTCAGGGCTGTAGCAAGCCTGCGATGGTGAGGTGAGGCCAGCCCGGGATCGTTTTCGATGATTTCTCTGGCAACCCGCTGTGCTTTTTCGATTAAGTGCACGTCGGTCAGCTTTGCCAAACGTAATTGTGAGATGAATCCGGATTGTCTGATGCCCAGAAAATCTCCAGGCCCGCGCTGTTGGAGATCGATCTCTGCCAGGGCGAATCCATCATTGGTCTCGACCATGGCTGCCAGCCGTTCGTTTTCAGCAGCATCTTGGGTCTCAGGGATGAGCAGACAATAAGCCTTGGCTGAACCACGACCTACCCGTCCGCGGAATTGATGTAGCTGCGAGAGACCAAACCGGTTGGCGCTTTCGATCACCATCACCGTGGCATTGGGAATATCTACACCAACCTCGACAACCGAGGTCGACACCAGGATGTCGAATTCTCCGGACCGGAAACGAGCCATGATCTCATCTTTTTCTTCGGGTCGCATGCGTCCATGCAGGAGACCTACCTTGAGAGATGGGAAAATCTCTTCCTGGAGGCGTTTCTGTTCTTCGACAGCAGCTTTGCTTTCCCCGGTTCCGTTCTCGCCTGGATCTGAGTTCTCACCCTCAACAAGGGGATAGATAATGAAAGCCTGATGACCTTCAGCAACCTGATTTCGGATCAGGGTGTATGCCCTCTCCCGCTCACGTGGGAAGAGTATATGGGTGTTGACCATCTGCCGGCCTGGGGGCATCTCGTCTATGATGGTCAGATCTAGGTCGCCGTAAACCGTTAATGCCAGGGAGCGGGGGATGGGTGTGGCGGTCATGACCAGGAGGTGCGGGTTATCCCCTTTAGCGCGCAGCGCAGCGCGTTGGGCGACGCCAAACCGATGCTGCTCATCAATGACCGCTAATTGCAGGTCCGAAAAGATTACAGGTTCTTCGATTAATGCATGCGTACCGACGAGAACCTTGATCTCCCCGCGTTCGAGCTCAGAGAGGATCACACGCCTTTCTGCATCGGGTGTGGCGCCGATCAACAGGCGGATCTGGGTTTCTTTGAGAACTCCAGTCCGATCGGCGAGTATATTCTTTAGATTGGTATAGTGTTGTTCGGCAAGGATGCTGGTCGGCGCCATGATGGCTGCTTGAGATCCCTGGCTCGTCACAATCGCCATCCCCAGGGCAGCGACGACTGTCTTCCCAGAACCAACATCACCCTGGAGCAAGCGATTCATGGGTCTCCCACTGATCAGGTCGGCGCGAAGGTCTTCCAGCGCACGCAGTTGGGCATTCGTGAGGGCATAAGGCAGGGAAGAGAGCTGGGATCGAAGCCAGTCGTCTGAGACCATGAAACTCCTAGCTGGACGAGCCTGCCAGGTGCGTTTCTGGGTGAGCATGCCCAGCTGCAGGAGGAGAATTTCATCGAAGGCAAGGCGTTGACGGGCAGCGACCAGCCTTTCCTTATTATCTGGGAAGTGCACCTGCAGCAAAGCCTCTCCGAGCGGTAACAGCCCTTCAGACTGGCACAGGGAGATCGGCAGTGGATCTTCCAGGCGTGGAGCCCAATAGCTTACAACCTGGTGCATCAAACGGCGGAGCCAGCGCTGGGTGATGTTTGCGCTGAGTGGATAAACGGGCACGATGCGGCTGGTATGAAGGTTGCTCTGCTCGATTTGTTCGATCTCGGGATTGTTGATGGTCAATCGACCCAGGTATTGATCGATCTTGCCCGAGATTACGATTTGAACTCCCGGCCTCAAGCGCTTTGTCACCCAGGGTTGATTAAACCAGCTCAAACGCAATGAACCGGTGCCATCGTCCACGATCACCTCTGTAATGGTCACCTGCCCATTGCGGACTTTTCTCGTAACAGCATGCTGCACCTCTGCAATGATAGTGACTTGTTCACCGTATTCCAGGCGGTTGATCGGTTTCAATTGGGAATAGTCATCATAACGGCGTGGCAGGTAATACAGCATATCGCCGAGCGTCTCTACCCCTAACCGGCGCAAGGTTTGACCATGCCGAGGACCAACACCGGTCAGAACGGTGACCGGAGCAGCCAGGGCTTCCAGGCTGGCTGTGGCAGATTGGCGTTCCGGGACCCCCGGTGAAGAGGTGGCTTGGGTTTCTCTTCGAGAATGGTCGGGCGTCGGGGGACTTTCGGTCTCGAGCTCTGCGAGCGGAGGGTGCTGATCCGCTCCGGCAGATGATTGGCGCACGTCGATAGGGCGCTCTGGCTGAAGATCTACCTCTTCGATGGAGTTCGTCTCACGTTGAATGCGCTGCCAGAGTCCCTGGAGGGCTTCCTGTCTCGATGCGGGGCTCAGGCGATGGTAATCTCGAATCCGGGCAACAACTGCCTGGATCAGTTCATTGGACAACCCATCCAGACGGGCTTCAGCTTCCCAGGGCTCGAGCATGCGCGCCAGTCCACCAACCACAGCCCGGTTGTCGTAGCCGCGTTCCGCTTCCAGTTTGAAGAACTTCTGTAGTTTCTGGATTGAAGGCTTCATCGCAAGTATTTTACCAGCAACCCTGCGGTCAGTTGCTGCTGGGATCGGCGGTGACAGCGACAAACCCCAGCCCCTTTGGGCCAACATGTGCGCCGATGACTGTGGTCACATTGACCAGGAGTGGTTCCGTCAGCACGGTTGGGATCGAATCGAGGATCTGGTATGCATCGTCGAGGGCGTTCGTATGCAGGATCGCCAGGCGTTTCAAGGGTCCCAGACTTTGCAGGATGTTTAACAGGCGGAGGATCCCTTTTCGACGGGTCCGTACTTCGCCCAACCTGTGAACCAGACCGTCTTTCATTTCGACGAAAGGTTTAATATTCAATAGAGCGCCGAAACTGGCACGCGCCCAGGACACCCGACCGCTGCGGCGGAGATATTCGAGTGTATCCAACATGGCGACCAGACGGATTTTCTGGCGCATAGAATCCAGAAATGCAATCACTCCTTCTAGCGAGGTGTGTCTTGATATCGCTTCGGCGGCTTCGAGTAACTGAAACCCCAGACCAAGGGACACCTGTTGGCTATCGATCACATGAACCCGGCCGGCAAACCCCTGCGCCGCAGCGCTGGCTGCATTGTAAATCCCAGACAGGAAACGGGAGGTGTGAATCGAGAGGATGCTGTCATAACCCTGTTTCAACAAATTGTCATACACCCTGTGATACCTGCCCGTCGAAGCCGTCGAGGTGGTTGGGAAAGTCTTTAGAGAGGGTAAGCGGTCATAGAATTCTTGCCTGGAAAAAGATTCGTCATCATCGATGCTCTTACCTTCGATGATGATCACATTTGGCACAATCGTGATGTTGTGTTTCTTGGCTAAATTTGTGGGGAGGTCGCTGGTACTATCCGTTACAAGAGCTATGTTCATGGCCTATATCTGTGATGGATCAGGGATCTACCAAGCGGTTATTCGATCGAGATGATGAAATGATAATGCGGTTGCCCACCATCCTGGAGTTCGACTTCGAGGTGTGGGAAAGCAGCTCGGATCACGTCTGCGATGCGGTTGGCTTCTTGTTTGTTGATCTCAGCTCCAAAGAACATCGTCACCAGCTCGTATTCATCGGCTTCGGCTTTGTTCAACAGGCACAGGCAGGCCTCTTCCAGTGTTCTGGCTGAACAAATCAGTTCGTGGTTGAGCAACCCGATGTATTCACCTTCTTGCACTGCGACACCGTTCAGTTGGGCATTACGCACCGCTGTGGTGATCTCGCCTGATTGGACTTCCTGCATGGCTGAGGTCATCTCTGATGCTACAGCGTCGAAATCGCCATCCGGGATCAGGCGTAACATGGCTGCCAGACCTTCAGGGATGGATTTACTGGGAATGACAACTACCTTCTTGACGGTCAATTCTGCAGCGGCTTTGGCAGCCATGATGATATTCTTATTATTGGGAAGGATAATGACCTTGTCGGTGGGCAGGTCGGCAAAGGCGTTCAAAATATCCTGAGTGCTGGGGTTCATGGTTTGACCGCTTTCGACGATCGCGGCAACCCCCAGGCTGGCAAACACGCGAGAGATGCCCGGGCCGGGGGATACTGCGACGACGGCGATATGACCTGGTTCAACAGGTGCCAGGTTGAGTCTGCCTCCCCTGGCTTTGCGTTCCATGGCTTCCATCTGATCGATCAAATTCTCGATGGACACTTTAGTGATGGTGCCGATAGACATCGTATAGTCGATCGGGGCGTAGCGTTTCTCAGTCGGCACATGGATGTGCAAGCGGTAAATTCCTTCGCCTTCACCAACCTGGATCGAGGTGCCCATCTGTTCCAGGTCGTTGTAGAATATATCCAGATCCAGCGGTGCGTTAGGTCGAAAATCGACCACGACCTCGTAATCCTGTCCTGGTTCTATCGTCTCCAGGGTATTTTCCAGGCTCATGGCTGAGAGAGGTTGGACGGAGATCAGAGGGGTATCTAAAGGTTGCCCTTTAATCAACCGCATCATCCCTTCCAGCATGAAAAAGAGACCTTTTCCGCCTGCATCAACCACCCCGGCTTTTCTCAACTCGGCGAGCAGTTCAGGTGTTCTTTCAACAGACAGGTCGGCCGCCTTGATGATGTGCTCGAGGATATCTATGGGGTGTTGAGAAATGGGGAGAAATTCCTGGGCTGCGGAAGCGATATCTTTTGCGACCGTCAAGATCGTGCCTTCCACCGGCCGTACGACCCCTTTATAAGCCGTATCGCGCGCTTCAGCCAGGGCTTTGACGAACGCAGGGCCATCCAGACACTCGAGATTATCGACTCCGCGGGCAAACCCGCGCCAGAGCTGTGAGAGAATGACACCAGAATTACCCCTGGCGCCCATCAGAGCTCCCTGGGCAACGGCATGCGCCATCTTTCCGAAATTGGTCTCAGGGGATGTGCTGATCTCGTCATAGGCAGCCTGCAGTGTCAGCACCATGTTGATCCCGGTGTCTCCATCTGGGACAGGAAAAACATTCAGGGCGTTGACTGTCTGCTGGTTAGTCCGCAGCCAGGTCAGGCCAGCTCCAACCAGTTTTTTCAGGACTTGACCGTCGATGGCGGTCATATATATTTTTTCGCTCAATCTATCTTCTTGTTTTACGGACATTAATCAAATCCTGCCATCTCTTAAGCACCGGCATTAATCGAGATTGCTGACGCGCAACCCGCTCACATGGACATTCACCTGTGCCACCGGAGTTCCCAGTGCTTTCTCGACATGGTAGCGGATGGTGTTTGCCACACTGCTCGCGACCGCTTTGATTCGGGTGCCGTATTCGATCACGATGTAGACGTCGATAATGATCGATTGACCATCGTAATGCACCTCGACTCCCTGGGTAGGGTCTTTGACGAAAGTGTTGGTCAATCCATTGAGCAGGCCTTTTGGTGCCAGAGCCACGACGCCATAGGATTCCAGGGCAGCCTGATAAGCGATTGTCGCTACCGCCCGTGGGGAAACATGGATGCTTCCGATTGGTGTGGTTTCTCCTGTCATTTTTTCCTCATACACATTAACAGCAAATCTTGTATTCGGATACGATCTGTGGTAAGATGTTGCGGCCTGGCCTGGAGCGTAAATCGGTAGAATTCCTCTCGTCTCATCAGGCTACAGGCGAAAGTTTTATCCTTTGGAAAGGGTCGAACGGCATGGCAAAATGCGAACATTGTGGGAAGAAAACGACCTTTGGTCGTAATCGCCCCTGGTCGAAAAAGGCTACACCCCGGACATTCCGCCCCAACCTTCAAACGATCACTATCTATGAAGGAGGACGAAAAGTGCGAAAAGTCCTGTGTGCCAAATGCATCCGTACACTGGTCAAGGCGGCTTGAAATTAAGCGTTTCTCCGGTCGTTTTTTCCTGATCGTCATTTTTCAATCACGGCAATGCCGTGATTTTTTGATGAGTAATTGTACTTGAATTTGTTCTATTCTGTAGTTCCAACTCGAAACCGGGGGTAAGAATTTAATCATCATCTGATTGGCGGATTGAAGACGAAATATACCCAGAGGAAGAAGGGTATCAGTCCACCAACAGCCATCAAAGCTAACAGAGCTAGCCCGATCGTCACCCAGTCTATATCCAGGGGATTGTTTCTTTTCCTGGATGGTGCGGTTCTCTTGGGAGTACGCTCAAGATAGTTAGATTCTGGAAAAGAGGAGGTGTCCGCCAATAATTTATCTTCTTCCGGGGGGAAAACCGAAGCAGCATTTACCTTCGCGACGAGGTTCTCTTTCAGAGTGGTCAACACTCTTCCCAGTTGATCAGCGGTTCGGTAGCGGGCGGAGGGCTCCTTGGAGAGCACTTTAAGGAGGACGAGCTCCACCTCTGGTGGGATATCCGGATTGAGCTGGCGCGGTGCGGTTGGCAGGGTTTCCCGGTGCAGCCTCCCCAGCTCAGCCGCTGAAGAGGCAGTGAAGGGGAGCACCCCGGTGAGCATCTCGTACATCACGATCCCCAAGGAATAAACATCGGAAGCAGGGGAGGGAGCAGATCCAGAGGCCTGCTCGGGGGAAAAATAATGCGGCGAACCCCAAACGACCGTTGCTTTTTCATCGGGTTGGATGGATGCCAGCGCGTGGGCGATGCCAAAATCAGTGACTTTTAATCGCCAATCATGGGTGATCAACATATTTTGAGGTTTGAGATCACAGTGAACCAGACCAGCGCGATGGGCATACCCCACCCCTGCACAGGCCTGCACCATCAGATCGAGGGTCTCCTCGATGGTAAACCGCCCGTGCTGTTTCAATAGATTTTTCAAATCCGTGCCCTGGACATATTCCATTATTATGAACAGGTTATCTCCATCGAGGCCAAAATCGTGCACCGTAACGATGTTTGGGTGGGAGAGTTTCGCCGCTGCAAGGGCTTCCTGACGGAAGGATTCGCGAAAATCGGGGTCCAAAGAGTATTTTTGCCGTAGTATCTTGACAGCCACCCGGCGCTCGAGCATCAGATCGCGGGCTTTATATACGACCGCCATCCCTCCGCTGCCGAGAGGCTCTTCCAGCTGGTAGCGATTGTTGAGCAGATGTGTTTCATCCATTCTGATATCTCATGGAAGGTAACAAAATTGTACCACTCTAGGTAAGGTTGATCTCCAGGAGCCATTCATGAATCCGGAATAGTGCCAGGCCATTTTTGAGATGACCTATAGTAAAATCATCCCATTACCTTGTGACGTAGAACAAAAACGATGCCAAAAGCGTTATTGATCTATAACCCGGTAGCCGGAAGATATCCCTCGCGCCTGTTGACCGAGAGAGCAGCGACCGTTTTCCGCAGGAGAGGCTGGAAGATCGATATCGAGACAACCAGAGACAGCGAGCATGTTTGTCAGCTTGCCCATCAGGCTTCGTCTGCAGATTTAGATGCGTTGATCGTCGTTGGGGGAGATGGGACGATCAATCGCGCCCTTCCTGGTCTGGTTGGGAAGCGGACGGCATTGGGTGTTTTGCCTGCTGGCACAGCCAATGTGTGGGCACAGGAGCTGGGTCTGCCAGGTTTGAGCTGGACACGCTGGATGGCATTGGAAGAAAGCGCCTACCGTCTGGCATCCGGTTATGTGAGAAGGATCGATGTTGGGATGTGTAATCAGAGCTATTTCCTTCTTTGGGCTGGGATCGGGCTGGATGCTTTCCTGGTTCACCGCATAGAGCCGCGCAAACAATGGGAAAAACACTTCGCCCTGGTGCAGTATGCCGCCACCGCGGTATGGAACGCGGCAATCTGGCATGGGATGAATTTAGAGGTCGTATCGGAGAACAATCACATCGAGGGGCATTACATGCTCGCAGTTGTCAGTAATATTCGTCTCTATGCCGGGGGTCTGGCGCGTTTATCCCCGAATGCGAAGCTGGATGATGGCAGGATGGATCTCTGGCTTTTCGAAGGCGATTCTCTGGAAGATACGTTCAGGCAGGCATGGGATCTTTGGGCTGGTAAACATATCCAGTCGGCTCGGGTAAGCTATGTGCCTTTCGAGGAGATCACGCTTTCATCGGATGTAGAGATGTCTGTGCAGATCGATGGCGAGCCGGAACGTGGAGGTGAGAACATACGCATTAAAGTCGTCCCACAAATACTCAATATTCTGGTGCCTGAGAAAGTCCCGCCTGGGCTATTCCAGGTTGATCGCTCTCCGGAGATTTACTATGAGGAGTGAAATCGCCTACCTGCAAACGAACCCATTGATTATCCTGCTCCTGGCAATGCCTCTGGCCATCATCGCCGAGGCCGCGGAATGGGGTGAAGCGTTGGTGTTTGTCTTCTCAGCGTTGGCTGTGATACCTTTGGCGAAGTTGATCGGTGAAGGAACTGAGGCACTGGCTGCCCGAACCAGTCCCAGGATCGGCGGCCTGCTCAATGCGACTCTTGGGAATGCAGCCGAGTTGATCATCACTATCGTGGCAATCCGTGAGGGCTTGCTTGAGCTGGTAAAAGCATCGATCACAGGCTCTATCCTGGGGAATCTATTGCTGGTCATGGGCTTATCGATGGTCGTGGGAGGCATCCGGAACGGCTTGCAATCTTTCGATCGCCGCCAGGCGAGCAGGAATGCGATCCTGCTTGTCCTGGCCGTTCTGGCGCTTTTAATCCCCTCTGTGTTGAGTGGTTACATCGGAACCCCTGGATCCCTGCGCGTCGAGGCGCTCAGCCTGGGCGTGGCTTTTGTGATGATCGTGCTCTATGGTCTGGCGTTGCTGTATAGCCTGAAGTTCTCAGGTGCGCCACTTGCGCATCCCCCGGCGCAATTACCAGACCAAAGCCGGATTTGGTCGGTGAGGAAAGCGCTGGCTGTGCTGGCATTCGCCACGATCGGCGTAGTCATTGCCAGTGAGCTGCTGGTCGGAGCGATCGAGCCGGTGATAGCAGGGTTTGGTGTCTCAGAATTTTTTCTGGGGATCATCCTCATCCCGTTGATCGGCAATGTGGCGGAGCATCTGGTTGCGGTTCAAGTTGCAGCCAGAGATCAGATGGATTTGAGCGTGGAGATCGCGGTCTCATCGAGTTTGCAGATTGCGCTGTTCGTGGCTCCGGTACTTGTCTTTGTCAGCCTGCTCTTTGGTCAACGGCTGCAGCTGATCTTCAATCAACTGGAGCTTGTGGCGCTCGCAGCCGGCGTGCTTATTACCGCTCTTGTTTCCGAGGACGGCGAATCCAACTGGCTGGAAGGCGTAGAGCTTCTGGCAATTTATTGTATGCTGGCTTTAGCTTTCTTCCTGATCCACTGAGATGCGAGTATTGTCCCGTCTCATCGATCCCTGGTTGATCATCGGTGCGATCCTGTTTGGATTGGGTCTGACTGTGGCGACTTTTCTGCTATTGCTTCTCACCCGCTCAGTCCAGGTGCAACCAGGGATACCGACCGCAGTGCTGACCGTGATCGCGCTGCCTTCGGATACGCCTGTTTCCCCATCGCCAACGCAGATCGATCTGCCGACCGCAACTCCGCCGCAGCTTCCACCCGCAACCGATGATATTGCGATTGGCAGCTATGTGCAGATCAAGGGGACCGGTGGTGATGGGTTAAGATTACGCGCAGCACCAGGTCTGAACAGCGAAGTGCTCCTGCTGGGTTTGGAAGACGAGGTGTTTATTGTCCAGGATGGACCTCAGATCGTGGACGATTATACCTGGTGGTATCTGGAAGGGTTGTTCGATGCCAGCTGCCGCGGCTGGGCTGTTGCCAATTATTTGGCCGTGGTTCAGAGGCCTTAATCCAATTGAGTCTGGAGAGATCATCAGTACTGGGAAATGATTATGGAGATTGAGTTCAAACCGCTGAACATTACAGCAGATCGCCAGAGAGGGGTGATGACCATCGAGTGGAACGATGGGCATACGAGCGTCTATTCCTTTACTTTGTTACGCAAAGCCTGCCCGTGTGCGGAGTGTCGTGGAGGGCATGAGAAGATGGGGGGAGATCCAGATGCGGAGGTTTTCACCGCTCCAGTGGAGGACACACCGGCTACGCGGATGGTCAACATCGAAGGCGTCGGCACTTATGGCCTGACGATCGCCTGGGAAGATGGCCATCATTACGGAATCTACAACTGGAGCTATTTGCGCCGGCTATGCCCCTGCCCGGTTTGCCGGCCTTAGAGCCTGGATGATGTGCTGTGCGCCTTACGGCGATCAGATATAGTCTTTCAGATTATGTTCGACAGCGTAAGCAGCTGCTTCAGCCCTGTTGCTGACACCCAGTTTCGACAGGATGCTGCTCACATAGTTGCGCACAGTTCCTTCGCCCAGGAAAAGCGCTTTGGCGATCTCTCGATTGGTCTTCCCTTCGGACACGAGTAGCAGGACGTGTCTCTCCTGCTGTGTCAGAGCAGAGAAAGCTGAGGCTTCTTCTTCTTTAGCCGCTTTACGCACTTCTTGAAAGATGCGCTGGGTCACAGCTGGATCGAGTAATGCCTCCCCGCGGCCGACAGCCTCAATGGCACGCACCAGATCCTCTCCGCCGATCTGCTTGAGCACATAACCAGATGCTCCCGCGCGGATGGCGGAAAACAGCATCTCGTCCTCAGCATAGGAAGTCAACATGATGACCTTCGTGGAGGGATACTTATGCGCGATCTCTTCGCAGGCTTCGATCCCGGAACCGCCTGGTAAACGGATGTCCATTACGACGACATCTGGCTTGTAATTAGCCACCCGTTCGATCGCTTCCCGCGCCGTGCTCGCTTCGGCGACCACCTCAAAATCCGGATGGCGGTCCAGGAGCGCTTTCAGACCGAGTCGGACAACCTCATGATCATCGACAAGAAGAATACGCTGTTTACCCATGCTCTGGAGACCCTCACCTCACCTTTGATGTTTCTCTATCACGACGGAAATCAACAAAACGGTACCCTATCCCGCGTTCTGTCAGGATATATTTTGGATTCGAGGGGTCTTTCTCTAATTTTTGTCGCAGGTAATTAATATAGAGGCGAACATAATGGGGTTCATCGCGATATTCGTAACCCCAGACTTTGGTTAGGATCTGGTCGTGGGTGAGCACCCAGCCGGCGTTTTGCACCAGATGGTAAAGTAATCGGTATTCGGTTGGGCGCAGTTTGACGAGTTGGTCATCCACCCAGATCTCATGCCTGTCGAAATCGATCTTCAGCCGGTCATCGACTTCGATCAGACCATGGGTGCTTCCCCCAACGATCTCGGTGCGGCGCAGAACCGCCCGCACTCTGCTGACCAACTCGCGTGGGCTGAAAGGTTTGGTAATATAGTCATCCGCGCCCATTTCGAGTCCACGTACGCGATCCTCCTCTTCGCCTTTGGCGGTCAGCATGATCACCGGCACATTGTTGTTTTCACGTATCATACGCAAGACTTCAAAGCCATCGATATCCGGCATCATTACGTCTAAGAGAACCAGGTCTGGCAGGCTGCTGCGGACTTTGTCGATGGCTTGCGTTCCGTTGTAAGCTTCGATGACTTGAAAACCGTCATGTTCGAGATTAAGCCGGATGAAGCGAACCATGCGCTCTTCATCGTCAACTACCAGGATGCGCCTGCCTCTGAAGCTTGCAGAAGATGGATTACTCGCGAACGAATCCAATGATATCCTCCTCCTCGCCTGGTAAGATTTCGATGAAATTGACCTTTTCCAGCGACCAAATGACCGTGTCTACCCCCTCATGGATGTAGTCCAGATCCTTTCCATCCATACGCCGGGGATGATTCAACCTGATCAGGCGATCTCCAGGTCCTGGAAGCTCATCAACTTCACCCAGAACGGGTTCTGAACCCTGAATATGAAGTACGATCGAAACTGGCATTTTCACCCCAATTATACAAGATCGTCCGAGAGTATGCGGGTAATCTACTCAGGCGGGCAATCGGATCAGGACGACGGTGATGTTATCTGGTCCGCCGGCTTCGTTAGCCGCCTGGATAAGCTTCTGGCAGGTCTGCACCGGGTCACTCGAAGCAGTGATGATCTCGCTCAGGTCTTCTTCAGAGATGACTCCCCAAAGTCCATCCGAGCATAGCATTAGATGTCCATCTGCCGGGATCGGTGAGCTGATGACTTCCGCGTTGACAGGCTCTCCCTGTCCTAATGCTCGATAGAGGACGTTTCGCTGCGGATGAACCACAGCATCCTCCGAGGAGATCTGACCTAACTCGACCAGGCGTTTTACAAGGGAGTGGTCTCTGGTCAGCAGGTTGAGCTGCCCATCAGGAGAGACAGCGTAAGCCCGGGTGTCTCCAACATGCGCAAGCGTCATATGGTTGTTCAGGAGAAGTAAGGCTGTCAGGGTTGTGCCGCCGCCCTTGACTTGTTGAAGGATGGCTTGATGGGCAGCCTGGACGCCATCCCTCATGATTTGCTGGATCGATTCGCCCTGGTTGGAGACAGACAATTGAACGAATTGTGAATACAATTGTTCAACCACAAAATTCGCCATGGTACGGACGGCAATACTGCTGGCCACCTCACCGTGTCGATGCCCTCCCATCCCGTCAGCGACGATGTACAGTCCAAAAGGGTTACAGATTGCATTGCTGAGGAGATTCGATGTGAGCGTGAAGACCGCGTCCTCATTATGCTGACGCTGCCTGCCGGCTGAGTACCCGATTCCGACTTGCCATTGCGCCGGGAGGTGTTTTGTTTGCGGATCTTCGATACGCCCGCTGGAGGGCAGGGCATCCTCCTTGAGCGACCTGGCAAAGCCAGATTCTGCGGGCCACAGGCCAGTCTTTCTCAACAGTCTTTGCAGGAAATTTGACAAATCCATTGCCTCCAGGATACCCGGTCCAGGTCATGGTCGGGTGGAGATATCGGCCGGGAGAGCGTAAAAGTGATGATCGGTGGAGCCAATATATATCGTCTGTTCAGCAACAACGGGCGTGCTGGTGATCGGACCATTCGTTTTGAATTTCCAATGTAATAAACCGGTACGAGGGTCCAGGCAATATAAATATCCATCGACCGAACCGCAATAGAGAAAGCCATTGTAGATAATCGGCGAGCCGGTTACCTGGTGGGAGGTCTCAAATCGCCAGACCTCCCTGGCGTTATGCAGGTCGATGCAATATATATTACCATCAATACAACCGGTGAACACCAGACCTTCGGAGACAGCCACTGAGGAGATCGTCCCCTTAGCCAGCCGAAACCGCCAGATCAACCATCCGCTTTTGGCATCGATTGCGTAGAGGAAGGAGTCTAATGAACCGACCAGGATCAGATTATCTGCCAGAACTGGGGTGGATGTCACAGCTCGCCTGGCTTTGAACCGCCATTTTGGGTTACCGCGGAAATCAAGGCACAATACATCCCCGGCTTCGTTGCCGATATAGATCGAGTCGTTTGCCAATAAAGGCGTCGAACGGACGGGCGCCCCGGTGTTCATTTGCCACACACCACGTCCGGAGGTCATATTGATGGCGTGGACGCTACCATCATCCGAGCCGATGAAGACATGCCCATGTGCGATGACCGGTGAAGAATGCACCGGGCCTTTTGTATAGTAGGTCCATTGAATGGCGCCACTGCGGGCAGAGAGGACATGCAGGCGGTAATCCTGGCTGCCAAAACAGACCGCATCTCCGGAAATGGCGGGTTTGGTGACTATGCCGCCATCGGCTTTATAACTCCATAGCAGCTTCCCAGATGAAGCGTTCAGGGCGTAGAGGTTCTGATCATAAGAACCGAAAAAAATCACCCCTTTTTCATAATTTGCGGAGCCACGGATCTCATCCTTGCATGAGAAGGTCCATCGAGGTGTTATTTTATCGGAAACATCGACCTGGAGGATCAAACCCGTTGATTCGGGTGGAAGACTTTGTTTGTATGCGATCTCCAAGAGAGCTTCTCTCATCTCTTTAGCGCTTTGAAAGCGCTCGCCAGGCTCGTATTGAAGGGCGCGGTGAATGACCATCTCCAGATCCTTCGAGACGTTTGGATTGATGGCCGTGATCGGTCTTTCTGAAAAAGAAAAGGGAGGTTCCAGCCGGGGATCACGACGGGTCAGCAGATGATGAAGCGTGGCTCCCAGGGCATAGATATCAGCCAGCGCGGTTGCCTCCCCCCGATATTGTTCTGGGGGTGAATACCCTTCGGTGCCGATCATGGTGCCCTTCTCGCCAATCTGGAAAGTCTTGGCGATCCCAAAATCAACCAGGACGACGTGATTGTGCTGATTGATCATAGCATTCGATGGCTTCATATCGCGAAATATGATCGGCTCAGGCTGATGATTATGCAAATAATCGAGCACATCACATAATTCAATCGCCCATTGCAAGACTTGACCTACCGGGATAAATCCGCTGCTTTCGTTGAGGATGTTTTCCAGGTCTTTGCCCTGGATAAATTCGAGGATCAGGTAAGAGCGTTCCTGCTGGCTGAAGTAATCGAATATGCGGGGAATTGCCGGGTGTGAGAGGGTGGCGAGGAGGTTGGCTTCCCGTTCGAAGTTCTTTATAATTGTCTCCCGGATCAGGGGATCATGGGCTCGATTGACCATCTCTTTGACAGCCACCAGTTTGGTCACATTGGGAAAATGCAGATCTCTTGCCTTATAAACGGCCCCCATGCCGCCAACCCCAATCGTCTCCTGAATCAGATAACGATTGGAGAGCATGGTGCCCGCAGTCAATAACTGAGTTTCGTGCTCCTTGTTCATCGCCTATTCAGTGTCTTGCTGCATAAATCCTCTGACCCTTCCTCTTCCAATCGGTACAGAGGGACTGCAGAAATCATGCCGACCAGGCACACATGAGTCATTATAATACCCGAAGTCGGATGAAGAGGACCTTCGCTGATATATCTGTTAAGTTGCAGCAGGTGTCAAATGGATTACTTCGAGCAATATCAATCACCGTATTCCTGGCGATATGGGTCGGATGAAATGCGCCAGATATGGGGGGAGCGAAATAAGAGGCAGATCTGGCGCGAGATCTGGCTTGCTCTGGCAGAAGTGCAGGCTGAGTATGGCCTGGTGAACTTAGATCAGGTTGAAGACCTGCGCACCCATGTGCATGATATCGATCTCGCCCGTTCATTCGAAGTCGAGGCTGAAATCCACCATGACCTGATGGCAGAGATCAGAGTCTTTGCTGAGCAATGTCCGATCGGAGGTGGGGTGCTTCATCTGGGAGCCACTTCGGCGGATATCGAAGACAATGCAGATGTGATCCGAATGAGGAAATCCCTCGAGATCCTGCTGACGAAGTTACGCGATTTATTGCTGACCTTCGCAGAACAAATCGAAAAGTGGGCGGATATCCCTATTATTGGGTTCACACACCTTCAGCCAGCCGAGCCGACGACTTTGGGATATCGCTGGGCGTTTTCTGCTCAGGATCTATTGCTGGATTATGAGGAGTTACAAAATCTATATCAACACTTGCGCGGCAAAGGTTTCAGGGGTGCAGTTGGGAGCGCTGCCTCCTATGCAGAATTGTTCGGCAAGGACAATCTGGAAAATTTCGAGGCACGCCTGACAGAGAAGCTGAACCTTGCGTTCTTTCCGGTGACGAACCAGACTTATCCCCGTAAACAGGATTATCGCCTGTTGGCAGGTTTGGCAGGTTTGGGAGCGACATTATATAAATTTGCTTTTGACCTTCGCCTGCTTCAATCCCCGATCAGTGGTGAAATCAGCGAACCATTCACCAGCAAGCAAGTGGGTTCATCCGCCATGCCTTTCAAGCGCAATCCGATTAATGCCGAGAAAATCGATTCGCTGGCGAGATCCCTAGCTCAATTCCCGCGTATCGCCTGGGACAACGCGGCACACGCACTGCTGGAACGGACCCTGGATGATTCTGCCAATCGGAGGAGCATCCTCCCAGAAGCGTTTCTGATCGCTGATGAACTCATCGAAACGACCAACAAGATCCTGAAGGGCATTCAAGTTGATCAGCCTGCCATGTTGCGAAACCTCGAGCGCTACAGCCCTTTTGCGAGCACCGAACGTGTCCTCGTCGCTGCGGTGAAGGCTGGCGCCGATCGGCAGAGAGTGCATGAGTGTCTGCTTACCCACAGTCGAGCAGCCAGGGAGGCCGTTTCCCAGGGTCTGGAGAACCCCCTGGCGGGGCTGGTCGCCAATGACCCTTATTTACAGGCATACCTGTCCAGGGAGGAGATCATTACGCTGTTTTCGGTCGAGGCTTATATTGGCGACGCACCAGAGCGGGCGCGTGAGCTGGCTGAGCTGATCCGACAGACGGTATCATGAAGCCGGGTCTGGTGCTTTGCCATCGAGAGGTCTGGGTTTCTGGCGAATATTTTGGCGGGCATAAGCCATCAATTCTGGTGTGGCTGCGCTCAGGGTAGGGAAGTCCTTGCAGCGATAATCGATGTTATCGAGCACAGGGAAGAGGTTGGATCCATCATAGGTTTCGATGATCCCACCTGCTTCCTGGATGATCAGCCAAGTTCCAGCCAGATCCCAAATATGTGGGGTGGCTTCGAAGGCGATCAATGCCATCCCCCGGGCGACAGCGCTCATCGAATAACAGGCTGAGCCCAGAATGCGTGTCTTGTAGCGGATGCTAACATCGAAAAATCGGTGGGTACGAGAGCAGCAAGAGAAGAATGCGGAGGGTCGCTCCATATCAGGCTGGAGAACATGCAGGGGTTTGGCGTTGAGCCAGGCACCTTTTCCCCTTTCAGCAGTCAGCAGTTCCTTCTGAAGAGGGAAATAAACGACCGCAAGGTCTGGGTATCCGCCGCTTACCCTCGCGATCGAAACTCCCCAGATCGGCAGGCCAATACTGAAGTTTGTCGTTCCATCCAAAGGATCCACAATCCATATCCGTTCGTGATTCGAGGGCAGATGATGATGCAATTCTTCGCTCAATACCCCATCTGATGGGAACTGCTTCATCAACTCCTGGGTGATCAATCTGTCAGAAGCCAGGTCCGCCTCGGTCACCAGGGTTCGATCTTCTTTAAGATGGACAGTGCCATCATTTGCGTAGAAAAATTTCACCAGTTGTTCGCCAACTCGATAGGCGATTTCTATGATAGATGATAACTCCGCAGCCATGGGGACAGTATAACATACTGGAAGATGTGTCGATCGGGTGGGGCAATCGTACCAGGTAAGATTGTCATTTCGACGAGAGTGTCGATCGGGTCGTAATGACGAGCAAGATGAATGTATAATGAAATAAGACATGAGTATTGACTGATCGAGGCGGCCTTGGATTTATCCGATGAGAGTGATGTAACTCTGATCCGCTTGATCGCGGAAAGCCGGGAAGAAGCGTTGAGCGAGCTCTATGATCGCTACAACCGTTTGGTATACAGCCTGGCGTTATATATACTGGACGATCCGCAGGCTGCCGAAGAGGTGACCCAGGACGTCTTTGTGCGTATCTGGGAGAACGCCGGCAGTTACCGGATCGAGCGTGCCCAGGTCAGCACCTGGTTGACCAGCATTGCCCGCCATCGCGCCATCGATGTATTTCGCCGACGGGGTGTGCGCCCGGAAGGTCACAGTGTGACCTGGGACGATCTCAATCTGGCCCAAGTGCCCAAGCTGGATGGTCGCAACCCAGAAGAAACGGCCGATCAAATCCTGCTTAGAGAGCGCGTCCAGCAGGCGATCCATACCCTTCCCGTGGATCAACAGGTTGCGTTGAAACTGGCATTTTTCTATGGGTACTCGCACAGCCAGATCGCAGAACAGCTTGGAGAACCGTTGGGTACTGTCAAGACGCGTATCCGCATGGCCATGCAGAAGCTGCGTGGTATTTTATTGCTCGATGAGTGATCTGTGAAAATCCAAACAAACCGATATTGCGTAAATATAAATGAATGGGTGAGGGTTGAGTCATGGGATTTGATGGTCATGTAAAAGAACTTCTGCCCGGATATGCCCTGGGTTGCCTGGATGCGGATGAGCGACAAACGGTCGAGGAACATCTCGCGGCATGTCTGGAATGCCAGCGTGAGTTGCGTTCATATCAGGAAACAGCGGGATTGCTTGCATTTTCGGTCGCGCAGGTGACACCCTCGAGGGAGGTTAAAGAGAAATTGATGGCCCGCGTCAGGCGCAGCTCTCGGAGAGAATTTGTTTCTGTCAGGAGATCGGGTTGGAAGGATGCATTTCGGCAAGTTCTTATTAATTTTGCGCCGGCCTGGGCGATCGCCAGCCTGTTTCTTGTCTTGATCCTGGGCGCCAGCAATTTTATCCTTTGGGGACAGGTGCGACAGTTGCGTGCTGATCTTGCCACGCCATTGAGAGTCGTTGCGCTGACTGGGACCGATGAATCACCAGCTGCCAGCGGTGTAATTGTGATCAGCCGCGATGGGGTGCACGGCACGATCGTGGTCGATCACCTTATTACTCTCGATGAAGAACGACAATATCAACTCTGGTTGATCGAGGATGGGGAGCGGGTCAGCGGGGCAGTTTTTTCGGTCGGTGAGGATGGGTACGCCTCTGCATACATCAAGTCTCCGAAGCCGTTGATCGATTATGATAGTTTTGGGGTGACCATTGAGCCAGCAGGAGGCAGCCCTGCGCCGACTGGTGTTAAGGTCTTGGGTGGGGATTTGTAGCTCGCGTTCTGGTTTAACCAGATATTCCCACCAGCTCGATATAATCTTGGGCAATTGTCTCCTCCACCGAGAGACCGAGCGCCTTGATTAATTCAGTCGCCACCTGAGCCTTATATTCCGCATCGCGCCGGCTCCAGGTGCGGCTTTTCACTTCGAGGAAATACCCCAGGGGAGGATTTTCCACGCGATCCAGGTTGATATAGAATTCTGTACCGTGGAACAGCACGCGCCAGCGCAAGCGATGCTTTTCGATGGAGAATTCCTTGATCGGGTTGAAGTACTCGCGATAGAAACGCAGACTATGCGTGGCCGGTGCCAGGTATCGGCTGCGTGAGAGCAGGACATCGCTAGCGAATCGGCCTTCCCGCGCCGGTCCGATCAGAGTCAACCGGTAACGCACCTTGATAATCTGATCGTCTTCACCGATATATTCATCCTCACGGTAGCGTAAATAGCCCTGATTGGGGTCCGCGAACATGAAATAGACATCGTATTCATGGTAATGGCGGGAATAGAGAATCTCCAAACTGGGCGATCGGATGACTTCCAGAATGGGCTGTGGGTCGTTGACGCGCACCTTCACCTGCACCTCGAAACTTTCGCCTTCTGTCGCCCCTTCAATCGCTACCAGCTTCGAGAGGATAGAGCTCTCCCTTTCCACCAGGAATGCGTCGATTCGGTGAGCATATTCGGCTGCCTGTTCGAGAAGCGCTACATCATCCAGGGTGAGAAACTGTCGGTCGCGCATCAACCATTTGCCATTGACCATAACCGAGACCACATCCGTCGATTTCGCCGTATATACGAGTTGTGAGTATATATTCGTATGGTCACGGTGGAAACGCGGGGAATTGTGCAATGCGGAGAGATCGACGATGATCAGGTCAGCGCGTTTACCCGGCTCCAACGACCCGGTAATGTCGGAGAGGTGTAAGGCCGCTGCCCCCAGGCGAGTGGCCATACTGAGCGCTAAAGGAGCTGGGATGGCGGTCGGATCGCCGGAGATGCCTTTTGCCAGGAAAGCTGCCAACCGAATCTCCTCAAACATGTCCAGATCATTGTTCGATGCCGGGCCGTCGGTGCCTATCCCAACCTTTAACCCTACCTCAAGCATTTTGGCAACTGGCGCAACACCCGAAGCCAGCTTCAGGTTCGAAGAAGGGCAATGCGCTACGCCAGCTTTGTGGTGATGCAGGGTGTGAATCTCACCGTCATCGATGTGGACGCAATGGGCGGCAAGGACTTTAGCGCCGAACAGATTATTCTTCTTGACATAGGGGATGACTGGCATCCCATGGTCTTTACGTGAGTTCTCGACTTCCAGGGCCGTCTCAGCCAGGTGTGTGTGTAAGGGGACATCGAATTCCATGGCCAGTTCTGCCGTCGCCCGCAGGATGTCCTCGGTGCAGGTATAAGGTGAATGGGGTGCGACGGATGGCTCGATGAGCGGGTGACCTTTCCATCTGGCAATGAAATCTCGGGCAGCTGCCAGGGATTCTTCGTAGGAGTGGGCATCTGGAGAGGGGAATTTCAGCACCGTCTGTGAGCATACTGCCCGCAGACCCACTTCAGCAGTCGCCTTGGCCACCTCCTCTTCGTAATAATACATATCTGCAAAACATGTGACACCCGATTTAATCAATTCAGCACAGGCGATCTGTGTTCCAAGGCGGACAAAATCCGGCGAGACGAACTCCCTCTCGACCGGCATCATGTATCCCATCAACCAGACATCCAGGCGCAGATCATCCGCCAGGCCGCGCAATAATGTCATGGGCACATGCGTGTGGGCATTGACCAACCCTGGCATTACGACCTTTCCCTGGCAGTCGATCTGATCGGAGGCTTGATAATTATCCAGGATCTCGGTTTGCGATCCTACGGCGATTATTTGCTCGCCAGTAATGGCTACAGCGCCTGGTTCGTAAACTTTCATCGCCGCGTTCATCGTCAAGACGATCGCGTTGGTGAGGATTAGATCAGCTTTCTTGGGCATTGACATGCTCCTCTTCAAACTGTTTCAACGGGCTGTATTCCTGCCGTTGGGGAGATGGCCGGTTTGGGAATTCATTCACCGATCTTTCTGATTAAATTCAGGATGTTGTGACCTGCCCAACGATGAGCGTATTCAAGGGGACCACCGAAAGGGAAGGTTTGTTCGTGTGTCTTTTCCGGTGTCAGCAACACCAGATGGATCTGCGCGCGATCGCTGAGAAACTCGGCACTCACCCCAATCCCGACCTCGGAACCGTGCCTTTGGCGATATGCTTCAGTTTGCTCTTTAAGAGTGGGGAGGTTCAGGGGCGAGGGGAGGACTTCCCCAGCTAAAAAAGCGCCACGCAACACCGCCAGGCGGCGAATGACCTCACCGCCCAGACCGGCTTCGACAGCTGCCAGACACCAGCCTCGTTCAGTCAGCCGTTCGAGCGCCATCTTCTCCAGAGTCTCCTGATCAGCGCCATAAATCCAATTTCCGAGGCGGAGACGTAGATCGTGTTCGACCTGCATGATCAGGCGATCGGCTTCGGACTCACTGGTTGCTTTGGCAGTGATGCGGACGTCGACCTGACCGGAATGGGCGGCTAACCCAACTGTCGGGTTTTTCAACATCTCAAGGTCGCCGATGCGCTCATCGATCTGGGATTCGCCGACTCCGACAGTGTGCAGGATGCGCGTCTTAATCACCGCGCGCAGGTCGAATTTCTGGCGCAGGTAATCCTGCACAAAATGCTCGAAAAGATATTCCATCTCCCGCGGCACACCTGGCAAGGAGATGATAACCTGATCGTTTTTCTCGACGAGAAAAGCGGGGGCGGTACCCACCGGATTTTCGATGGGCAGAGACCCTTTTGGCAGATACGCCTGGCGTTTATTATTATCCGTGGGGAGGCGCCCAAAGCGGGCGAAACGTTCCTGAATCTGCTGCCATAATTCCGGATGGAATTCGAGCTGGACTCCCAGCGCCTGGGCGATCCCCTGCCGGGTTGGGTCGTCGATCGTTGGCCCTAAGCCTCCGGTGGTCAGGATTATCTCGGCGCGCCCCAGACTCTCAAGCACTGCTTGAGCAATTCGGGAGGCATTGTCCCCGATGGTCACCTTGCGATAAAGGTCGATCCCCAGCTCGCGCAATCGCCGTGCCAGATAGAAGGCATTGGTGTCGGTGATTTCACCGAGCAGCAGCTCGGTACCGATGGTGATGACCTCAGCTACAGACATAGGACTTCATGCCTGAAGTGTGAGGCGGTGGAGCGGTCGGGCAGGGAAATATGAATTCTTGTTCAGATGACATTGTATTCCCGAATCAATCGACCTTCTGCAAAACGTTGCAGGTCCAGAGCGGAGATGTCCACAGTCTTTGCTGTGCCGTCCAGGATGATCTCGCTCATCAGAAGGCCGGCGACTGGTCCATGCATGAAACCATGTCCGGAGAAACCGCTGCATATATAAAAGCCGTCGACCGGTGTGCTCCCGATGATTGGATGGGCATCCGGGGTGACCTCGTAAAGCCCGGCCCAATGTGAGACCAGGCCAGCGTTCTCTAGCAAGGGCAGGCGTCTGGTGGCAGCCTCCAGATGACGGACTTCCCATTCCAGATCTACTTCCTGGTTGAACCCGGGCTGTTCATCCGGGTTCGACATGCCGGTCAACAATCCCTCGCCTTCCCGATGGAAATACAACGCTTGAGCGAAATCGATGACAAAGGGAAAATCGGGAGGGATGCCGGGCAACGGCGTGGTGGTGAGCATCTGTCTCCGGAGAGGGGTAATGGGAATATCGAGACCTGCCAGCTTCCCGATTTGACCAGCCCAAGGGCCAGCGGCATTGACGACGACAGGTGTGGCGATTTTTCCTTTATCAGTGACGACCGCGGCGACTTTTCCGTCTACCACCTCGATGCCGATGACTGTGACATCGGTGAAGGCTTTTACACCAGATCGGGTGGCGCAGCGGATGTATCCCATCACCACGCTGTTCGGATCGACCAGTCCATCTTTGGCATGGAATGTCCCCGCCAGAGCATCCTCGAAGGACATCATCGGGAGACGGCGCTGCACCTCGTCGCCATCCAGCCATTCAGTTGCCACCCCTAAGCGATGTTGTAAGACGACATTTTGCCGAAATTGAGGCAGGTCATCTGGATCGGTGATGACGATCAGGTAGCCGCACTGCCGGTAATCGATTGTTTGCCCGATCTCTTCCTCGAACCTTTCGAGCATTGGCAGGCTGACCAATGAAAGGCGGATATTTATCTCCGTCGAGAACTGATAGCGAACTCCGCCTGCACACCGTCCGGTGGCGCCCAAACCGAAAAAACCTTCTCTTTCTACCAGCACCACGTCCTTAACACCCCGGACTGCGAGGTGATATGCGGTGCTGGCGCCCATGACGCCTCCCCCAATGACGACGATGCTTGCAGATCGCGGCAGCTGAAGATCGTCGACCCCTGTCACCAATCGACCTCCTGGCCGATGCCTACTCGACGGGCATTTTGGAAGGCTAACCTGGCCGCGGCAGCGTCCTGGACAGCCAATCCTACAGATTTAAAGAGGGTGATCCGGGACTCATCCGTCCGTCCGACCTGCCAGCCGAGGACGACCTCTCCCAATTCAGCATGAATGTGCTTCGCGTCTATTTTGCCTTCCTGCATCGGCTGGAGAATATCCCCCGCTTCTGCGAGGGCTGCGGCGCGGGAATCGACGACCAGGCAGGCGCGCTGCACCGTTTCTGCAGGGACCTCCTGCATCTCCGGGGTGTAAGAGCCAATTGCATTAATATGTACACCCATTTTGAGAAACCGATCTTCGAATACGGGCGTCCTGGATGTCGTGGCGGTGCAGATGATATCGGCCTCGCTGACAGCCTGACCTGGGTCCTGCGCCACGCGAATGTCGATGGGGATCGGTCTCTTGCCGGCCATTTCCTCTTTGAAGCGCTCAGCTTTCTCCTGGTTTGGGTCGAAAACCCACACCGTTCGAACACGGCGCACAGTACACACAGCCTCCAACTGGGTGCGCGCCTGGACACCTGCGCCGAAGATCGCGACAGTCTGACTATCTGGTCGGGCGAGGAGATCCGTGGCGGCTCCCGAGGCAGCCCCGGTGCGGATCGCAGTCAGCACACTGCCCTCCAGGAGGGCTTCCGGACGCCCTGTGTTCGCTGCAAACAGGAGCACTGCGGCGTGAATGAGGGGCAAATCCATCTGGTAGTTTTCAGGGAAGAGGGTGACCGCTTTGACGGCCAGGGCTTCTCCTTCTTCGTCCGCCAGGTAAGCGGGCATGAAGAGGCTGACTGCATCATGTGCGGGAATAGATAGACGCGACCTGAGCGGAACATCAGCCTTGCCGCTCGAAAAGGCTGCAAAAGCCCGCTTCATGGCTTCAATGGTCTGGCCCATTGGGAGCGCCATCCGAACATCCGAAGCCGACAAGATCAACATCACTCAGCTCCTCGAGCCTGAAGAGAAATCCAGAACCCTGATCAGGAAATTATCATCGCCATGTGCTCTGGTCGATGTGCGTGAGTCGGTGATTACAAAAATTGCAGCAGCGAACGCTGGGCGCGCTCTGTATCAGGGCTGACTTCACTTTTGGGCAGTTTATAGAGCAGATCAGGTAATCCCGAGGTATGCTCTCCTGACCATTTCGTTGTTGCGGAGTTCATCAGCCGTTCCACTCAGCACGATCTCGCCGGTTTGTAAGACGTAACCCCGATCGGCGATTTGCAATGCTACCCGGGCGTTCTGCTCCACAAGCAGGATGGTCGTGCCACTTTCATTGAGGGCTTGTATGGTATCGAAGATACTGTCCACCAGCACCGGTGCCAGACCCATCGATGGTTCATCCATGAGCAGCACCTTTGGTTCGGCCATGAGGGCGCGACCGATAGCGAGCATCTGCTGTTCGCCGCCGCTGAGCGTCCCAGCCAGCTGATGGCGGCGTTCTTTCAGACGGGGGAAGAGTTCGAAGACACGCGCGATGTTATCCTCGATTTTCTGCCGATCGGTTTGAGTAAAAGCGCCCATCTGCAGGTTTTCGGTCACGGACATGCGTGCGAACACACGTCGTCCTTCCGGCACCTGGACCACACCATAGCTGACGATCTGATGGGGTAGGAGGGCAGTCAGCTCCTGACCATTCAAGCGGATATGACCTTCCCGAGGCCTGAGCAAGCCGCTGATCGTTTTCAGCGTGGTTGATTTTCCCGCACCATTAGCACCGATCAAACAGACGATCTCTGCCTGTTCTACATGCAGGGAAATGCCTTTAAGTGCGTGGATATGGCCATAGTAAGTATGTACATTGTCAAGCTCGAGCATGGGCATGGTTGTTTCCTCTTCTATAACGTGACACCGGTTCGTCCGCCATCGCTCTTCCCTGCAGGAGCCACATCGTTTGCGCTGCCGCGGCCCAGGTATGCTTCGATCACAGTGGGATCGTTCTGAATCTCATGGGGCAATCCTTCGGCGATCTTTGCTCCGTAATCCAGGACGGTGATCAATTCCGAAATGCCCATCACGACCCGCATCTGATGCTCGATAAGCAGGATGGTGATACCCAGCTCATCGCGCAAACGGCGGATCAGGTTCATCATATCCTGGGTTTCGCTGGGGTTCATACCGGCGGTAGGTTCATCGAGGAGGAGCAGTTTGGGTTTGCTCGCCAGGGCGCGGGCGATCTCCAGACGGCGTTGATCCCCATAAGCCAAGTTCTTCGCCAGGTAATCACCCTTTCCTTTCAGGCCGACAAAACGCAGGAGCCGGCGGGCTTCCTCGAGAGCCATCTCTTCCTCATGCCGCGTGGCTGGAGTGCGGAAAATCCCGCCAAACAACCCTGATTTCAAGTGGATATGCATGCCCACCAGGATGTTCTCGACAGCGGTCATATTCTTGAACAGCCGGATGTTCTGGTAAGTACGAGATATGCCCAGCTTGGTGACCCGATCGGAGGATAAACCGGTGATCGATCGGCCATCCAGCCGGATATCGCCTTCTTCGGGTGTGTAAAAGCCCGTCACACAGTTGAAAAAAGTCGTTTTTCCAGCGCCGTTTGGCCCAATGATACTTTGGATCGCCTGTTCTTTGACGACCAGGTCGACTTCGTGCAACGCTTCAAGCCCCCCGAAGCGTTTAGTTACTTTTTCTGCTACCAGGATAGTCATTCCTTTCCTCCTAATCCGTGGTGCCTGTCACCGGAGCGAACGTTTCTGGGGCTTCTTCGACCAGTTCTTCTTCGCTTACGTGCAGTTCAAGTTTACGTCGTTCTTCCGGCCAGAGACCCTCTGGTCGCAAGAGCATCACCGCCACCAGCACAGCCCCATAGACCAGATAGCGGTATTCGGCGAATTCGCGCAGCAGATCCGGCAGGCCAACCAGGGCGATCGCGCCTAAGACAACCCCTGGGATGCTGCCCATCCCGCCGATGATGATGACCGACAGGACGTTGATTGAGACGATGAACTTGAAGCTATGCGGATACGCAGAGGTCAATTTCGATGCAAAGAGTGCGCCGCTCAGGGCGGCAAATGTCGCACCGGTAGCGAAAGCTAACAGCTTGGTTGTCACCAGGTTCATCCCCATCGCCTGGGCGACATCTTCATCTTCGCGGAGAGCCATCCAGGCCCGACCCAGGCGCGAATCTTTCAGGCGCCACGCGATGGCACCGATCAGGAAGCACCCCACTAAGATCAGATAATAAAGTTCGCCTTGCGTATCGAATTTAATCGGTCCAAGTATGGGTTGCGCGATGCTTTGAATGCCCTGAGTCCCACCCAGGTAGGGGCGTAGCCAGTCCGATAAGACGATCAGGCGCACGATCTCGCCGAAACCAAGCGTCACGATCGCCAGGTAGTCACCTCGCATCCTCAGGACCGGTAATCCCAGGAACACGCCGGAAAAGACACCCATTAACAAGGCAAATGGCAGAGCTTCCCAGAATGTTAGGTTGAAGAAGCCCAGGCCAGTGGAGGTGAGCACTCCCACGACATATGCCCCGATAGCGAAGAAAGCCACATAGCCCAGGTCCAGCAACCCGGCGAACCCAACCACAATGTTCAAGCCAAGCGCCATCATGGTGTAAAGTCCGACATTATCCAGGATTTCACTGAAGAAAATGCCCAGGATTTGCGGCAGCAGCAGGAGGATCAAAGTCCCGCCTGCCAAGATACCCCAGCGCAAAGCCGGAGGCTGCTCGGAGAAGCGCTTGCGAGGGGCCTGCGATGCTCTGCCAGACCGCCAGAAGTTCAGACCGGCGATGAGAGCGAAAAAGAGAACAGCCCCGACCACACTCATCCCGCTCTGCGCAAAGAGCCAGCGGAATAAAGTGGCGACCTCGCCCCAGTTGGAGATCACTGTCACGATCAGATCACGCATCAAACCGAGCAAAACGACCCAAATCAAAGCGTTTGTCAATGCAGAGCGGAATCTCCCCGGCAGCAGATAGAGGCCAACTCCAACCAGGGTGATCAGCGTTCCATAGAGGATCGGGATCAGATATCCTGTTGGAAAACCGGTGTTAAAGGTCAGCTCATTGTAAAGGGTTTCTGTGGCGTTAATGAACATCTGGCGCAGGTTGATGCTCTCGCCGATGAGAAGAAAAACGCTGAGAGTAAGACCGGTTGTAACCCCTGTAATCAGCCCGGACAGCCAGGGATCCCTATGAAAACGGCGCGGGAGGGCATAACCGCTGACCAAAACAGGGGCGAGGAAAAACACCTGGCCCATGGATAGGATGCCGGCGATAATAAATCGCTGGCTGAAGGTCTCAACCAGGCCCACCAATGCGAGCAGGATGATAATCCCACCGGTGATGAGCCCGGTCAGGATAGCCTGTTTCCATGCTTGAGAAGATTGGGCAGACATCGTACCTCCCTATGCCTTGGTCTGGGCAAGCCGTTCACCCAGGATGCCTGTTGGACGGAAGATCAGGATTAATACCAGAATGATAAATGCAATGGCATCTTTGAGCTGGTAAGCAGCGGGGATGCCGAGACCGCTCAGGAAGAGGCTCGGACCAACCGCTTCGATAAGTCCTATGACCATGCCTCCCAGGAATGCACCGGGTACATTCCCGATCCCACCCAACACCGCCGCCGTGAACGCCTTCAGGCCCGGGATGAAACCCATGAAGAAGTTAACTACCGGGAATAAGATGACGAAAAGGATTCCAGCGATCCCGGCGGAAGCGCCTCCCAGGGCGAATGTGTTGCGGATAGTCTGGTCGACATTGACACCCATCAGAGCGGCAACATCCTTGTCTTCAGAGACAGCCCGCATGGCTTTGCCCATCTTCGTCCATTGAACGATGCTGTAAAGCACAACCATCAGGATTACCGCACCGATGATGGCAACAACCTGGGATTTGATAATGCGCAGGTCTCCAATATTCCAGGAACCAGCCAGAACCTGGATCGTCGGGTAACCCTTGATACCGGAGCCGTAAAGTCCCCGGAAAGTGTACTGTAGGAAAAACGAAGCCCCGATGGCGGTGATCAAGGGCACCAGTCGGGGCGCGTTGCGCAGAGGCCGGTATGCAATTCTCTCCAGGAGAACGGCGATGGTCATCGATACAAGCGCGGAGAGAAATGTCAGCAGGAAGAGGCTGATAAACGGGTGCTGGTTTAAAAACCCGGTGCTGTCCAGGAAAATCGCCAGGAAGACCGCGGTGAAAGGTCCACTCATAAAGACTTCGCTGTGGGCAAAATTGATCATGCGGAGAACACCGTAGACCAGGGTGTATCCCAATGCAATTAAGGCGTAGACACCCCCCAAGGCCATGCCGGTGATGATCAGGTCGAACCAGTTTGTCCCTGAATAGATGCCGGTTTCCAGGGTGACGATGGAGCCGTAGACGACGGCTACCGCGATGGTGATCCCGATCGCCCACACGGCGATGTCTGTTCCGGTAATTCGCTGGCGCCAAGTGCGAAACATAACTTCTACTCCTGATGAGGATGTACAAATGGAGGGGCGAGCGAATCCTCGCCCCTCCTCGCGAGTTTGTATTTCATTCCCAATAAGGCATTACGGCCAGATCTTCTCCGGAGGATACTCGCCAACATGGTATTCGTAGACTGCGATCTTGGGATCGGCGCAGTCACCAGTCGGTGTGCAGGTCAGGTTTCCGGTCAGACCCGGGAAATTAGCCGTGGCATACATGGCGTCGCGCAATGCCTGTCGTGGGATGCGCAAGGTGCCGTCGGCGTCCTGGACAGCCACCTTTTCGATGGCGGCTTTGATCATCATGAAAGCGTCGTAGGCGTGAGCGTGGAAGATGCTCAATGGTTCAGAGCCGAACTTTTCCCGATACTTTGGCAGGAATTCATTGGTGTATTTATCGCCGAAGGCGGTGAAGTCGGGGCTGGAAACCATGAGACCTTCGACTGCATCCCCCGCGCCTTCCACCACATCAGGTGAGAACATACCGTCAGCGCCCATCAGGTAGGTGTTCTCCAACCCAGCGGTCTCCCGAGCCTGGCGGGTGATCAGGCTACCGGCCTTGATGAAGATCGGGTAGTAGATCAGCTCGGGTGCTCCGGTTGCGATGCTGGTGAGCACGGATTTCATGTCGGTCTGTTCGGGATCGACAGCTTCCTGGGCTGTGATGGTGCCACCCAACTTCTGGAATTCCTCGGCGAATACCTGTTGCAGTTTATCAGCGTACAGGCTGCCATCGTGGATGGTGGCGGCTTTGGTGACCTTCAAAACTTCCCAGGCGAATTTCGCCGCAGCTGCGCCTTGTACCTTGTCGTTGTGTGCTGTCCGCAGGTAGCCAGGGTGATTGTTCTCGTTGCCTGCTTCGGTCAGGTCGGGGGCAGTGTTGGAAGGTGAGACGATGACAAAGCCTGCCTGAGAGAGCAAAGGTACGGCGACGCGGGCTGCGCTGGAGCAGGATGTCCCGATGACGGCAACGATGGTCGAATCCGCAGCCAGCTTGGAGCCAGCCGCCTGTCCGCCTTCGGCGCTGCAGCCTTCATCTTCACCGTCGAACTTCACCGGATGACCAAGGATCTCGCCTCCCGAATCTTCGATGGCGATCTCGACACCGTTGCGAGAGTCGATTCCCAGGGTTTCATCGGCGCCAGCAACAACCAGCGCGTATGCGATATGGACCGGTTCGCCTGGCCCAACAGTCACACAACCAAGGGCATCGGCGGCACAGGGATCTGCTGGTGCTTCAGTCTCCGCAGGCGGCGCCTCGGTGGTCGGTGCGGCCGGTGCACAGGCAGCCAAAAGCAGGCTGGCTATCACCAGCAATGACAGTAGTGAAAAGACTTTTTTATTCATTCCTCTTTCCTCCTCCATGAGGGTTTGGATGATTCCCGCGCAGGCGGGTTTGACTGATGTTACGTGTGGGGGATACATGTAAGTTTTTATTCCAGGCGCACCTCCTTTGAATCGAATTTCAGCTAGGCGATATGATGAAAGCAAGGTGTCTTTGGCTTGATAATAGTTGATTATTCCTGAATTTACAAATGATATCATAAGATTTTAATAATTTGAGATATTCTGTCAAGAGGGCGCGCGGCCGCAATAAATCCAGACACATTATTATTATGACGAAACTGGCGTGGAAAGCAAGCTTTCGCGAAAAAGAACCGGATGCCGATCAGCATTTGTCCGATCGCCCGGTATGGTAAAATTTGTTTGTTGAACAGATATCGCATGAAGAATACTACCTTGGCTGCCATGCCCCCAGCGCCGAACCTCGTCGTGGCTATCCGAGCGGGTTTTGATGCGGTTGCCAACCATATCCTTTTGATCATGTTTCCGGTTTCCTTAGACCTTTTGCTATGGTTAGGTCCGCAGATCAGGTTATCTGGGTTAATCACCATGTTGTCTGATCAATTTATCCAGATGGCTGATATATCTGATCGAGGGATGGTTGAATTGATGAATGCATCCCGCGCTCTATGGATGAGCCTGGCAGATCAGTTCAACCTCCTGGCTGCGTTACGTACCTATCCGATCGGGGTCCCCAGTCTGTTGGCCGGGCGCCTGCCGACCGCTGCCCCCATTGGTACCCCCGGGTTCTGGGAGATCAATACCGTACCACAGGTAATTCTGATTTATATTTTGATTTCACTGGTTGGGTTGGCGCTCGGTACTTTGTATTACTCACTTGTCGCTCAGGCTGCCATTTATGGGAAGGTCAGCTGGGCAGAAACACTGCGTGCCTGGCCGGGGACATCCGTGAAAGTCCTCGTTCTGACTGTATTCTGGGTGGCATTGATCGTCTTGCTCAGTATTCCCGGGAGTTTTTTGCTGACCCTAATCGCCTTGAGCGGCTTTTCCTTAGGGCAGTGTGTCCTCCTCCTGTATGGTGGTTTTGTGCTCTGGTTGGTCCTGCTCTTGTTTTTTTCCCCGCAAGGGGTGATCATGTTTCGCGATGATTTTTTCAATGCCATCCGATTGAGCGTCAACGTGATCAGGCGGACGCTACCCACGACGGTCATTTTCATCCTGGCGATCTTCGTGCTGAGCAAAGGATTGGATATCCTCTGGCTCACCCCTGCGAATGATTCCTGGTTGATGATCGTGGGAATCTTTGGACATGCCTTTATCACAACGAGTGTGCTGGCATCCAGTTTTGTCTATTTCCGGGATGCAGTCCGCTGGATGCGGGGGGTGCTACAAAGGAGCAGTTTATCTTCGGTGTAAATGCGTCCTGCGTTTTGGCATCATCTTATTCAGGGTAGTTATCTATTGCCGATAATTTGGAGGATTGTGTGTCGAAAGCAACGGGAATTGTGACCTCGTACGACGCCAAGGATATTCAGGTTCTCGAAGGTCTGGAGGCGGTACGTCGCAGACCGGGGATGTATGTAGGGGGCACGGATATCAAGGCACTACACCACCTGATCTATGAGGTGGTCGACAACTCGATCGATGAAGCTCTGGCGGGTTCGTGCAACCGGATCGATGTCATCATTCATCCCGATAGCAGTGTGACAGTGACGGATAACGGGCGCGGCATCCCGGTCGATATCCATCCCCAAACGGGCAAACCTGCCCTGGAAGTAGTGATGACCACGCTGCATGCGGGTGGGAAGTTCGGTGGGGGGAGTTATAAGGTATCGGGCGGTCTGCACGGGGTCGGCGTCTCCGCGGTCAACGCGCTCTCCGAATGGTGTGAGGTGACGGTCAAGCGAGGGGGCCTCATCCACCGCCAGCGCTATGAGCGTGGGTATCCCACCGGACCCGTACAGGTCATCGGGAAGGTTTCGCCAGATGAGACCGGGACGAGTACCAGGTTCAAATTCGATCCAGTGATCTTTGGCAAAGAGGTCGATTACCGCTTCGAAACCCTGACACAGCGCTTTCGAGAGATGGCATTTGTGACCCGTGGAGTGACGATCCGGTTGTTCGATCAACGCAGCGATCGAGAGATGACTTTTTATTTCGAGGGCGGCATCACCTCCTTTGTGCGCTATCTCAACCGTAACCGGGCTGTGCTGCACCCGGTCGTGCATGTGGAGAAGGAGATCGATTCGATCACCATCGATGCGGCGATTCAATTTACGGATGCATACGCCGAGTCGGTGTACGCTTTTGCCAACACCATCAACACGATCGATGGCGGCACCCATCTAACCGGCCTGCGCGCCGCAGTGACGCGTACGATCAATGATTATGCCCGGCGCAACGGTCTGTTGAAGGATTCCGATCCGAACTTCTCCGGAGATGACACGCGGGAAGGGTTGACAGCCATCATCAGTGTGAAGCATCCCGACCCCCAGTTCGAAAGCCAGACCAAGGTTAAACTGATGAACCCCGAGGTTCAAACGCTGACCCAGCAGGTGGTCAGCGAGGCATTCGGCACGTTCCTGGAAGAACACCCGACAGAAGCCAAGGCGATCGTTCAGAAATGTCTGACTTCTGCCAGGGCGCGCGATGCAGCCCGGAAGGCACGCGATCTGGTCATCCGCAAATCCGCGCTTGAGAGCCTGACTTTGCCGGGAAAGCTGGCTGATTGCTCGGAGCGCGACCCGCAAAAGACGGAACTTTACATAGTCGAGGGTGAGAGCGCAGGCGGGTCGGCAAAGCAAGGCCGCGATCGACATTTCCAGGCTGTGCTGCCGTTACGTGGCAAGATCTTGAACACCGAGCGTGCCCGGCTGGATAAGATCCTTGCGAGCAATGAGGTCAAAGCCCTCATCTCAGCGTTGGGCACAGGGATCGGGGAGAGCTTCGATTTATCTGGGTTGCGCTACGGTCGGATCATCATCATGACCGATGCGGATGTCGATGGCAGCCATATCCGCACGCTGTTGTTGACGTTCTTCTTTCGTTATATGCAGCCTCTCATCGAGGCCGGACATCTTTTCATCGCCCAGCCACCACTCTACCGGATCGCATACAAGAACCAGGTGTCGTATGCTTATAGTGAAGCAGACAAAGATCGCATCCTTAAGGAGTTGGGCACAAATCAGGATAAAGTCTCGATCTCCCGCTATAAGGGTCTGGGTGAAATGAACCCGCAGCAATTATGGGAAACAACCATGGATCCGGCCCAACGCACTTTGCTGTTGGTCACGATCGAGGATGCCGCAGAAGCGGACCGTACTTTCGACATGCTGATGGGTTCAGCAGTACCACCCCGCAGACGTTTCATCCAGACTCATGCCCGTGAGGTACGTAACCTGGACATCTAAATCGGGTTATTAGCCTGATTGTTGTCGAGAACGAACCAGACCCCTGGAGGTGAGGGAGGGATGACATCGTTGCTGGGTATTCCTGTAGATCGTTTCCCGGTTGAGATCAATGACGGTCGAACGAGGCACGTTACTCTATAATCGTTACCGCATCCTGGAAATCCTGGGTCAAGGGGGGATGGGATCGGTTTACCGCGCGGTTGACGAAAACCTGGGGATGCAGGTCGCAGTTAAAGAGAATTTATTTACCACCGAAGAATATGCCCGACAGTTCCGTACGGAGGCGGTCATCCTCGCCACTCTGCGCCATCCCAATCTGCCTCGCGTGACGGATCATTTCGTCATCGAAGGTCAGGGACAGTATCTGGTCATGGATTATATCGAAGGGGAGGACCTTCGCGAGCGCATCGATCGCCAGGGGCTATTGACCGATGCTGAAGCGGTTACCCTGGGAACTGCAGTTTGTGATGCGTTGATCTACCTCCATTCACGGCAACCTCAGGTCGTTCACCGGGACATCAAGCCTGGGAATGTCAAGATCACCCCAAGCGGGAACATCATGCTGGTCGATTTTGGGCTGGCAAAGGTGCTGGCTGGGAGCCATGTCACCACGACCGGCGCACGCGCCATGACCCCCGGTTATTCCCCTCCTGAACAATACGGGACTTCCAGAACAGATCACCGTTCAGATATCTATTCCCTGGGTGCTACCCTCTACATGGCTCTGAGCGGGGCTTTGCCAGAAGACGCTCTGGCGCGGGCAATGGGGCAGGAGGTGTTGACCCCTCTGAGAAAGCACAATCCGAAGGTCTCCAAAAAGCTCGCCATGGTCATCGAGAAAGCCATGGAATTACGCCCAGATGACCGCTTTCAAAGTGCGGAGGAGATGAAAAACGCGCTGATCAAAGCGAGGGGCATCTCCCAGGGGCAGCGAGATCGAGAAAACACGCTAGGACCACCTCCAGCTGGGTTGGAACAGGTGCGGAATGTCTCTTCTGTCAGATCAGATGGTGGCAGCCTGTCCACTGGAGTTGCTCCTCATGGGAGTGCGCTACTGCCAGGCGAACGTGATCTGGCAGGAATCCCCCGGCCATTGCCTTCAAAAAGGAGAACTTCCCGCCGGAGAGGCTGTCTGATGGCAGGATTTCTTCTCCTGGGTCTATTGTCAGCATTGGTGGTGGGCGCTTTCTACTACAGCCCTGACCTATTCAATCAAGTCTATCGCTTTATTCCATCCTGGCTTCCCCATATCCTGGCATCGAGACTGGCGGATTCAGCGACATCCCCACCCGGGATAACCCCTACAGAAGGGCTCCCACCCGCCCTGGTGGAGAGTCCCACCCTTGTGCCCACAGAGACCGAGGCGGGCACTGTTTTCATACCAACAGCCACCTGGACACTGACTGCAACCCAAAAGCCATCACCAACCCAGACTGACACCCCCACCCCGCAGCCAACGCCGCTGGGGGGCGGCAAGGGACAGATCGCTTACGCCAGCGATGTCACCGGGATACCGCAAATCTGGCTGATGAATGCCGATGGCACCGCTCAACGCCAGATCACCGACATGCCAGAAGGAGCCTGCCAACCAGCCTGGGCTCCGGATGGCTCGCGCCTGGCGTTCATCTCCCCCTGTGCTGGGAACCAGGAGATTTATCCTGGGGCGGGGATATTTGTGATCAACGTGGACGGCACGGGATTGACGCCTATCACCATGGCAGCTGGCGGTGACTTCGATCCAGCCTGGTCGCCCGATGGATCGAAGATCGCATTTACGTCTCTCCGCGATTTCAACCGGGCGCAGATTTATACTTTCGATTTTGGTGAAAATCTCTCCAGCTCAATCTCGAAGAACACGGTCAGGGACAGCCAACCTGCCTGGTCTCCTGATGGCTCACAGATCGCATTTGTCACCACTCGTCGCGGCCCCTACCAGATCTGGATCATGGATAACGACGGTGCAAACGCATATCTGCTTTCACGTAGCGGCAGCCTGAAAGACACCCATCCAGTCTGGTCGCCAGATGGGACGCTTGTCCTCTTCACTCAGAATGAACTCCTGGGAGGGGTCCCCCGATTGATCGTCATGCGGGTGACGAGTGGCAATCTGATCGAGACCCGCCTGGTGAGGCAGGTCATTCCGATGCGGGAAGCCAGTTATTCGCCGGACGGCGCCTGGATTGCTTATGAGAGTTGGCCGGATGGGAGTAATCACGATATTTATATCATGACCGCCAACGGACTTGCGCAGCAGCGGCTGACCACCGGTGAAACCTTTGAATTCGATCCTGTCTGGAGACCGTGAAGGGGGATCACCCCAAAACGCTTGTAAAAAATCTCACTTTCGGGGATAATGAAAACATAATTGCTGAAATCGTCTGGTAATCGAGTTCAGCGATAGATTGTGTGATTATCGTGGAGGTCTATTAACGGTCATGGCAGTCAAATCAAGTGGGAAGCGTTCAGCGCGAGTAACAAATACTGGTAAAGGCAATCACCTTTGGATCATCGTTCCAATCGTCTTGATCCTTCTGGGGACGGGAGGGTATCTCCTCCTGGCGAGAAACAGTGTGAAATTTACCATGGTTTCTGGGGAAAAATCCCTGGTCGTGCTCATTCGCAATGAGAAACAGGCAGTCTATCGTGCTCGCTATGAAGGGCGTCAACCGCTCGACCTGCGTTCCTTGCATGTGATGCTCGCCGGTCAGATCCTCCATGTGGATGTCAAACAGGTGGTCCTCTCGTATCAGGGACAGGAGCTGGTCTTGGGAGCAGATGGGAAACTGCCGCCAGGGGCAACTCTCAAATTGCCACCAGGTGCAGAATTCGAGGTTAAGGTCACCTTCCTGGGTCAGTCCCTGGGTGGCAACTATATGTATGGATTCAGAATAGGATATGGCAAGGAGGACCAACCAGCTCTATATGAACTGAAAGCCGGGTATGACTATGCCATCGTGGTCGAGTAACCCGGTGCGAACCATATACCGACACAATTGTCCATTACACTCAACAAGGAGCACACCATGACAGCACAAATCATTGATGGGAAAGCCATAGCGGAAAAGGTGCGAAACCAGGTGGCGGAGGAGGTGGCTGCGCTGGTTGCAGCCGGTAAACCGAAACCAGGGCTGGCGACAGTCCTGGTAGGTGATAACCCCGCCTCTCAGGTGTATGTGAGCGCCAAGCAGAAAGCCTGCGGCCAGGTCGGGATAGAATCATTCGGTTTCAAGCTGCCAGCAACAGCCACCCAGGGCGAAGTGGAGGGATTGGTTGCGGGGCTCAATGCGGACGACAGAGTCCATGGCATCCTGGTGCAGCTACCATTGCCCTCTGGTCTGGATGAAGAGCGCGTGCTCAACACGATCCGCATCGAGAAGGATGTGGACGGTTTTCACCCGGTCAATATCGGACGGCTTGCGCAGAAAGGGCGCGATCCGCTGTTTATACCTTGCACACCGTTTGGTGTTATCTATCTGTTGGACGAGATCGGTACACCTCTCGAAGGGACGAACGCGGTCGTATTGGGGCGTTCGAACATCGTCGGCATGCCAGTCGCTTTGCTGCTCGTCAGACGCAACGCCACTGTGACCATCTGCCATTCACGCACGAAAGATCTTCCTGGTGTTGTCCGTTCCGCAGATGTCCTGGTTGCCGCGGTCGGGCGACCTGAGATGGTCCGCGGGGATTGGGTAAAACCCGGCGCGGTGGTGATCGATGTGGGTGTAAACCGGATCGAAGATCCCACTCACCCTAAGGGTTCTCGCCTGGTTGGGGATGTCTGTTTCGACGAGGTCAAAGAAGTTGCCAGCGCCATCACACCCGTCCCTGGCGGGGTAGGGCCCATGACTATCGCCATGTTGCTGCGCAATACCGTGCGGGCTGCCAAACTGGCTTATGGCGTTTAAAGCAGCAGAACGATCAGAAAAGCGATTCAGGACTGGTGAAAGCGCCCTTTCACCAGTCCTTTTTTCTCTTCAGGCGCTTCCTCATGCAGACTTCGGAACGATCGCTGCTGTTCCACTGATGGCTTTTCAGGCTTCTCAGCGCAGCAGTTTGAAGCTCTCCAGCATCTCCTGGCTATATGCGCCCATCGGCGTGAGTTTAAAGACATACCCATTGCCAGAAAAGAAGTAGAATTCGTTGGGCGCCATGAGCAGGTTAGTGCTCACCCGGTAGCCCTGGAGATCGCCGATCTTGTAAGGCTCCCGACGTGCACCGGGCATCTTGGTGTCCAGGAAGGATTCCAGGGAGCTCGAATTGCTCTTGAAGATTTCAATGGTGAACTGCGGTGGTTCTAAGTCAGCCGTATCCCCTTTGGCGAGATCGGCATCCTGAAAGCGAACCCGGTGAGCCAGATCGGGATCGATCTCCCGGAGCAGCTCGACCTCGGGCAGGATGACATAAACATCAGGATAAGAGATCGAGAACTTGTAGGTCTCATCCTGGTATACCAGCCAGTTGACCGGCTTGCTCACTGGCTCACCCGAGCCGGCAGGGGCGCTGGATTCAAGAGAACCAGCCTGGCTGCCCTGGACACTGCCGGCTATCTGCTCGCCAGAGGAGCTGACTACCCCGCCAGCCTGGTCATCAGAGCCGACCACGTCCCCCCCTGGGGCGCCAGGAGTGATCTCGATCGGACCTTTGCCTTCTGCCAGGAGCTGCCTGGATTGGTCACCCTGCTGCCCGCTGGCACCTGCTTCCCCGAGCAGCCTCTCTGCGGTTTCGGGGGCGCAGGCCGTAGCAAGCATTAGCGTACTCACCAGAACGATGCTAACGATCCAGAATTTCATTTGTTGCCTCCTTATTATTAATTCAGGTGGTCTACGACGAATTTACATTTGATCTCAGGTCGATCGAATGACGTCAGCGGTGTCCGAAAAGTTCCCTGGATTCCTGAATTTAACGGGATCGTTATTCAATCGGAAAGGTGTTCGGTGGGGCCCGGGGGATGGTGCGAGAGAGTGTTACCGAAGCTTTTATTCGGGACAAAAAGCCAAATGGGAGCCTCAGATCTAATAGTAATGAAATCAAAGAGCCCTCTGCAGGAGAGGGCTCTCGGTCTCATAGAAACACGCAGGGTTGTGGATTACGGTGTATCTGTGACCAGGGCGCTCCAAAGGTTGTAGGAGCCGGTGCCGAAATAGGGTGAGAACATTTCCTTTGGATAGCCCACGTATCGGTAGCTGTTGTTGCCGTTCAAGTAATTGGTGGTGCCGGCGCTGCCCTTGAAGTTCAAAATCCAGGGTCCGCCGCTCGAGCCGCCGGTCATATCGCAGCCGATCCCCACCGTGGCTGGCGAACCCATGCTGCTGTCGTTATAAGCGTGGGACGCTGCACAGATGACCAGGTATTTCCCGGTGAACGGAGAGGCGACCGGGTAACCGAGGTCGATCCAATGCTGGATGCGGCTGTGGTTATAGGCAAAGCCCAGGTTGCCAACCACCTGGCTGATCTTCGACCCGGAGGCGTTGGTGAAGAGCACCATGCCGCCGCTGTCGAAGCGCAGATCGCCGCTGTTGTACCAAGGAGTGAGAGTCCAGACATTGCTGGCTACCCAGGAGCCCTTCGGTGCTGTGCCGTTCTTGTAAGCCGGGACGAAGACGACATCGTATGACCAGCCTCCCGATGAGCCATTCCCAGCGTGGGCGCAGTGCCCGGCGGTCCAGATGGCGTAATTGCCGATCGAGGCAGCCGAACAACGGTAAGAGACGCCGTATTGTTTGAAGAACAGCACACCCGTGGTTACGTAGGGGAAGCGAGTGTAAGCCTGGAAGTGGTTCCAGCGGCTGAATGGAGCCGGATAGGAATACCCGAGAGGCGCCGCCCCGCCCAAGAGCTCTCCTGCAAGCAAACTCTGATCCTCGAGGGTGGAAATGCCGAGCTTTGCCCCTTCGGGAGGTACGCTCGAGATGAGGCCGGCGGTGCCTTCAGCAGCGACTGGAGTGATGCTTCTGGCCGGTTCTCCGGTGAGGGTTTTGATCGGATAAGGTTTAGCCGCCAGCATCTCCTCTTTCGTCCAGGGGCGAGAAGCCATTTTCCACTGTGGATTGCTATCCCTGGCGGAGACCACCGTGAGAGCATCAGCCTGGGCATCTGTAGCACGGCTGGTTTCCCGGGAGACCGCGGCGACCACACCGTGCTCCCCAGCTGCACCCAGGATGAGGATGACGAGCACTAAGGCAGCAAGTCCCAGGCGGCTCAGGCGGAACAGATTACGTTTCATGATATTCTCCTTCGATACATATATGTTTGCGAGAATAGAGCAATATCTACTTTGGCGAACTGCTCATCTCGCCAGGCTTTAAACTGCTGGGGGTATTATTACTAATCTGATGTCCGAAATCCCCTCCTTTCTTCTCTTCGCCACTCAGATATCCCACACTGTTAATCAAGACGATTTTCATCTGAGCGTGAGCAGAACCTGATGACTCTATAAATCAAAGCAATTATAACCTTAAATTATCTATTTTTAGATTTAAATTGTCTGATCCGTTGAATATTCTTAGATTGTCGAATATTCTCTGATCTCGCTGATGGCATTAAAAAGTTGCGAGCTTTTTATAAGATACAACTATCAACAATCATCTTGTTTTGCAAGGCATGGATGATTTAGCTTAATTAACGCAGAAATTCTGCGTTTATTACACTCAATTAATTCGCTGGGGTAGTAGATGTCTGACAATTGACATTTCTATCTTTATCTGATAGAATTCGAATTGTCAGACAACTGTGTTCTCCGCAAGCGATCATCGTGCCAATGCCAAGCCTGCTCATCCGCCACGCCTCGATTCTGGCAACTTTCGACAGCCAGCAAAGAGAAATCCCTGACGGTGCCATCCTGGCGCAGGATGGATTTATCCAGCAGGTTGGTGCGACGGACGAATTACCCGCTGAAGCCGATGAAATCCTGGATCTCAGCGGGTATATTGTTCTTCCCGGTCTGATCAACACCCACCATCATTTCTACCAGACTCTAACCCGGGCTATCCCCGGCGCTCAGAATGCGAATCTCTTCCATTGGCTGAAGACCCTGTATCCGATCTGGGCGCGCTTGACGCCCGAAGCTGTGCAAGTTGCCACCAAGATCGCCCTGGCGGAACTGGCGCTATCCGGTTGCACGACCGCCTCAGATCACCTTTATCTATTCCCCAATGGGTCGCGGCTGGACGATGAAATTCAGGCAGCACTGGAAACAGGGCTGCGTCTGCACGCCTCGCGAGGCTCGATGAGCCTGGGTGAAAGCCGGGGAGGTCTGCCTCCTGACTGCGTGGTGGAGTCTGAAGATAAGATCCTTGCCGATTCTCAGCGGTTGATCGAAGCGTATCATGACCCAAAGCCAGGCGCGCGGGTTCAAATCGTCCTGGCGCCTTGTTCTCCGTTCAGCGTCACCCCGGATTTAATGCGCGAGAGTGCCGCCCTGGCGCGCGCTTCCGGTGTGCGCCTGCATACCCACCTTGCGGAAACCCAGGATGAGGAGTTTTTTTGTCTCGATAAATTTGGCTATCGTCCGGTTGAATATATGGAGACCCTCGGCTGGTTGGGGGAAGATGTCTGGTTTGCGCATTCTGTACATGTCAATGAGGCTGAGATCGCCAGGTACGCTGTGACGGGTTGCGGGGTTGCACATTGCCCCAGCTCCAACATGCGGCTGGCATCCGGGATTGCGCCGGTCATGAAGATGGTGGCTGAAGGTGTGAAGGTTGGCCTGGGTGTCGATGGATCGGCCAGCAATGACGGCTCGCATATGTTACAAGAAGCACGTCAGGCGATGCTGCTGGCGCGATTGAAAGCCGGGCTGGAAGGCGCCTCCTTATCAGACACGGATACAAGACCTCTCATGACCGCCCGACAGGCTCTCGACCTGGCAACCCGCGGGGGCGCTGCCGTGCTTGGAAGATCTGACCTGGGTTCATTGGAAGCCGGAAAATGCGCAGACTTCATCGCCATCGACCTCAATCGGCTGGCTTATGCTGGCGCATGGCATGATCCTGTCGCTGCCGTGGTGTTTTGCCAGCCGAGTCAGGTAGATTTCAATGTGGTAGGGGGAAGGTTCGTGGTCAAAAACCGGCAGCTGGTCACGATCGATTTGCCGGTCTTGATTGAGAGGCACAACCGCCTGGCGAGAGAATTGGTTTCATGATGAGTTGATTTTGAGGGTAGACTGATATGGAGACGGGAAAATCAACCTCCGCGCTAACCCGCAAGCTGGTATCGGTCGCTATGGGACGTGAGCCGGCGGAGGTCGTGATCCGGCACGGACGTTGGGTATGTGTCCAATCAGGGGAGATCCTGCCGGACACCGACGTGGCAATTGCCGCTGAGCGGGTCGCTTATGTCGGTCCAGATGCCGGGCATACGGTCGGAGAGAAAACCACTGTCATCGAGGCTGGGGACCGCTATCTGCTGCCTGGTCTCCTCGATGGTCATATGCATGTCGAATCTGGCATGCTGACCCTGACCGAATTTGTCCGAGCAGTCCTCCCGCATGGGACAACAGGCATGTTCATCGATCCACACGAGATCGCCAATGTCTTCGGCTTGAAGGGCGTCCGCCTGATGGTGGATGAAGCCTTGATTCAGCCGATCCATGTCTGGGTGCAGGTGCCGTCTTGTGTGCCTTCCGCCCCTGGCCTTGAGACCCCCGGGGCGCAGATCACCCCCGCTGATGTGGCTGAGGCGATGACATGGGATGGTGTCATCGGATTAGGGGAGATGATGAACTTCCCCGGTGTTTACTCGGGGGACGAGAAAATGCATGCCGAGATGGCAGCCGCGCGTCAGGCTGGAAAGGTGATCGGTGGACACTACGCCTCACCCGATTTGGGGCTTACATTCCATGGTTATGCTGCCGGGGGCGCGGAGGACGATCACGAGGGCACTCGCCTGGTGGACTCCCTGGCGCGCATCCGGCAGGGGATGAAGCCTATGCTGCGTCTGGGTTCAGCCTGGCATGATGTCGATGATCAGGTGCGGGCGATAACCGAGCTGGGAGTGGATTCGCGCCGATTTATCCTTTGTACAGATGATTGTCATGCGGAGACGTTGATCTCGGAAGGTCACGTCAACCGTGCTGTCCGGCGCGCCATAGCACGCGGCCTCTCCCCGATGAGAGCCATTCAGATGGCGACGATAAACACCGCTGAGCATTTTCACCTCTCCCATAAGATCGGGATGATCGCGCCCGGACGGTACGCCGATATCCTCCTGGTTAGTGACCTGCCTGAATTGAAGATCGAGGCGGTGTTTGCCAGGGGAAAGCATGTCGTCGCAGACGGGAAGGTCTTGATCGATCTGCCTGCGTATCCGTATCCGAACTGGGTCAGAGAATCCGTGCGGCTTGGAAGACGTCTGACCGCCGAAGATTTCCGCCTGAAGATCCCTGATGGCTTGTCAGGTCAGGTGACCGAGATCACCGCGCATGTCATCGAGGTGATCGAGAATCAGGCGCCCACACGTCATCTGGTCCTCCGTCTTCCAGTGCGCGCAGGTGAAGTGACGGCAGATCTCGAGCGCGATCTGGCGAAGGTGGCTCTGGTCGAACGACATCGGGGTGATGGCACAGTGCAGCTTGGCCTGGTCTCGGGGTTTGGATTCAAATTACCCTGCGCGGTCGCCACCACAGTAGCTCACGATAGCCACCACATGCTTGTGGTAGGCACCAGAGATGAGGACATGGCGCGAGCTGTCGAGGTGCTCCAGCGAAGCGGTGGGGGACAGGTTGTCGTTCGGGAAGGGCAGGTGATCGGTCAGGTCGAATTACCCATTGCTGGGCTGATGTCACCAGAGAGGGCTGATGTGGTTGCCCGAAAGGCTGCCACTGTCCTGGATGGTTTCAAAGCCTGTGGATGTCAGCTCAATAACCCGAATATGCAGCTCAGCCTGCTGGCACTGGTTGTCATTCCGGAGCTGCGCATCTCGGATTTGGGATTGGTGGACGTGAACCGCTTCAAACATATCCCTGTGTTTGAAGACACACCTGGATAAGATACCATGACAATGACCAGAAGCAACAGAGGTAACCCAGACCATTTTTCATTGTCTCAGAGGTTGCACGAAGAGCTCGGCAAGGTGATCTCTGCCACGCAGCCTGGAGAGCGCCTGCCTACAGAACCGAAGCTGGCACAGCAGCTGGGAGTTTCCCGGGCGACCCTGCGGGAAGCCATGCGCACTTTTGAGACTCAGGGACTCATCCGCCGCCGGCAGGGTGTGGGTACCTTTGTCGTTCGCCCGCCACACATCCTGGAGAGCGGTCTGGAAGTCTTGGAAAGCATCGAAACCATTGCCAGACGGATTGGCTTGCGAGTGTCTCCAGGTGAGATCAAGATCGAGAACAGACGGGCTTCCGAAGAAGAAGCGAGGATATTGAACCTTCAGCACGGTGAATACGTCACTCAAATTTCGCGCGTGATCATGACAGTGGATCGCCCGGTAGCGTTCCTGATCGATATTCTCCCGGAGACGTTGATCAGGGATGAAGAACTTTCCGAGGATTTTCGAGGCTCTGTCCTGGATTTGCTCCTTGAACGCAGCGATCTCCGCCTGGTGAATTCTTACTGTGAGATCGCGGCAGTATCCGCGAGCGGGGAAGTCGCCCGCGCCTTGGATATCCAGCGCGGTGATGCGTTGCTGAGTTTTAAATCTTGCTTATATGATCTGAATAACAGGGTCATTGATTATTCGTTCAGCTACTTCTTGCCGGGATACTTTCGGTTCCATGTGAACCGCGGAGTGCCCCAGATAAATCTGACGCGTTGATTACGCCGGAATGAGACCATATGGTCTACGAAATCCGGTGTTGAACTCACTCAAACTAAAGAAGGAGATTGTGTCATGCGAAGTTTCTTAGGAAGAGATATTCTGTCACTTAAGGATTTCGAGAGAAACGAATTCTTTCGGGTCTTTGAGGTGGCGCAACAACTTGAGCCGATCGCCCGGAGCAGACGCAACAGCGATATGCTCAAGGAAAAAACCCTGGTTACTGCGTTTTATCAGCCGTCGACGCGCACACGCCTGGCGCATGAAGCGGCGATGCACCGCTTGGGCGGCCATGTCTGCGGCTTTGCCGATCCCAAGATGACCCGAGCGGGTGATTTTTATCAGGAATCGATCAAAGATACCGTCAAGATGCTCGAGTTTTATGGGGATGTGATCGTCATGCGCCACTTTCAACAAGGCGCCCCGCACGAAGCCGCGCGCTGGGCGAGCATCCCGGTGATCAACGGCGGCGATGGCTGGGGGGAGCATCCCACGCAAATCCTGACCGATCTCTACACGGTCCTGCGGGAGAAGGGGCGTATCGATGGCCTGACCTGGCTGGCAGTGGGGGATATGCGCATGCGCACCATGCACTCCCTCGCCTATGCCTTGACGCAGTTCGATTGCCCGATCACGTTTGTCGCCCCGCCAGAAATGGCGTTGACCGAAGAGTTTAAAGCTGAGCTGCGGCAATACAGTCTGAATTTTTCCGAAGCTGAGCACGTCGAGCAGGTGATCTCCAAAGCAGATGTGATCCTGGTAGAGCCGGTCGTCCAGCCGGATTACACCAAAGCACGTGACGAGCGTGGATCTGAGGTCGGATTGACACCAGCCAATTACAAGATCACGCGCGAACTGCTCGAGAAGAAAGCCAAGCCCGATGCGATCTTGTTGCACTCTTTGCCGCGCATGGACGAGATCCCCACGGATGTGGATATCACCCGCTGGTCGCGCTACTGGCAGGAGGCATTCAACGGCGTGGTTATGCGTATGGCTCTGCTGGCGTTGGTGCTGGGGGCGATGGAATAAATGGACAAGATGCAAACCTGATGATTAAGGACATAATCAAGGACAGGAGATTGAGAATATATGCAAACCGACCTGCGCAATCGTGATCTGATCGGTGACCTGGATTTCAGCAAGGAAGAAGTCGAGACAGTTTTGGATGTGGCATTTGATCTTAAACGGCAACGGGCGCTGGGTCAGCCGCATCCTTATTTACGGGATAAAGCCCTGGCGATGCTTTTCTTCTTTTCCAGCACGCGCACCCGGGGGTCATTCGAGGCGGGGATGGCTCAGCTGGGCGGTCATGCGGCATTCATCGAGTCCAAGACCACCCAGATCGCCCACGGTGATACTCCCAAAGAGATCGGTGAGATCTTCGGGCGTTATTTCGATGGCATTGCCATCCGTCATGTGGACTGGGGTGTAGGCAACCAATATCTGCGCGCGGTGGCTGAAGCCTCACGGGTTCCCGTACTGAATATGCAGTGCGATATTTATCACCCTTTCCAGATCCTGGCTGACCTGATGACCATCGTCGAAAAGAAGGGCAGGGATCTGCGCCGGAAAAAGATGGTCGTGTCCTGGGCATATGCCGCTTCGTATCAGAAACCGATGTCTGTGCCGCAAAGTCTCATCCTGCAGATGCCCCGCTTCGGTCTGGATGTCGTCCTGGCGCATCCGCCGGAATTCAGACTGATGCCCGAGATTATGGAACAGGCGCAGGAGCAGGCGCGCAAGTTCGGGACCGGCTTCGAAGTGGTCGATGATATGGAAAAGGCATTCAAGGATGCAGACATCATTTATGCCAAATCCTGGGGAGCAATGGTGCACACCCCAGCCGCAGAGGCAGGGGCACGCATTATCAAGAAATACGAAAACTGGATCACCGACGAGCGTAAGATGGCGCTCGCCAAACCCGATGCGATTTATATGCATCCTCTGCCGGCGGACCGGAATATTGAGGTGACCGATGGTGTGATGGACGGTCCTCAATCTGTGGTTTACGATGAAGCTGAGAACCGCCTGCATGTGCAAAAAGCCGTCATGGCTTTGACGATGAGGTAGGATGATGAACCAGAAGAAAATCGCGGTGGTAGCCATTGGGGGAAATTCTCTGATCAAGGATAAGAATCATCAGACCGTAGAAGACCAGTATCAGGCGGCGAAGGAAACGACGCACCACATCGCCGATATGATCGAGGCTGGCTGGGATGTGGTCATTGGGCACGGGAATGGGCCTCAGGTCGGTTTCATCCTGCGTCGCTCGGAGATCGCTCATAAAGTCGAAGGCATGCATGAAGTTCCCCTCGATGTATGCGGAGCGGATACGCAAGGCGCCATTGGCTATGCTCTGCAACAGAACCTGCAGAACGAGCTGCATCTGCGCGGGATCAACAAGTCGGTGGCGACGGTAGTCACCCAGGTCCTGGTCGATAAAGATGACCCGGCGTTCAGGAACCCGACCAAACCAATCGGTGGTTTCATGGACAAAGAGGAAGCCGAGCGCAGGGCGCGTGAGATGGGTTGGACAGTTGTGGAAGATGCCGGGCGCGGCTGGCGGCGGGTTGTGGCATCACCTCTGCCGAAGGAAGTGATCGAGCTGCGTGCCATCCAGACGCTGATTGATGCCGGTGTGATCGTCATCGCGGTTGGTGGTGGCGGTATCCCGGTGATCGACACTGGAAACAGGCAGCTGGTCGGCACCGCGGCGGTGATCGACAAAGATTACGCCAGCAGCCTGCTCGCCCGACTGATCCAGGCTGATTTGTTCCTGATCTCGACAGCCGTTGAAAAGGTGGCTCTCAATTTTGGCAAACCGGACCAAAAATGGCTGGACAGGATGACTCTTGCCGAGGCGAAGCAATACCTGGCAGAAGGGGTGCACTTCGCCAAAGGATCGATGGCGCCCAAGATCCAGGCCATCATCTGGTATCTCGAGGCTGGCGGGAAGCAGGCGATCATCACAAACCCCGAAAACATCGGGCGGGCATTGCGCGGTGAAACGGGCACGTGGGTCGTGCCATAACTGGTTACACAATATCAACAGGATGGTGACATTAGTCATAAGCGGAAGTATTGTTGCGCACAGAAGTAAACGGTAAAATTGTGGACAACCTGCCAGGCTCGATCTGAAATAGCCGATCTATTATGCATATTGAACTGCGAGACATCCGTAAGTATTTTGGGCGAGTGAAGGCCAACGATGGCATCAGCCTGGAATTCGAGGGTGGGCGGATCTATGGCTTGCTTGGCGAGAATGGGGCGGGCAAGAGCACTTTAATGAAAATCCTCTCGGGCTACCAGCCGCCCGACGCGGGTGAGATCCTTATCGATGGCCGTCCCCAGCGCTTCCGATCGCCAGCAGAGGCGTTGGGGATGGGCATTGGCATGTTGTATCAAGATCCTCTCGACGTCCCCGCTTTCAATGTCAAAGAGAATTACCTGCTTGGCAGAGATGGCGGTATCCTGCTCGACTATAAGGCGGCCAGTCGGGAATTGAAAGCCATCATGGAACGGTTCGGCTTCGAGCTGGACCTGGAGGCGAGCATTGAGAATCTATCATTGGGGGAACGTCAGCAGCTCGAGCTGGCGCGGTTGCTGGTCGGTGGGGCACAGGTGCTCATCCTGGATGAACCTACCACCGGGATCAGCGCTGATCAAAAGGACAAGCTCTTCGACTCGATGCGCAGATTAGCCCGAGAGGAAGGTAAGACTTTGATCCTGGTTTCTCACAAACTGGATGAGGTGCAGGAGCTGTGTGAACAGGCGATCGTCCTGCGGCGGGGAAGATTGGTGGGCATAACCGATGTCCCCTGTACGAATGAAGAACTGGTGAATATGATGTTTGGTCAGGTTCCCACCCGCAGAGAGCGGATGGAATTTCCGCTGGGTGAACCTGTCTTGCAACTGGTGGATGTACGCATCCCCACATATCGGCTGACCGTCGAGAACATCAATCTGTCTGTGCGGGCAGGCGAGGTGTTTGGGCTGGCGGGTCTGGAGGGGAGCGGACAGCGGCTGGTTTTACAAGCCTGTGCCGGTCTGCTCAAAACGGATCATGGGCGCATCATACTCGATGGGAGAGATGTGACAGGCTGGTCTTATGGTCAGATGCGCGCAGCGGGGGTGGCTTACCTGGCTGCTGGCAGGCTTGAGGAGGGGCTGGTAGCCGGCCTCACATTGACCGAGCACCTGGCTCTGGCAGAGCCAGCGAACGGCATGCTGGTGAATTGGGCCGCGGCGCGACAGCAAATGGAAGCCCGCATCGCCCAATACCAGATCGTTGGCACACCGGACACCTTAGCGGACGAGCTTTCGGGTGGCAATCAACAACGGATGTTGTTTGCCCTGCTGCGAGAACCGATGAAAGTCTTGCTTCTCGAGCATCCCACCCGAGGCCTGGATGTGCGTTCCGCGGATTGGATCTGGGAACAGCTCTATCAGCGGCGCCAGGCTGGAACAGCCATTATCTTCATCTCTGCCGACCTGGATGAGATCATCGAGCGGAGCGACCGCATTGCAGTTTTTTCGGGGGGTGTCATGTCGCGCGTTCTGGATGCCAGCAAGACCTCGGTTGAAGAGATCGGACACCTGATCGGAGGGCAGGTTTGAGAGCGCGTGGTTGGGTGACTTGGATCTGGCCGATTGTGCCGGTTGCAGGGGCGCTTCTGATCACATCTATCCTGCTGGTGCTCTTTGGGGCGCCACCTCTCGATTCCTACCAGGCCATGTTACAAGGCGCTTTTGGGGATCAATCCAAGACGCTCAGTGTGTTAGCCTTCTGGGTGCCGTTGTTCTTGAGCGCCACAGGTCTGCTGGTTACCTTTACTTCCGGATTGTGGAATATCGGCGTGGAAGGTCAGATCATCATGGGCGCCATCGCGGCGAGCTGGGTGGCGCTGAAGCTGCAGGCGCCTGCCTACGTGCTCATCCCCCTCGAGATCCTGATCTCCATGGTTGCTGGAGGATTATGGGCGGCTCTGGCCGCCATCCTCAAGACTCGCGGCGGTGTTCATGAGATATTCGGCGGCCTGGCGCTGAACAACATTGCCATTATCCTCACCAATTATCTGATCTCTGGCCCCTGGCAGCCACCAGAGGGTGGCACCTTCCGAGGAACACAGCCGTTCCAAAAAGCGGCTCTGCTTCCATTGTTGGGAAACTCCCGCTTCAGCCCGCTTTCTCTGGTTTTGGCGCTGCTGGCATTTGCTCTGGTGGTTGTTGCTCTGCGCGGCACTTATTGGGGGCTGCGCCTCAAGGCGATCGGCAAGAACTTGCGTTCGGCATTCCTGCTGGGCGTCTCTGCCGAAAAGGAGATGATCCTGGCAATGATGTTTTGCGGCGCCCTGGCTGGCCTGGGCGGTGCCATCCGCACTTTGAGCTGGTTTGACAGCTTGCGGCAGAGCATTTCGGGAGGGATCGGCTTTTTAGCGCTTCTGGTCGTGATGCTGGCAAATTACCGCATGTTCCTGGTGCCGCCAATCGCCTTTTTCTTCTCCATTGTGCTAAATGGAAGCATATCCCTGCAATTGCGCACACAACTGCATTCTTCACTGGGAGGCATCCTTACCGAATTGATGGTCTTACTGGTGATCCTCTTTGGGGATGCCAAAGGATTGGGTATTCTGAGGAAGCACACAGATGAATGAAGCCCCGTTGATCCTGACCTTATCCTCGATCATCCTGGCCTCCACGCCGCTGATCATTGCAGTGTGTGGGGAGATCCTGACCGAGAGGTCTGGGATCGTCAACCTGTCTCTGGATGGGACGATGTTGATGGCTGCGATGACAGGTTTTGTGGCGGCGCTGAAGTTCAACAGCCTTTGGGCAGGCTTCCTTGCGGCAGGGCTGATCGGATCGCTGTTTGCTCTGATTGTCGCTTTTGGGAGCATCCGGCTGCGCCAGAGCCAGTTTGCGATCGGGTTTGTTTTGACGCTTCTCGGCGACGATTTGAGCGCCTTCCTGGGTCAGAATTACACCCGCATCCCAGGTCCGGTTGTCAGACATTACGGCATTCCATTCTTGAAGGACATCCCTGTTCTTGGGCCGATCTTTTTCGATCAGGACCCGGTTGTCTATTTTTCTTTTCTTTTGATCGGTGCGACCTGGTTCTGGCTTTTTCGGACTCAACCAGGTTTGCATCTGCGTAGTGCAGGGGAACGCCCCGAAGCTGGATTCGCGCGTGGTGTCGCCATAAACCGGCAGAGATTTATCTATACGCTGGTTGGAGGAGCCTTGGTGGGGATCGCTGGGGCGGCTTATTCACTAGATATAAAAATTGGCTGGTCGGAGGGGCATACTCGTGGGTTGGGCTGGATCGCTCTGGCGATCGTGATCTTCGGTGGTTGGTCGCCGATGCGAGGTGCCTTTGGAGCTTTCTTGTTCGGGGCGAGCAAAGCTCTGGCAACTGTATTGCAGCGGATGTTCCCCGGGGTATCGGTGGTCGCCTTCAATGCCATCCCCTGGGTGCTGATGATTGGCGTTCTCCTATTGGTCGGCAGTGATTTCACCGAAAGGATGATTATCCTGGCGCCGCGGAGCCTTCAAAGACCATTGCAGCGTATCCTGCATGTATCTCCCCCTAAAGCCCTTGGAGCGATGTTTGTCGAGGATTGAGATAGCGTTATGATGAGCAGCTTGCGGACTAAATATTCTGGATTATTACGCATTTTCAATTTGCTTCTACCAGTCATTGCCACGGCAGCTGCTCTGGCAGTTGGAGCTGTGATGCTGATCTTCCTTGGCGCCAACCCCTTCGAGGCTTATGGCGCTTTGGTCGAGGGGGCTTTTGGAAGCTCCAATGCGCTGGCGGACACTCTGGTGAAAGCCACACCCCTGCTTCTCGTCGCTCTAGGTATCTGTATTGCTTTTCGCGGGGGAGTTTTGAACATCGGTGGGGAAGGGCAGCTGGTGGTTGGTGCGCTCGCCTCGACCCTTTTGGGTCTTTCGTTTCCAGAAGCACCCGGCTGGTTGATCATCACGCTCGCTCTGCTGCTCGGTTTTCTGGCTGGGGCTATCTGGGGCGCTATACCTGGTTTTCTGAAAGCCTACTTCAGTGTCAACGAGATCCTGAGCACCATCATGATGAATGCCATTGCGGTTCAAGGGATGAATTATCTGTTGCGGGAGCCGATGATCGATCCTGTACAGCTTCAGGCAGCCTCTCGCATCCCGCAGACCGCCCGGCTGGTGCAGGCGTTCGATCTGCCGCGTTTGGTGCCGACACGGCTTCACCTGGGCACATTGATCGCGGTGGTGGCTGCAGTGTTGGTCTATATCTTCCTCTGGCGCACGGTGATCGGGTATCGCATCAGGGCGGTCGGGCTGAACCCGCAGGCTTCCCGGTATGCCGGCATCAATGTACAACGCAACATCGTCCTGGCGCTGTTGTTGAGCGGCGCATTTGCCGGGCTGGCTGGAGCGATCCAGGTATATGGGCTGCACCACCGCATGTTCACTGATGGTTCGGCGACAGGGTTTACTGGCAGCGCAGGTTTCAATGGTATTGTAGTGGCTTTGTTTGGTCATCTTCATCCTCTCGGAGCCATTCCAGCTTCTTTCCTCTTTGGGGCGTTGATCGTAGGCGCCAATAAGCTCCAGCGCGTGATGCAGGTGCCCTCGGCTTTCATAACGGCCCTGAACGGTTTGGTCGTTGTGTTTGTGGTGAGCAGTGAATATTGGCGGCGGCGCTGGGCGCGGAGGCGGGAGACGGAAGTCATCGAAGAGGTAGTCAAGAAACCGGAAGTGGAGGTGGTCGCTTGATCGCGCAGCTGTTCACAACCACTGTCCTGGTCGGTATCGTCGCTTCCGGTATCCGCCTGGCAACTCCTTACCTGTACGCCGCGCTGGGAGAAACGTTCGGTCAGAAGAGCGGTGTCCTAAACCTGGGAGTGGAAGGCGTGATGTTGCTCGGCGCCTTTGCAGGCTTCTATACCGTCTTCCGAACGGAAAGCCTCTTTCTCGGTGTCCTGGCGGCGATCGCCGTAGGAGCGCTCATGGGTGTGGCGATCGCCATAATAAACGTCACCCTGAAATCGGAACAGGGGATCAGCGGTATCGGGGTATACCTGTTCGGATTGGGGATGAGCGACCTGCTCTTCCAAAAGACGCTTGGAACAGTCGAGACAGTCAAAGGATTCCCTCCCGTCAATATCCCCTATCTGAGCGAGATCCCCATTGTGGGAGAGATATTCTTCCGCCAAAATTTACTCGTGTATATCGCGTATGCCCTGGTGCCACTTTCCTGGTTTCTCCTGAACAAGACAACCCTGGGCTTGAAGATCAGGGCGGTTGGAGAGAATCCAGAAGCTGCCGACTCCCTGGGGGTGAACGTCAATGCCATCCGTTACTTCACAACCATTCTGGGTGGGATGCTCTCTGGGCTGGCAGGAGCCTCATTATCGATAGCTTTACTGAACGTCTTTCAGCAGAACATGACCAGTGGACAGGGTTTCATTGCAGTTGCCCTCGTCTATTTCGGTGGATGGCGACCAACAGGCGTTTTGATCGGCTCGTTGATATTCAGCATGGTCAATGCGCTCCAGCTCTGGGTACAGGTGCTCAGCATTCCGATCCCATCTGATATCGCAGTGATGATGCCTTATGTGCTCACCATCCTGGCTTTGGTGGTTGCCGTGCAGAGGGTGCGACCGCCAGCTGCTCTGGCGAAACCCTTCGAACGCGGTGAGTGACAGAACATGGTACATCAGTATCCACCCTGTAGAATTGCAAGGAGGTGATAAAAAAAGAGAGAATGAGGCTGACAATTTCGAGCAAGAAGAGAAATCCAATTTGTCGATAAGGAAGGAGAAAATGAACCAATATATCAGATGGATGGGGTTGTTTATCCTGACAGCGATGCTTCTGAGTGCATGCGCCGGAGCGGCTGGAACCCCCACGACTTTGCCGGCGACGACCGAACCGGGCCAGGTCGAGACACAGCCGCCTCCCGCCGAAGGGCCATTCCGGGTAGCTGTCGTCATGCCCAGTGCAATCAACGACCTGGCGTTCAGCCAGAGCATGTTCGACGCTCTGCAAGCGATCCAGGACGAGATGGGCGCGGAGAATTTCGATTTCGACTACTCTGAGAACATGTTCGTCGTTGATGACGCGGCGGCAGCTTTGCGCGATTACGCCAGCCAGGGATACGATCTGGTGATCGCTCACGGCTCGCAATACGGCAGCTCCTTGCAGGAAATTGCCCCGGACTTCCCGGACACCAGCTTCGCCTGGGGGACGACCGTAGATACATTCGTTGACATGGGGATCAATAACGTCTTCGCTTATGAGGCGCGCTCCGAGCAGGGTGGTTATGTCAACGGCGTGATGGCTGCCAGCCTCTCGAAGAGCGGGGTGTTAGGCGTGGTTGGGCCAATCGAAACTGGCGATGCCAAGCTATATGTCGATGGGTTCAAAGCTGGCGCTTTGGCCACCAAGCCGGATATCACTGTCAATGTAAACTATATCGGCTCATTCAGCGATGTGGCTCTGGCAGCAGCAGCGGCAGAAACCCACGTCAAAGCTGGCGCGGATGTCATGACCGGCTCAGCTCAGATGGTGGTAGGCGCCATCGGCGTGGCTGAAGAGAATGGCGTCCTTTGGTTTGGCACCCAGTCCAGCCAGACTTCGCTTGCGCCGGACATCGTCGTCGCCAACCAGGTTTATGACTGGACCGTTGTTCTCAACGAGATCATCTCCAAAGTCAAATCCGGGCAGCTGGGTGGGGAAGCTTTTGCACTCACCCTGGCGAACGGCGGTCTAAAGATCGAATTCAATCCCGATTTCGATCTGCCTGCGGATGTCAAAGCGCTGGCTGATCAGACGATCCAGGGGATCATCGATGGCTCGATCGTGGTTGGTGAAGCTCCCCCGCCACCACCGCCGGCAGAGGAGTTCGTCTTTGGCATGGTCCTGGTTGGGCCCAAGAACGACCATGGCTGGAGCCAGGCGCACTACGAGGGAGGTTTATATGTCGAACAGAATATGCCCGGGGCGCGCATGATCGTGTTCGAGTCGCTCAATCCGGCTGACAAGCCCGAAGCCACCCTGGAAGGTGTCGTGGATGATATGGTGGCGGATGGCGCCAAACTTGTTTTCACAACCTCGGATGAGTTCGAGGAGGACACTGTCGGCGTCGCTGAGAAGTACCCGGACCTTGTGGTGATCAACATCTCCGGGGATGATGCCTGGAAGGAAGGCCAGGACTATAAGGCGCCGTCGAACCTAGGCAATATCATGGGCCGGATGGAAGACATGAAGGCGATCGCCGGTTGTGCTGCTGCGCTGACCACCCAGACAGGGAAGATCGGTTATCTGGGACCCCTGATCAACTTCGAGACCCGCCGGCTGGCAGCCTCAGCTTATCTGGGCGCGCGCTACTGCTACGAGAACTACCGTGGGCTCGATCCGAATGCCCTCGAGTTCGAGGTCATCTGGATTGGCTTCTGGTTCAATATCCCGGGCGTGACTCTCGATCCGACCGAGTCGGTGAACAGCTTCATCGATCGGGGTTACGATGTCGTCATGAGCGGGATTGACACCACCGAGGCGATCGATGTCTCCGGACAGCGGGCGGCACAGGGCCAGAGCGTCTGGGCAGTTCCATACGACTATGCCGGTGCCTGCGATCAAGCTCCAGACATCTGCCTGGGCGTCCCGTACTTCAACTGGGGTCCCGCCTATTTGGAGACTGCCATGAAAGTGCGGGATGGCACCTGGGAGCAGTCCTGGGATTGGAATCCGCCCTACTGGCCGGATCTGACCGACAACACCAAGACGGCGGTCGGGTGGATCAGCGGGCCTGGTCTCTCCAGTGAAGCCCAGGGTTTCCTGGATCAATTCATCGCAGGTCTGGCGTCAGGCGAGATCAATGTCTGGACAGGTCCGATCAACCTTCAGGATGGCACTGAGTATATCCCCGCTGGTCAGGCAGCCACCGATGCGCAGATATGGTATCTGCCGCAGTTGCTGGAGGGCATGATCGGAAAGAGCCAGTAATCGTTTCATGTTCGCAAACCTCCCGTAAATTCCCATTCCGGGAGGGCAAGTTTCTTTGGGGTGATTTATCCGGCGGAGGAATCTGTCGGATAAATCACCTCGGCTAAGATCAATAATGGCAACCAATCTGAGTTTGAACTCTGCGAAAACGCGCATCCAGCGCATGGAAATGATCGGCATCGTCAAGCGCTTCCCGGGTGTCTTGGCGAACGACCATATTGACTTCGATGTGCAGGCTGGCGAGGTGCATGCCTTGTTGGGCGAGAACGGTGCCGGCAAGAGCACCCTGATGCGTATCCTCTATGGCCTTTATCGGCCGGATGAAGGGCAGATCAAGATCAACGGTCAACCTGTGGTGATCGAATCGCCCATCGACGCGATCCGGTTGGGGGTTGGGATGATCCATCAGCACTTCATGTTGGTACCCACATTGACGGTTGCCGAGAACGTTGCCTTGGGTTTGCCATCGACCCGTGGATTTTTAACCGATCTCGATTATGTATCCGCAAGGATTGAGAAACTCGCGGAACAGTACGGTTTACAGGTCAATCCGCAAGCGTATGTCTGGCAGCTTGCAGTAGGACAACAACAGCGGGTTGAGATCATTAAGGCTCTCTACCGCGGTGCGGACCTGCTCATCCTGGATGAACCGACGGCGGTCTTGACGCCTCAGGAAGTTAAGGAATTATTCGTCACTTTACGACAGATGGTTCAGGATGGCCATGCGCTGATCTTCATCTCCCATAAGCTCCAGGAGGTGCTGGATATCAGCGATCGGGTGACAGTTCTGCGGGATGGACGCGTGGTGGGTTCCCGGAAGACCGCAGAGACTAACAAAGCCGAGCTGGCTCGGTTGATGGTTGGCCGCGAGATCTCGATGAAATCCGATCGGGCTACAGTGGAACATGGCGAAGTGCGGCTGTCTCTGCGTGATGTGTGGGCTGACAATGACCTCGGAACCCCTGGGCTGCGCGGGGTAAGCCTGGAGGTGCGTGCCGGTGAAATTCTGGGTCTGGCGGGTGTGTCTGGTAATGGACAGAGAGAGCTTGCCCAGGTCATCAACGGTCTTCGCCCGGTGACCCGGGGTGAGATCAACTTGAATGGTATCGATGTCACCGGAAAACCTGCATCTGAGATCATCAAACTTGGTCTCTCGTATATCCCTGAAGAGCGTATGCAGGATGGGATGATCCGCGATTTCAGCGTGGCAGAAAATCTGATCCTGCGCGAGCACAGCCAGAAGCCGATATCGAACAACGGTTTCCTGAACTTCCGGGAGGTTAAGCGGCGATCGGCAATGCTCATCCAGGCCTTCAACGTGAAGACCCCTTCTCAGGACACTCCTGCGAAAAGCCTTTCGGGAGGGAATATCCAGAAACTTCTGCTGGCGCGGGAACTCTCGCGAAAACCCACTGTGCTGGTCGCTGCACAGCCAACGCGTGGTCTGGACATCGGCGCGACCGAGTATGTCCACCATCGCCTGCTCGAACAACGCGCAGAAGGTACCGCGATCCTGTTGATCTCGGAAGACCTGGATGAGATCCTGGCCCTCTCGGACAGGATTATTGTGATCTACGAGGGGACGATCATGGGTGAGATGCCGGTCGAAGAGGCGACTCCTGAGAAACTGGGTCTGCTGATGGCTGGAGTGCGCGCCGAAAGCGAGGGAATCCCACAATGACGCAAAAATTCCTGGGTTACCGCTGCTCGCTTTGCGGAAGCCAGTATACACAGACCGAAGTTCAATACACCTGCCCAAAGGATGGAGGAAATCTTGATATCGTGCTCGACCATCAAGCCCTTCGGCGAACTCTCTCCCCATCCGACCTGCGGAAGTCAGAAGATCGCTCGATCTGGCGTTATCAACCCTTGCTGCCCGTAGATTTTCAACCGGAAAAGGATTCGCCCATCAGGAGCGTGGGATGGACACCGTTGTTTTCAGTCCCCCAACTGCGAGAGGAACTTCGCCTGCCGTATCTTTGGGTGAAGGACGAAAGCCGTAATCCCACCGCTTCTTTCAAGGATAGAGCCAGTGCTGTGGTGGTTGCCCGCGCCCGCGAGATCGGTGCCAGGGTCGTAGTGACAGCCTCGACAGGCAACGCAGGAGCTGCCCTGGCGGGGATGGCTGCCGCGGTTGGACAGCCAGCAGTTATCTTCGCCCCCAAGACAGCACCGCCTGCCAAGATAGCGCAATTGCTCATCTTTGGCGCCAAAGTGCTCCTGGTGGATGGTACATATGACCAGGCATTCGATCTGACCATCCAGACAGCCGATGCGTTTGGCTGGTATTGTCGCAACACAGGCTATAACCCATTCACGTTGGAGGGGAAGAAGACCGCTGCCTTCGAGATCTGGGAGATGCTTATGTCTACGCAGCGACCGATCGACATCTTCGTCTCGGTGGGGGATGGGAATATCATCTCTGGGCTGCATAAGGGCTTCAAAGACCTGACTGCATTGAACTGGATCGAGCAGATGCCCAGGATATTTGGAGTACAGGCGGATGGCTCTGCGGCGATCGCCAACGCCTTCCATGCCGGGAGCGAGGTGATCAGGCCGGTAGCTGCCAGGACGATCGCCGACAGCATCTCGGTCGATTTACCCCGCGACGGTGTGCGCGCAGTGCGGGCTGCCAGGGAAACCGGTGGGACCTACGTGACGGTGAGCGATGAGGAGATCCTGGCCGCGATGGGGATTTTGGGGAAAGCCGGCATCTTCGCCGAACCGGCTGGCGCCACCTCGTTTGCCGGCTTGCTGAAAGCCAGGGACAAGGGACTGATCAACCCCGATGCAAATATCGTGGTGCTTAACACGGGCAGTGGATTGAAGGACGTACAGACTGCCTTACGCTCTGTCCCGGCCGCGCCCGTTATCGAGCCCACGCTCACCCGAGTCACCCAGGCGTTGGAAGGGGTTGTCTTATGAAATGCTGGAGAAACCCGCCTTCTGAATATTATCAAAGGGACGTATGACATCTCCCGTTTATTCGATTATCGCCCCGATTTACAACGAGTCTGCAAATATCCATGAATTCTACCGCCGGTTGCAAAATGTCATGGACACGCTTGGAGAGGTTTGGGAGTTGATTTTCGTTGACGACGGATCAACCGATGACTCCGCGGATATCATCCGGCAATACGCCCGGCAAGATCGGAGGGTCAGACCGGTTATCTTTGCGCGCAATTTTGGTCATCAGATCGCTGTCACAGCCGGGTTGGATTACAGCCGGGGGCGTGCGGTGATCATCATCGACGCAGATCTCCAGGACCCACCTGAGGTGATCCCAGACCTGATCAAAGCCTGGAAATCCGGGTACGAGGTTGTTTATGCCATTCGGGCTGAACGCGAAGGCGAGAGCTGGTTCAAGCTGATCACCGCAGCGTTGTTCTATCGGTTGATCTATCGCATCACTGAAGTCAAGATCCCGTTAGATGCGGGTGATTTTCGTTTATTGGACCGGCAGGTCGTCGATGTATTGAAAAGAATGCGGGAGCGACATCGCTTTCTCCGAGGGATGTCGACCTGGGTCGGGTTCCGCCAAACGGGCATCCCCTACAAGCGTGCGGCACGCTTTGCAGGGGAGACGAAATACCCGTTCCGGAAGATGTTCCGCCTGGCGATCAACGCCATCACCAGCTTTTCTTATTTTCCGTTGCAGCTGGCGACTTATATCGGCTTCTTTTCAGCAGGGATCAGCATCCTGTCCATCCCGGTGGTTATCATCCTGCGAGCATTTGGCGGTGCGCACGCCCCCCTGATCGGTCAGGCTACCACGTTGATCGCTGTGCTCTTCCTGGGAGGGGTGCAGCTGATCTCGCTGGGGATACTGGGGGAATATATCGGCCGCCTTTACGATGAAGCCAAGGGCAGACCGCTCTACATTGTGCGCGAAGCCCCTTGTGAAAATGAGACGAACTCTGAAAGGAAAGATACATCGCATGATTGATCTGACGATTGACGTGGAAAGGCGCGAACGAGCGCTACAACGGGTAAGAGAACGGGGCATCATCATCCCCACTTTCTCCCAGATGAAGAATCCAGATTTGATCCCTGACCAGATTAAGAATGAGCTGAAAAGTATTGGCCTGTGGGATGTCAATCCAAAGAACCTTTTTCGCATCACCTGGAAGAACGAACCAAAAGCCGCGGGTGGGGGGTTTAACGGGGTCAATTATCTGGAATTTCCCTCATCTCTGACCGGGGTTCCGGCCCGGATCATCGCCCTGGTTGGGAAGTGGTTTCCGACCGGAGCGCACAAGGTAGGGGCAGCATTCGGATGTCTGGTGCCGCGCCTGGTCACGGGTCAGTTCGATCCCACAACCCAGAAAGCAGTCTGGCCTTCGACGGGTAATTTCTGCCGCGGAGGGGCTTATGATTCGGCCTTGCTTGGATGTCAATCGATCGCCATCCTGCCGGAGGGGATGAGTCGGGAGCGGTTCGATTGGTTAGCGAAGATCGCCGGCGAGGTGATCACGACCCCAGGCAGCGAGTCGAATGTCAAAGAGATCTTCGATAAATGCTGGGAACTACGGCGTTCCGGCGAGGATCTGATGATCTTCAACCAGTTCGAGGAGTTTGGCAATTACCTCTGGCATTATGACATCACCGGTCACGCCATGGAGGAAGTAGTGAGGCAGACGATGCGTCGGGGCGATACCTATCGGGGCATGGTTTCGGCCACCGGTTCGGCAGGGACGATCGCCAGCGGTGATTACATGAAACAGGTCTTCCCTGAGAGTAAAATCGTCGCCAGTGAAGCGCTGCAATGCCCGACCCTGCTCGAAAATGGTTTCGGCTCGCATCGCATCGAAGGCATCGGAGACAAGCATGTGCCCTGGGTGCACAACGTGAAGAACACCGATCTGGTCGTTGCCATAGATGACGCGGCTGTGGTGAATCTCGCCCGCCTCTTCAACGAACCGGAAGGGAGAAAATTCCTCCTGAAAAAGGGTGTTCCAGACTCTGTTGTGAACAGTCTGGATTTGCTCGGCTTCTCCGGGATTTCCAATCTTTTGTCTGCCATCAAGTTCGCCCGGTATTATGAGATGGGCGAAAATGATATCGTCATCACAATTTTGACCGATTCAATGGAGCTATATGGCAGCCGTCTGGAAGAAATGCGCGCCGAATATGGTGAGTATCGTGAGGTCGACGCAGCGGCGGATTTTGCCAGGTATTTACTTGGTCAAACCACGGATCACATGCTTGAACTGCGCTATATCGATCGACGCAGGATTCATAATTTGAAGTATTTTACCTGGGTTGAACAGCAGGGCAAGACCTATGAAGAGATCCTGGCACAATGGTATGATCGTTCCTATTGGACGAGTATTCAAAAGCAGGTGGATGAGATTGATGCGCTCATCCAGGAGTTCAATGAACGTGCTGGTTTGCTGAAATAATTCCTGAGGCATGCCTGAGCTGAGTCGGACAAGATCTTATATTGACAATCGCTGAACGACTGTGCCCATCCCAATCAGCCCGACCTCTCTCGTTTTAGTGGCTGTGATCCCCGAGCCACGCGATCTGGAGATAGCCCGACTTCTGGGCTGGTACCGCATTCCCTTGCGCACAGCGCCAAAGGTGATCGCGGTGGATTATCTGGCTTTCTATCAAACCGGAGCTTTCGAATCGTCCCGCTGGCGAATCGAATACGTGGCTGAGGTGAAAGGGCACGAATTGACCACCCGGGCAGAACTGCTGCGAGATGACCTCCAACACCCCCGGGCCAAGGAAGAATATTATAAGATCCAGATCGGCGCTCTGGAGGCTTTGCCAGAACCGATCCTTGCTGATAAGTGGAGGCGGATCACTTTTTTCTATACAACGGGTGAGTACCTGAACAGAGCCAGAACTATCCGGGATCTGATCGTCCACACAGAGGAGCGCCAGTTGCTCTGGAGTGCCTTAAGAGAGCGTCTCGGACAGGGACAACACTACCTGGCTGGCGAGCCGCCAGCGCTCGATCTGGATGACGACACCCTGGCGACCCTTTTGGGATTGACAGCCCTGCAACACCCCTTCCGTCAGGATTGACCACCTCGATTGGAAGCGATGCATGCCGCTATTGATCAAATCTGGGACACTGATAACCGCTGCGGAGACCTTTACGGCTGATATCCTGATTGAGGGGGAAAAGATCAGCGCCATAGGAAAGGACCTGGTTGCGCCTGGCGCTGAAGTGATCGATGCGCAGGGTAAGCTGATCATACCCGGCGGGATCGATCCACATACCCACTTCGACCTGCCAATGTTCGATACCGTCTCGAGCGATGACCATTATACGGGTCACAAAGCAGCTGCATTCGGTGGGACAACGATGGTCATGGATTTCGTGCCGCAAGACCAACCAGACCTGCGTTCTTGTGTGGAGACCTGGCATGCCAAAGCGGATCCAAAGGCTGCGGTTGACTTCGGTTTTCACATGAATATCACCCGCCTGGATGATCGGGTGGCGACCGAAATCCCCACATTGCTTGACCTTGGGATCACGACTTTGAAGGTTTTTATGGCGTATAACGGTCGGCTGCGCCTGCAGGATGGGGAGATCTTCCGGGTGATGCGCATCGCCCGTGAATCGGGTATGCTGACTCTCCTGCATGCAGAGAACGGCGATGTGATCGAGATCCTGGTTCGGGAAGCTCTGGCTGCCGGGCATACTTCGCCCGAATGGCATGCACTCACCAGACCAGGCTGGGGTGGGATCGAAGCCGTTTTGCGCGGCGCTGCACTCGCACAGCAGGCCCAGGCTCCCCTTTATGTCGTCCATGTCAACCAGGCGGCTGAGGCAGAAATGATCAAATTTGCCCGGCAAAGGGGCGTTCAGGTGATGGGCGAGACGTGTCCACAGTATCTGTTTTTCACCAGCGACCATCTCCGTCGACCCGATGGCGCCAAGTGGGTATTCTCGCCGCCGTTAAGATCGCCTGAAGACAACGCGGGTTTATGGCAAGCCCTGGCGGATGGCACCTTGCAAACCATCGGAACCGACCATTGCCCCTTTTTCTATGATGGCACTGCAGCGATCGAATATGAAGGGAGTATGGTTCGCATCCCGGGGAAAGAACTGGGGCGGGATGATTTCAGCAAGATCCCCAATGGTGTCCCAGGTGTGGGTGACCGTTTGCCAGTTTTGTGGAGCTATGGAGTCAGGACGGGTCGTCTCACACCGAATCAGTTTGTCGCCCTGACGAGCACGAATGTCGCCAAGATCTTTGGACTTTACCCCCAGAAAGGTGCTCTTCTACCAGGTTCGGATGCCGATCTGGTCATCTGGGATGCGGATAAGCGCATAACTTATGGAGTTTCCAGGGCGCATCACCGTACGGATTACAACCTGTATGAGAATTGGGAGCTCGTCGGTTACCCGGAGAAGGTGTTCTTGCGCGGTCAACTCATCGTGGATGGTGAACGCTGGCTGGGAAAACCTGGGATGGGGAGGTTTATCCATCGTCAACCGGGCGCGATGGTCTTGTAGCGACGCCCGATACCCAGACCCACTGTATTATTTTGATCAGACTGATGATTCTTCTTGTTCTGACACTATTTTTGCTCGCAAATTCTCTTGCGTTGGGATTGCTTCATCTGGTCTGGAAGAAGTTTGCATATCACTGGCTGATCGCAGCTGGGGTCGCGTTAATCGTGTGGGTATTGGCACTTCTCAGTAGATTCAGTCTGCCAGAAGCAATCACCCTCAGTGGATGGCAGCTTGAAGAAATTTATCCGGAGATGCCCGGTTTTGTCCTGGATGAGATCAGCTGGCCGTTGATCGTCGCTTTAGCAACCCTCCACCTCGGAGTCGTCCTGACCGGCAGCCGGGAAGCTGTATCCGCGGGTTGGTGGAGGTGGGCGGGCATCTCTGCATACACAGCCATTGGGGTGCTCGCGGTGAGCGCTGAAAACCCGCTTACGCTCATCATGGCCTGGGCCGGGCTGGATTTTCTTGAGCTGCTCATTTATTTGTCTTATCTTTCGAGTGAGCAGAGGCGCCAACAAGCCTTAAGAATCATAGCCATACGGTTGGCAGGTATTTTTTTCGTGATCGCATCGGTTTCTTTCGCTGAATCCGGTGTTACCCGGACAGGCCTCGACTGGTCAGGCGCAGGTGCAATTCATCTGCTTCTGCTTGCAACTTATCTGCGGTTAGGTCTATATCCTCTAGCTCCGCCGTTGTTCGAGGAGCGATCATTACGGGTAAGTCTGGGGACTGTACTCAGGTTAGTGAGTGCTGCTGCGGCTTTGATATTGATCATCCGGTTCGGCACCACCTGGCTGGCGGCGGGGGAGAGTGTAGGCTTACAGGCATTTTGGCTGATTTTTTCCGCTCTCCTGGGATGTTATGGCGCTCTTGCCTGGTTCACCAGCGAGGACGAACTGGATGGTCGTCCTGGATGGATATTGGGTCTGGCTTCATTTTCGATCGCCGCAGCCATCGGTGGGACGTCCAAGGCAGGTCTGGCTTGGGTGTTGGCAATGATCTTCAGCGGCGGATTATTGTTCCTGGCGGATGTCCGTGACAGGATGATCCGATGGATCGTGCTCCCCGGCGGGGTTGGACTGATAATGCTTCCTTTTTCCCCCTCCTGGGCTGGCATCATGCCAACGACTTTGCCATATCTGCCCAGCATATTTTTATTCATCCTTGCCAGCGCAGCTTATATAAGCGCATTTCTGATGAAAGGATATTCTATCCGTAATTATCGGCCTGCAGGAGAAAACTGGATTCGCGTCTTCTATTTGACGGGGCTGATTTTAATCCTATTGACATATCTTGGATTGGGTATCTTTCTGGACACTCCTCTGACTGATATATCTCTTCTCGATTGGGTCGGAGGTTTTACAACTCTCCTGCTTGCTTTCGCTGGGATATACTGGTGGCGAAAAGGGGGCGCTGTACCCGGATGGTTGATCAACCTGTTCGATGCCGTCTTTTCGTTCCGCTGGTTGTCAGGTTTTCTCAATGTCTTTTATTCGATACTGGATGCGATCTTCCTCTTCTTCAGCCGGTTAATCGAAGGCGAGGGGGGTGTCTTGTGGGCGATTTTATGGCTCGTGATCGTACTCACATTCTTGATTGCTGGTGGATAAGGCTGGAAAATGGATCTTGGTGATCTCTTCCCTCTTGTTGACATTTTGCTCTTTCTGACAGGCACTGTGATCCTGATCAGCCGGGATTGGCGGCTTAGCATTGGTGCTCTCAGCGTTCAATATGTCGGCGTTTTTGCTCTGGTGCTTCAGAGCTGGCCGTTTGAGACCGCGGTAGTCAAACTGGTCACCGGATGGATGGCTGGTGCCGTGTTGGGAATCGCATTGTTGAACATCCCCGAAGAAAGGATCTTTAGAGAGAAATTCACCCTGTCCGAGGTTGTGTTCAGAGTGTTGGCAGCCCTCTTGCTGGGGATGTTGGCTGTGTCCTGGGGACCGCGTTTGCTGAGTTGGTTTCCGGAGATCTCCTACCACCAGGCAATAGGTGGTCTCTTGTTGATAGGTCTTGGTCTTTTTCACTTGAGTCTGACCGCCCTTCCCATGAGAGTTGTCTTGGGTTTGCTCACATTGTTCAGTGGCTTCGAGGTTCTCTATGCTGCGATCGAGCGCTCTGTGCTTGTAATCGGGCTGCTCGCTATAGTGAACCTGGGTCTTGCCCTGGTGGCGGCTTACCTGCTTGGAAATTATTCCTCGGAGGTCTCCGAATGAGTGCGCCACTGTTATGGATCCTTCTTCCAGGTCTGACGGCGGTTATTCTGCTTATCTTGCAAAGGCGGGAAACATTGGTCGCAATGGCGGCAACACTTATGGCGATTCTGCTGGCTGCCCTGGCGATCTGGTTGCCAGACTCGGAATTGATCACCCTTGGGTCCTGGACGATCTCCTTCAGCCCCTCGGCATCCGTACTGGGTCGCCGCTTTCTACTCGACGCGGCGGATAGGCCGACGTTGGTTGTCCTGTATGCTGCGGTGGCTTTATGGTACGGTGCGGTGCCAACAACCCGGCCAGGGAGGGGTTTCATCCCTTTGAGCCTGGGGATTGTGGCTCTGTTGATCGCTGCGATTGCTGTCGATCCATTCCTTTATGCTGCGTTGTTGATCGAGATGGCTGTTCTCCTGAGCATACCTTTCCTGGCAGCAGGCCGCGGCCCGGTAGGGATCGGCATCCTGCGATACCTCACTTTTAACACGCTTGGCGTTCCCTTCATCCTAATCGCCGGTTTTCTTCTAACCGGGGTGGAGGTATCTCCCGAAGACCAGAATTTGATCTTGCAGGCAGCAGTCATGATCGGTCTGGGGTTTGCCTTCTTACTGGCTATTTTCCCCCTGCACACCTGGATTCCGATGATCGCAGAAGAGGCTCATCCGTATGCCGCTGCGTTCATTTTTATCCTGCTGCCCTCAGCGGGTTTGTTGTTGGGATTGAGTTTCTTGGAGAGGTTTTCATGGCTGCGAGAAATGCCCGGGACTTTCCACCTGCTGCGCGGGGTTGGAGTGCTTATGGTCTTAACTGGAGGGTTCTGGTCAGCATTTCAAAAGAACCTTGGAAGATTGATGGGGTTTTCCGTTCTCCTGGCGATTGGATTTTCGTTGCTTGCCTTGAGTCTGATGCAGGGGGAACAAAGCGAAATCTTCCTGGGGATCTTCCTTACCAGCATGATATCTATGGGATTGAGTTTGGGGGTGATTGCTCTGGCACTTTCTATCCTGAGCAGGGCTGCAGGTGTTTTGGAGTTTAAAACTTTGGCTGGCGTTGGCCGTCGATATCCGATTGCAATGCTCGCCCTGGAAATTGGTTTATTCAGTCTGGCAGGTCTGCCATTGTTGGGGATCTTCCCCAGCCGCTGGGTGATCTTTCAGGGTCTTGCAAATGTCTCGAAGGGTGCACTCATCTGGGCCTTGGCCGGCTCGCTTGGTTTATTTATTGGCGGCGTACGCGCATTCTCAATGCTGATCGGCGGATCGGAAAGAAGAGAGTGGATAATATCCGAAAACCGCCTTCAGGCTTTCTACCTCCTGACAGGGGTTATCGTGTTGTTGATCATGGGCAGTCTACCGCAATGGTTTCTGTCTTTCTTCATCAAACTGCCGGAAGCATTGCAACAGCTGCGCCCATGAAGTGGTTGATGTATAATTCCCAAACCTGGATTTGGATGATCGTTTCAAGCACAAGATCAGGCTAAGAGAGAATCATTGGGCTTTCTCTAGTTATCTTGACAGCAGGTTTGTCTGCGAGTCAGACTCCCCAATCGGAGGTCAGTGATGGAATCCGAACAGATTTTGAAGCAGCTCGAATGGCTGGATGGAGAACGGCGCAAGGATAAAGACATCATAGCCAGGCAGGAGAACCGCATTACTGCTTTGGAAGGGGCTATCGCTGCAGCCCAACAGGAGATCAAGTCTTTGACGAGCGAGGTTGAAAAGCTGGCAACTATAGTTGGTCGAATGGATGAATTCGATAACGGTCTTCTTCAGGTGAGGCTTGATCTTATCCGGCAGATCGAAGATGTCGATAAGCAGGCAAAGAGGCGAGAAGAGGAGATTGAAAAAGCACGGCGGGTCGAAATTCACGCTTTGGATACGACATTGGCGGAGTTCAGGAAGGAAATAGAAGCGATCGATGGTCTGCGTAGAGGATTACAGGCGCGCGTCGATGAGGAAAATCGCCTTTCCAGAGAGATCGAAGAGCTGAATGCCCGGCTTTTGGAGTTCCAGCGGAATGAAGAGGAATATAAGCGCATCTATCGACTCCTCGAAGATGGTCGCCGGCAGGATACGAAGCGAATGGTCGATCTGCAGGGAGAGGTGGCTGCTCTGCGCAAGAGATCCGACGAGCAGAGAGGTTTGATCGAACTGATATCAGCCAATTTAAGGAAGCTGGAAGGGCGCCTGACCGAGATGAGCGCCCTGGAAGCGGAACGTCGTGAGGAACAAACGGCATTTCTGGAGAAACAGGCTCTTATGCAGGTGGAGCGTGAGCGCACCTGGAAGGAATGGGAAGCACGCCTGGAATCTATCAGCAATCAGGCTGCCGAGATGGAGAATTATGTCCAGGCAATGGATAAGTCTCATAGCACGATCAAGCGGCTGAAAGATGCTGCAGAGGAGCTGCTCCAGCGCGTGGACAGAAGGATCAACGAGATCACGGAAGTTCAGCGCCTGACTGAAGAGAGATTCCGCCAGGACTGGGTTGCCTTCAAGGCAGATGACCAAAAACGCTGGACGAATTACATCCTCACTCAAGACGAGCAACGCAGTGAACTCTCCCGGAACCTGGAGAAAATCAATGTACAGATCAGCCAGATGGAAGACGATCTCCAAGAATTGCAAGATTACTATCAGCAGATGGTGGCTGAAACAGAACGCCGATTGCAATCCCTCTTGACGCTGGCGCATGATTGGGTGGCATCCTTAGAGCGAACGGAAAATCGGCCTCGTTGAGATCGTTTCCTCATCCCTTATGGCAACTCTGTTTCCAGCTGTGAGATAAAAATGCGTGTCATCGGAACGGCAGGTCACGTTGATCATGGTAAATCCACTCTTGTGGAAGCTTTGACGGGGATGAACCCAGATCGATTGAAAGAGGAACGTGAGCGGCAGATGACCATCGATTTGGGTTTTGCCTGGTTCACGTTGCCAGATGGAGAACAGGTTGGCATCGTCGATGTCCCCGGGCATCGTGACTTCATCGAGAACATGCTTGCTGGCGTTGGCGGGATCGACGCGGCGCTCTTAGTGGTTGCTGCGGACGAGGGCGTGATGCCCCAAACGCGAGAACATCTCGCCATTCTCGATCTGCTGAAAATCCCGGGGGGTATCGTGGCTCTGACCAAGATAGACCTGATCGATGATCCAGCCTGGTTAGAAATGGTCGAAGAAGAGGTGCGGGAGACTCTCACAAACAGTGTGCTGGCAGAGGCGCCGTTGGTGCGGGTCTCTGCTCGCACCGGACAGGGTCTGGCAGATCTAGTGGAAGCTTTGAGAGTCTGCCTGGCAAGCCGGCCCCCACGCAGGAACCTGGGTCGTCCAAGACTGCCTGTAGATCGGGTTTTCTCTATAGCAGGCTTTGGTACGGTCGTCACGGGCACATTGAGCGATGGAGCGCTGCGTGTGGGTGACGAGGTCGAGATCCTGCCTGGGGGTCTGCGCGGAAGGGTGCGCGGACTGCAAGCCCACAAACAGAAAGTGGAAATTGCCCAACCTGGCGGCCGCACAGCGGTGAATATCTCCGGGGTAAATGTCAACCAGATCCGACGGGGGGATGTCCTGACACACCCGGGCGATTATCAGCCGACCAGACGTCTGGATGTGCAATTCCATCTTTTGCCAGAAGCCAGTCAACCCATGAAGCATAATACCGAAGTGAAGCTTTTTCTGGGCGCTGCGGAAGTCCTTGCCAGGGTCCGTCTTCTGGGCACAGATAGCCTCGATCCCGGTCAGGATGGCTGGCTGCAGCTCGAATTGCGCGCACCGGTTGTGACGATGCGCGGCGATCGCTATATCATCCGCCGACCTTCACCTGGAGAGACGCTGGGTGGCGGTAGCGTCATTGACCCTCATCCAAGGAGCAGGTATAAGCGTTTTTCGAAGGCCGTCTTGCAGAGGCTGGAATCGCTCGCTTCTGGAAGCCCGACGGATATCTTGCGTCAGGTACTCGCCTCTGCCGGCATCATCTCGCTCAGAGATCTCATTGCTGGTTCAGGTCTCGCCGACAGTGAGGCCGAGGGAGCAATCGCTGCCTTGATCGCGTCTGGTGAACTGGTATCCCTGGACGCTGAGGGGGATCGGGCGTCGTTCAAGGGTAACACCCTAGTCGGCAATGAGAGAACCTTGCAGCAGCTGATAGCCCGAGCAGTTCGTGAGGTCGAAAGCTATCACACCAACCACCCGATGCGCCGGGGAATGCCGCGCGAAGAGTTGAAGAGCCGCCTTAAAATGAACAGTCGCGTGTTCAACGTCTTCATCGGCAAACTTCTGTCTCAGGGGGTTTTCAATGAGGTCGGACCGCTCATCCAACTGCCTGGATTTGAGATCCGTTTCAGTGACCACGAACAGAAACTCATTCAGCAGCTTTTGGAACGGTTCAAGACTGCGCCGCTCACTCCTCCAACGGTCAAGGAATGTCAGGCAGCCGTTGGGGTAGAAGTATACGAAGGTCTGGTTCAATCTGGTCAATTGATCCAGGTCTCATCGGAAGTTGTCTTCCTGGCTGAAGATTATCAGCGAATTGTGGCTGAGCTCAAGGCGCTCTTTGAAAAGCACAATAAATTAACCGCGGCTCAGGTGAGAGATCATTTCAACACCAGCCGGCGTTATGTACTGGCTTTGCTTGAGCACCTGGACGAAACGGGTGTTACGGTAAGGGAGGGGGATTATCGTCGCCTGAGATGAGTTCCTGGAGGTCTGGATGGGTGTATACCCACTCTCCCCCGATCATCGTCGCCCGAGGTCGAATGCCTGGTAGCGCATCCGGTGGGCAGGAGAAAGGGTCTTCTTCCAGGACGATCAGGTCTGCCAGATAGCCTGGGGCCAGCCTGCCCAGCCGATCTGCCATGCCAGCGGCTAAAGCAGCCCCAGTAGTGTAAGCCTGCAAAGCTTCGTAAAGCCTCAGCTTCTGGCTGGGATACCACCCTTGTGGACCCGGACTTCCATCCCGCCTCTGTCTGGTGGTGGCAGCATGGAGTCCCCAAAAAGGATTGGGTGATTCAACCGGAGCGTCCGATCCGAAGGCAAGCGGAACAGCATGATTCAGGATCGATCGCCAGGCATAGGCATAAGCTGCCCGTTCCCCCCAATATCTGTCTGCCATTGGATAATCCGAGGTGGCATGGACTGGTTGCATCGAAGCGATCACCCCGGTTTTCGCAAGCCGGGGAATATCCTCCGGGTGGATCACCTGGACATGTTCCATGCGATGGCGTAACCGGGCAGGCTTTCCCTGCAACTCGTTATGATCAATACCACCAATAAGGTCGTCTTCGATCTGTCGCAGCTGTTCGAGAGCGTTGAGCACTTCGTGGTTGGCGCGGTCACCGATGGCATGCACCGCCAGACTCAGTCCATTCCGCACCGCCTGACAGCCCAGTTCGAAAAGTTCTTCAGCATCCATGAGAAGCAGACCGGTGTTATCGGGTTCTTCCTTGTATGGCTGGAGCATGGCGGCTGTGCGCGGGCCCAGGGCGCCATCGGCGAAGGCCTTGAGCGATCCGATGCGCAGGTAATCATCGCCGAACCCGCTGCGCAGACCGATCTCGATGGCATGCGTCAGAGATTCGATGGGGATAGACTTGATCACCCTCAGGCGAAGTGCATCTCTGGCGTGAAGGATCTGGAGCGCGGCGAAGCATGCCTGGCGGTCGAAGTCATGACAACCGGTGATCCCCATTTCCCAAAGGTTTTTTTGAGACGCTTCGATACTCTCGGCGATCTTCTCCACGGATGGGCTGGGGATCCTTTCGGCGATCAACGTCATGGCTCCTTCGAAAAGGATTCCGGTTGGAGCTCCCGACTGATCGCGCTGGATTTTACCGTCTGGTGGGTCTGGTGTGTTCGCCCCGATCCCGGCACTCTGGAGCGCGGAGGTGTTGACCCAGGCTGCATGCAGTGATTTTGCAGTCAAATAGACCGGATTTTGAGGAGCAACCAGGTCCAATTCTCTGAAGCTGCCATAGCCGCTGCCCCAATCGTTCTGGTTCCAGCCATGTCCAAGAATCCAATCTCCGGGTTTGCTTTGCTTCGCCCGCTCTGCGATGCGGCGCAGGCATTCTTCCAGCGTTTCGGTCTCGCAGTCTACTTTTTCCAGGCTGAGGGCGTATTGTTGCAGGTGGATATGAGCGTCGGTCAGACCTGGGAGGATCGTACGCCCTCCCAAATCGATCTCATCTTCCAGACCGGCATATCGAGAGAGCAGGTCTTGATCGCTTCCTACAGCCAGAATGCGCTCTCCCTGGAAGGCGAGAGCGGAAACTTTGGGGCGATGTTGATCGAGGGTGTAGATATTGGCGTTATATAGGATGGGCATGCCTGAGATGCGCTGGGAAGTTGAAAAGGGTAATCAGTTCAAATCTCCTCACCGAGGATGAGTTTCAAGAGAGCATCGAGCTCCTCGGTGGAGTAATAATGGATGACGATGGTGCCCCCTTTTCTGTGGTGGTTCAGCCTGACGCGAGTGCCCAGACGCTGGCGCAGCTTTTCCTCCAGTGCGAGAGTCTCTGGAGAAGGTCCTTTTGGGGCAGAGCGGGCGGGTTTTTCGCCATTGAGGCGGCGCACAAGTTCCTCGGTTTGTCGGACGCTGAGAGCCTTTTTCTTGATCGTAGGCACCAGGGCGCTTTGCGCCTGTGGGGTAGGGAGGGCGAGCAAAGCCCGCGCATGTCCTTCGGAGATCTCACCTTGTGCCAGCGCCTGTTTGACGTCTTCAGGGAGTTTGAGCAGGCGTAAAGTGTTGGTGACCGCAGCGCGGCTTTTCCCCACGCGCACGGCGATCTCTTCGTGGGAGAGGTTGAAATCTTCAGCCAGCTGGCGGTAAGCTTCCGCGGTCTCCAGGGCCCCGAGATCGGCGCGCTGGACGTTTTCCACCAAGGCCAGTTCAACCAGTTGTTGGTGGGAAGCCTCCCGCAGGATGGCGGGAATGGTGCGCAGGCCTGCTTTCCGGGCGGCGATCAAGCGCCTCTCCCCGGCGATCAGTATGTAGGTGCCCGGGTCAGTGCCGCGGGTGACGATCAACGGCTGGATCACCCCATGCTCACCGATCGAGGCTGCCAGTTCATCGATCTCCTGGGGATCGAAACGCATCCGTGGTTGCCGGGGGTTGGGACCGATCGCCTCGACCGGGATATTCAGGATGCCCGTCTTATCGATCTCACTCTCCCCTCCCGGAATGAGTGCATCCAGTCCTTTGCCGAGTCCTGATCGCTTCCCACTCATCTTACTGGCTGATCGATATCCGCTCACGAAGTTTGAAACACCGGGATAGGGATGCCGTCCCCGGCGAGCAGCTCGCGCGCCAGCTCCTGGTAAGCGACCGCGCCGGACGAATTCGGTGCATAGATCGAGATCGGCTGACCATAAGAAGGGGCTTCAGCCAGCCGAACTGTTCGTGGGATAACCGCTTCGAAAACCAGATCCGGAAAGTGCTGGCGCACCTCTTTGACGACATCATTCGAGAGATTTGTGCGTCCATCATACATCGTCAACACGACCCCGCGCACCTTGAGGTCGGGGAAAATCGCCCTGCGGACACGTTCCAGAGTCTGGTTGAGCTGACTGAGCCCTTCCAGAGGCAGATATTCACATTGTACCGGGATGATCACCCCTTCCCGGGCAGCGACGATGCCGTTCAATGTGAGCAGACCGAGAGAAGGCGGACAGTCGATGAGGATATAGTCGTAACGGGAGGTCACCGCTTCGAGCGCTTTTTTCAGGAAACTTTCCCGCGCGATCTGGCTAACCAGCTCGACCTCCGCCCCTGCCAGAGCTGGTGAGGCCGGCAGGAGAGAAAGCTTCAGTCGGGGGTTATGAAGGATGAAGCTCCCGGCCGGTGAGCTGCCGATGAGTGCTTCGTATGTTCCGCCGCGAACTGAGTTCTTATCAACACCGAGACAGGAGGTGGCGTTTGCCTGAGGGTCCAGATCGACCAGCAAGACGCGCTGCCCGAAATATGCCAGGTATGCTCCCAGGTTGATCGCTGTGGTCGTCTTGCCGACACCTCCTTTTTGGTTGACCAGAGTATAGGTGCGACTCATCCTTAAAGGACCTCTGCCAGACAGTCCTGAATCTCTTCCTGTGTGGGGATGCCCTCCAATCCGGGTCTTGTGACGGAGACCGCGGATAATTGTGTGGCGAATCGGGCTGCCTCCCAGGGATCGCGTGTGGCAAACAAACGGAAGAAGAACGCAGCTGCGAAAATATCCCCCGCGCCGGTGCTATCGATTTCGCTTACTTCGGGAGGCCGGAAGCGGCGGACATCACCGTTCCAGTAAACCCTCACGCCTTCGCTGTGTTCGGTAACAGCCAGGACGCGGCAGGAGGTAGCCAGCTCCTCGATCCTGGTCTCATCATGGCCGACATCCTCGGCGCTGATCACGGCGGCACCGCTCTGGCGCAGGACGAAATTGGCTTCAGGCCATTCGGTCACCATGACCCGGCCATCTTTGCCCCAGCTGCGCAGCCAGCCCTGCGGGGTCACCCCGATCAAGGCACTTGGAAAGTGACGCACCAGGGTCGGTTCGACTTCCTGAGCCACGGGTGCCAGATGTACGATTGGAGCGTTCAACCAGAGGTCGGGGATCAGATTGAGATCCAGACGGTGGGCGACCTGATGGATGATCTGTATCCGCCCTTCAGGGGTGGTGATATTCTCAAAGGTGGTGCTTTGTTCAGCTGGCAGATTGATGATCGGGATGGATGCCAGGGGTCCCAAAGGGAGCTCACCCCCCCATGAAGTGACAATGCCAACCCGCAGCCCCAGCTTCTGAGCGGTCAGCCCGGCATAAGCGGCTGTCCCGCCCAGGCGGGGGCCTTCGGAAGTGATATCTACCGTGAGATGCCCCACCAGCAAATAATCGACGGTTTCGAAGGTCATATTCTGGTACATACCCGAATTATACCTGAAGTTAAAATCATAAAGGCGCTAAGGGGTGCGTGACGGCAGGGCTCTCGCGTTTGGATGGAAATGTCATAACAAAGCGCGCAGTCGGGTGAAATCCCGATGGCCTGGAACAGTTTTAATCATGAACCTTGAAAGGTTCTCTTGCAGTTCTTATGATCTACAGTTCCCGCCTCTTCCAAAAATCAACCTTCCTCACAAGTAACGTTAGGAGAGGGGAATAAGGCTGACGTTGGAGTGTTGGCTAGCCCCAAGTTCTAGCGCGGGAACTGCTATGTAAGGCGATAGATTATTTTGGGATAATGGTGACTTTACGGCGTGGTTCTTCGCCGATGCTTTCAGTGGTGACCTGAGGGTGGTCGCGTAATTCGATGTGAATGATCCGGCGTTCGTTCGCGGGCATGGGTTCCAAGATCTGCCGCCTCCCGGTCTTGACCGCCTGATCAGCCATGCGGCGCGCCATCTGGCGCAGCTGCATCTCCCTTCGAGAACGATAGCCCTCGATGTCTACAATCAATGGGATGGAGCGGCCGACTTCTTTGCTGACGATCAGAGCGGCGATATATTGGAGAGCGTTGAGGGTCTCTGCCTGGCGGCCGATTAAATAACTCAGGTCGTCTCCATAGACATTGACCTTTACCGGTACCCGACTGTGTTCATCCTCAGCTTTGCCGAATTCAGCGGTCACCTTCGCTTGAACCTTCATTTTTGCGAGCAGTTCCTGCACCACATCGCGGGCGATATCCAGGATGAAGTCCTCTCCCAGAGCCGGAGGACGGGGCGATACCTCTTCTTTGGAGGTCTCAGTCAAGAGCTCCTGGAGATCCTGGGGATGGGCGGCTTCCGAAGAGCCTGGCTGGATCGCTTCTGTGGTGCTCTCCACCTTGATCGCTGGCTCGACCACTTTAATCGTCAGTCGAACCCGCGCCTGGCGGCCACCGAGACCGAATAGTCCCCGCCCTCCCTCGTCAAGGATTTCTATCTCAACCTGATCGCGGCTCAATCCCAAATCCTGTAAACCTTTTTCGATCGCTTCATTGACGGAAGGAGCAATGATTTCGACTGTTGTGCGTTTCTCGTTCATATCACCCTCGTACTTATGAAAGCTCATTCTTGTGGGTTATTTGCCTTTATCAGTTGGTGGTGTGGAAGATCTGGCAGGGATCAGGTTGCGCCAGTTCAATTTACCCATCAGGGCATATTGCAGAATCCCAACAAGATTGCTGGTCACGAAGTATAAAGCGAGCCCAGATGAAAAACTGTAAGCCAGGTATCCCATAAAAAGAGGCATGTAAAGGTTCATCATCCTGGTCATCTGCGCACCCTGATCCCCGCTTGTGCTGGGTGGGGTCATTAATTTGGATTGTAGATAGGTAGACACGACAACCAGGATAGCCAGGATAGGAACCCCGAAACCGCCGATGGAGATGCCGAAATCTTTTTCCGGGCGACTGAGGTCCATCCACAGAAAATAGTTGTTCAGCGGGATGAGAGCAGCAGCATTAAAGAACGGGTAGACATGCCGTGAGAGATCCAGGAGCTGGATCGGGGTGACCGCCAGTGCTCTGATCACTGCCTGATACAACCCGATGATGATCGGAAATTGGATCAGCGTTGGTAGACAGGATCCGAAGGGGTTCACCCCCATCTCGCGGTAGAGCTTCATTTGCTCCTGAGCGAGTTTTTCCCGATCATCTTTGTATTTTTTCTGCAGCTCCTGCCACTTTTTGGATTTCTGCATCTCCTGCATTGCCTGAGTGCTTTTCATCTGAGATGCAGTCAGAGGATAGGTGATCAGACGTACCAGGATGGTGAAAACGATGATCGCCAAACCGAAATTCTCTGCCAGGATGCTGTATATCCACAGCAGAGCATTGAGCATCGGGTCGATAATAAGGGTGTTCCACATAATATTTCCTACCTATTTCTCAGGCGTATATGACCATTGTTTGACGCCTTGTTTCGAATATGCGATCAAGAGTTCTGCGGATTGAACCGGAGCAACCAGGATCAGATCACCAGCCTGTCGCGGTGATGTATACAATTTTCCGCCAACGACCTGGGACCAGTTTATCTTGCCATCGATGGAAATGTTATACAGCGTGCCGTTTTCGGTGACAACGAAGAGGCTTTCGTCGATGATGAGCGGCGATCCGACGATCTGCCCATCCAGCTGTTCGGGTGACAGTTGCCAGATTAACGACCCATCCGAGGCGTTCAAGGCATAGAAAAAGCCGTTTAGATCACCTGCATAGAGCCGGCCATCCTTTAAAATCGGGCCTGCCCACACCCAGCCTTCGGTCGGTGTGCGCCAGATGGTCCGCCCGGAGGCAGTGTCAATAGCGACGATCGCCTTGGAAAATGTGCCGACATGCAAGAGATGATCCTCACCCAGCGCAGGAGTTCCTACAATCGCCCCGTCGAGGCTTTCACTTTGCCAGATCAGGGTCCCATCTTCGAGCGAGATCGCATAGACGTGATGATCCAATGAGGGTAAGAAGAGGCATTTGCAATTGCCATCCGCCACTGGTGTTGCCCAGGATTCTTCTTCGGTGACGAATTTCCAACGCAGCTGACCATCCAGTGTCAGGGCATAGAGTGTTTCGTCGGCAGCGGGGGCATATATCCCATCTTCAAAGACCAGGGGTGCAGCGATGAAGCGATTTTGTGCTTCTCTAAATTCCCATATTACTTTTCCATCGTCGGGGTTCAAACTGTAGAGCACGTGATTATAACCACCCACAATGAGCTGCCCATCGGGAGTTATCGCCGGTTCTGCATAGAAAGTAACCGCATTATTGATCTCTTCTGGGAAACGCCATTTCAGAGAGCCATTTTGTAGATTGATTGCATAAACTTGCTGATTGTAAGCGACATAGGCTGTTTGGCCATCCGTGAAAACCCCTGGCCAGCTGGAGGCGGTCGTTACACTCCCCGAGCAGGCGCTGATCAGAAAGGCAAGTGTGAGTGCAGTGAGAAAAAGGAGTGATTTATTTTGTCCCATTGAAAAGATTTAGCTCCAAATCGTCATGTGAACTCGATCAGGGCACTGGATCGTAGCCGCCCGGATTGAAAGGATTACAGCGCAGCACACGCCAAACCGCCATCCAGGTCCCTTTGATGACCCCATATTTGTAGATCGACTGATATCCGTAATGAGAGCAGGAGGGATAAAAACGGCAGGTATCTGGCGGCAAGAGCCTGGCGAATGTTGCTTGATAGAAGCGAATCAAAGCCAGGAGAATCATCCTGGGGATGAAGAGTGGGCGCAGAGGGAGATCGCGCACCCTCGGTTCTGAGAGGTAGAGGTTCGAGATAGAAGACCTATCCATGATCAGATGATTTCAACAGCCCGGCACGGTTGAGCAGGGTTTGGACAGCTTGAGCTGTTTCTTGGTACGAGGCATGTTTTATCGGTTGGCGAGCCAGGAAAATGATATCCCACCCTGGCAGGATCTCCCGATACAAAGGTCGCAGGCTCTCTCGCAGCAAGCGTTTGGCGCGGTTTCGTTCGACCGCTGTTCCAACCGATTTGCCCGCTGAAACAGCGAATCGGGTGTGCTCCGACTCCCCGGGAAGCGCGATCAGCACTGCCAGGGGATGGGTATAAGCGCGTCCATGCCTTCGCACACGTTGAAAATCGGACGACCGCCTCAGCCGAAACCTGCGCTTCACCGAATCGTCTTTGGGCCAATCTCAGGTTTAGCTCTTCCAATTGATCCGCTTGACGTGGTTGTTCATCTTAACCGTCAATCGGTAACGGCCCTTCAGCCTGCGGCTCTTGAGTACTTTGCGCCCGTCGGCGGTGGCCATACGCGCCCGGAAACCATGCACGCGTAACCGTCGGCGCACTTTGGGTTGATAAGTTCGCTTCGGCATCACTCTATCCTATAATGATTTGATCGACGACCCACCTTCCGGGAAGTTCGAGATCGGGTTCTAAAACTTCCGGGAAGATGGGTGACTTGCAGACAGCAGTTGATTATAAACTATGCCAGACCTTTGGTCAAATCCGATTCGCCTGATAGATTTGCTATGACTGTGGCCAGTAATTCAAAAACGCCTGGCTGTGAAATTCGTCGATCACGACCTGGGCGGTGCAAACAGGCGAGCGAGCCGTTCCGCCCCGTTTCTGTCTGTGATGGCCAGCACCTCATCGCCCGGCTGTAAGGTGGTTACCCCGCGCGGGATGATGACTTTGCCGCCGCGAATCACCGCCGCGATCACGCATTCATCCGGGAGGGACAGATCTTTGATCGCCACACCCACTGCCTGAGCGCCAGCCGGAAGCTTTTCCTCGACCAATGAGTATTCACCTCGCCGGATCTTCAGCAGAGTCATCATGTCTCCCAGGGACATTTCCTCTTCGATCAGGCTGGCAAAGATCTCAGCCTGGTTGAGAGCAACATCGATGTTGAATTTCTCATCGAAGAGCCAGGCATTGCGGGGGTTGTTGATCCGGGCGATGATACGGGGGACATGATAGGCTTTTCTGGCCAGGTAGCACACTGTCAGGTTGTCTTCGTCGACCGGAGTGCAGGCGGTGAGGACATGTGCATGCTGAATCCCGGCGAATTCCAGGATCACCGTATCGGTCGCTCTGCCCTCGATGATGTTCTCGGTGGGGAGGTCGCGGTGCAGGCGGTAGAGCACCTCTTTACGGTCTTCGATCACGCGCACTTCATGGTTTTGTGCAATTAACAAGGAAGCGAGCTGGGTTCCTGTCCGGCCTCCGCCGGCGATGATCACGAACATTTTATCTCTCCCGGGTGTTTTTCAGCATGTTTCGGATTGTTTCGATGCCGGTCAGCGTTGCGCTGAGGTTGAGGATGTCATCACTGGCCAGGATCGTATCCGGATTGGGAAGCGAGGCTCTGCCCGCCCGGGTCAGTGCTACCGGGATACACTCGATGGCGGAGAACAATTCACCGATCCTTTTTCCATCCCACTCTTTGGGGACTTTGAATTCATAGACTTCCACTTCCCCATTTCCCGCGGAGAATACAGCCTGAGCTTCCGCTGAATAGAGCAGCTCTTCGATGCGTTGAGCTCCCCAAGAGCTGGAGCTCACGATCTGGTGACCAAAAGCTTCGTGCATCCGTCTCCAACCGGGATCGTAATTGCGCACGATGATGGTGGGCACCTGATAAACGACCCGGGCAACATGAGCCACACTGGCGTTGAGGGTATCGTTATTAGTCACGGCAGCCAGACCGTCCGATTCTGTAATGTTTGCTCGTTCCAAAACATCCTGGTTCAAGGCATCGCCCTCGATAGTTCGACCGATGAAATCTGGATGAAGATTGCTGAAAGAAGCTGCCACCCGATCGATGACTACCACCTGATTCCCGCGGCGGGACATCCTCAAAGCCAGTTCGGAGCCAAGCCTGCCACAGCCGATGATAATGATCAGCATAAGAAAAGACCTCACTTATTCGATCTGATAAGGGACTTCTGTGATCACGATCCCCGGTTTCAGGAGCAGTGCCATGCGCAACCAAAATGCTGTCTGGGTGTGAAGAAAGTTGTTATACCAGCGGCGCGGGACAAACTGCGGCACCACGATCGTGATCACTTCGCCTGGCTGCCGGCGGGAAGCGATCTCTTCGATATAGTCTAACAAAGGCTCGAGGAGAAGCCGGTAAGGGGAATCGAGTATGACCATGCGAACCCCATCTCCCCAGATCGCCCACTTCTTCTGCACTTTTTCGGTCTCTTCCGGGTCGATCGAGACGTGGACAGCGGTCACATCATCGGATAGGGAGCGGGCATATCGCAAGGCGACCAGAGAGCCGCGATGGACACCAGAGATCGGCATGATCACACGATAGCGCGTTGTCCTTGGTGGCTCGCCATAGCGGTCGAGGGAAAGCGCTGCTGCCAGAGTCTGATAGTGATGATGGATGCGGGAGAACAGTAAAACCAGCATAGGCATCAGGATCAGGACCAGGTAAGCGCCATGCAGGAACTTGGTAACCGCAAACACGATCATGACGATCGCCGTGAGAAGAGCGCCCAGCCCGTTGATGATCATCTTAATCTGCCATTTGCGTTCATATCGCAGGGTCGAGCCGCGTTCTTTTCTCTCCTCCCCTGGTTTTAGGCCTCCTATTTTTCTCCAGCGGAGTGCCATACCAAATTGCGAAAGCGTGAACGAAAGGAACACGCCAATGGCATATAACGGGATGAGCAGGGTGACACTGGCTTGGAAGATAATGATGAGCAGACAGGCAAGAAGTGCAAGGACGACGATCCCGCGTGAATAAACCAGGCGACTGCCGCGAAAGGCAAACTGCCGCGGCAGAAACCCATCTGCTGCCAGCAAAGCACTCAGGCGGGGGAAATCAGCGAACGAAGTATTGGCAGCCATGATCAAGATGATTGTGGTTGCAGCCACGGTGACAAGATAGAGCACCCCCCGACCGTTGTAAACGCTGCGTGCCAGTTGTGAGATCACTGTCTCCTCTTCTGAGGGAATCGCCCCGACCGGACCGGCGAGGAAGGTGATGCCAAGGAATAGCGTGCCCAGGATGATCGCCATCCAGATCAACGTGATGCCAGCGTTTCGGCTGCGAGGTTCGCGAAAAGCAGTGATCCCGTTAGAGATCGCCTCGACTCCGGTGAGAGCAGCGGTGCCGCTGGAGAAGGCATGCAGGATGAGAAAAGGGGTAATTGTGGTCAGGATCTGTTCGATCTCGAGCGGCGGTGGATCAGGGATGGGCTGCAGACTGCCGGTAATGTATTTGATCAGACCTATGCCGACCGTGAGCACCATACTGGCAATAAAAAAGTAAGTTGGAACCGCAAAAATTGCCCCAGATTCCCTGACACCGCGCAGGTTGATGATCATAATCAATCCAACCAATCCGACAGCCAACGCAACCCGATGAGGGAACAATTGCGGAAATGCCGAGGTTATTTGGGCAACCCCTGATGAGACCGAAACAGCAACTGTCAGGATATAGTCGGTCAGGAGCGCTGCACCGGCGGCCTGCGCAGGGAGCTCTCCCAGATTGTCTCGGGCCACGATATAGGCACCACCTCCTCCTGGATAGGCGTGAATCGTTTGTTCGTATGAGAGAGTGACGATGGCGAGCAGGCTGACGATTGCCATCGCAATCGGAAAGGCATACCCAAAGGCGGCCGTTCCAGCCACTGCCAGGATAACCAGGATCTCCTGGGTTGCATAGGCGGTCGATGAAAGTGCATCCGAGGCGAAGACCGCCAGACCAATGGCTTTCCCGATCGTCTGGTGAGGCGCGTCCGCTGTCGGTAGCGGGCGGCCGATCAGCCAGGTGCGAAAGGAGCGCGCTGGCTTATATTCCGTGGTCAAACGCCTGACCATGGATGAAGAACTTTCTTTGAGAATTGTCATATTTTTTATTGGTAAGATGATCCTGTTCGGGATAATCCAAACATCTAGATCTAAGTGTGCCGGATAAATTTTAGATGTGATCCATGCCTGGGTCAAGTCTCCCTCAATGATCACACCTCCTCCAAAATGCGCAAGGCTAAGCCTCCAAAAGCCAGGGGGATCCAGAAGGTGATCCCGCGAAATGCAAGTGCGATGACCGCAGCCGCGCTCAACGGGATGTACAGCGAGCTCAGGACAATCGTCAGTGCTCCCTCCACAAATCCCACGCCGGCTGGCGTGGGAGAGACAATCCAGAACAGATAACCGATGCTGAATCCGGCGATCAGTGTTCCTATGGTCAGAGGCACCTGGAAAGCTCTGAAGACCAGGAAGAAGATCGTGATCAGAAGAGCTTTATTGGTGAGAGCCAGGATGGCCGGAAAAACGAGTTCTTCGGGCTTATTCCTGGCTTCCTGGATGCCTTGAGAGAACTCTCGGGCGAAATCACGCACGCGCCTCTCGGTGATCAGCCGCCAATGGAACAGTTTGCCAGCCCGATTGGCAAGCCCGGCGATCCAAATCAGGGTTCTCTCGAGCGAGGCTGTGGATCGCAATCCCAGGGTTAGCAGCCCAAAGAAGGATAGAGCGATGAGAAGCAGGATGGCTGTGCCAACCAGTTCAATGGGTGTCAGGATGTGGCGGCGGATGAGCACGGCCAGCCCGGCAGCAAGGACAACCATAAAACCGACATAATCGAACAAAATGTAGACGATCCCTGCGATAGCAACCCTGGCTGGCGAGTAACCGCGTTTTCTGGCAGTTGAGATGAACACAGCCATTCCACTTGCCCCTGCTGCTGGTGCTACGATGTTGACGAAGTTAGCACCCGAGGCCGCCAGTAACAGGGTATTGAAACGTTCTCGGAGACCCATCGTGCGATAGATCGTCCAATAAGAGCCAGCGACATTCATCAGCCAGAACGCTTCGAGCATGATCCCAAGCATCAGGTAGCGCCAGTCTCCGCGCTTCAAGGTTTCTCCTATGGCTTGAATCTCCGCCAGGCGAAGCAGGACGAAAACCACACCTAAAAACAAGGCAACCGTGACCAGCAGTCTGCGCACGGTTGCGATTATATCCTAATTGGTAATGGCTGTTCCGAGCTTATTTAACGAGGCGGGTCTCTCCCAAGATGACTTTGAAGAGCATTTGTTGAGTGCCGCGCATGACGGTCAATGTGACCTCATCGCCGGGAGAATACGCAAACAGGGTGTTGATGAAATTGTGATCCTCATCGAGCGGCACATCGCCAATGCGCGTGATGATATCACCATCCTGCAGGCCGGCTTTTGCTGCGGGACTGCCGGGGATGACACTTGTCAGATACACTCCCCACTCGACAGGGAGATCGAATCGCCGGGCAAGCGCCGGGTAAATTGGCTGCCAGCGGACTCCCAGATACGGCCGGGCAACATAGCCCTTCTCGATGATTTGCTCAGCAACCGTCCGGGCGGTATTGATGGGGATCGCAAATCCAAGGCCCTCTGCGATGGTGCCGCCGAACCCACTTCCTCGCACGACCAGGGTGTTGATACCAATCACTTCACCCGCCAGGTTTACTAGGGGACCGCCGGAATTACCCTGATTGATGGCAGCATCGGTCTGGATCAGGTCTTCCATCTGGTACCCCTGGCCGGTATCCAGAACACGGCCGGTGGCGCTGACCACCCCGACGGTGACCGTATTGATGAAATCACCTAAAGGAGAACCGATAGCGATGACCGTTTCTCCTGGTTTCAGCAACTCAGAGTTACCGAGAGTGGCTACCGCAGGCATTTGACCTTCAGCCTGCAAGACTGCCAGATCGGCGAAGATATCTGTTCCAACCACCCTTGCGGGCAGTTCACTCCCGTCGGCTAGGATTACGAAGACACTCGAGGTGTTTTCAATCACATGGTTGTTCGTGAGAATGTAACCGTCTGCGGAGATGATCACACCGCTGCCACTGACGGGTGCCCCGGCAACGCTTCCCACCACAGTGACAACAGCCGGGCCGACTTTTTCTACCGCCTGGGTGATAGTGGTCTGGATCTCCGTGGAGGAGACATTGAGGATCGTGGTGCTTTGAGGGCTGGTTTGAGTCATCACGACCTGGGTCGCAGCGGGCCGTTCCTGGTTCATGCGCACATACACCATAGTCCCCCCGGCGATGGCGCCAAACAGTGCCGAAGCTCCCGACACGATGATGATTAAAGTAATGATAAGAGCCGTTTTCCAGTTCATATCATTAGCTGGCGAGGGTTATCGCCGCCGTCCTCCCATTCCTCCGACGAGGCTCACGAAGTAAAGCAGCTGCATTACCGCAGTGACCAACGCTGCCACATAGGTCAAAGCAGCTGCATTCAGGACATTCTTGACCCCGCGTTGTTCATCTTCGCCGACGATGATCCCGGCCTGGGTGAGCAGCTGCTTTGCCCGAAAAGAGGCGTTTAGCTCCACCGGCAAAGTCGCCAGGGCAAACACGGCGCCGGCTGAGAAGATGAGCACACCTGCCCAGGCCAAACCTGTCCATTGCAGGAAGATCCCAAGCAGGATGAAGATCCATCCCAGCGTCGAACCAATGTTTACCGCCGGGACAAGAGCCGAACGCAAGCGCAGCGGGAAGTACCCCTCGTGATCCTGGAGCGCATGCCCGAGCTCGTGGGCGGCGATCGCCACCGCGGCGACCGAGCGCCCTTCATAGACCGGGCGTGACAGCCGCAGCACCTTATGACGAGGGTCATAATGATCGGTCAGGTTGCCTGCCACCCCCTCGATGGTCACATCATACAAGCCGCCTATCCGAATCAGACGTTCAGCAGCTTCGACGCCGCTCAGGCGGCTGCGATTCCCGACCTGGCTCCATTTACGATACGCTGAACTCACGTACCATTGGGCAGCCAGCATCAGGATCAGAGCCGGAAACATGAACAACCAGTAGTTGAAATTATAGAAAAACATTCTTACCTCCGATTTTCCCAATCAGCTATTTCGACTGTAACTCTCCTGCTTTGAGCAGATCGATCGCCTTATCGAGCTGCGGATCGCGTCCTGCGGCGAGATCTTCTTCAGTGAGCTCGACAACATACTCCGGCTCCAAGCCGACTTCATGGATTGTGCGCCCATTTGGAGTATACCAGCGGGCGATCGTCACCCGTACGGCGCCCTGGTTGTTCACCAGTGGAATCCAGTTTTGAACAGAACCTTTTCCAAAAGTGGTGGTGCCAACCAGGGGGCCGCGTCCGTGATCCTGAATTGCACCAGCGACGATCTCCGAGGCTGAAGCGGAGCCTTCATTCACCAACACCACAAGCGGGATGTCTGTTGCCAGGCCGCCGGGTTTGGCGCGATACACATCTCGCGATCCATCTCCATATTCTTCGTACATAATCACGCCTTCATCGATGAACTCCGAGGCGACATCGATGGCTGTGACCAATGCCCCACCTCCGTTATTGCGCAAGTCAAGGATCAAACCTACAGGTTTCTGATTCAGCAGATCCATCAACTGCGTTCGTAGCTCGGTGGTTGTTTTATCGCCGAAGTTGAGCAACTGGACATATGCGATATTTCCATCCAGCATCTTACTGGTCACGCTGGGGAGGATGATTTTTGCGCGCACCAGAGTGACATCGAATGGTTCTGCAACTCCTTCCCTTAAGATGGTCAGGGTTACCCTGGTGCCGGCGGGTCCCAAAACCCGGCGGATGACCAGATTGCCATCGATACCAGTCATGTCCTCACCGTCGACCGCGATGATCTGGTCTCCGGGTTTAAGGCCGGCTTTTTCAGCGGGTGACCCGGGTATAGGACTGACAATGGTGAGATATTTGCTGTTCGTATCCACCCACGCACCAATGCCCTCGTATTCACCCTCCAGGGGGATGTTTGCCTGTTCATATTGATCGGGGTCCATGTAAGATGAGTGCTGGTCGCCTAGGGACTCCATCATCCCCTTGATGGCGCCTTGCATCATCTTTTCGTCGTTGACAGGCTGGTCGACATAAAGTTGATGGACAATATCCCATGCCTGCCAGAAAGGCTTGAAGAGGGTCTCCCGGTCGACCGCCACGCTGGTCGCCGTGGGGGTCGTACCGCCAGGCGTGACCTCGAACAGGGATTGCGTCCGGCTGGGGATTAATGGTCTATCGGCTGCGGCGTAAACGCCTCCGACGAACATGCCCACCGAGAAGGTCCCGGCCAGGAGCAGGATAACCGTGACACCGATAACAACATATATCAATAATTTATTCCGCATAATCGCTCCTCTGGTGTTATTCATTAGTTAATAAATTACCACAGGTTGATTAGAATCAAATAAGACCGATCGTAGATTTGTATCAGAATAATTTCGATTGGCGCAGGTATGTGGAGAAAGATTCGGGATCACCCACCTGTTCGATATAATCCAGGATGGCTTCGCCATCGAGAGGATAGAGGGGATGGCAGGAAGTAGGTAATGCTCCCCGAGGGGCGTGAACGACAGCATGCACAAACGGTGCCACCAGCTCGGCCCGTTCCAGGGCGGGAACGATCTCTTCGGCGGTGACGATGACGGTCGTGGATGCCAGAGCCAGCTCCTCGTCGATGCCTTTGTTGGAGCCGATCTGCGCATTTCCTTCATGGTCGGCGCGTAGTGCATGGATGACAGCGATGTCGGGTTTGATCGCCGGGAATGCCATCAGTACTTCACCTGTATACGGATCGGTCACCGTGCGGACATCCGGGCGGAGTGCCGGTAGATCTGTTCCAATCCAGGCTCTGCCGGGCATGAAGCTGATGTCTGCCAGGGCAGCCCGCAGCCCCAAAGCAATGCTGGCTTCAGTCTCCTCAATGATTTTCACCTGACCGCGATTGGCATAGTAAGTGAACATCGGCGCCAGACCGAAGCTCTCCAGCCCGAAGTAGCAGGTGCGCACGCAAGCCACCATTCCAGCGCCAACCAACCAATCGCTTTCCAGCCCACCGGTAAATGTGAGCAAGGTAAGGTGGTTGGGTTCCCCGTGCTCGATATAGCGTCCGATCAAGGCGCGCACAAAAGCGATCGGTCGGCGATAGATCGTCATTCCCCCCAGGGCTAGTGTGCTCTCCGAGGCGACCATCTGGACAGCCTGGTCAAGCGAAAGAAGTTTATCAGTCATTTTCGCTCATTCCTGACCTTTTGTGGTGCTTTCGCCATTATCCGTTGTCATGACGTTCTCCGCTTGGACCTGGCGCAGGTCTGCCACGAGCCGGGAGAGCTCTTCCAGTGCATCTACCTCGTCGTTCCAGGGGTCGCGCGCTCTCTCGGCTGCCTTGCGGAGTAAATTTATCATGTTGGCCTCCTGGCCCCGGCGCAAGGCAAGATACAAAACCGCATTGAGGACGACAACCCCTATAATGGTCAAGCAGATGATGAGAACGACTCTTCCGCTATCCATGCCCGGCTAATCTTCCCGAGTATCTGCTGAGTTTTTTCCATCCCTGCCATGGGAAATTCCTGTTTGGTCCCATAGTTCGGGGATGAGGGAGGTTAGTTGGTTCCACTCCAGGAGGATAAAATCTGCGGCAGGCGCTTTAATCTGGCTTGTTCCACTCGCTTCGGGTGAGATCATTGCAGAGGCTTCGGTGGAACCCGATTCCAAAGCTGCGCGCAGTTCGGAACTCGAGACCAGGACGGTCATCATCCCCAGTTCTCGGGCAGGCAGAAGATTGCGAATGGAATCATCGAAAAGGACACATTCCTCTGCCCGATCGGTACCTGCCAGTTGCATGGCGCGCAGATAAGCCTCGCGATTTGGTTTGCAAAGATACCCCAGCGCGTGTACATCGATGATGCCGGTAAAGCAATCATCCAATCCCAGGCGGGCAAGCACACGCCGGGCATGATTTGCATCTGCGTTGGTAAAGATCCATTTCGCTTGAGGTAGGCTGTCCAGGAGGGCGTGCAGCTGTGGGTTGGGGGCAATAAATTTCTCTAATGGCAGATCGTGAACATATGCCAGGTAACGATCTGGGTCGACCTGGTAATGGATCTGCAGCCCGCGCAGGGTTGTGCCATATGTATCGAAATAATGTTGTCGGAGTGCCTGGATGACCTCGGGGGGAAAACCAAGTTGATCGCGCATGTAGTCTGTCATCCTTTGGCGGATGGCTCCCCACAAGCCGGATTCCTTAGGATAGAGTGTGTCATCCAGATCGATGAACAATGTCCTGAAGCGCATGCCCTTATTATACTTGTTATAATTTCTCCATGCCGATCCGTATCCTCCCTCCGAATCTCGCTTCGCAGATCGCGGCTGGTGAAGTTGTCGAGCGACCTGCTTCGGTTGTCAAGGAGCTGATAGAAAATGCCCTGGATGCCGGAGCAAGGCAGGTTGCCATCACAGTTGAGGGCGCCGGCCGGCGACTGATCTCTGTCTCTGACGATGGCGAGGGCATACCGGTAGACGAGCTCCCTTTGGCGGTTTCCCGGCATGCCACCAGCAAGCTCAGCACTGCGGAGGACCTGCACCGCATTATGACGCTGGGATTTCGAGGCGAAGCACTGGCGTCGATAGGGTCGGTTTCCCGGTTAACGATCACTTCGCGGGTAGCCAGCGCTGAGAGCGGAGGAAGGTTGCGGGTCGAAGCGGGCACCATGGGGCAGGTGGAGAAGGTCGGAGCTCCGGCTGGCACTATCGTACTGGTCGAAGATCTATTCTTCAATGTCCCGGCGCGCTTGAAGTTTCTCAAAAAGGATGTGACCGAGCGCCGGCAGATCGATGAGCTGGTGACCCGCTATGCCCTGGCTTATCCCTTTGTTCGTTTCAAATTGGTCCAGGATAGGGTTCTCTCCCTGCAAACCAGCGGCTCCGGAGATCAACGTGAGGTGCTGGCGGCTGTATTTGGGGTCGAAATTGCCCGGCAGATGCTGCTGGTCCTGGCTGAATACGATGATCTCAAAATATCCGGTTTCATCAGCCCTTTGACGCTGACGCGATCGAACCGCCGGGAGATCACTTTCTTCGTCAATGGGCGTTGGATTCAGGACTCTGGTCTGAGTTCCGCTCTGGTTCAGGCATATCATACGATGCTCATGGTCGGCCGCTATCCGCTGGCTGCCTTGTTTCTGGAAATGCCCCCGGAAATGGTGGATGTCAACGTTCACCCAGCCAAGGCAGAAGTGCGCTTTAGAGATCGCGATCAGGTGTTCAGCGGGGTTCAGCGGGCAGTGCGTCGGGCGTTGCTGGCGTACACGCCGGTTGCCAGCGTCGACATGGATTATCCAGGGAGACACACGCAGATTTCATTCTCCGGCACCACCAGCCCGGCTGAGGCCGGGATCGAACCATGGCAGGCAGAACAAAGGGATTCACGAATTGATCAGGTCGAGGCGCGCAGCTCGCCTTTGACCGGAGCGCATATTCCGATCCTGCGCTTGATCGGACAGATTGCCGGGACTTATTTGGTGGCTGAGGGCCCCGATGGTTTGTACCTCATCGATCAACATGCGGCGCATGAAAGAGTCCTCTACGAAAAATTCCTGGCTCAGCGGGTGGCAGCCATCCCCCGGCAAAGTCTGCTCTCCCCTGTTTCTGTGGAGTTAACTCCGGCGGCAGCTCGGCTGCTAGGCGATCAACTTGACTTACTTGGAGACCTGGGTTTTGAGGTTGAAGTTTTTGGGGCTAACACTTTCCTGGTGCGGGCGATGCCAACACTTTTCTCTTTTCTCGATCCAGCTGCTGCGCTGCGGGCTCTGGTCGAGGATTTCGAGGAGGATGAAACCCCTTTCGGTTCAGAGATCGAAGCAAGGATCATCGCCCGCATTTGTAAACGGGCGGCGGTCAAAGCCGGGCAGATCCTCTCCCCCGACGAGCAGAGAGCTCTGCTCAACGATCTGGAAGCGTGTCGATCTCCACGTACCTGCCCGCATGGTCGACCGACGATGATCCATCTTTCGGTCGATCTGCTCGAACGCCAGTTTGGCAGGCGCGGCGCACGTTAGGATTTAATTATAGGCAATAATACCGTGAATGTCGTCCCGACGCCCACCTCGCTCTCCACCCTGATCTGGCCATTGTGCGCCTCGACGATGCGTTTGCTGATCGCCAGCCCCAGACCAGTGCCTGGGACGCTCTTCTCGGTTGCCTGTGCGCGATAAAATTTATCGAATAAATGGGCTAAATCTGACGGGCGGATGCCAAGTCCGGTATCTTGTACTCTTAAGACGAGCTGATCATCAACGGTGTCTACATCCAGAGTGATCCAGCCGTCTGGTCGGTTGTAATTGATCGCGTTGCTCAATAGATTCAAGATCACCTGTTTAATTTTGTCTCTGTCGCCTTGAAAAACCGGGAGCTCTGCTGGTATCGAAAGGGCGAGATGAAGTCCAGCCTGGTCAATGCGCTCACGTACCATGCTGACACACTCATCCAGAAGAGCTGGCAGGTCGAAGCGTTCGGATTGAAAAGGCACCCTGCCGGATTCGAGGCGTGCCAGGTCGAGGAATGCTGATGTCATCTCGATTAAGCGGGTGGTCTCTTTATCGATGATATCGATGACTTTGCGCCGCTGATCTTCGGTGACATCTTTCCGGGCGAGCAGATGGGCAGCGGTGCGCAGGGATGCCAGGGGCGTTCTGATCTCGTGCACCATTTCGGCGATGAGATCTGATTGCTGGAAAAGGCGTGCATTTTCAATCGCAACCGCAGCCTGGGCACCCAGATCCATGAGGATGTCCTGATCTTCGAGTGTGAACTCCCCCGTAGTTTTGTTGATCGCCTCCAAGGCGCCCACCACCTTATCCTTGGCGATCAGCGGTACGCCGAGTAAAGATCGGGTGGTCACTTTGGTCACCTCGCCGACATGCCGAAAATGACGGGGTTCCCGTCTGGTGTCCTTGATGATGATCGGTCTTCTTTGAGTGACGATCAGGCCGGCAATGCTGTCATCCACCGGGACGATCAACCCGCGCATGATGGGTTCTTCGAGGTTAGTAGTGGCCTCGAAGTATAGTTGTCCTTTGATTTCATCATAAAGGAGGATCGAAGCCGCCTGCGCGCGGCTCAAATCCGCTGCCGCATGCACGATCCGGTTCAGGAGGATGTTCAGGTCGACAGTCGAAGCCAGGTCGCGGGAAATTTCCGCCAACCGCTGGTAGCGTTCCAGGAGGGTTAGCTCACCTGGATCACCCATCGAGCACCTCATCAGCGAGGCGCGGGAGGATCACCGCCACATCGCCAGGAATCAGGACATCGGCGCGCTGGTCTAGATACGTTTCTGTCTGATTGACCAGGATCAGTTTAGCTGAGTGCTGGACGGCTTCAAAAGGCAGATTGGCGGCGGGCGTCACCTCCAGTGATGAACCTGCAACCAGCATGATGCGGCAGCTGCGCACAGCTCTCTGCGCTGCCCGCCAGGCACTTATCGGCAGCTGCTCTTCGAACAGGATCACATCCGGTTTGAGCACATGCTTGCAACTCGCGCAGCGGGGGATCTCGCCCAGGTCGAGATACGATTCGAAAAAATCCCCTGCCTGATATTGTTTAAAGCACCCAATGCAGGTCAGTGTCTGTAAAGAGCCGTGGATCTCCAGTACCCGTGAGGAGCCAGCCTTTTGATGCAAACCATCGATGTTCTGCGTGATCACGACATCCAGATAGCCGGCGGATTCCAGGCGGGCGAGGGCAAGATGTGCCGGGTTCGGCTGCGCCTTGACCATTTGCTGTGCAAGCGGACGCAGCCAGGCGAAGAACTTCTCTGGATGATAACGAAAAGCGGAAAGCGAAGCGACTTCCATGGGATCGTAGCGCGTCCACAATCCGCTGCCCGCCGATCGAAAATCAGGGATGCCAGATGGGGTGGAGATCCCTGCGCCGGTCAAAACAACGCTACCTTTCAAGGTGCGGATCAGCGCGGCAGCCCTGCGAATGTTGTCCTCATCGCCCTGAAATCTGTCTCTCATCAAGGCTATTATATTAGATCATAAGGCGTTGGGCTATTTTTTCAGCCAATCCCTTGAATTGTTGCGCCAGCCAGTTGTCCGGTTGAACCAGGATCATGGGAATATGACTCAGAGAAGCCTGATAAGCCAGCTCAGGGTGTGGGGTGATCGCCCCCTGAAGGCTCTTGCCAAGCCCATCTTCTACTTCGCTGACCGACATTTGCAGGCTGGAACGCACCCGGTTGACCAAGATATATCCAATCTGGTTGGAGCTCAGCCCCAGATTAACAAGGCTCTGCTCTAGAGATTTTGCCAGGTAGATCGTGGTTTGGTGAGGTTCCACAACGATGAATACCTGCTGACAGAGCGGGAACACCTCAGCGTTGATTGACGATAGCCCGGCTCCGAGATCGAGGACGATGATCTCCCCCAAAGTGCTCAGGTGCTTGGCGATCACCACAAAGTTGCCTGCTGCGCCTGCATGGCGGGGATCTTCTGGAATGGATGAGCTGGTCAGCAGGCGTATCCCGGAGCTGTGAAAAATAAGTTCTTTCTCGACATGGTTGGAAGTGATCCCCTCCGGATACATATTCAGGAGTTGATGGAAACCACCCTTCTCTCCAAGGCCTAGCTCCAACCCGATGATCCCCTGACCTGGTCTGAAATCAGATACGATCACGTTCATCCGGGTGTTTTGCGAGAGGCTGATGCCCAAATTCAGGGTAACCGTCGAGACTCCCAGACCGCCGCGTGGTGCGGTGATTCCGATCATATGACCGTGTTCTTTTTTCTTTTGTTCTGCGGGCGATGGCACAGGACTCCGGCTCAGCGTGGCTTTCACCTGGGCTAACAGCTCGCGAGAAGTAATCGGCTTGGTGAGGTAGACGTCTGCGCCTGACTCCAATCCCAGGACTCTGTCCTCAGTGCGGGTTTTGGCTGTGAAGATGATGATGGGGATGTGTTTTGTGTCCGATTCTGCCTTCAGACGGCGAGTGACTTCGAAGCCATCGATGCCGGGCATCATGATGTCCAGGATGATCAGATCGGGGTGATTCTGTCTGGTCAGCTCGAGGGCTTTTTCCCCATTATTCGCAGCGATGATCTGATAACCCTTGCTCTCCAACATCATTCCGACCAGGCGTAATGTGTCAAAATCGTCATCGACCAGCAGGATTTTTTTTGCCATAAATGCTCCTCAAAATCCCTTTGAGTCTATCGGCTGGTTCTTATAAGCTTTTGTATGCGCAGATTATCTGGTTGGTATCGAAACATTCATCACGAAAGGCGGCATTTGTTTTGGAATATAATCTAAGCCATATGTTAGAAGCTGTTCAAAAAGTGTTGCAATCTCAGTGCCAGCTGAGCCTTGATCAATGCATCATCTTGGGTGTTTCGGGTGGTCCGGACAGCCTATGCCTGCTGGATATTTTAGATCGGTTAGGTTATCGTCCGATCGTAACATATTTTAATCATAAATTGCGTCCAGAAGCAGAGAAGGAAGCCGAGCTGGTAGCCCAAGAAGCCGGCCTCAGGAATTTACCCTTCGTAACTGGCGAGCTGGATGTCTTTGAATTTGCCCGCCGCGGACGTAAATCTATCGAGGAGGCAGCCCGGGAAGCACGCTATCAGTTCCTGTTCGATCAGGCTCACAAGCATGCAGCCCAGGCTGTTGGCGTTGGTCACACCGCCAATGACCAGGTCGAGACCGTTCTGATGCATTTTCTGCGGGGGGCAGCCCTGGAAGGGCTCGGGGGTATGGCGCATCGTTCCCTGCCGAATCCCTGGAGCGATTCGATACCGTTGATCAGACCACTTTTGGGAATCTGGCGTACAGAGATCACGGCATATTGCCAGGAACGCGGCCTCCAGCCAGTGACCGATCTCTCCAACCAGGACATCACTTTTTTTAGAAACAGGCTTCGCCATGAGTTGATCCCGTATCTCGAAACCTATAATCCTGCGGTTCGAAAAATTATTTGGCGCACAGCCCAGGTCCTCCAGGGGGATTTACAGGTCGTGACGCAGGCGTTTGCCTCTGCCTGGGAGAAGTGTATTATTGAAGGGGGGAAGGAATACATCGCCCTGAATCGAGAGAATTTTCATGTCTACCACCTGGCCATCCAGCGCAGGCTCATCCGCCAGGCGATCGGACAGCTTCGTAAAGATATCCGGGACGTGAATTTCGAAGTGATCAACAGAGCGCTTGAATTCATCCATTCAGGGGCGACAGCAGCAAATATCGACCTGGTAGCGGGATTGCAGCTGGTTCTGGAAGCGGAACGGATCTGGATCGCAGATTGGGGGATCGATCTGCCCGGAGGAGAATGGCCCTCCCTCGAGGAGGCGATCCGGATTGACGCATTGCCGGCGCGCGTGGAGCTGCCAAATGGCTGGAGGTTCGTTGCGGATACCCTTCCGCTCACTCCTGCATTGCGAGTAGAGATCCAGGGGAACGCCGATGGGTATAGGGCCTGGCTTACTCGAGAGGCGGTAGAGCTGCCCCTGACACTCCGTCACCGCCTGCCAGGAGACCGTTTTTCCCCGTTGGGCATGAATGGGCACCTGATTAAGTTGTCGGATTTCATGATTAATGAGAAAATACCCACGAGAGCCCGAGACACCTGGCCGCTGGTCTGTCATGCTCACGGTATCTTGTGGGTGCCGGGATACCGCATTGCTCACCCTTGCCGTGTTCGAGAGGACACCCGGGAGGTGATCGCGATGCAGATGATCAGACCTGATTGATTGTGATGATTATTTGAAAAAGAAGAGGCTGATTCATGAAATTATTTTCACGAAGAAAAAAAGATAACAGATTCCTGGAGCTCCTGTCCCGCCAGGCAGAGTTCACAGTACAAGGGATGGATGTCTTGAAGCGCTACATGCAAAGACCGGACAGCACACTGGCTGAACGTGTGTCCAACATCGAATCCGAGGCCGATGAAGTCCGACGTATCTTGATCGATGAACTCAATCGGACATTTGTCACGCCATTCGATCGAGAAGACATCTTTGCCCTCTCGCTCACCATCGATGACATCCTGGATTACGCCGAGTCAACTGTGGACGAGATGGTTTTGCTGAATGTCAGCCCTAATCCCTACCTGGAACGGATGGTTTCACTGCTCAGTGATGCCGCTACGGAGATATATCGGGGGGTTCTTCGCTTGGTGGACCACCCCAACGTTGCCAACGATCACGCTGTGCGCGCCAAAGCTCTCGAGAATCGGGTCGAGCAGGTTTATCGTGAAGCGATCGCCGACCTGTTCCGCGATCCAGACGATCTCGAGGAGGTGATGGAGATCCTGAAATTGCGGGAGATCTATCGGCACCTCTCTAACGCGGCCGACCGCGGCGATCAGGCTGCCAATGTGATCGGCGATATCGTCGTCAAGTGGTTGTAGAGTCAGAGCGCATCACCTAGAGCCAGCTGGCGGATCTTGGCATGCACTTCTCGCCATTGAATCCTGGAAAGTCCCAGTTTCTGACGAATTTTGTCAGGCTCAACGCCTGAAACCCAATCTCTCAAAGCGCATGTCCAGCGGCACATCTCGAAAGAGATGTGCTTTTCTAGTCCCGCCTGCTGGCTCAGATCTTCGAGCAGATATTCGAGGCGCCGAGGTGACCATGGGAACAGGCGATCGTTCAATCCATATTTTGCCTGATAGTGGGGAAAGAAAGACACCCAGCTTTCAGGGAGCGGGATCTTGCGTTCCTTGTAGCGGTGCTGCGGGCTGGCGTAGCGGATGAAAAGAATAGGACCATTGGGTGCTTCCAGGTCGATGTGATTCAGGCGCAGCCCTAATGTCTCGCTTTTTTTAATGCCTGTGTTGATCAGAAGGTCGAACAGTGCCAGATGGCGGGGATCGTGAGGCGGTTTTTCCCAGTAATCACGGGCTGCCTTGAGCGCGGCTTCAACTTCAGCGGCGGTGAGCACGGTTGGCAGGGGGCTCACGACGGATTTCTGGAGGACTTTCTCGGCCGGATCGATGAGCAGAACGCCGTTCGTGTGCAGCCAGCGGAAGAAGGCTTTCAGGGATGTGATCCGCCGAGACAGGGTTTTCGGGCTGCACGGCACACCCCGCCCTTTTTGCATCCAATCCAGGAAGCTGTTCAAATCGGGTGTGGCGATGCTGCCGAGCGTCCTGTCAGGGGGGAGATAAGTTGCCAGCAGTTTAAGATCAGCCGTGAAAGCTTTCACAGTATGGGGTGAATTCCCCTGGTCGATGAGGTAATAACGCCAGGCGTTGATGGTTGGGATGAGGGGTGTTTGTGGGGTGATGTGTGCAGTGGATAGGGTTTCATGGGATGGGGCAGGCATGCTGGCCTCCGTTCGATGCGGATAGTTTATTCGTATAGCCATGCGAAGTTTAGCGCCAATTGTCAACTCTGTCAATCCCCGCCGCGATGAGACCGGTTCGTGGGTATAATTGCCTGAAAATCAATGTCCTCATTCGATATCATTTCTTTGTTGCAGACAATCCGCAGATGCCTGTTCCTGGTGATCCTTGCCGGGTTGACGCTGGGATTCGTCGATTGGGATGGGGTATTGCATCCATCCCAGGCTGTCCCGGCGGGAACTCTTTATCTACCGATTGTCGGCAAAAACACCATCGATCTAACCATCGATAAGGTCAGGGTGATCCAGGGAGAAACTTTATCGGGCGGTTACCAGGTCTATATTGCCAATCGGCCGGCGATCGTGCGCGTCTTCGTTGGTTCAAAAGATGGGTTGCAAGTCGAGGGTGTGGTTGGAAGGTTGTGCGGGTATGATATCTCTGGCAGCAGGCTTGGCTGCCTTGCTCCAGACAACGGCTCGATCAATGCGCCTTCCATCGAGGGCAGCCTTAACCGAACACTCAATTTCACGTTACCACTTTCCTGGATCGTCCCGGGAAACAGCTATCATATCCAGATCGATCCGGACCATCTGATCCCGGGTGAATTCTCAGACAATAATCGTTACCCTTTACAGGGCAAGCAGCCCTTCAATTTTATCGAAAGCGAGCCGTTACAGGTGAGGGTGTTGCCGGTAGAATACCGCCCCTTCCCAGGTTCTCAGGTCTTTCTCCCGGAGACGAATAGCCTCGATTATCTCACGGGCTTCCCGATAAAGATTTTCCCGGTTCCCTCAAATTCGTATCAATTACATGCGCCCATCTCTTATGAACCTGCCAGAGAGCTTCACAATCTCACTTATCCGAATGGATGGGTCAATCTGCTCAACCTGGTAACAACTCTCCATACCATGGAAGATCCGCAGGGCGCATATCACTACTATGGGTTGGTCAATTCCTATGATGCTCACGGCTGTGCGAATGGGTGTATCACCGGAGTTGCCAATTTGAGCGGTGAGGGAGGAGAGAGATCTGCCGTCGGTTGGAGCGGATTGGGATCTGGCACACCTGAGGCTTCGGTGACGCTAGCCCATGAGCTGGGACACAATTTTGGCCGCAGACATGTCCTCTGTCAGGGGAATGAAACCGATATCGACAGGAACTATCCTTATCCAGGCGGATCGATCGGTCAGTTCGGGTTGGATGTCTCTGAATATAATTTATATTCTCCCGCTCAGTACGCTGATATCATGAGCTACTGCCCAAACCTCTGGATTTCGGATTATACCTATTGGAATATCTTCCAATATCGCCAGGCGCGATCGACGGAGGTCGAACACGAGTTGATTTCAAGAGATGTGTTCTATATCCGGGGGATTGTTTCTCCACAAGGTGAAATCGAACTCCTGCCTGTGTACCGACAGCGTGTGGAAAGTGCACCCATGTCTCAGGGTCCCTTTCAAATCGAATTATTGGGAGAATCCCGGCGGAAACTGACTACATTCACCTTCTCCACGCTGGAGGTCGCCGATGCACCAGGATATCAGCATTTTGGTTTCTTCATCCCCGCTGTCGAGGGCGTCAGCGGTTTAAGAATCAGCAGGGCCGGGCGCGTCCTGGTCGAGAAGTTTATTCAGGGTGACCTCCAAAGAGATTTATCGAGGACGCAGGAGTTCAGCCTGCGATTTACTGAGGAAAAGGTCGCCTTGAACTGGTGGGCATATCGTCACCAGAGCGAGCCTGTGGTCTATCGAATTCGTCTCTCAAAGGATGGTGGGAGGAGCTGGCAGGTGTTGGCTTTGGACTGGCGGAGAAATCAGCTCTTCCTGTCTCTCGATCGGTTCGGAGGGCTGGTTGCTCTGGATGGGGGAGACCTGGTGGAGGTGCAGGCAAGCGACGGGATTCACACCCAGACCGACATCTTCGCCATACCTGACCAGCCGTAGGCTCATCTCGTCTCTGCGAGCCTTTCGAACCCCAGCGCGGGACCGATCTCCCGCATGGCCTCGATCACGTTTCCGACGTGTTCCCACAATTCCACGCCGAATTCCGCTGCGGCGGCAGCGATCTCTTCCCTGTTTGCCCCCGCGGCGAAGGCTTTGTCCTTCCACTTTTTTCTCACCGAACTCACCTCCAGGTCGTCGAGTGAGCGAGACGGTCGAACCAATGCCACTGCGGTGATCAGCCCGGTGATCTCGTCGCAGGCGTAAAGTGCCTTCTCCATGAGGGACTGCCGGGGAACGCCCGTGTGATCGGCATGGGAGAGTATCGCGCGCACAATGACCTCAGGGACACCGTGCGCGCGCAGGATCGGTGCGCCCTCCTGTGGGTGTTGTTCCAGGGTGGGGTGGATCTCCCAATCAAAGTCGTGCAGCAGCCCGGTCATCCCCCATAATTCTTTGTCTTCAGAATACTTTTGTGCATAGTGGCGCATGGCAGCTTCAACAGCCAGCATATGCCTGATCAGGTTGATGTTCTTGACATACTGGGTAACGATGTCATATGCCTGCTGACGGTCCACGTTGTCTCCTGTGTGAGAGGTCTGGATTGATGTTTGTACCCAACCAGCCGGTTATTGCGCTTCCCGTGGGAAGATCGGTTGCGGGGGTTCGAGAGCTACTGAAGGTGGTAAGACGTGCACCTCCCAGAGTGCGACGAGAGTAGCCACCGTCTCCCGCAGATTCCAATAGAGCCGGGCAAACCGACGATATTCACGTAAGTCCGCCGGTACGCCGACCGCAGGTACGCCGAGCCGGTTACATACATAGAGCGCGCGCGGCAGGTGGAACGCCTGGGTTACCAGGATTGCCGAATCGATCTGGAAGATTTCACGCGCACGAAGGCAGGTGTCGTAGGTTCGCCGCCCGGCGTAATCCAGAATAATATCCTGCGCCGGGATTCCCAGATCCAGGGCGTAATCTCGCATGGCGACCGGTTCGTTATACCCAAAGCTGTTGTCGCCGCTCATCAGCAGCTTCTCGGCCTTGCCGCTGAAGTAGAGCTTTGCCGCAGTGGCGATTCGGTCTCGCAAGACCGTCGATGGGCTGCCATCTCGCCATAAACCAGCTCCGAACACGACCGCTACCCGATGGGGAGGGACGTTTTCAGTCTGATAGAGGCGTGAGCTGGCGAACCAGAGCGTCAGCAGGCGCGGGGTCGTCAAACCGATCAATACAATGACGAGCACCAGCAGAAACGATTGAAAGAAAAGCATGATTATCCGGCTCAGCACGGGCGAATTGTACCATGCCTTATTGAGACGATCCGTTCACTGTTTCCCTATGGATTGAGTCAGGAGGTCGGCGTTAGATGCTCTCCATCTGCCCGATAGAGACCAGATCAAACGACCTTCTCGCGCATCTTGGAGCTGAGGTAGTCCATACTGGCGACAACGATTGCGATCGCCAGCATCTGTGCACTGGCGGCGCGGTAATTGAGGAGGTTGATGTTTTGTTGCAATAAGAAACCTATCCCTCCACCACCTGCAAAACCGATGATGGTTGACATACGAACGTTGATGTCCCATCGATACATGGTGAACGAGATATATGGAGGGATGATCTGGGGGATCACGGCGTAAACGATGGTCTGCAGGCGATTTGCCCCGGTCGCCATGACAGCTTCCAGTGGTCCAGGCAGGATGCTTTCGACCTGCTCAGAATACAGCTTGGCGAGGGCAGCGATCGTGTGAAGCGAGAGCGCAAGCACTCCGGCGAAAGGTCCAATCCCCACCCAGACAGCGAAGACGATCACCATGATCAGGGGTTCGATCGCCCGCAGCGCGTTTAGAATGGTGCGGGTGATGTAATAGATCGAAAGACCAACGGGCAATGTATCGGATGCTTTCGTCCGCAGAGCAAGACCAACAGCCAGGACTGCGCCAATGCCAGCAGGCCAGTAGATTGTTTTGACCGGATCGTCGATTTGATATAACCAATCAATGCCGAGACCCACAAGGGTGAACAGGGTTGCCCCTGCCAGGCCTGTCAGGATCAGGTTAACCACCATCCGCGCGGTATCGGGCAGATGGAGTGCAATCCCCCGTCCGAGACGTCCTGCAGCATTGCTCAATACCCCGCCAGCCGCCAGAGCTGAGATCATGGTGATCAACATGGCCAGGATATCGCCAAGGTCGGCAATGAAAGAACCCAAAAAGCCGAGAAACTCGAGACGGGCTGCCAGGAACTTGCCCAATTCGATCACCAGGTTCGAGAACATGAACATAAACATGATGGTGCTCAGCCCGGCGATCAAGAGCGCAAAGGCGCGGGCAATTCTCAAAGGTAACCCGGGGCGGGTCAATTCGACTGGTGGGAGAGCCCAGCGGGCTGGCACCCAGGCAACCAGTAGGCCAAGGAACATGCCACCAACATTATAAAAGAGGTTCGTTGAGAGGACCTGCGTCATCTCTCCAATCCATCGGCTTGCCTGGGATCCGAGTAGAATGCCTAATGGCCAGGCGAGTATGGAAAGCGAGATACTCGTGATCGGGCTGCGTACATCCTTCATCAGGTTCCGGGCAGCGAAGAAACTGATCGGGATCGCCAGCCCTGTCCCGAGCGTGGTTGCCAGTAATGCCAAAAAGACCGTCTCGATGATTTTCTCCCAGGTATCCCTGGCGGTTTTTGTGAAATGTGGGGCGCCTACATTGCGGCGGGTGACGACCCGGATATATTGAACCTCTTCACTGGGTCGTTTCGGCAGCTTTACAACCGTTTCGAAATGACCGCTCTCATCGGTCTTGACTGTGCCCATCTGCAGCCGCACTTCACTGGGCGGGATGAAGAAGATCGGCCCTTCGGTTTCGACCTCAAAATTGAAACCTTCGATGTGGATTTCATCCCCCGGGTCAGCGCAAGGCGGAGTGATAACCATATGAGGACCGCTGCGGTCGGTTTCTGGTAAACCGAGCTCTCCGCTCGGGCAAGGCACCCTGATCGGCGAATTGACTTCGAACTCCTGCTTGTCATATTCTATGATGTCTGGCCGCGCCAGCGCGCGCAGGATGCGCACCAGCTGCTCCTGCCGCCGCGGGGAGCGTGTTTCGTCAAGGTTCACCTGGGTGACCTGAAAACCATAGGCATAGATGATCAGACCGACCAGGACAGCCAGACCCAGACCGATCGATCGAAATAAGCGCGATCCTCTCTTCGCCTGTTTGTCAATCAACCTACTCTTTCCGCCTCCTGACCGTAGATTTCTTTGAACTTTTGATCGTCGATTTCCGAGGGAAGACCATCGAACACCAATCTTCCTTCATTGAGGGCGATAACTCTGTCAGCGTAGCGGTGGACAAGATCAAGAAAATGAAGGCTGCAAAGGACGGTTACTTTGTCTTCCTTGTTGATCCGTTCCAGATATTGCATGATGCTGTGCGCCAGGACCGGGTCCAGGCTGGCAACCGGCTCGTCTGCCAGGATCATCTCCGGGTCCTGCATCAGGGCGCGGGCAACTCCAACCCGTTGTTGCTGACCGCCGCTGAGCTCATCAGCGCGCTGATAAGCCTTATCAGCAATGCCGACCCGCTCCAGCTGCTGGAACGCTTTTTCGATATCACTCTTTGGAAAGCGGTTGATCAGGCTCATCGCTGGATTGACATATCCCAGCCTGCCAGCCAGGACATTTGTCAGAACAGACGAGCGATAGACAAGGTTAAAGTGTTGAAAAACCATGCCGATCCGGCGCCGAATCAGGCGTAGATCCTCTGGCGAGGCGGCAGTGATATCCACACCGTTCCAGATGACCTTCCCGCTGGTCGGTTCGACCAGCCGGTTGATGCAGCGGAGCAGGGTGGATTTCCCCGAACCGCTCAGTCCGATGACCGCCAGGAATTGACCATCTGGCACCTCGAAGCTGACCTGATCCAGTGCCAGGACACCGCCTTCATAAATTTTCGTCAGATCTTTAACGATCAGCATTGAGAAAATAATGACTTATTCGGAGGGGTGGTGTTTTGTGGGCGGCGAATTTTTGGCCTGACCCACAAAACACCAACTTTATACATTCCTAGAAATGGCGTTCCACCAGCAAGTCGTTGTTATTGCCCTAGGTCTTCCAGCGTCAAACCGACAGCTTCGACCATCTTGCGGACGAAATCATATTCCTCATCGGTCGCGGATACCAGTCCGGTCCAACCATAGAAATCCTGGCTTCCGATTGATTCATTCCAGGCGTCCGTCTGAGCAAAGGCGACCAGTGCTTCCTCGATCTGAGCGCGCAGGTCCTCGGGGAATTCGGGTCCGAAGGAAAGCGTGTCGTTGGGGATAGCCGGGGAGAGGGTCAGGATGCGCACTTTCTGGACGACATCCGGCGCTTCGGTACGGATTGCAGCCCGGGCATCCAGGACACGCCAGCCGCTGCACAGTAGCTTGCTGCCGTCTTCATTCGGAGCACAGGTTTCGATCACATCATCGGGCACGTCCCACATGTCTGGGGTGACTTTGCCGGCGAGCCAGTCTTCGTAGGTCCAGGCGGGAGTGCCATCGGGGGTGAGGGGTACGCTGTAGAACGTGGTGGCGAAATCGACTTCGCCGTTATAGACAGCATTGGCAGCCTGTGGGTGTCCACCGGTCTCGACGGTTTCTCCAGGCTCGATGCCAGCATCCTGGAACATGACCAGGGGAACCATATACCCCGAGGTCGATCCGGCGTCCGGGTAGCCCCATTTCAGTCCTGCCAGATCTTCGAGGCTGCTGACTTCGCTGTCGCGAGGCACCAGGATCTGCGTCCAATAAACCGGGAAGCCGAAGCGGATAGCTTTGAACGCCACATCAACACCACAGAGCTGATTAGCCAGCACGTAGCCCAAGCCGGGGATGAAGCCCATCGTGTCCCCCGGCGAGGCGCACATTTCCTCGATGGTGGCGGCATAGGATGTCGGCACACTGACTTCGAATTTCAGGCCGGTGGCTTCTTCGAGCGCCTGAGCCATGATCTCGCCACCGCTCACGATCACCTGTGCATCGACCGAGGGGACAAAGAGCACCTTAATCGGATGTTCCTCGGTGCCGATGTCGACACCATACGCGCCCTCGCCGATCCCGCCGACCTCAGCCTCGATCTCTTCGGGGGTCTTGGTGAACCACTTGGCGTTGATCTGATCCAGTGTGCCGTCTTGCTTCATTTGCATGATCACCAGGTTGAACGGCTCGACCAGGTCGCTGCCTTTGGGGAAGATGAAGCCGAGTTGATCGCTGGAAAGCGATGGGCCAACCAGTTTGACTTTATCGGCGTTGGCGCCCACATAACCCAAACCGGCGACTTCATCGATGACGACACCGTCGACATCACCGGCAATCAACGCCTGGACCGCCAGACCGAATGTATCGAAAGCGACGATACGGTCCTCAGGCACGTACTTCTTGGCAGTCTCGTAGTTGGTGGTGCCTACCTGCTCGCCGAGCTTCAAGTTGGGATCTGCTGCCAGCTCTTCGATGGTGTCGAAGCGAGTCTCATCGATGCGCACCAGCAGGCGTTGCTCGATGTTAGCATAGCCGATCGAGAAGTCAACGCTCTTGGCTCGCTCCTCGGTGATGGTGATCCCATCCGCTGCCATGTCAAACTGCCCTTCGGCAACCGAGGCGATCATGGTATCCCAGGCGAACTCAATCCAAACCGGTTTACAGTTGAGTCTGCGGCAGGCTTCGTTGATGAAATCATAGTCCCAGCCTCCAGGTTCGCCGGTCTCCAGGCTGACGAAGTTGAATGGTAGATAAGCGTTCTCAACCGCGATCGTGATCTCCCGGCCGCCCAGATCGGGCAAGACGATCTCTGTGGGTGCCGCAGTCTGTTCCGGTTCTTCGGTCATCACTTCAGTTGCTGGCGGTGGCGCCTCCGTGGTGGCTGGCGCCGCCGGAGCACAGGCTGCCAAAACCAGACTGGCCAGGACGACGATGCTGATCAACAAATAGATTTTTTTCATTTTCTCCTCCTGAGAGTAATCTTTGTACATGTCGGATATACGTTCAATCAATCTGCCCTGCGCACCTCCTCTCTATAATCCCTCGCCATTCGAGCGATCAATCGCTGGTTTTAAGACGCTTCTCCATGTATCTCACCCCCATCGACAGGATGAGCGTCATACTCAGATAAATAAAGGCAACCGTGTTGTACGTTTCCAGATATTTGAACGTCGATGAAGCGTCCTTTTTCCCAAGCTGGGTGATCTCTTGAACGCCCAACGCCGATAACAGGGATGATTCCTTGAGCATGGAGATGAAATCGTTGCCTAATGGGGGGAGGATACGTCTAAATGCCTGCGGAAGCACTACAAAACGCATGGACTGAAACCAGGTCAACCCGAGCGCTTTGGAGGCTTCCAGCTGACCTTTTTCGATGGATTGAATCCCTGCCCGGAAGATCTCTGAAGAGAAAGCGCCGTAGTTGATCGCCAGGGCGATGATCCCACGGATAACATAATCCACGTTGCGCTGGTTTAAGGTACTGAGGGAGTTGCTCTCGTTGAGCCAGCCCAGAGATACCAGCCAGTTACCCAACCCGTTGATCCAGCCGATCACCAGAGGGACGATGGCAACGGCGATATAGATGATCAAGACCAAGGCCGGGATACCCCGCACGATCTGTACATAGAAGGTGGCGATATTGCGTGATATCGGGTTCCTGGACATCTGACCGAAGGCGGTAATCAGGCCAATGACCAGTGAGAGAGCATAAGCGTTGATGGTTATGATGATCGTCAGCCGTACGCCTTCCAAAATACGGCCAATTATCGCATTATAGGTTTCGTTGGTGATAAAGTTATATATCAGGATAATGGAGATCAGGAGAAGAAGGAGTACCCACCAGGGGAACTCTGACAGGCGATCCGTGACCCGAGTTTGGAGCAATGGGGTTGGTTGAACCCTGGTTGAAGGGGTGGTCGTATCTACACTCATCCTTTAATACCAGTGATGATATTCATCTGGCCGAACAAATCGAATTTATACCTCAGATCGCCGGATTTGAGTTAAAAATTAAGTGCTCATCGCATTCCTGATCCGCATGATCTGCGGGGTAATGATAACCTGTTTCATTTCATGTTGCAAGTGACATTGATCACGGATTCCCTCGAACCCGGTTATAATCCCCCGTTGAATCGTTTCTGAGATCGAGATTGACGAATACATGAACGAAGAAGAACAGTATCAACAGACCCTGGATTATCTTTACAGCTTTGTCGATTACAGTCTCCAGAAGAATTTTCGCTATTCACCCGAGAAGTTCGATCTGGGGCGGATGCGGTTGCTCATGGAAAAACTCGGAAACCCAGATCGTGCTTACCCGATCATCCACGTGGCAGGCACGAAGGGCAAAGGATCGGTATCCGCGTTGTGCGCCAGCGCTTTGCTGGCTGCTGGTTACCGCGTCGGCTTATATACTTCGCCGCATTTGCAAGACTATGCAGAGCGGATTCAGATCGATGGACACCCGATCCCTCACCCGGATTTGATCTCGCTGGTGCAGGCGATCAAGCCGTACATCGAATCGATCCCGCAGCTGTCCACATTTGAGATCACAACCGCACTGGCATTCCTGAATTTTCGTCATCAGGAAGTCGATGTTGGGGTGATTGAGGTGGGTCTGGGGGGCAGGCTGGATGCGACCAATGTATGTCATCCATTGGTCACGGTAATAACCTCTGTGTCATACGATCATACTCAGATTTTGGGAAATTCCCTGGCTGAGATCGCGGCTGAGAAAGGCGGGATCATCAAACCGGGTGTGCCAGTGGTCATAGCTCCCCAAAAAGAGGAGGCACGCTCAGTGCTCGAACGCATTGCCCGGGAAAAGGAGGCGCCATTGATTCAGGTGGGGCGTGAATACCTGTTTGCTCCATTTGCCCACTCACTCGAGAACCAGACCTTACTCGTTTGGCCGAAGAGCGATCAGGCGCGCGTCGATGAATACATAGAATCGGGTGGCGCGCAGGAGTGGGAACCGCTTCGGCTGACCGTCCCGCTCCTGGGATATCACCAGGTCGAAAACGCTGCCACGGCTTATGTGGCGTTGCGGATCGCCGATCAGGCTGGACTTCGCATCACAGAGGAAGACATCCGTCTTGGGTTCAAACGTGTGGTCTGGCCGGGGCGGTTTGAAATCTTGCAACGCTACCCGCCGGTGATCGTCGACTCGGCGCATAATCGTGACTCTGCACTGAAACTTCGTCTGGCGCTCGATGATTACTACCCGGGGTATCCGGTCATCCTGGTCTTCGGAGCTTCGGAGGATAAGGACATTTCCGGGATGTTTACAGAATTACTCCCGCGTGTCAGGCAGGTGGTTGCGACACGCTCCTTGCATCCCAGAGCAATCGATCCAGTGCGGCTGGTAGAGATGGCGCATCAGTTCGGTCGCCCGGCCAGCGCCTTCCAGACTGTCGAAGAAGCACTGCAGGAAGCCCGCCGGCTTGCCTGTGGGGAGGCTGCCATCCTGATCACCGGGAGCATTTTTGTGGCTGCCGCTGCTCGGGAAGTCTGGCAGCATATATTTAAACAAAAAGCGATTACAATTACTTGAGATAACTTATGAGAAATAACGATTGGTTTTCACGAGAAGATGAGGATGAGTTCGGCGAGGCATTGCATCGCCGAACCGAGGAATTGTATGGTGTTCAGGATGCTCTGCCTGATGAGCAGGGCTTGATCGAATGTCCGGTTTTGCCGCTGCGCGACCTGGTTATCTTCCCGCGCATGGTTTCGCCGATCTTCGTGGGACGCGAGAGTTCACTTCTGGCAATAGAAGAGGCGCAAATCGAAGATCAAACCATGATCGCCCTCTTCCAGCGCGATCCCGAGCAGGAGAATCCCGGCCCACAGGACTTTTTCCCCATCGGGGTCGAGATCGCGGTTGGACGTTTGCTCAGCATGCCAGATGGCTCCAGTTCGGCCTTGATCCAGGGTCGCCGGCGTCTCGAGCTGGTGGAGATCACCCAGTTCGAGCCTTTCCTGGTTGCGCGCGCCCGACGGATTTTCGAACCGGTGGAAGTAGATCGGCAGCTGGATGCCTCCATGCGCACCGCCCTGGAGCTCTTCCAGCGCTGCGTGCAACTCGATCGCAGCCTGCCGGAGGAGGCGTATCTGTACGCATTAAACATCGAAGAACCAGGCTGGCTGGCGGATATGATCGCCACCACCGTAGCCCCTCCGCTAGAAGAACGTCAGGAACTGTTGATGACCATCGACCCCCTGGAGCGGCTGAGAAAGGTGATCAAGATGCTGGCTCAGGAAGCGGATGTCCTGGAGCTGGAAGACGAAATCCACACCCGCGCTCAAGGAGAAGTGGATCGCACACAGCGGGAGTTCTATCTGCGCGAACAGATGAAGGTCATCCAGACCGAACTGGGGGAAGGCGATCCCTGGCTCAGGGAGATCAACGAGCTGCGCAGTCGCATCGAAGGGATATCTCTACCCGAAGAAGTGCAACTACGCGCCCTCAAAGAGGTGGATCGCCTGTCGCAGATGCCGCCTATGTCGCCGGAGGTGGGGATCATCCGCACTTATATCGAATGGATCCTCGAACTGCCCTGGACGGAAGCCACCGAAGATAACCTTGATGTCCGTCATGCGAGCAAGATCTTGGATCAGTATCATTATGGACTGCCACGCATCAAGGATCGTATTTTGGAATATATCGCGGTGAGGAGTCTGCGTCCAAAACGCACCCGTCAGCCGATTCTGTGCTTTGTCGGTCCACCCGGGACGGGGAAAACCTCGCTGGGACGGTCGATCAGCGAAGCGCTTGGGCGCAAGTTCGTGCGGCTTTCCCTGGGCGGTGTGCGGGACGAAGCCGAGATCCGTGGTCACCGCAGAACCTACATCGGAGCCCTGCCAGGCCGCATCTTGCAGACCATGCGCCGGGCAGGCACTGTCAATCCGCTCTTCATGCTCGACGAGGTGGACAAGCTCGGGCAGGATTTTCGCGGCGACCCGGCTTCGGCGTTGCTCGAGGTGCTGGACCCCGAGCAAAACCATGCTTTCTCCGATCATTACCTCGAGCTGCCTTACGATCTATCTCGGGTGATGTTCATTACCACTGCTAACACGACCGGCACGATACCTCCGGCATTGCTCGATCGCATGGAGGTCATTGAATTCTCTGGTTACATAGAAGAGGAGAAGCTCGAGATCGCCCGGCGGTTCCTGATCCCGCGCCAGAAGGAAGAGAACGGGTTGGATGGCGATGAGTTAAGCTTTACCGATCAGGCCTTACAGCGGTTGATCCGGGAATACACTTATGAAGCGGGTGTGCGCAATCTGGAACGCGAGATTGGTCGGATCTGCCGCAAAGTGGCGCGACTCAAAGCAGAGAAAAAGCGCTACCCCAACCAGATCGGTCCTGCTACGGTCGAAAAATATTTGGGACCTCCCCAGTTCTTCAACCTTGAGGCGGAAAGGCGCGACGAGGTCGGTGTAGCGACTGCGATCGCATGGACCGAAAACGGTGGCGAGATCATGCCGGTCGAGGTGTTGCTGGTTGACGGAAAAGGCAATCTACAGATCACTGGCCAGATCGGAAACGTGATGCAGGAATCCGCGCAGGCAGCGCTTTCGTTCATGAAATCTCGCTGCCGGGAATTAGAGGTCGACCCGGAGACCTTCGATAATGTCGATGTGCACATCCACATTCCAGAGGGCGCTATCCCTAAAGACGGACCCAGCGCCGGCATCACGATCGCCACGGCGCTGATCTCCGCTTTCACCGGACGCAAGGTGCGTAGGGATGTCGGGTTGACCGGCGAGATCACCCTGCGCGGTCGCGTTTTACCGATCGGGGGTGTGCGCGAAAAAGTCCTGGCCGCGCATCGTTCGGGGTTGAAGACAGTCGTCCTGCCACGCCGCAATCAAAAGGATCTGATCGATGTGCCGAAGAAGGTGCGCCATGAGCTCGAGATCGCCTTCGTCGATCACATGGATCAGGTGCTGGAGATCGCCTTGCTGCCAGCACCCTCCCGAAAGCGTAAACCCAAGGATACATCTTCAACCAGGGAATCAGGCGGTGACATCCCGAAAACGGTCTCAGGCAGCCAGCCCGTCGTTCAGCCAGGGGCTTAAGACCAGGCCGAACAAATCAGCATCTGGAATCTGAAGTTCTTCATACTGGCTAACGGTGTGTCACTTATGAGTGACCCATGCTGGAGCAGGGTCATTTTACGATCACCGGTAGATATATGGGGTTCGTGTGGATGTTTTCAACAATCTGGTAAAGTGTGCCGGATTGTGCATCGGCGAGGTAGATAAAGCCAGCTTCATCTTCGCCAAAGCTCGTTGGGCGGCTCGTGGTATCCAGCAGCTCCTGGCTGACCCAGACACCGGATTCTTCGCGTAACCCCCAGATTTTCCCATTGCAATAATCGGCGAAGAAATAGATGCCCGTCATGCCAGAGTAAAGTGGTCCACGGTAGACGTAACCGCCGGTTACAGAGCAGCTGCCCTCCACGTGGGTTGGATAGACGTGGACGGGAGATGTCATACCAGTCTCGTCGCAATTTGGCGCCTGGTAACATTCGAAGCCCTCGAGGATGTTCCAGCCATAATTCTGTCCCCCCGGACTGTTGGCAGGTTGATAATCGATCTCCTCCCAGCTGCTCTGCCCGACATCTCCAAGATAGAGATCGCCGGTTAATCTATCGAAAGAAAAGCGCCACGGATTCCGTAAGCCCAGCGCCCAGATCTCGGGACGGTATCCAGGAACGCCGATGAATGGATTGTCCTCAGGGATTGTATAAGGAACACCGCCCGTTTCGACATC
>FWPU01000250.1_pt1 | contig 170816 bp, 161 predicted proteins | sample 2228361 | NCBI WGS metagenome assembly FWPU01 (sample SAMEA103939777, study PRJEB20133) | metagenome | reverse complement strand
TACTATTACAGAGAAATTGCCTATTCGAAATTAAACAAGCACTAAGAGGCAATCGAAGATCATACTAAGGCGATTGAGCTCAACCCTAATTATGAGTTGGCTTACTATTACAGAGAAATTGCCTATTCGAAATTAAACAAGCACTAAGAGGCAATCGAAGATCATACTAAGGCGATTGAGCTCAACCCTAATTATGAGTTGGCTTACTATTACAGAGAAATTGCCTATTCGAAATTAAACAAGCACTAAGAGGCAATCGAAGATCATACTAAGGCGATTGAGCTCAACCCTAATTTGGAGTTCGCTTACTATAAAAGAGGAGATGCAGACATCATCCCATACGTATTTGCAGTACTGCGCAGTTTCTAATTTACCTCGGTATTGGTCCGATCCGGGTCGTTCAAGCCGCCAGAAACGACGAAGATTGGCAAGCAATCACCCCTTCAGGGGTGACACAGAAGCTACTCTACCTTTTTGTCTGCTTGCGATTTGAGCATGGGAGCATCATTGATCCAAATAGTTTGTTGAGCAGCTGTGGGAATAGAAATTCCAGCTTGGTCGAAGGCAATTTTCAAGCGTCGACGAAATTCTCGCGCTACATCCCATTGCTTGAGTGGTTGGGTTTTGATCCACACGCGAATTAACAAACCGCGATCGCCAAAATTATCTATTCCCAGAACTTGGGGTGTTTCTACAATTGATAATTGCCATTGCGGGTCTCGATCCATTTCCACAGCTACAGTCTTAATTAGTTGTAAAACTTGGTCAACATCAGCTTCGTAGCTGACTGGAATCGTCAAATCAGCTCTTGACCAACGGCTAGAAAGATTAGCGACAATTTTAATTTCACTGTTGGGGATAGTAATCAAACGTCCTTCCGAATCTCGGATTTGGGTCATTCGTAAATTCAAATTTTCTACTAAACCTCCCACATTGCCAACGTTGATCACATCACCCAAAGCATACTGGTCTTCTAAAATAATGAGAAAACCGTTAATTGCATCTTTAATTAAATTTTGGGAAGCCAAAGATATTGCTACGCCCACCAAACTAGCACCCGCTAGCAATGGAACAATATCAATACCCAAAAAGATGAGAGCAACTAAAATTCCCACTCCCACCAAAGTCACGGCGCTAATACCTTTTGTGACCACAGAAATAGTAGAAACTCTTAACTGCAACCTAGCTGAGCTTTCTTGAGTTAGTAAAGCACTACTGCTTACCAAAGCAGAAGTAAAGCGATCGATCAAAGCATAGCTAAGACGTACGGCGACATAAGTTGCCACACCGACAGCAGCCAATTTGAGGGGAATTTGCAAACCAATAAAAATTCCTAATTGTAAGGCTCGGGTATAAGGAAATAAACCAAGGATAATAAAAATTCCGCTTCCCCAAACTGTGGCTTGCGCCAGCTGGTGCAGTCGTCTTTTTGCTTCTTCTAGATGTCGGTAGTGCTGTTCTTTGAGCTGGGAAGTAATCGGCGCAGAAGTGTTTGTAGCAGCAGAAGCTAGCTGGCGAAGGGAGTGTTGTTTGGAGCGTTGTCGCCACCGATAAAGTCCCCAACTAATGGCTATGATGCCGAGTAAGGTTGCAGTGGCGATCGCCCCTTGGCGGATTAAATATTTTGCTTGTCGTTCTTGTTTGGCCTGTTTTAAATCTTCCTGTAAAGTTTGGGAAATTTGATTTGCCGCCGTTAACGGATCTACCTCCCGCAAATTTGCATCTTGGGCTGTTACGGTCATTAAATATTGACCGTTGACTGTAATCACTGGTAAGCCGTTTACAGTTTGAATTTTGATATTGACTTTTAATGATGGAGAATTAAAATATTTTTGGGCGGCTTTATCCAAATTATCTTGAATATTCTCCAAACGCTCTGTAATGTTGGCCTTTGGTGCAGCTACCTGAAACAAACGCCTGCCATCGAAATAAACCCACTCAATTCTGCTTTCTGAATCGTTAATTCTAAAAGTAGGGGACTGCACCTTGGGTAAAGGTGGAAAGGAAATTTGCGCCGTAGCTTTTGGCATTACTCCAACGGTGACGACTATGGAAGACAAAGCGATCGCTACTAATTGAAAGCGCAACGGATACCTCCTTGCTTTTGACAGTGCTGTTGGAAACAGCTTTTGCCATGCTACCAAATCAATTTTAAGTAATTGTACCTGCATAAGGTGACATGATTAGCTGCTTTTGCACAAGCAACAAGAAGTGCGATCGCCCACAAAAAACCTATGGAGTTTCCACAAAGAGTGTAAAATTTTAGGGAAGTTCGCCAAACTGCGAAATTCATTTTCTTTTTTGAGGAACTATTTTAATGACTGCAACATCTCCCCGATTAAAGCACGAGGTTAAAGACCTCGCCCTCGCTCCCTTGGGAAGACAGCGCATTGAATGGGCTGGGCGCGAAATGCCTGTTTTGCGGCAAATTCGCGATCGCTTTGCTCAAGAAAAACCCTTGGCCGGTATTCGTCTTGTTGCTTGCTGTCATGTAACGACGGAAACAGCCAATCTAGCAATTACCCTGAAAGCCGGCGGCGCGGATGCTTTATTAATTGCTAGCAATCCCTTGTCCACTCAAGATGACGTCGCCGCTTGTCTTGTCAGTGATTATGAAATTCCCGTCTTTGCCATTAAAGGCGAAGATACAGAAACCTACAACCGTCACGTGCAAATCGCCCTAGACCACCGTCCCAATATTATTATTGATGACGGCTGCGATGTAGTTGCTACCTTGGTACAGCAACGCCAGCACCAACTCGCCGATATTATCGGTACCACCGAAGAAACTACAACAGGAATTGTCCGGTTGCGTGCGATGTTCAAAGATGGTGTCCTCACTTTCCCAGCAATCAACGTTAACGATGCAGATACCAAACATTTGTTCGACAACCGCTACGGTACCGGACAGTCCACCATCGACGGTATTATTCGCGCCACAAACATTCTCCTAGCTGGCAAAACAGTTGTTGTTGCAGGTTACGGTTGGTGCGGAAAAGGAACCGCCATGCGCGCGCGCGGACTTGGTGCAAATGTGATTGTTACCGAAGTTGACCCCATCAAAGCCATAGAAGCAGCTATGGATGGTTTCCGAGTCCTACCCATGGTAGAAGCTGCAACTTTAGGCGACCTATTTATCACTGTTACCGGTAACAAACACGTTATTCGCGACGAGCATTTCGACGTGATGAAAGACGGTGCAATTGTTTGTAACTCCGGTCACTTTGATATCGAAATCGATCTCAAAGCCTTGGCAGCTAAAACTCAAGAAATAAAAACAGTGCGTCCTTTTACCCAAGAGTATCGCCTGCACAACGGCAAATCAATAGTAGTTCTCGGCGAAGGACGCTTAATTAACCTCGCCGCTGCAGAAGGACACCCCAGCGCTGTCATGGATATGAGTTTCGCCAATCAGGCTCTTGGTTGTAAATACCTAATCGAAAATCAAGGAAAGTTACAACCTGGTATTCACCCCATTCCTGCGGAAGTAGACCGAGAAATCGCGTACCTAAAGTTACAAGCGATGGGAATAAAAATAGATGTTCTGACGCCAGAGCAAATCGAGTACATCAACTCTTGGACTTCTGGGACCTAATCTTTACCGAGAATTTAACTACTCTACGGGATAAAAGTTTAAGCTATAGCTAGGTTTTCTAAGGCTATTGCCTTGGGATAGGTTCACCGCCTATCCCTTTTTCTTAACTTTACTGCTTGCAAGACCATTGATTCAAAGTTCGCAGTTAGTACTTTAGTGCTCAAACTCCCCACTCAGTTAGCGATCGTACCACCCAATCTATCTTCTGTAAAGCTGTAATAATTCCAATCACCCACAGGTTGATAGCCGATCGCTGGGTAAATGTGGTTAGAAGTCGGGTTTGCTAAGTCAGTGAATAAAAAGCAATATTTATATCCTTGGTAAAGCAATCTTTGGCTTAAGGTTGCCACGCAAGCACTAGCATAACCTTTTTTGCGGTACTGTGGCGGTGTATACACCAAACTGATGCGCACACCGTAAGGTGTAGGTTGGCCGCAAGCAGCCATGGAAACAGGAACTTTATCACACCACAAATAGATACTGTTTTCCTGCAAGCCGCGTTCTACCCATTTGGCTGCATCTAACTTTATACTTTCATCAACTTCTTTATAAAAAGCTGCGTACCAGCTTTGGAGTAATTTCCTTTCAGTTTCCGTCGCCAACCGCAAGTAACCTGGCGCCTGGGAAACAAAATTGACTTGCTGAAGTTGAAAAACACGCAGTGCCATTTTGAGTTTGTAGGATTGACCGCTGATGTCAGACCAAACCCGAGCAAATTCTTGTGCTTCTGGCGTTGGTGCATTTACTCCCGGTAGCGATCGCCAACACGTATATAAATCCTGGGCAATAATTCCTAATGCAGCTTTGTCTTTGATTTTTGATAATAACAGCGGATAGGGAGGAGTTCTCATTGCGACTGCAACTATATCCTTCTTTACCTCCACGCTTGCCAGGTAGACTTGGCTTTGATACATTTTTGGATGATAAATTAGCGTATGAATAATTCCTAATTGCAAATTGTGCAATGCTTCTTGTTTCAGTAAATATTCTTTGACCTCCTCGTCGAATTGTTTCCCATCTTCAAAGCGACGAAGTTTCATTTTCCTTTTCCTTCTATTTACATTTCCGAATATTTTCTTTCATCCTGAAAATTTTCTTGTCAAATTCAGTTTTCTCTATCTGCTAATTGCCATATCTTCAAACAAAGCGATGGCTAAACTCGCACATCAAATCTACTCTGCCTTTGCGTAACATGGCTGGATCTAATCTTTCTGTAGTATTGCATGTCATTAAAATAACTAATTTTTGCCGCATTTGAATTCCAGATTCATCAATGACACTTTGGTATAAAGTACCGTCTAACAAACTCAAAATATGCTCGGTTTTATTACTATATTGAGCCACTTCACTAGCGCGATCTTGTGCTAAGTTATCTGCCTCGTTGATAATAATACAAATTCGCTCTAAATAAGTGGGTGGTACAAAATTAGCGATCGCATCATGATCCAAAATAAAAATTACATATCCCAGCGGTACCAAAATTTCTCTCGCCACTGCTTGCGTCCACGCTGTTTTACCCGTTCCTGGTTCTCCGTGTACCAAGACTGCTAATTGATTTTGCGTCAGGATCGCCTGCTGGAGTGCGTCACTAAAGTTTTGAACATCCTCTGGAAAACTGCGCAGGGGAAATTGACTGTGAACCTTACCTACACGACTTTGATATCCACTCAAAATCACTGCGAGATCGTAGGTGGCTTTATTAATTAATGGTGATAAATCTTTTGCCATTAAAGTATACTGTCGCCGCCCTCTGTCGTAAGGTTCTATTTGCAGCCACACGTCTGGTTGCGACCAATAACTATATACTGTATTAACAATTTCCAAACGCTCCCAACTGACAAATTTTTCTACAGGAAAGTACAAGTCCCTTTCTAAATAATACTGTGTGATGATGTTAGGACGCCCCAACAATTCTAAAACTCGCATTACCGTTACCTCTCGCAACCGATTGAGAACGTAATCAATCGGAATGCTGTTGCGACTCACAAATTGCACCACAGGAGTTTCTGTGCTCAAAATATCTTTGTAACGATAATCTGGGGTGAGTGGATCTGGTGTAATGTAATTCCAAAATTTTTCGAATTCGTAACGCGCATTTTCTGAAGTCAGGTTTAATAAATTCGCCCACCAAGTATAGTTGTTGCGTCCTAAACTTTCTGCAATACTGCTTATTAAATTCAAGCTTCTTTGAGTTAATTCCTTAGTATCTTTTAACAGTAATTCTCCGAAAAATTCCCAATTGAATTCTCGATGAAAAGGACGCCAACCGCTAGCAAGCAAGCTGTGACGACTATTATTGGTTGCAGAACTTTCATGATTTCTAAAATGTTCAAATTCTTCCATATTTTTACAAACAAAAATCTACCGTTTTCGGTATAGTTGGTATGTAATATAGTCTACTTAAGCGGAAACTGCCATGGCGACTATTTATCCCGAACAGCTACCGGGGAGTACAAGAGGAAGGGGATCTGAGTGACAATTACTACAAATAGTACGATTAAGTATCAGCCCTTTGTAATACATTATAATACATGAAGAAATTTTGTCAATTTTGCCCCAATGCATATAAGGTAAATTTTTAATTAAAGAAATGATAAAGTTTTCAGTAGTAATAAATATAGCAGCCGTCCAGGAGAACAGAGTGATTTTCAATCCAGGTTGGAAGAAGGAAGGACTGGTTTACTGAGTAAAAAAATATCAATTTTTTTCCGTGTAAAAAACGAAAAAACGCTGGGATTTGGGAAAAGCAAATGGAGAGAAATCGAGTCTAGAAAAGTTTAAGGAGTGTCTGAATTCAGTAGGTCATAATTCTTTGAGAATCTTGTGTGACAGTGAATAATATGTATTGAGAAAAAATGTTAAGATTAGCTAAATTGATAATCCTTAGTACTTAAGTTGTTGGTAGAGATATTTTTGGGGTACTAGTCCTTGTTGCAAGAGAGTAAATTTCAATCATGACTCGTATTATTGTCATTACCTCGGGCAAAGGTGGCGTGGGAAAAACCACAGTGACAGCTAATTTGGGGATGGCTTTAGCAAAAATGGGCTCTCCAGTAGCATTGGTGGATGCTGATTTTGAGTTGAGAAATTTGGATTTGCTGCTAGGAGTAGAAAAACGTATAGTCTACACGTTATTCGACGTTTTGGCTGGAGAGTGTCGTTTAGAGCAAGCTTTGGTAAAAGATAAACGACAACCTAATTTAGTATTTTTACCAGTAGCACACAAACGCGCCACCCAATCAGTAGACCAACAACAGCTCAAGTCACTGTTAAATAAATTGGCACAGAAATATCCATTTGTATTGGTAGACAGTCCTGCAGGTATTGACATGGGGTTTGAGAAAGCGATCGCAGCTGCTACGGAAGCGATTGTTGTCACGACTCCAGAAATTTGCTCAGTTCGGGATGCAGATCGGGCCATCCGGTTGTTGGAAGAGCGAAACATCAAACCCATCCAGCTCGTTGTCAACCGCATCCGACCGGAAATGGTGCGGGATTTGAACATGATGTCGGTAGAAGACGTACAAGAAGTTTTAGCAATTCCGTTGCTGGGAGGAATTCCTGAGGACGAACGCGTAATTGTCTCTACCAATCGCGGCGAACCCCTAGTGTTAACAGAAACGAAATCAAAAGCGGCGATCGCCTTAGAAAAAATTGCTCGCAGTTTACAAGTCAAAACAGAGGTGCAAAACCCAGATTTAAGTTTAACATTGGGGTTGGGGAACTTTTTTGTATAGCCGACTGCGTTGAAATGCTGCCAAATTCTAGAATTCGCGTTCCCGTTGCTATCAGTTTGGGTGCCATAGCTGGGGCGTTATTGCGCTACTACCTCGGTTTGTGGTTCCTTTGGCTTTGCGGTCCAAAGTTTCCTTACGGAACCTTGATTATTAACGTCAGTGGCTGTTTTATTATGGGTTTTTTCGCCACAATTTCCCTAGGACGGGGACTGGTGACAATTAGTCCGGAAATACGCCTGTTGGTAGCGACAGGCTTTTTAGGTTCTTATACAACTTTTTCAAGCTACGAGTTAGATACAGCCAAGCTGCTAGAACAGCATCACTCACAACTGAGTTTGCTCTACTGGCTAATTAGCGCCATATTAGGGCTTTTTGGTTTTCTGATGGGAACTGCGCTAGCTGAATTTATCCGTATTAAAAAGCAGTCTTAGAGTGTGTTTGATCCAACCTCAAGTTGAAGAAACCTTTACAAAAGGCGCATGGTGAACAACCTTAACTGTATCCTGAACGACGATACCTCCAGTGACCATTTGTTTGACTGCAGGTAAGAAAGAAGCGATCGCTTCTGCAGAATCGATAATTGTCACCACCATCGGCAAGTCAGATGACAATTCCCAGATTCTAGCCGTGTGAAGCTGTTGGTTTTTCCCGAAACCTGCAGTACCGCCAATTACCGTTGCACCGGCCATTTTTCTTTTCCGAGCTTCTTCTACTAAAGCCATGTAAACAGGCTTTCCTTCCCAGCGATCGGACTCACCAATGTAAATTGTTAATCGCTCTAGGGTATCCATAGCAGCCCCTTTGCTAAAAGGCTCTTTGAAAGAGCATCTTTGCCAGGAAAATTCCTAATTCTATACTAATAAATCCTAACAAGGGACTGCCAAACCAATAAAATAATGCCGCTTTGTAATTCCTAGTTCGCAACAGATTATAGGTATCTAAAGCATAAGTTGAAAAGGTAGTGTAAGAACCTAAAAACCCCGTTGCAACTAAAAGATTTAGATAGGCAGAAGTTTTGGCAGCAAAGGGAAGGCTGACAAAAAAGCCCATAAAAAAAGCTCCTGTCAAATTGATAAAGAAAGTACCCCAGGGAAATGTTGTTCCCAACCAACTCCCAAAAAGCAAAGTTAGGTAATAGCGACTCAGTGCACCTGGAATTGCTCCCAGACAAATTGCAAGTACAACATAGATTGTCTGGTTCATAGAAGAAGTTAGTCAACCCAAATGTCTTTCACTGTATCACGCTACTTCACTAACTGTGCTTTTTGTGGGAGCAAGGAAGTTTAATTATTGCACCTTATCCTCAACTGAGAGCAAATCAGCGGGAGGATTTTTAGGAACCGTCCACAGGTAAATTGTTCTTCCCTCTACCTGTTGTACTTTCTGTGGTTTCCACTTGCCCATGTCAAAAGCATGGGAGACGATACGAGTACCGGGTTTGAGTTGCTTTAACAGCTGGGGACGAAGTTTGAGGTTGATATCGGGTAATAGGTAGAGCGTGACTACTGTTGCTTTACTAAAGTCAGCTTTAAATAAGTCTTGCTGGCGAAATTGCACGCGATCGCTTACTCCTGCTTTGCGAGCATTTTCGTTAGCTTCTTGAATGCGTTCGGGATCGATATCAATACCAACTCCCCGTGCTCCGTATTTTTTGGCGGCGGTGATGGGGATGCGTCCGTCTCCGCAACCAAGGTCATAAACTAAATCATTTTTGTTCACCTTGGCCAGTCTCAGCATAGCGTCTACCACTGGTTGAGGTGTGGGTACGTAGGGTACATCCGCCGGACGTTCTTGCGGTTTGGTTGTTGTTTCCGGTGCTGGTGTTTGCACTGGAGTTTGGGAAAATGGTTGTTGTGCGGTGGTAGTGCATCCAGCAAGACTCCAGCTAGCAACGCTAATGCCAGCAACCATCCCAAGCAGTAATTTTTGCACTTGCATAGTTGTCATCCCTTGTCAACAGTTAATTCAAAAATTGTTTCTGTGCAAGCGGTGCTGATTCCACAGCCAAAAGGGAACACCAGCAGCTAATACCCCAATTCCTACCATTGCTCCTATTTTGGTATACGCCAAGCTGGAATAGAGCAAATAGCCGCAAACCAGACAAAAAAGCAGTGGTGTGAGTGGATACAAAGGTACGCGAAAAGGTCGCGCTATGTTTGGTTCTCTTTGGCGCAGGATAAATAAAGATATGCCTGAAAGCAGGAAAAAGAACCAAAACACCGGTGCAGTGTAATCCACCATGGTTTGAAAACCTTTACGGGTAAAGGTACCTAGCAACACCAAAGCTAAGGCGATCGCTCCTTGCAGAAGGTAGGCGGTTGTGGGGGTACTGGAATGTTGCTGCCAGTATCCCATGAATCTGAATAAAGGAAAGTCTTGTCCTAGGGTGTAGTTGGTACGCGCTCCTGTTAATATGGTGGCGTTGATTGCACCTAAAGTAGAAATGGCAATCAAAACGCTAATAAAAACTGCTCCCGGCTGACCCCACACCTGTCGCAACAAAGTAGCTGCTACCGCTTGCGACTGCGCCATCTGCGTCAATCCCAAACCGCGCAGGTAAGCGATATTGGCAAGCAGGTAAATAACGGTGATAATGACGATGCTCAGCACTAATGATAAAAGAATATTGCGCCTTGGATTTTGAATTTCTGCAGAGATATACGCCGCCTCGTTCCAACCACCGTAGGACAACAGCACAAACAGCATTGCCGTACCCCAGCTTTCCTGGGTAGGAGAAGGTGAAGACAAAGCTGCTGCAGAAACAGCAGGAGCAAAAATTCCCCACCCAATGACTAACAGCAAACCGAGCACTTTCGCAGCAGTCAGCCAGTTTTGCGCCCGCTTGCCCTGCTGCAGACCTAAAATATTTAAGGCGGTGAAAACAGCGATCGCCACGGCAGCATGTATAGAAGAAGAAAAACTGCCCAAATGTAAAATCTCGGAAACATAGTCTCCAAAAATAAACGCCAGCAGAGCGATAGAACCAGTTTGAATTACAGTCATCCGCGCCCAAGCAAACAAAAAGGCAACTTTCAGCCCAAAGGCGCGCTTGAGGTAATAATAAGTACCCCCAACATGGGGATAGGTAGTTGCCAACTCTGCATAACACAAAGCGCCGATTAAAGATATCAATCCCCCCGCTAACCATAAAAATAGTACCGCTGTGGCACTACCAGCACTTGCAGCTACTACGGCGGGAGTTTCGAAGATACCTGCACCAATAACAATGCCAACAATCAAAGCGATGGCATCAAATAATGTTAGTAACAATCTAGGGGCAGGTACTTCGACTGTCGTTGCTTGCTGTGCGAACGTGTAGTCTTTGCGTCTGCTCACTGAAAGTACCTTGATACGATTAAAGTTCTAAAAGTTGTAGCCCACACCGAGTAATAGTCCCGCTTCCGTGTCATTGAGAAAACCAACGTTGACACTAGCATTTGCCGTCAATCTGCTTGATAGGGGAATGTCAACGCCGCCGTTGAGTAAAAAACCCACGTCTTCATTGTTACCGGTAGCAATGATTGCACCCAAACCTAAGTAAGGAGCAACGTTTATTCGCTGCTGGGGAGTATCTGCTAACGGCTGAGTCGAAAAATCAAATGTCACGGGAATTAGAAAAACTGCGTTGTCTTTCACCAAAGCAGAAGGACGAACGGACAAGTTTCTGCTTAAACCTATTTTGGTGATAATGGCAAAGGCTCCCTCGTTTAAACTTCTATCTCCTCCTAAGCCGATATTGCCACCCACACCAATATAACTGCGTCCGCCGCGAGTAGCTGTACCGGGCGAAAATGCTTGCGCCAGCTTTTGAGTCTTGGCAACCGCAGCGGGTTTGGTCAGCGCGATCGCCATCGAACTGCTCAAATTGGCAACAACAGCTACTAAGCCAACTAGAAAAATAGCTTGCTTCATAAAGAAAAATACATAAAGTTAAAAGCTAATACAAGTGTTTGAGTTGCGGCTGCAATATTCTCAGTTAAGGCAGCGATCGCGTTTTTTCTTGGCAAACTAGTGTCCGTCAAGCTAGGTATTCGCATCATTTGTGCTATTTACTTGTTTCTTCTCCCCATAAGACTAAAGAAGCAGATACGTTACCAACGTCTCCCAGTGGTTAGATTTCCGGAAATTCACCACCAGCAACTTTTTAGTACATTTGTACTATAATGGGTAAGGATGTATCCTTTTTAGGTTTCCCAGCCATTATTCCTAGAACCGAGAAATATGCTTGCTCAAAAACAAAAACTTTCTGTTTGGGAACTGATTAAAATCTTGGAGGAAAATCGCAACAGCATTATTGTTAACTTGAAGAAATTGCAACAAAATTATCAGCGCCAAAGCAGCAAACGCCTTTGGGGATACAAAGATGAAAATCATAATATTATTGTTCCGTGGCTCCGGACGGAGAACATAGATAACAGCGAGTATGCTGCTATAGAATCTTTAAGATTTAACCACAACAGTGCTACTGTAAATATGCTCCTCAGCCGAAAAATTAGGCTTGTCAAAGCCGAGGACAAAACTCCTGTTTTAGAAGTAGCAGGTTTTTTAGTGAATAATCTCAGTCAGTTTAACAATTATACGCTAGTTAGTGAGGGCAAAATTAACGTTAAGTCTTTAGCAGTAAAAATCAGCAGTGAAAAAGTTTTTCATTTGCTGCGATGGCAAGGATTTATAGAAGCTGAAAAATTTGATTTTCGACGGGAATATACTATTCGTTTAGATAACTTACCCCTGGTAAATGCTAACGCTTACTACCCCAAACTGGACGGAGTTTTTGAGAAATTAGCAGCCATAAAAGTACTTTCTAGCATTATTTCTGCATTCTTAAAAGATTCGTATCCTGGTTTAGTCCCGGAACAATTGCAAGAATTGAAAAAACATTACCTATCTCCAAAGTTTTACGTTAACTTTCCCACTACCAAAGCGTATGATTCTGTGGGTGTGCTCAAGCCACAAACCAGCTATAAAATCGATATTGGCAACAAGGAAATTCTCCACCTGGGGAAATTTTATTCTGCTAACAAATTTCTCAACAAAATGTATCGAGTTTACGAGCGAAAAACAGGAAAAATTTTACCAAATCCTACCTTAAAATTAGCTGGTGATGACAATATTCTTTTGAGGCAAAGGTTATTATCATCCTCCCGGAAAATCACAAAAGTAGATGCATTTATGAAACGGATATTCGACGATTTTCTGGGACTGGAAAATAATGGTGCTGTCAGCGAGATTTTTACGTGGGTAGGAGGCGATCGCTTAGCACGCAGATGGCAACAACAACGTCACATCCAAAGTGCAAGCAACAAGGAAGAATTAATAACAACAATGTTGGTAGCGAACGCCAAGCTCAAGGAATTTGCTGAGAGAATTTACCGCGAGCGAGTTTGTCCCTTGGTATTCTACATCGGTTGTACCGGGTTTTTACCGGAACAAATGAATGCAAAAGCCATGACCGCTGAAGAACTAACAGCTACATATCCCGATTTGCAACTTTCCAAACACGAACGCGAAGGCAGGTTTTTCGTCGTTGGCGACAGTATTATCAGCATATACAGCAAAAGCAGATGAACGTTCGTAATTAAGACACTCAAGCGTGTATTCATCTTCGAGATGAGTTTATCTGCTTAAGTGTATATGAATAAAATTACGAACGGGAAATCACCAGCTCGAACTTCCTTCAGGACAATAGCTTCTCGAATAGCAGTTAGTTTGTTGACCTTTTCATCGCCATTCATCGCCACCGGTGCTACTTGGGCGCAGCAAACATCAGAAGTACCCCTGACAAATTCTCCCCAAGTACAACTATCCGTACCCTTGGGTAAAAATCAACAGCCTTCTGTTGAGATTTCTCCCCATCGTCAAGTTTCTCCCGTCATACCAGTTTTAATAAAAGTCTTGCAAGGTGAACCTTCCCCAGCAGGTTTTGACGCTACTTTTGCTATACCTCTTTTGATAAAGGAATTGCGAGGTAACAATCCCGACGTGCGCGCTCAAGCTGCTTCTGCTGTACCTGGAATTCTCAAAGCTTTACAGAACAACCAATCCCAAGTTCAAGCTCCATCGCCCGAAGCACCAAAGACAGCTAATACAGCTGCAGGTAACTGTGCGGTCAAAAATCCAACCTCGATAGTGTTAGAACTCATCCCAGCTTTACAAGACAAAGACGAACTAGTTCGCTTGTTTTCTGCTTCTGCTATTAACTGTATTGGGCAACAAGCAACAGCTGCAATTCCAGCTTTAGCTAATAGTTTGAAAGATCCGAGCCAACAAGTGCGCTTGGTAGCTGCTTTTGCTTTAGCTTCGGTGGGTGTAGGTTTGGAGGAAATAGCCAAACAGCTATCTCCAGAGGAAGCAAAACCATTACTGTCCATTTTTAGATCTACCTTGCAGGTACTTCCCAAACAGATACTCCAGCTTCCCCAGCAAGCTATAGACTCCTTATCCAATCCCCTCGGACAAAACACCGTACCACAACCAACTTCGCTGCCACAAGGACAGAGTCGCTGATATCCGATCAAAAATCAATCACAAAAAGCCGTGCGGGCGATCGCTTTTGATTTGCAAATACCTGCATCAAGTCACAAGACAATCTTAAAAAATCCACTACTTTTATGTATTTATCTGGAATTTAGTGGGAAAATTAGACCCAAATATTACTTTAACATAACAAAATATGGACGCTCGTACAAAAGCTCTTGCTGATTTGTTTGCTCGACGCTGGCGAATATCTCTGCTTTTGAGCGCAGCGATGATGTTTATCTACTTTGGTTTTATTTTACTGATTGCATTTAACAAGCCCTTGCTGGGGTCTTTGCTACTTCCGGGACTAAGTTTGGGCATTTTGTTAGGAGCGCTCGTCATTGTTGCCGCATGGATATTGGTGTTTATCTACACGCGTTGGCTGAATAAAAATTACGACGATGCCTTAGAAAAACTAACTCGTCACCACCAGTAGTTAAAAAATCAGTATGCACGAATTTTTGTCGCTTTACCTACCGTTGGCAGAAGTGGATATTAAAAGTCTCGGCCACTTCAACCCTCTGGCGATATTTTTTTCGTTGTCTTTGTAGCTATTTCCCTGGGAATTACCTACTGGTCAGCAAAGCTAACTAAAAGTACATCCCACTTTTACACCGCCGGTGGAAACGTTAGCGGGTTGCAAAACTCCTTAGCTTTAGCAGGAGACTTTATGAGTGCAGCCAGTTTTTTGGGTATCGCCGGATTGGTAGCACTCAGTGGCTTTGATGGCTTAATTTACTCTATTGGTTTTTTAGTGGGCTGGCCAATTTTGATGTTTTTAATTGCCGAACCACTGCGTAACTTGGGTAAATATACTTTTGCCGATGTTGTTGCCTATCGCTTGCGCCAAAAACCGGTACGAATCGCCGCAGCTATTGGTTCTTTAGCAGTAATTAGCTTTTACTTAATAGCCCAAATGGTAGGTGCAGGAGAACTGATAGAACTACTGTTTGGATTTGAATACGAATTAGCTGTTGTCATCGTTGGTGGCGTGATGATGGCCTATGTCATTTTCGGCGGTATGATTGCCACCACTTGGGTACAAATTATCAAAGCCATTTTATTACTGAGTGCAACATTATTGCTAGCGATTTTGGTCTTGGCGCAATTTCACTTTAGCCCCACAGCTTTATTTGCTGCTGCTGCTGCCAAATACCCGGGTGTTTTAGCTCCTGGCAAACAAGTGTCCGATCCTTTTGATGCTATTTCCCTGGGTATGTCACTCATGTTCGGAACTGCAGGACTACCTCATATTTTGATGCGATTTTACACAGTCCCCGACTCCAAAGCAGCTCGCAATTCTGTCGCTTACGCTACAGGTTTGATTGGCGCTTTTTACCTACTTACCTTTATTCTCGGTTTTGGAGCCATGGTTTTGGTAGGTCAGGATGCTATCAAACAAATTGGTAGTGGTGGTAACATGGCAGGACCAATGCTGGCGCAGTTTTTAGGCGGTGATGCTTTTTTAGGCTTTATTGCTGCTGTTTCTTTCGCCACCATCCTAGCAGTAGTCGCAGGGTTAACTCTTTCTGGTGCTGCAGCACTATCTCACGATTTGTGGGTCAATGTGGTACGTTCCGGTCATGCTGACGAAACAGAACAATTCAAGGTAGCTCGTTTTGCAACTGCGTTGTTAGGAGCGCTAGCAATACTATTGGGTATTTTGTTTAAGGGACAAAACGTTGCTTACATGGTTGGTTTGGCATTTGCGATCGCAGCTAGTGCCAATTTTCCAGCCTTACTTCTTTCCATGCTGTGGAAACGTTTGACCACCAATGCAGCAGTAGCAAGCATGCTAGTAGGTACCTTCTCTTCCTTGCTCCTGATTTATTTCTCACCTACTATTCAGATCGCAATTCTCAAACACGCTTCTGCTCCTTTCCCCTTGAAAAATCCCGGATTAATTAGTATTCCTCTAGCATTTCTAGTTGGAATCGTTATTTCCTGGCTCACTCACGAAGATTCCTCACAACAAAAGTTTGTAGAAATGCAAAACCGCATTCATTTTGGTTCCTAACCTGATAATTGATTGTTTTCTAGCTGGGACTTCACTTTTCATCCCAGTTTTTTGTCTTAAAGAAGGCATTTATTACACTCTTGGTACAACAGAAGGTTCTACCCTAGACATTTTTTCTTCTGGTGTCTGTTTTGGAGCTTTCTCAAAGCCTTCTGCCCTCTGCTTTTCAAATCTGAAACGAATACTCCTGCTACTGCAATTCTTTAATATTTTTCATTACTTGTTGATACAATAGTTCGTTATTCTGCTGTCGGAAGATGTTTGCAGCTTGTTCGTAGTCAGCCATGGCTCGTTGCTTATCTCCCAAAGCAGCGCGAGCATTTCCCCGATTGTTGTACGCTGCGGCAAACTTGGGGGAAAGTTGAATGGCTCGGTCGTAGTCAGCTATAGCTCGTTGCTTATCTCCCAAAGCAGCGCGAGCATTTTCTCGATTGTTGTACGCTGCTGCATACAGGGGATGAAAGCGAATCGCTTGGTCGTAGTCAGCGATCGCTGCGTTTTTATCTCCTGTAGCCGCACGGGCGTTACCGCGGTTGTTATAAGCTTCGGCGTAGGTAGGAGCAAGACGAATAGCTTGAGTGTAATCTTCTATCGCTGTTTTCATCTCTCCCAAGGCAGCGCGAGCGTTGCCGCGATTGTTATAAAATTCTGCGTTGTTGGGGTTGAGGCGAATAGCTTGGCTGTAGTCTGCGATCGCTCGCTGTTTTTCTCCGATATCAAAGTAAACCAGTCCGCGACTGTTGTAGGCGGGAGCATAGTCTGGATTGAGGTTAATTGATTGGCTAAAGGCTGCGATCGCGCCTTGAGAGTCTCCCCGCATATACTTGTACTGACCTTGAATGTAGAATTCCATAGCTTTTGATGGTTTTGATACCGGACGCTTGGGAGGACTGATGCCGATTTCTGTTACTAATAGCTCCCTGTTTTGAGTACAGGAAACCGTTCCAACCGCCACCAATGCAGTCGCTACAGCTATGCTGAGTGTTGTTTTTGTTATTTTTTGCTTCCATAAACGCAGTTTCATAAATTACAATCAACCGAAAAAAATGCCTGGAATATTAAAATTCCAGTATCTAGCTTTTGGAGTTTCAATACTGCATTGAAAGTATCCAAACATTTTAGAATCAAATACGATTTACTTGTCTTCAATCTCACTTTCTTGGTTTTTTAAACTCAGTTTATAAGCAGTAATTTTTTCTACATCTACTGACAGCTGGTCCAAACTTTTTCCTAGTTCTTTTTGCAATTTTTGAGTCAAGGGAATGTCAAAATTTAATTCTATACCTTCCGTTTGTACTAATCTTGCCAGTTCTAAAAACGATACTTTGATGGTAGTCCGCTGGTAGCTTGTCAACTTGAAGTGTGAGGTTTCCGAGAGATTTTGAGCTTGCATTGCCTTTTTAATTCTTTCTTGCAAATGCTCAAATTCTGAATTCAACAACTTCCACTGTTGTTCTACTTGCTGGTATCTTGCAGCTAGCGCCACCAAGTCTTCAGTTAAGGGGTCGGGGTTGCTCTGCTGAGTTAGTTCCAGCAAACGCCCATGCACTTGAGCTAGATAAATACAGTCTAGATAAGCGTATTCAATTTGTTCTTCGCTCAAGGGTCTGATTCCCCAATCGCTATTTTGTTCTTGTTTGTCAATATAGCGAAAGTTGCACAATCGGGAAGCAAGAGTTTTAAGTTGGTAGTCCGGTAATGGCAGCATGTAATAAGGTATTTTTTTTGCCATCTCTAAAGTACAAGTAACGTTTTTTGCTTTTTTATGACCCAGAAACTTTAAATCGTAGCTAGCATTGTGAAATACCTTTTCAATAGCTGCATTAACCATAATTCGATCGATAAAGTCAGCAACAAGATCCGGTTGTTCCAACACATCCAAAAGGTAAACGCGATCGCCGCTCATGTCTTTGGCATCGTCCAACACCTGAATCAGTGATAATCTCGGATTGCGACTTTTATAGTCAGCAACTTCTGTGTCTATCCACAATATTGACCTTGTGGCATACTCAGAAACTAAAGAACGAATAGCGCTGGCTGATGTCAGGTAGGGCATATTTATTGTTTGTGTGTTTCTTAGCTTTTAAATGGATACTGACCACATTACCGCTCAAGTGGATGTTTTAGGTAAATATCCCTTCCTCGAGGCAAAAGAAAGTAAACTTCTAATTATTTATTTTCTAAACCGTGTTCAACACAAAATACCGTTGGTAGTGCTGCTGTGTGCGCAAACCTTGCAGCGATCGCTCTACAGTTATACGGTTTTTGCTAAAAAGCAATCGGTACTGTTGGCTCTCAAGAGCTAATTGCGATCGCTATCCCGAGTTTCCATTGTTTTCTAGTAATCTTGCCTGTTAAAATCCCGGAAATACTTTAGCTAAATAATTCTCCATCTCCTTTTTAGGAATTTAGGAAAATTTCCAGTCATTTGACTTTAGCTTCTTGCGTCTCTATCCTGGAAACAGTTGAGAACAAGGTATTTCAGCGTATTTCAGCACCAAGTAAACCGCCTATTGTTGGTATTAACAACTGCAGTTAAAAACTATATTACCCAGACTGCCATCACTAAATTTCATACCTTAATCTGGATACTAAAAGTTATCATTTTAAACAACCTGAATTGCGAAGCCCCCTATCAAATAAATGACAAACGCATCCACCCGCTACTTAGCTTTAGCCACTGATTACGATGGCACCCTCGCCACCGATGGACAGGTTGATAACAAAACTTTAGCAGCATTAGAACGCCTGCGCGCCTTTGGCAGAAAACTAATTTTAGTTACGGGCAGACTATTAGATGATTTGCAGCGGGTTTTTCCTCAATACCACTGCTGCGATTGCATAGTCGCTGAAAACGGCCCGTTGCTTTATTTTCCTGCTTCCGGTCAACAAAAGATCCTAGCCAAACAACCACCTTCTGAGTTTATACAAGCTTTGCACAAACGCGGCGTTCATCCCCTGTCCGCAGGCAAGGTCATAGTTGCCACTTGGCACCCCCAGGAAACTACTGTCCTAGAGGTTATTCGCGAGTTGGGATTGGAATTACAAGTTATCTTTAATAAAGGTGCGGTTATGGTGCTGCCCAACGGTATCGACAAAGCAACAGGACTGACAGCGGCACTAGAAGAATTGAACTTATCACCCCTCAATGTTATCGGTATTGGCGATGCTGAAAATGACCTTACTTTTCTCTCCACGTGCGGCTATTCGGTTGCCGTTGCCAATGCATTGCCGATGTTGAAACAACAAGTGAATTTTGTTACCAATGCCAGTCGGGGTGCAGGTGTTGCAGAACTGATTGATAAGTGGCTGGCTTCGGATTTGGCAGGAATAGATTTGCCCTGAGAAATTTTTACAGTGGAAACTTTTTTCTCAAGGCATAACAAGAGTAACCCATGACTGTACTATACTTTTTCCATGCAAGTAACTCGTACCCTAAAACTTAAATTCCACCGCCTCAATCTCGTCAAAGCATCAATATTTGCCAAGACACCTGTTGCCTGTACTGAACTTGCAAACGAATTGTTAAAGCTGCCAATCAAGGAAAGAAACTAACAACAGCAAAAGTTGTAACTTCCTTAAGATCCGCTTTAGCAAATCAAGTGAAAGGGAAAATGGTACAAGGTTTTGGTTTGTTGTTCTCAGGTAAGCAACTTAAGCTTAGATGCGGACTTGGTACTGGAAGATTTAAAGGGTTGCCTCCAAAGTATGAAGCAGTCTCGTGCGGATAACGCCGAGTCTGGCTATCGCCCTGCACACTAGTTAATGGGAAATACCAGCAGAAACCTTGCTATCTGGGATTTTAGGTCATGCCTAATAGATTCTAGACAATCTGGTGGGTGGGGTCATTGCCTCTGAACTAGATGAGTGCAGTTCAAGGAAAAGCAGAGTATGTTCAGCTATCTCTGTTCGATGTAGCTTGCTTGTACTGAGCTAGATGCAACAATCCCACCGCTTTAACTCGTAGGAGTGTCAATTCCTGTGGAAATAACGACTTGCCTGAAAATGTTAAATTTTGTAATTCATAAAAATTTAGATTATGCTTAAGTTTTGTAAAAAACAAGGGATTAATTGAGAATTTTTAGCATTTATTTGACGTATTTGCGTCATTTGACAGGAAGGCGATTTTCTGGTATTTTCGAATTCAGCAGATGAGGAATAGGATGGGCTAATTCTTTTCATTTTCTGGTAGAAGTGAGAATTTTAACTGCCAGGCAAGAGGTCCTGCCCCGTAGCGCTTGCTAACTGTACTGCTCGATCAAAAACTTTGCTACACTGTTTCTATGCTGTTGTCGTGGAAAGCCTTGCAGTTCGGTAGACGGTGAAAATCATAACCTTGCTATATCGAGCGGTGATGCCGGTCGGAGAGCTTTCTGTTTTCTGCTAAATTACAAAACCAAGCAGGTATAGAAAGTTCATGCTGCCATCACCTACATATTAATTACGGCTTTTGGGATTGGAAATCAGTGCGATAACAAAGGCAAGTTCCGGTAAAATTGAAAGCCGGCGAATTGCTTGTACAGCAGCGAGCCTCGGGTATTTCACTAACTTTTGTTACAGAATTAAATCTACAAGAATCTGTATTTAATTAGACTGACGACATCTATACCCTTATTTTTATGAATTCCCAAATTCGCTATTTAATGTGTCCTCCTGACTACTACGACGTGGATTACGTGATCAATCCCTGGATGGAAGGGAACATTCATAAATCGTCGCGCGATCGCGCCGTAGAGCAATGGCATAACCTTTATAAAATCCTTAAAGAACACGCCATAGTAGACTTAATACCGCCTCAACCAGGCTGGCCGGATATGGTTTTTACAGCTAACGCTGGCTTAGTTCTGGGAGATACGGTTGTTCTGAGTCGTTTTTTACACAAAGAACGCCAAGGAGAAGAACCCTTTTTCAAGCAGTGGTTTGAGGAAAACGGCTACAAAATTTACGAATTGCCCAAAGACCTACCTTTTGAGGGAGCGGGAGACGCACTGCTGGATCGGGAAGGACGCTGGCTGTGGGCGGGATACGGGTTTCGCTCAGAACTGGATTCCCATCCCTACCTGGCAAAGTGGCTGGATATTGAAGTATTGTCCTTGCGATTGATAGACGAGCGTTTTTACCATTTGGATACTTGCTTTTGTCCGTTAACAGATGGCTATTTGCTATATTATCCCGCCGCTTTTGATTCCTACTCCAACCGTTTAATTGAAATGCGAGTAGCACCAGAAAAGCGCATTGCCATTACAGAAAGCGACGCGGTGAACTTTGCCTGCAATGCGGTAAATATAGAGCGGGTAGTGGTAATGAACAAAGCCAGCGACGCATTAAAAGCACGCCTGACCGAAATTGGCTTCCAAGTCATCGAAACACCGCTAACAGAATTTCTCAAAGCTGGTGGCGCTGCAAAATGTTTGACACTGCGGGTAACAGAACCAATTCGAGAAGAAGTGCATGCCAACATGCCGGTGGAAAGCCGTATTATTCGCATGGAAGGACACTTGCTCGACGCTGGCTTGATCAACCGCGCCTTAGACTTGGTCGTAGACAACGGTGGTAGCTTCCAAGTACTAAACTTTCAACTAGGAGAGCAACGGCAAAGCACTTCTAGAGCAGAAATAAAAGTTTCAGCTCCTTCCCACGGCGTTATGGAAAAATTATCTCCCAGCTTATCGACCTAGGAGCTGTAGACTTGCCTGAAGACGAGCGAGATGCCAAACTCGAACCAGTGACCGTTGCTGGTGTGGCTCCCGATGATTTCTACGTCACCACCATTTATCCGACCGAAGTGCGAATCCAAGGACAGTGGATAAAGGTAGAAAACCAACGCATGGACGCAGCGATCGCCGTTTCCCAAACTCCCCAAGGATGGGTAGCGCGGTGTAAATTATTGCGGGACTTAGAAATTGGCGAGCAAGTAGTCGTAGACGTGCAGGGTATTCGCACCATCCGCAAAACAGAATCGCGAGAAAAGCGCAACGCCGAAGAATTCAGTTTTATGTCCGCAGGAGTTTCCAGCGAGCGGCGCGTGGAACTAGTCGTCGAACAGGTAGCTTGGGAATTACGTAAAATCAGAGATGCAGGTGGTAAAGTAGTTGTCACGGCTGGTCCCGTAGTCATTCACACCGGCGGCGGCGAACACCTGGCACGACTGATCAGAGAAGGATACGTGCAAGTACTGTTAGGTGGCAACGCGATCGCCGTTCACGACCTCGAACAAGCAATTATGGGTACCTCCTTGGGCGTGGATATGAAGCGGGGCGTAGCAGTACGCGGCGGACACCGCCATCACTTAAAAGTCATCAACACCATCAGACGCTACGGTAGCATAGCCAAAGCTGTGGAAGCCGGAGTAGTCAAAAGTGGGGGTGATGTACGAATGCATCAAGAACAACGTACCCTTTTGCCTGGCAGGTTCGATTCGCGATGACGGTCCCCTACCCGACACTCAAATGGATCTGCTCAAAGCACAAGCAGAATACGCCGAGCTGCTCAAAGGTGCAGACATGATTTTAATGCTGTCATCGATGCTGCACTCCATCGGAGTAGGAAATATGACACCAGCAGGAGTAAAGATGGTTTGCGTAGATATTAACCCAGCAGTCGTAACCAAATTAAGCGATCGGGGTTCCATAGAATCGGTAGGCGTAGTCACAGATGTGGGATTGTTCTTGAGTTTGTTGGTGCAACAATTGGATAAATTAACAAGTCCGTATACTGCTAAAGTCAGTTAAATACGAACGTCTTGCACCTCAAGCTTATAAAAATAATGCCGCGATCGCCTAAAATACCCTTGAGCAAGCAAAAATGACACAAATGATTACAAAAGCAGCTTTCAGCAAAGGGTTACAAATTCACTGGGCGAGTATCGTTGCAGACATTATCCTAGCCGCAATGGTCATAGGACCTCCAGCTGCACCCTTTCTGGCTGCATCGGGACTGTCAATTTTACCTGGAATCGCCAATATTATCTATTTCATGGGCAGCCATGTATGTCCGCAGCCAGAGATGGCGCTCAGCTTAGCCCCACCATTTCTCATGGCCGTATGCATGCGTTGCTACGGTACGGTAACCGGTCTTTTGCTGACTCGACTGCTGTTAGCAGCAACTGGTGCTCGCGGATTTTATTGGCTGCATCAATACGGCTGGAGCGGTGCAGCTTGGGGTAGCGTATTGATGATGGCTTATCCCTTTGAGCTAGCAGCCGAAGTATTGGGGTGGTGGAGTTTTCACAATTACACCGTCACCGTATTTGGATTAATTACAGGTTTGGCGTGGGGTTTATTTACTATGCCCTTACTGCACCCGCAAAAGTCAAGACCGTAAAGTCCTTGCTTTTTACAGAGGACTCTAGGGTACACAAAAAGCTACTTCAAACCCAAAACGCTGACACAGCGAAATCCAGCCAAAATTTGGCGCACGCCCGGACGGTACCAATTGCGAAAACTACCCCGCACTACCCAAGGACGAGTCGCCCAACTACCCCCTTTTAAAACCCGATGTTGGTTGTCGAAATAAACCTGGGAATACCCAACATAAGGATAATAGCGAAAACCTTCATAACCATCAAACCAACTAGCTGTCCATTCCCAAACATTCCCCAAACAATCATACAAACCATAAGCACTTTGTCCCTCGGGATAAGCATCCACCGGCGTAGTTGTACCAATTTTGGTGTCGAAGTTGCCAAATTCAACTTTTGGCTGCTCATTACCCCAAGGATAAATGCGACGGCAATTGGCTTTTGCATCCCAAATCGCTGCTTTTTCCCACTCTGCTTCTGTAGGCAAGCGCTTACCCGCAAACCGACAGTAAGCTTCAGCTTCGTACCAGCTGACCCCGCAAACAGGATGGCGATCGAAATCCGGGCGATCGCACCAGTAAAGAGGCTGAGTCACTTGCTCTTTTTGCAACCACTCCCAACCAGCCCTTGACCACCATTGCGGATTTTTGTAACCTCCCGCCGCCATAAATACTCGATACTGAGCGTTCGTCACAGGATAGCGATCGATAAAATAAGTATCCAGATATACTCTATGAACCGGACGCTCGTTATCCAACGCCTGTGGCAAATCACTACCCATTTCAAATTCGCCAGCAGGAATTTCTATTATCTCATTGTCTAAATTAGCAGGCTCCTCTATCACCCCCCGAGTTGAGAGTAAACTCCCCACACCTTTTGTTTCTCTTGTCCATTTCCAGCACAAAAGTAATTATCTCGCTGTGCTGACTTTCGTGCTGAAGCAAAAAATGCCAAAGAGGTGCTTCTGTTTCTAGATCGGCAACTTGCAAATAATGCAGAACTTTATCTCGAACCGTATTCAGGTAATAATAAATTTCCTGTAGTTCGGGCAATTTCGCACGTTCTGATTTGGGTAAACCATCAGTCGCAAACAACTTTCGGTATTGTGGAAACATGCAAGGCCATCCTGCAGTGCGCTCTAATATCCACAAAGACTCTGTATAGGCAATATGACCCAAATGCCAACCCACAGGACTAAAATCAGGATGAACCTGACGGCAAAACGTTTCTGCATCTATTCCCTCAAAAAGAGCAAGAGTCTTGGCGCGACACTCCCTAAACGCCACAAAAAACGTTTTCTTTAAATCAGATTTGCTCAATTCGGATATCACAGTCTTTTCCTACACTGATAATGCTATTCTCTGGACAAGAATTCCAATTTCCTACAAATAAGGGTTCCGATGCAATCACGATAGCGTCGGGAAAATTTACATCCTTAACTGTCCAGTAAAGAGAAGGAGCTGGTGACTTTGTGCCAAAGCGAGAAGCAATAAGGCGGTTTCCGTCACCGATTACTATATTGGCGTAAATGTAGGTTGAATAACTTTGTGCCATTTCTGCCAACTTCAACAACGCTAGGTGCAAAGCTTGTTCGAGACTTTTACTGGGATGAGCTTGCCATTGAGATAGCACAAAAGCAAATATATGCTCGGAATCAGTAGTTCCACCAAGCCATTGATAAATCTCATCCCCGAGCTGGTTGCGCAGCGGTCGATACAGTGTCTGGCGGAATTTATCAATACGCCCGTTGTGAATAAATAACAAACGCTGATACTGAAATGGCTGAGAGTTACAAAAATCCAAAGCTTGTCCGGGTGTAGCGCTGCGAATATAGGCAAGTATACAATCTGACTCCACATAACGACTGAGACTGGGCAGATTGATATCATTCCAAATCGGCAGTGTATTTTTGTAAATAAAAGGCTCGGTGTCTTTTTGCAGATGATACCAACCCACACCAAAACCATCAGCATTTACAACCCCAGAAAGCATTTCCCGGGGTTGATAGCTTTGGACTATCAGTGAGTGTTCTGGTTTGTACAGCAAAGCTTCCAAAGACACAGGCGAACCAACATAGGCAAGCAAACGGCACATACTGCAGGAAATTACTCCTAATTACTGTAGAAAACGGGCTTTTTTGATCCTCGAGATTTCTCCGTTTTCAAAAACTGACACGAGTTTACCAAACAAAGGCAAATAAGCCCAGAGGAGCCAACCCGTCTCGGCAAGAGGAAGAATTATGGAAGCAAAAGCGATCGCTCACCACTGACACGTTTCCAGTTACGGCAAAGCCATAAATCCCTTACTACTAACAACAAGCGATCGCTCACCACTGACACGTTTCCAGTTACGGCAAAGCCATAAATCGCTTACTACTAACTAAGCTTTTCAAAAGCGATGAATCGCTCACTACCAACTCCAAACTAATTAACATTTAAGCATGTTTGCAGAAAAAGAGTATTTTACCTAGCCTTTGTTTTTACCCTTCTCGGCTTTTGTCAATAAATGATAACATTTTCTGCTGCCAAATTTAGGAGTAATTTCGGAAATAAGCCGTATCTTTTTGTAGTTCAATATGGGTTCGCAATTCACCCCAACCACGGGAGTTAAAAGATTATGAATTCTGAAAAACTGCAGCAGTTAAAAGATGAAATTGCCCAAGAACTGCAATCCTTATTGCGTAACTCTAATTTGGGTAAATTATTACAAAAATACGGCATTTCCGGGGAAAATGTTCTCACAGTTGATTCTACTTTGGATTTAGCTCAAATTAAATTCAGTGATGCTAGCGATGCAGAGAAAATTAATACCGTAGATAGTAAAATTAAGGTCGCAAGTTGTGCGTTTTGCATTCCTTGTCCTGTCAACGGTGACCCTATAGGTTGTTGGATTTGCTAACCAAGTTTTAATTGAGTAAGATGGGTGGAGATAAACGATATTTATTCGTCATTCTTCCCCAAAGCAAAAAAATAACTCAAAATTGGAAAAAATACTATTAGTAATGAAATTGGGCGAGTGCTTTAGTAACTAATAAAGCACTTGTTTTTTTATGGCGATCGCAGTTTTACCTGCAGGAGCAGTAATAACCCTGGAGACGAACTAAATAATGAGGTTTTTGCCCTAAAAACAGAGATTATTACAGCTGCTAAAGCAAAAAAATACAAATTACCTTCCTCAATGTAGTTTACTTAATGTTAGTACAGCATTTCTAGAAGGGTGAAATATATGAGTAGTAGTCTTGGCAATTGGTTTCAAGTCCTGGGCGTGGTGACAGGTAGTGCAATAGCTTTATCTGCAAACAGCACTATCGCTCAAATTACCCCAGATGCTACTCTACCCAATAATTCTCGTGTTATCACCCAGAGGAATATCAAAATTATCGAAGGTGGAACTCAACTTGGAAATAATCTGTTCCACAGTTTTGAGCAGTTTTCTTTACCTACTGGAACTACAGCTTACTTTAACAATACTTTTGATATTCAAAACATCATCAGTCGGGTCACCGGTAAATCTATCTCTAATATTGACGGTACACTCAAAGCTAATGGTACGGCTAATCTGTTTTTGATTAATCCCAACGGCATTGTATTTGGTCCCAATGCTGCCTTAAACATCGGTGGCTCGTTTTTAGCAACTACAGCCAACAGTATCAACTTTGCCGACGGTAGTAAGTTTAGCGCCACAGCTACCCAAAGCACCCCTGTGCTGACAGTTAGCGTTCCCATTGGCTTGCAATTTGGAGCAACAGCAAATCCTATCCGCAACCGCTCCCGAACTTTAGCAAGCGCAGCCAACATCTTTAACCGTCCCGTTGGTCTGCAAGTACCCTTAGGCAAGACTTTAGCATTGGTAGGTGGTGATTTAACGTTAGAAGGCGGAACCTTAACAGCTCCAGGGGGACAAATTGTCATGGCAAGTGTAGGTGCCAACAGTCTGGTAGGTCTCAAACCAAACAGTCAAGGTTGGCAACTGAGTTACGAAGGAGTCCGAAATTTCCAGGATATTCTCATTACTGACAAAAAAATTCCATCTTTTGTCAACACCGGTACTGAGGGGGGTGGCAATATCTACATACAAGGCAAGCGCGTTACAATTACCGGCAACTCCCAGGTTTTGACCACAAGCACCAGTTCGCAACCAACAGGAAATTTGACAGTGACTGCTTCGGAACTGGTGGAGTTAAGTGGTACCAATGCGCCTTTGGTGGTTAGCAGTCTTGGTTCCGGACAGGTAGGGGATTTAACAATTAACACAAAAAATCTCATAGTCCGCAATGGTGCACAAGTACTCATCAGTGGTAGAGGTTCGGGTTCGGGGGGAAAATTGACTGTAAACGCTTCCGAGTCTGTGGAACTTACTGGCGGTTACCTGTTTCAAAACGGTATTTTTTTACCTAGTGGATTGTTCAGTGCTACTTTTGCTACTGGAGATGCTGGTGATATCACTATCAATACTGGGAAGTTACGCGTTCAAGGTGGAGCCCAAATATCAACGCGGTCTTCCGGATTGCGGCTTTTTCCTTCCAGACAATTTTTGCCGGCTACGGGAAAAGGAGGAAATTTGACTGTAAATGCTTCCCAATCCGTAGAAGTCGCCGGTACTTCACCCACCGGTGTTTCCAGCAACTTGTCTGCTTCGACTCAAGGTTACGGTGCAGCTGGTAATGTGACGTTGAATACTAAGCAGTTAATTGTTCGCGATCGAGGAGCAATAGCCGTAAACAGCCAAATATCAAATGAATATATCTACCTAGGGGATCCGAAGAAACTTGGAAAAGCAGGGGAATTAAATATCAATGCCCGCTCTATACTTTTAGATAACGAAGGGCTGCTGACATCGGAAACTGATGTGGGAAACGGTGGAAATATCAAGCTGCGGGTACGGGACTTATTACTGATGCGCCGCAACAGTCAAATCACCACCAATGCAGGAGGATCAGAAGCAGGCGGTGACGGTGGTAATATCACGATCGATGCTCCTGGTGGTTTTATTGTAGCTGCACCTGATGAAAACAACGACATTACTGCCAATGCTTTTAGCGGTTCTGGCGGTAGAATTAAAATCAAGTCTGCTGGTATTTTTAACTTTGAACAGCGCAGTCGCCAGCAGTTGGCAAATATTCTCGCCACCAAAGATCCAAGCCAACTCGACCCGCAAGTCTTGCCAACTAATGATATAACAGCGATTTCTCAGACCAATCCCAATCTTGGCGGGCAGGTAAATTTGAATACAGGTGATACGGATCCGAGCCGGGGATTGGCAGAACTGCCTATAATTTTGGTAGATCCTTCACAACTAATTGCGACCAGCTGCACTTCTGGTGGTGAACAAAGCAAGAGTTCCTTTATTGTCACCGGACGGGGTGGTATCGTTCCCAGTCCGGCGGAACCATTACTTCCTAGTGATGAGGTTTTAGTAAATTGGATAGACTCGCTGGATCAAAATGCACAAAACAACTGGCAAAGGGCAAATGGCAGAGGACAAAAAGTGGATGCTGTGCCATCTGCCGCTCCGATTGTAGAAGCTCAAGGTTGGGTTGTAAATGCTAAGGGTGAAATAATTCTGGTTGCTAATGCAGCAAATGTAACGCCTGATGGTGCATTGTCGTCTCCTACATCTTGTTATGTAGGGTTGCAAGGAAAAGATCGCTCCCAAGCTAAATAATTCTAGCTTTGGTCTGATGTGATCGAATTTAGCTTCATGTTTGACTAGTTTTTGGTTTGAGGTTCGCAATTTACAAGCGTCCTGCCAAACCAAGTCAACGGAGGAGTGATGACAAGATTTCAATCTACTAGCGACAGTGTTACTTTAAAGAACATTAAAAATCGCTTGCAGGTACAGCATTTGTTAGAACCTGCTTTGATTATTTCTTCGGGTTTTGGAAGCGATGCGGTAAAAGGATTGACCCAAATGCCTAAAACTCTACCGCCACGTTATTTTTATGACGATCGCGGTTCCGAGTTATTCGAGCAAATTTGTGCGTTACCAGAGTACTATCTCACTCGCACGGAAACAGAAATTCTACAAAAATGTGCTGGTGAAATTGTGCAAATCACCGGTGCTTGTGAAATTGTCGAGTTGGGAAGTGGTAGTTCTACCAAAACTCGCATTTTGCTAAATGCTTACCAGCAGCAAGGATTACCCCTGCGCTATTTGCCAATTGACGTGAGTGCAGGTATGTTGGAAAAAAGCGCCATCCAACTATTGGTAGATTATCCTTCCCTGCAAATTCACGCTCTTGCAGGAACCTACGAACTAGCACTTTCCCAACTTCAACCCAGCCAATTATCGAATCGCATGATTTGTTTTCTCGGTAGTAGTTTGGGTAATTTAAATCCTCAAGAGTGTGATGTTTTCTTATCTGAAATTGTAGCGGCACTGCAAGTAGGAGAGTATTTTTTACTAGGGATAGATTTGCAAAAGCCTAAGCCCATTTTGGAAGCAGCTTATAACGACGCCCAAGGAGTAACAGCAGCGTTTAACCTGAACGTGCTAGAGCATCTCAATCGGCGATTTGCTGCTAATTTTGACCTGCAACAATTTACTCATTGGGCATTTTATAACGAAACCGAACATCAAATTGAAATGCACTTGCAAAGTCGGCGATCGCAAACCGTCGAATTAGCTGCTGTTCAACTCCAGATTGATTTTGCACCAGGTGAAACGATCCGCACCGAAATTTCTCGGAAATTCCATCTCGATGTCATGCAGCAGCAGTTGAAAGCTAAGGGTTTGGTTCCACAAAAAATCTGGACGGATGATAAGCAATGGTTCGGTTTGTTACCGTGTCAGCTGCAAGCTACTTAAACGCACCAGCAATCAAGAACATTCTTTAGTTTTATTACTGATGAACTGTACCATCTGGCATAATTGCCCCAGACAGGTTAGCGCCAATCAATTTCACAAGCAAGCGATCGCCGCATCGTACCCGTGCTCCTGTTAAATCAGCACCTCGCAAGTCAGCTCCGCTCAAGTCAGCTCCAATTAAGTTCGCATTGCGCAAATTCGCTTCTCTCAAGTCTGCCAACAGTAAATTGGCCCTGAAAAGATTAGTATGGGACAAATTTGCACCCCGAAGAATCACTTTGTGCATAAACGTGTCGCTAAGATTAGCACCGCTCAAGTTGGCATAGCTCATGTTCCGACCAGATAAGTCTCTGTTACTTAAATTGGCGTGACTGAAATCTTTTCCGCTTAAGTCTGGATTAGGTTTCGGTGGTTGATAAATTCGGGTTTGGGGTTTTTTGACAGGAGGTGGCGGTGAATGGTATGGGGTCTGATGCTTGGCCGCCTTGAGAGAGCGTAATTTTTCCCGAGCTTCGTTAATTGCTTGTAGCTTTTTTTGCGCCTTTTCTTTTAGACGCTGGTTATCTTGGGGAATGCGATCGGGATGCCAAATAAAAGCTAAATCTTTGTAAGCTTGGTTTACCTCCTCAAGGGATGCTCCAGGCTCTAATTCTAACACCCGATAATACTGCTCCATCTCTCTCATAAGGCTTTCAATGATAATCAACTTCAATTATCAGTGATGCGGCTGACTATCAGCTTTATTTTTGTCCAATCTTTCCGTTACTAGGCAATTACAACCAAGTCGGGAATCTTCCGCAGTATTGCCACAGTCAAAGCCATGTAATATTGCTATTGTCTCAAAATTGTAACAACAGGTTTAGACGCTCAACTTGATTATCAATCTTTTGTAACGCCCGGCTTTTGGTTTGACTTGCCGGAGTTTTATCCGCTTAACCATCTGATTTTCTCAATATAAGTGTTTGCCGACAACCAATAAAGTAGTAATTGACGATACATTTTCTGGCTGGAAACAACTGTTTGCTCAAGGAAAGTTTGCTCGTTTTCAGTATTCTAAATACACCTTTGAACGCCTGCTTCTGGGGAACTAATACCTATGAAAAACCCAGAATTGACAATTAAAGATTCTGACACCTGTGGATGTTGTCTGCCCAGTTCCCTAATTTGCATTTGTGCTTGGTTATTCTAAATTATAAAGCCAAGCGCTGAAATCCCATTCATGTCAGCCCCCCTTGCTCATATTATCCCAACCTAGCGGTTCTGTTTAGAAATTCTGCTTGCCCTCAATATTTAGTTAGCGTTTATACTTTTCCAAAGTCAGCAGCACAGCTGTCATGGGCTTTGATGAAGCGATCGCGTTTTTTCTCAACGCCCTGGCAAGGCTTTGTCCCCAAAAACTCACTCTTTAAAACTATAGAATTTTCATGGCATCAAACACATTCCTGCACTCTAACGACTGCTCAAGCGCTGGCGCAGCGCTCGCAAATAAGCCCGCACGGGAATTTGATAAATCTCGATCAAAAGCCAGATAATAATTGCTAAATGCGAGAAAAAAGTTAATACAGTCCAAATATACGGAACCCAAGAAAAAGGAGCATCTGCGTGGGGCGGAAAAACATAAGCTACTATGCCGATCAAAGCAGTGGGAAGAAATATAAAAGCAATGGCTGCTAACACGTATCCCCAACCGAATTCCACTCCCTCAAGATGAGCTTCTGTCCAACTAAAGCCATTCCAACGCCAAACTAAAGGAGGCTGTCTAGAAGGCATAACTAGCTGCTGTTGCTCTAAATTAACAGTAAAAATTTGATGGCAAAAATCGCAAGCCATCGCCTCCATTAACGGCATATGAGTAATTTTTCCTACATGACATACCGGACACGGGTAAACTCCTTGATAGTTGAAAGAAGTAGCTAAAATTTTAGATTTGGAGCTAGGCATAATACAAATCGCAATGCTTCAAAACTGAGTGGGAAAAACGGAATTAATTTGCCATAAATTACCAGTAATATTAAGTCAGGTCGATTCCTAAGAGTTCTCACACCTGGAGAGATAGACAAAATACACCCACAACAAACGGTGTGCTTTTGGAAATTCGTGCAGCGCTTGGAAGGCAACTTGCCATATTCCACAAGCATGACGGCTGCCGCAGATACACAAAAATTTTATAATGATGCAATCAAGCAACTAGCCTCTCTTCCCAGATTTGTACTGAGTTTATCGTTTTTCTGAGATTTGTGAGCAAGTTTGGTTGTTTTTCTCAATTGTACTTAACAAGCAATCCAAAATTGTCATACCTAACACTTCACAATTTTCTATATTTCTGCTTCTTGGAGCTGGGAGCTTGACGCTTGTCGTGGCTGTCTGCTATCGTCAATAGATATGCTTCCAAATTAAATTTGGCCACAAAAATTCCTCGCCAATGTTTAGCAATAGCAATTATTACTTTTATTTTTGGTTTCGGGTGGTTCACCGGGAGTGAATCAAGTTTCCTGATGGAAGCCGCCCGGTGAACCGCAGAGCCAACTCTGCGGTTTTTGTTTTTTAGGAAAGCTTATCGCCATGACCTATTTCCGTAACTGGTTTTATAGCTTTTACTTTTGGCCCAGAACAAGTTCCGGGTAAATAGTCTCGTGGCGAGCAAGCGCAAATACCCGGAACTCAATTCAGGTTCCGGGTTTTTTGTTATCAAGATCGAGTTCTGTTACTGAAGGGAAAATGCCGTTATGATCGATGCCAAATTAGCCAGCAAGTCTCATCCTAACCATCAAACAATTGTCAATATTTCATCACAAATCACATGTGGCGGTAAAGAATTAGTAATTATCGGCGGTCCTTGTGCTGTAGAAAGTTGGGAGCAAATGGAAACAGTGGCTCAAAAGCTATCTGCTGCTCCGGTACAAGCGTTGCGTGGAGGTGTTTTCAAACCTCGTACCTCTCCCTACGCCTTTCAGGGAATGGGAGAAGAAGGACTGAAAATACTAGCGCAAGTGCGATCGCGCTACCGCATACCAGTGGTCACGGAAGTAATGTCCGTTTCCCAAATAGAGATGGTAGCAGCTTGTGCTGATATGCTTCAGGTTGGTAGCCGCAACATGCACAACTTCGACTTGCTCAAAGCTTTGGGAAAAGCAGGTAAACCTGTACTTCTCAAGCGCGGTTTAGCAGCAACCATCGAAGAATTCCTCATGGCTGCAGAATACATCCTCAGCCACGGTAATCCCCACGTAGTGCTGTGCGAACGAGGAATCCGCAGTTTCGATCGCTATACCCGCAACGTACTTGATTTGGGAGCAGTGGCGGCTGTTAAGCAGATCACTCACCTACCCATCATCGTAGACCCTTCCCATGCCCTTGGCAAGCGGGAATTGGTAGCACCTCTAGCCAGAGCGGCGATCGCCTGTGGTGCTGATGGTTTAATCATAGAATGTCACCCAGAACCAGAAAAATCCGTTTCTGACGCACGTCAAGCGCTGTCCCTAGAAGATATGGTGGATTTAGTTCACAGCTTAAAACCCGTAGCAGCATCTGTGGGACGAAACATCCCGGAACAATTGGGAGTAGGTTTGAAACCTACTCCTATTTGTTTGGCCGTTGAGAACAATTCTTTGCTAACCTCTGTTTGAGCGCAAAGAAGGTAGATTTCACTTGTTAACCTACCAGGAAAGGCGTTTGGAGAAATTCTTCCAGAGCCAAAAAAGCAAGCAATTACATTTGCCGCAACACCTGTCGGATAATATCCGTTGGTACTTGGTCGATGACCTTTGCTGCACCGATTTGAGTTGGTAAAACAAACCTGACTTTACCCGCTTTGACTTTCTTGTCTGTCTGCAACGCCTCTATCACTGCTTCTAAATCCAACCTGGTAGGTAACTTAGTTGGCAAACTAGCCTTGCTAATTAAAGCATTTTGCCGTTGAGCTTCTTGCGACGTCCACATACCCAATTCCACGGCAATTTGTCCTGCTGCTATCATACCGAGTGCCACTGCTTCACCATGTAGCAGTTGGGTATAACCTGTTAAACTTTCTAGAGCATGACCAATAGTATGTCCGTAGTTCAGTATGGCTCGCACTCCTGCTTCTTTCTCATCCTTGCTTACCACTTCCGCTTTTGCTTGACAAGAGCGCATTAATATGATATCTATCAGCCTGGGCTCTCCTTCCCCTGCCGACTGGTGCAAAAATTCCATGCGCTCGAGGCGCTCCGCTGCTTCTAATTGTGCAAATAATTGCGCATCCCAAATAACACCATATTTAATCGCCTCTGCCAAACCAGCACGAAACTCTCGCACGGGTAAGGTTTGCAAAACCTCTGGATCGACAAACACCAAACGGGGTTGATGAAATGCGCCAATCAAATTTTTACCCCGGGGATGATTTACGCCTGTTTTACCGCCAATAGCTGCGTCTATCATTGCTAAAAGAGTAGTAGGTACCTGCACAAAGTTAATCCCGCGCAACCAAGTCGCAGCAGCAAAACCAGTTATATCGCCAATAACACCGCCTCCTAAAGCCACCATGGTCGAAGAGCGTTCCAAACGATTTTCTAAGGCAGTGTCGTAGATTATTTGTAGAGATTCCAAAGTTTTATAGCTTTCACCATCAGGTAAAATACAGCTGGCAACTTCAAAACCTGCAGCTTGTAAAGACGCGATCGCTGTTTCGCCATAGTACTGAAACACAGTCGGGTTAGAAACCACAAGCACTTTTTTCCCCAGCTGCAAATCGATCAGGTATGCTCCCAACCGCTCCAAACTACCCGGCGCGATCGCAATCTCGTAAGCTTGCTGCGGTAAATTTACTTGAATTGTACAAGCCATTGCCATTCCTTTTTTTCACGCCCAAACAATCCGTGTCAACGTGACTATTTAACCATAAAGTTGACTGTACCCCTTTGCACCCACAGCCTCGATCTTCATACAAAATACCCAGCAGCTCTCAATCAATGGTTCAATAGACGTAGAGCAAACAATTGTGGAGAAAAATCAATGTTGTTAGGTGTAGTGTTTTACATCCTTTTTTTGGCAATCTTCTTTGGCATCGCCGTCGGCTTACTGTTCGCTTTGCGTGCTGCCAAAGTTCTTTAATTGCACCAAAGGGTATAAGGGGGTAACTCATTCACAATCTTTTCCCTTTCCCCCAAAACCCTGCACCTTTTCTTGGAGAGCGCTGCTGGATGTGTCGCGGCGAACAAACGGCGGACGCATTTCCAAACCCAGGACGTTCAACATTTGTCGGTCAGCATCGTAGTCGGGACAGGGAGTGGTGACGGTTAACATGTGTCCGTCGTCACTAGAAAAAATAGAATTCGCTCCAGCCAAAAAACACAAAGCTTGTTCTGCAGCAGAAAGTTTCGCTCTTCCGGCGCTCAACCGCACATCTGAAGCTGGCATAATAATGCGTGCTGTGGCGATCGCTCGCACAACATCCCAAATCGGTACATCTGGTCGATCTTCTAAAGGCGTTCCTTTCACTTTCGAGAGAATATTAATCGGTACAGACTCCGGATGGGGACGCAAACTAGCGAGCGCGTGCAGCATCGAAATTCGATCCTCAACGCTCTCGCCCAAACCCAATATTCCTCCACAGCAAACAGTAACGCTGGTTTGGCGAACATTTTCAATCGTGCGGAGGCGATCTTCGTAAGTTCTGGTAGTAATAATAGTGTTGTAGTACTTTTGGGAAGTATCTAAATTGTGGTTATAAGCATAAAGACCTGCTTCTTCCAGACGCTGTGCTTGCGCTTTTGTCAGCATTCCCAAAGTGCAGCACACCTCTAATCCCAATGCTGTTACTTCCCTAACCATTTCCAAAACTTGTTCGAACTGGGAATTGTCGCGTACTTCTCGCCAAGCAGCACCCATGCAAACTCGACTTACACCACTTTTTTTCGCTTGCTGGGCGATTTTTACTACCGTTTCCTTATCTAATAGTGCTTGTGGTTTCACTTCTGTTTTGTAGTGAGAAGACTGCGCGCAGTAGCTGCAATCCTCCGGACAACCTCCTGTTTTGATGGAGATCAACTTACAAACTTGGATCTGTTTGGCATTGTGGTATTGGCGGTGTACGCTAGCAGCTTGGTAAATTAGCTCTAGCAATGGTGTGAAGTATATAGCCTTGATTTCTGTTTCCTGCCAGTCGTAGCGTATTTCCACAGCTTCCTTTTCCTTAAAATGTATCGATCTCTGTGTTGGACGCGCACAGCGCCTGCATCGAGGCGATCGCTTTTGCATTTTTACTTAAAGTCAGGTTATTATCAAGATTTTTCTTCTGGTCACGAGCGTGATTTTCACGGCTAAACTTAGTAATCAAGGGCAACATTCTTCCACCCTTGACGATTTTTTATGTTTGCCATCACCAAAGAGCAAATCTCATACTTCTTCCCATTCCTTTTCCGTCATGAAATTGCATCCTCCTTTTTTGACAACTGAACGTCTATTATTACGCACATCTACAAAAGAAGATGTTCCTCAAATTTTGAAATACTTTACCATTAATAAATGTTATTTAACTCCTTTTTATCCTCGTTGGGACGATAATTTTTTTACACAAGAGTATTGGCAATTATAAGTAGAAATAAATTTTCATGAATTTATCAACGATCGCTCTTTAAGATTGTTTATTTTTTTGAAAAATAATCCCTACAAAATTATCGGAACTATTAACTTTACAAACTTTGTCCGCGGTGCAGCACAATATTGCCATGTCGGATATAGCATTGCAGAGATGGAACAAGGTAAGGGTTACATGACAGAAGCCTTACAGGCAGCAATTGCATACGTATTTCAAGAATTAAAGATGCACCGCATTATAGCAAATTATATGCCTCACAATCAGCGCAGCGGTAAGTTGCTCAAAAAATTGGGATTCGTGGTAGAAGGATACGCACGAGATTTTTTACTAATTAATAGAGAATGGCAAGACCACATTATAGCAAGTCTCATTAATAACAACTGGATGGCTTCTGGAAGCTAGCCAACTTCCCCATCAAATAATAATTAGTTTGATTGCGTATTTTCGTTGCCCTCTGCTTGTGAGTCTACCTCCATTACTTAGGTGGAGCATGGCTAGTTGTGCTTGCTCCAAGCTAATTTTGACAAGCTAGCCTCCAGCCAAGGATGGCGCGGTAGCTTAACTTCATTCAAAAAGTAGTTACCAACAGCGTAGTATTTCCAGCGGACGGGATCGTGCAAGGTATGTGCTGTGGCATTTCACCAGTGGCGATCGTAATTGAACTCCTGTAAAGTTGACTTAGTAGCGGCTGGTTCAAACAACTTGTTAATTGCCAACACAGCAATGGAGGCCCTTTACCTTCGTTTCTTCCCAACCACAAGCATTTGCTTCATCGATAAATTCACCTGCACGTCACAGCAAGGTCTAGGGCCGCATGAACCTGGGTTTGCACGTTGCCAAAGTTGTAGACACTCAGAGAATCTTCAAAACCATATTCCACATTACTATCAATCCACGGGCGAGTATGGTTGCGAACAAAATAATCTAGATAATAAGGAATCACATGTTCTGGTTTTACCTTCACATTCTCAAGAATTGTCGTACCGCTAGCAGTGGTTCGTTGTCCAAAACTCGTCCAGTCATCGAGCAAAGTTAGCCCTTGTGCATCACGCTCTACAAACGCGATTGCGGTTTTGCCTTCATCGTTTGCAGCAATCACTGGAATCCAATCTGCCAACAGCACACCACAACAGTAGTGTTTGTGTCCGTTGAGAACGCATTCATCACCCGACTTTTGCAAACGCGTCCGGACGTCTGTAAAAGATAATGCACCTCCATATTCCTTGGGAACTGTAACACCCCATAAGCCACTAGCTGAAAACTTTTTTACCTCGTCATATGGTAAGCGGCGCTTTCGATCTCGTTCGGAATCTCCCTTGGCAAATTCTGCTGCTAATTGACGAGCAATAGCGATCGCTTCTGCATCGCCAGCAATCACATGGACTTGCTGCTTAAGCAGTATTATTAGCTTAAGAAACAGAATTTAGTTAATGAATCACTCACTGCTTACAAGCTCACCAACTCTTCTATTGGGCGACGGTGGACTTCCATTTCACGCACCAAAGGAATCACGGTGCGACCAAACGCTGGTAAGTCATCGCTATAGTGCAAAAAGCCACACAGGATTAAATCCACTCCTACCTCGTAGTACTGGCGAATGCGATCGGCAACTTGCTGTGCTGTACCGATCAAACCTGTTCTAAAGCCATCGTTATACTGTACCAAATCCTCAAAATTAGAATTTGCCCACATTCCCTGGCGCTCTCGGGTGGAAGCTCCTGCATGTTTCACTGCTTCTTTAAATCCTTCCACAGCTTCTTTATCAGCCTGGGCAATAATCTCCCGCAGTACAGCATGAGCTTGAGCTTCTGTATCTCGCACCAAAATAAAAGCATTCAGTCCAAACTTGACCTTACGCCCCTGCTGGCGCGCCAAAGCAGATACTTCCTGGATTTGCTCCCGCACGCCTTCAATGGTATTGCCATTCATAAAATACCAGTCAGACACCCGAGAGGCCATGCGCCGCGCTGCTTTAGAGTTACCGCCTTGAAATATTTCTGGATGTGGATTTTGATTAACTGGTTTGGGCTTTACCCAACCACCGTTAATGCGGTAAAAGTCGCCCCGAAAGTGAAAATTATCTTCTGTCCACATCCCTTTGAGCACCCGGATAAATTCCTCCGAACGGCGATAACGTTCGTCATGATCTAACCAGGGTTCACCATAAATTGTGAATTCATCTTTGAACCAACCACTGACAATGTTTAAACAAAAGCGACCCTGGGAAATAAAATCAATTGTCGCACCCATCTTGGCTACTACACCTGGATGCCATAGCCCTGGATGAACTGCAGCTATCAATTTTAGCCGCTTGGTAACCGGTGCTAAAGCTGCTACCGTCGAAAGCGCCTCTAGTTGATACTCAGCACCATAACTAGCAATAAACCGAGCTTGCGCTAAAGCATAGTCAAAGCCCACTTGCTCAGCAGTTTGAGCTAATTGAGCGTTGTAATCAAAAGTCCAGTTAGTACGTTGAGGAATTTTACTGACAACTAATCCTCCACTGACATTAGGAACCCAATATGCAAACTTAATATCCATATTTTCCACCTCCAATATTACTGTAAGTCTATAGATTTACCGTAGTTATTAATTAATAAAGTACTATTGCACAGTTAACTTGGTAAAGCAAGCAATTTTCATAACTTGCATTGGTGGGGGAAAAGAGCGATTTTATACTAGTACGAGCGAGATTGTTCGTTGGTTTAAAGAATTAAAAATATTGATATTTATTTGTTTGGGGACAAATATGTTATGGAAATTTAGATGTATATATTGTCAAATTTCTGACAAAAAAACACATGTATTTTTTTTAGGTTAGTCTAGTTGTATCAAAAAAAGATAATCTGCGGTTACGATCGTTTGCAAACCACGGAGAGAGTAGAGAAATGTTATGAACAAGTATACGAGTAGCAAAACTCAAGCTCGGGTTTGGGTAGTAGAAAATGGCTGCAGGCGATCGCGCTTAGACCAAATTGCCACAGAAGAACCCTTAGAAATTCGCCTTTTGTCTTCGCGTCGCACCTTAGCTATTACCATGCGCACTCCAGGAGCAGATTTTGAACTTGCTGCTGGTTTTCTCTACACCGAAGGTATCATCAACTCTCGAGCAGATATCGAACGCTTGAGTTACTGCGTGGACGTACAAACAGACGGTCAACAGCGTTATAACATCGTCAATGTAGAACTCAGAGCAGATTTGCACCCTGATTTGCAGTCTTTGGAACGTCACTTTTATACAACTAGTGCTTGCGGAGTTTGCGGAAAAGCGAGCATAGAGGCTTTGCAAAGACGAGGTTTTTCGGTAATGCCTCCAAAACCAAAGGTAATGCCTGATACTATTTACAGCCTACCAGCCAAGTTGCGGGCTGCTCAAGGAATATTTAATGCTACAGGAGGTTTACATGCAGCAGCTTTATTTGACGCTCAAGGACAATTGTTGATGCTGCGAGAGGATGTGGGACGTCACAACGCCCTAGATAAACTTATAGGTTCAGCTTTATTGAGCGAGCAATTACCGTTGAGCGATCGCATAGTCATGGTCAGCGGACGTTCTAGCTTCGAAATCGTGCAAAAATGCGCGAGCGCTGGAGTTCCGATCGTATGCGCCGTTTCTGCTCCCAGTACTTTAGCGGTGTCGGTAGCTGAAGAATTCAAAATGACCTTAATTGGATTTTTGCGGGGAGAAAGATTTAATATTTACTCTGGTTTAGAGAGAGTAGTTGCAGCTTAAATATTTTCCACACAGCGTGCTGTAGAACCTTAGTGGGTTGCACGCTTGCTAAAAATTGATTTAAGCAATACTAAGTAATTGTATATGTATCATTTCCCGCTTCAAAATAGCAAATAAAACAGAGTCTCGCCACTCACCTTTGATGAATTCATACTCTCGCATATAACCTTCTTGACGCATGCCAATTTTTATTAAAACTCGCATGCAAGCTTTATTTTTGGGATCGCAGGTAGCAAAAATCCTATGTAAATCTAACTGTTGAAAACCAAATTCTAAAAGTTTGCGTCCCAGTTCAGTTGCATATCCTTGTCCCCAAAAATCTTTAGCCAAGCAGAATCCTATCGAAGCTTCCTGTTTATCTGGATTGGTGATGGAAATATGACAGGAACCAATTAATTGTTTATCAGACTTCAAAGTAACTGCAAAGGCAAAATGCTGACGGAACTTTTTGCGTCGCATTTTAATTTGGGTTAGTAAAAAATTTTTTGTGTCTTCTTCGCTGTTGGGACCAAAGGGTAAATAGCGAACAACTACCGGATCGGAGGCGTAGGCGTGACTGCCTGCCAATCTGATTCTACAAACTCTCGCAGGATCAGGCGCTCGGTTTCTAAAGGAGGATAAATACTGCTCATAAATTTAGTTTAGAAGTTACGAATAAAACTCACCACTTATAACTCATACCTCAAAACTCTCTTCGATTATTAAGTTTTGCATCGAATCGAGGAGCAAATTTTTTTCTCATTCACCCTTGACTCTCCAGTACGCTGGAGAGTTCATGATGAAATTAGTCGTGTATGAGAATCCAGCGATGGAAAATGTGAGGCTAAAACTACGCGGCATCAGTTGCGCCTCTTGTGTTAGAAACATTGAAAATGCAATTATTTCCGTTCCAGGAGTCAGTAAGTGTAGCGTTAGCTTGGGGAGCGAACAAGCCACAGTAGAATACGATCCGAGAAAAACTAGCATGGAAGCGATCCAAAACGCTGTGGTTCAAGCAGGTTATTCAGCTGACATAATTTCACCACAAAGCCTAACAACAGAAGCAGACGAGAGGGAAAAAACCGCTTCCTGGCAAGAGAACCGCTACCTGCTGCGAAAAGCGATCGCCGGCGGAGTTGTTGGAAGTGTTTTGGTAATTGGTTCGTTACCGACAATGACAGGGTTGCACGTACCGCTGATTGCTGCTTGGTTGCACAATCCTTGGTTACAGTTGCTGCTGGCAACTCCGGTACTGGTTTGGTGCGGTGCTGATTTCTTCAAAAACGCCTGGAAAGCCTTGACCAAGCATGCTGCAACCATGGATACCCTCGTTGCACTGGGTACGGGAACTGCGTATCTCTACTCTGTGGTAGCCACAGTTTTCCCAGGTTTGTTTGCCGCTCAAGGATTGATGGCGGATGTGTATTACGAAGCAGCGGTTGTCATTATAGCCTTAATTTTGTTAGGGCGGTTTCTAGAAAATCGTGCTAAAAGACAAACCTCTGCAGCAATTCGCAAATTAATCGGGTTGCAGGCAAAAACAGCACGTTTGATTCGCAACGGACAAGAAGTAGATGTCCCCATAGCAGAAGTACAAATCGGTGATGTGGTGCTAGTTCGTCCCGGAGAAAAAATTCCTGTAGACGGAGAAGTCATTGCAGGTACATCCACCGTTGATGAAGGGATGGTAACTGGAGAAAGTATGCCCGTCAAAAAGCAAGTTGGAGATGAAGTGATTGGAGCTACAATTAATAAAACCGGAAGCTTTCAGTTGCGAGCTACGCGAGTAGGAAAAGATACTGTCCTAGCTCAGATCGTCGAATTAGTGCAACAAGCTCAAGCTTCTAAAGCTCCCATTGAGGGATTAGCAGATCGGGTAACTGGATGGTTTGTACCTGCGGTCATAGCGATCGCCATTCTCACCTTCATCATTTGGTTTGATATCACGGGCAATCTCACTTTCGCGTTAGTAACAACCGTAAGCGTACTCATCATCGCCTGTCCCTGCGCCTTGGGTTTAGCCACACCAACTTCTGTAATGGTTGCAACAGGCAAAGCCGCAGAACTTGGTATTTTAATTAAAAATGCCGCAAGTCTTGAGCTGGCAAACAAAATTCAAACTATTGTCCTGGATAAAACTGGAACCATTACCCAAGGCAAACCCACAGTTACCGATTTTATTGCTGTCCGTGGAACTGCCAACAGCAATGAATTAAAGCTACTGCAACTAGCAGCTTCCGTAGAACGCAATTCGGAACATCCACTTGCAGAAGCTATTGTCAGATACGCCCGTTCTCAGGATGTAGAATCAGTCGATGTCAAAGACTTTGAGACCATTGCAGGTAGTGGCGTCCAAGGAACAGTTTTCGGACGACTCGTACAGCTTGGTACGCAACGCTGGATGGCGCAATTGGGTATTGACACCAGACCTTTACAACACGAGCAACAGCGCTTGCAATACTTAGGCAAAACGGTGATTTGGATGGCAGTTGATGGAGAAATTCAAGCATTAATGGCAGTTTCTGATGCTTTGAAACCAAATTCTGCCCAAGTTGTCGCAGCATTGCGAAAATTGGGTTTGGAGGTAGTAATGCTGACGGGAGATAACCGCTCCACCGCCGAAAGCATTGCTCGAGAAGTAGGAATTGAGCGTGTTTTAGCAGAAGTTCGCCCCCAGCAAAAAGCTGCTACAATCCGCAAGTTGCAATCAGAAGGAAAAATTGTGGCAATGGTAGGTGATGGTATCAATGATGCACCAGCTTTGGCTCAAGCTGATGTTGGCATCGCAATCGGTACCGGTACAGATGTGGCGATCGCTGCTAGCGACATCACGCTCATCTCGGGAGATTTGCGAGGTATTGTCACTACCATTCAACTTAGCCGCGCTACAATTGGCAACATTCGCCAAAACTTATTCTTCGCCTTCATCTATAACGTTGCTGGTATACCAATTGCAGCAGGTATTCTCTTTCCCGTCTTTGGTTGGTTACTTAACCCCATTATCGCCGGCGCAGCCATGGCGTTTAGTTCGGTGTCGGTAGTTACTAACGCTTTGCGTTTGCGTAACTTTCAACCAAAAGCTATTGCCTGAGGAACTGATAAATGTTATTTATAAAGATATTTACAAAGATGATTCTCGCTGTTGTCGCAAGTATCGGATTACTTGCAGGAGGAAAAGCAGTTTCCCCGTCAGCATTTTTGCAAACAAGTCTCTCGCACCAAAACAAACCAACGCCGTGGGTCAAAGGTGCAGTTACAGCTACAGGTCTGGCGTTAATAGGTTTAGAAGTATGGTGGTTTGTATTGAGCAAACCCAAATCCCAAAAAGCTTCCAGCCATAATGGAATTCAAGAAGTAACTATCATCGTTGATGGCGGTTACGAACCCGCACAAGTAGTCGTCAATGCAGGTAGACCCGTGCGTCTCAATTTCCTGCGTCGCGATCGCAGTAGCTGTTTAGAAACAGTGTTGTTCCCTGATTTTCACATTGCCCAACACCTAGAGCTCAATCAAGTTACCCCCATTGAGTTTGTACCCCAAAAACCGGGTCAATACACCTTTACCTGCAAAATGAATATGTTTCGCGGCGTTGTGCAAGTAAAAGCAGCTAACCTCTCTGGAGAAAATAGTTAATCTAATGCTGGCTATTTTTGCCTTCATAAAAAAATTGGGATTTGACTCGCAAAAAATTCTTTCCTCTTCACCATAAGTTCTGAAAATTGAATCTTTCTTTTTTCTAGAAAATATTCAAAACTTTATCACCTTTGATAGGAATCCTAAAGTTCAAAACTACCTCAGCAGTACCTTCAGGCACCCTCAATTTTTGTAGACTACAAAATGTGAAATTGTGAAAACTTGACCATCTAGATAGTACACTTGATAGGAGAGTGAGTGCCACGGACATTATTTCGTTTTGATCGCAGTGAACAAACAGCTCGGTAATGAAATTGAGATGCAAGTTTTTTAAAACCTATTATTCTACTGTCCCAAAAATAGTCAAATCAAAAACAGCGCCCTGACGATACTTCTTCTACCTTTTCTGTGGTATAGGAGTTAAATATGTTTGTCCAAGAAGAGCAAAAACTCATTGGTTTAGTTGCCAAAGAAAGTGGCGTACCCATTAAAACTATCCGTTACTATGAAGAGTTGGGTTTGCTCAAAGCATCGGCAAGAACTGAAGGTGGATTTCGTTTATTTAATTCTGACGTTATACCTCGCTTAAATTTTATCAAACGCGCTCAAAGTTTAGGATTAAGCTTATCAGAAATTAAGGAATTTTTGCAGATTCACGACCGCGGTGAATTACCCTGCGACGAGATCAAAATTAAGCTGCAAGAAAAGCTAGCAGACATAGACAGGCAAATTCAGCAATTACTCATCTTCAAACAAGAGTTAGAAGGATTGCTCTTTGGTTGGGAAACTATTCCTAAAAATTCCGAATACACTATTTGTCCTATCCTCGAAAAAACTTAAACAACCCAATCTCAGATTACCAATCTCAGATTAAGTAATAATTCACTACCATACTGTACTTGCTTGTGCTACAAATAGCAATAGGTAGTAATACAATTGCCAAGCTATAGTTCGGGTTCTGCATACCCGACTGGTGCGCCAACCTCTGGATTGAGCGTATACCGCATAGCAATACGTCATTACTACAACCGTTTGATTCCCTAGGTGGAAGAGCAGCCAAAATTATTGGCCGGACGTAGGTTCGAATCCTACATCAAACTCCCCGGAAGCTAGCTCAAAAGCTGGCTTTTACCCCCTCTAGATTGACCCTTTCCAGGTCAAAGATACTACTTTGTCAAATCACTCTGCAGTGTAGGTGCTTACTGCTGAACGTCACCTAGTGATGTCGGTAGTAACAGCGTAATGGCCAGCGCAAATGTTTTCTCCTTAACTCGAGTATGTCCCTTCGTTTTCCACATTCAGCTTTCTGGATCTGGTCTATCGAACGGCATATTTGAACGCTGTTTTTTCTGGATTGCCTTTTTTGGTTCGTCTTGGAAAAGCAGTGTTCTTAATCCAGTTTTGGAGATGCAATTTGCCCGCCACCAAGCTGCAAACACCTGCACTTGCGGAGTTTTCAAATTTTTTGTAGTATGTATGTTACAAGATAAAAAATTTTGGCTCAGGCTGCAATCAACTACTAATTTTGAGAACCATACATAGTTTGTGGTGAGTACTTAAGTACTTGCTGGAAGCTAGGAATATCATAACTACCAAAGTTATCTGTAGAAATTTTATGTGGAAGAAATTTTATATCAAACCTAATGAAATAGGGATTTTGTATCATCGCAGTGATTTCAAAAAAATCTTGAAGCCTGGTACTTACAATTATTTTGGTTTCCATTGGAAAGTAAAAACCTACGATCTCAACCAACCAGAGGCTAAAATTGAAAACTTGGAATTATTACTGCGAAATCACAGTTTAGAGTTAAAGCCGTATCTTTTGGTAGTCAAAACTGCATTTAATCAAGCTGCTTTAGTGCGCATCGGTCAAAATTGGATTAGTATTAAACCCAACCAATTGCGAGCATTTTGGCGTGGTTTTATTGAGGTAGAATCTTATATTTTTGATTTAAATGAAAGCTTAGAATTACCTGCAGACTTCGTGCAGCAATTACGTGGATTTAGCTTATGCGGAATCAAAAAGTTTGAAATTTCAGAGTATGAATTTGGTTTGCTTTACGTGCAGAATAATTTCATACGTCCTTTAGAACCAGGTGAGTATGCTTTTTGGGTTGTGGATAGAGAGGTTTCGGTTCGTATTTTTAACCGTATTGTTCCCAATCCAGATTTTCCTTGCGAAGAAGTTCTCATCGAGCAGCATCCTGAATTCGTGGCAACTTACTGCAAGTTAGTACAATTACAAAGTCAGCAAGTAGCGATCGCTCGTTACCAAGGCAAAGTCATCGCCATTATACCACCATGCACTCGCAAACTATTTTGGCAAAGTGTAGAAGTAGAGCTTCTTGACATCAGTGACTTCAGCACGAAGGCTAAATTACCACCTCACTTGATTGCTGAGTTAGTTACGGGTTTACCAGAAGTTTTAGCTCTTAGCCGCGATTATTTGCATATTTGCAAAGTACCTCCGCACCATGCGGGATTGTTGTACGTCGACCAAGAGTTTCAAGCTCAACTTCAACCAGGAGTGCATGCATGGTGGGTATTCGGGCGTTCTTTGCACACAGAAGTATTCGATCTTCGCCTGCAAACTTTGGAAGTATCGGGTCAGGATATTCTATCTAAAGATAGAGTACCTTTGCGTTTAAACCTAACTGCTGGCTATCGTATCCTCAATCCATTCCAAGTCAAAAATAGTTTATCGGATCCATCTGACTATTTATACAAAGAGCTACAATTTGCTTTACGTGCTGCTGTAGGCGAAAGAACTTTAGATGCACTACTAGAGGATAAAGGTGCAGTTGACAAAAGTATCTTTGATTACATTGAGCGCAAAACTGCAGGTTATGGAATAGAAGTAGATTCGGTGGGAGTGAAAGACATTATTCTTCCTGGAGAGATCAGGACGATTTTAAGCAAGGTGGTAGAAGCAGAAAAAGCAGCTCAAGCAAACGTGATTCGCCGTCGTGAAGAAACAGCCGCTACCCGCAGCATGCTAAACACAGCTAAGCTGATGGAGGATAATCTGTGGCTTTGCGTTTGAAAGAATTAGAAGTACTAGAGCGCATTGCAGAAAAGATTGAAAAAATTCAAGTCAATGGCAGCTTGGATAGTATTTTGACGGAACTAATTCGGATTCATCGGCAATAAAAGTAACTGTTTTTTTGATTCCTACTCCAATTTCTGTTGCGGTGCATACAACACTCTAGTATTTCTAATACTTGTAAGGTAAAGCCTGCTATACGACTCACTTCTAAAAAATTACTACATCTTTTGCTTGGGCTGTTTAAGTCAGTAGTAGTCCTATTCCTCGCTCTGACCATTTTTCCCTTCCAGAAATACTGTCCTCTACAAACTGGACGGGACTCAAAGCGTGGTTATTGGCATATTCTAGAATGCCATTTCGTTGGTTGTGTAGGTCTTGTTTGTCGCTAAACACCCACAAATAAGCATAAATGCTCATTGCTAAATTAACTTAAGCATGTCACAATCACTAACATAATACTATAAACTAATCAGTTTACCGTATAAAAACTGGTGATTACTTAATAGGTAGGAGGTACATACGGTCTTTAACCTTCAGAGAATCACTTACTGCAAGTATTGCAAGTAAACGATTTGTTTCCTGTTCTACCACGGATAATAATTTTATTTATTTATAAAATTGCAAAGGTGCACAGAATAAAACACTTGAGATTCTGTACTGTGCTGGAAGATTATTCTATGCAGTCTCACATAAATTTGGTAGAAACCTCTTCTGTCAAAATTTAACTCCGGTTAGTTAATCTGCTGACCGAATTATACACAAATACAGATTACTTTTGGAGGCATATCATGGCAGAAAAGCTGTATTTATCCGAAGCAGAATTAGCAGAAATTTGGAAGCAACGATTCTTTGAAGCTCAAGCCGGAATGGAGAAATTTCTGGTTGAGAAGTATGGTTATGAAGCTATTGATGAGTGGATACAAAAAAACGCAGAAGTTTTTCGACATATTCAAGATGACTCTAAGGCAGGTGCTGCTGGTTTAATTGAAAGAATTGCCAAGCAAGCTGAGTGCTATAAGTCTGATTACAGAATAGAAAAGTTAGACAGCTCTTGTGCATCAATGACTATCTTCCATTGTGGTATTTGGGACTATCGTGAGAGAGCTAGACAACGTGGCGTAGAACTGACATTTGATAGTCCATGCACTAGATACTGCACTAAACTCACCACTGCTCTTATAGAGTCAAAAGGATATGAAGCCTCATATGAACTGATGGAAGTTGGGCCTCATCATGGTTGTCGCTGGAAAGTTGTAAGCAAATCTACACAAATAGATGACCTCAACACAAATGATTAACAAAACTTCTCGTACAGCAGAATGGCCAGTCCTAATTAGTTTGTTTATATTCATTTTCCTAATTGGAACAGAAACTTTTCTTATCTCTCCTATATTGCCTCAAATTGCAAATAATTTTGATAGTACTATCCGAGAAACTGCCAGCATAGTTACTACTTATGTTCTGGCGTATGCATTTTTTGCACCTGTGCTTGGTGTCATGTCTGATGCTTTAGGACGCAGACTTTTTATCATAGGTGGGGCTGGAATTTTCTGTCTGGGAAACATATTAGCATCAATTGCTTCATCTTTAGATATCTTGATGATTGCAAGGTGTATTACTGGTGTAGGCGCTGCCATGGCTGGACCGTCAATTTGGGCTTTTATTGGTGACACAACTCATTACAGTCTTCGAGGTCAAATCATGAGTTTCGGTATGGCAGCGTTCTCCTTCGGTCAGATTTTAGGAGTTCCTCTCGGGGCAAGTATTGCTACTTTATTGGGATGGAAGTGGGCTTTTGCTAGTTTGGGAATAATGATATTTTTAGTGACACCATTTTTATTATTCTATCTGCGGAAATATCCTCACCATAGAGATGTAACTAGCAAAATTAAGCTGCGACTTTTATTTGGGATATTGCATAATAAACCTGTACTCTTAGCTCTAGCATCAACGTTTTTTTGGGCAGCTGCTAATCTTGGTTCCTATACCTTTGTTGGTGCAATTTTACAATCACGCTATCAATTATCTACCCAATTTTTAGGGTTAGCAGTAACAGTTGTCGGCATTAGCAGTCTGGTTGGCTCTTTAGTAGGAGGCAGATTAGCTGATTACTGGAGGAGTAAAAAACGTCATGAAGAACAATTAGTAGGATTTTGGTCTTTTATTTTGGGAACAGCTATATTCGGATTTGTTGTAGCCCCCCTCATTGTGGATAAGTTTATTTTGCTTAACCGTTTGGTTTATAGCTAGCGGAGCTTTTGTAACGGCTCAACAGACTTTATTAACTATTCTGGCTGCTGATTTACGTGGCGCTGCACTCTCATGGAACAATTCCGTAATGTATGCTGGCACAGCTGTTGGTGTTTCGTTGATAGGAACTTTCTCTGCTAGAAATGCCTGGTTAAATATGGGTTGGATTGGCTTGTTTTTGGGACTAGTGCCAATCGTTTGTCTCTTTTTACTCTCTAAAATTAATTCATCCACATCGCTATGAGGTAAATCATGAAGAATGAAGCTACAATTTCTGTACTTGTTAAAGAGTTTGATACTGGCAGGGTATATAACTCTATATCTAGGTTACGGCAGTCTCAAGATATCTCTTGGATTATAGAGCTTTTACCTAATTATAATTTTGCTACTGCTCTCGATATTGGATGTGGAACTGGTAAGTTTCTTGCAGAATTTGCTAAGATAAATAATCTCAAAAAGGTGGTAGGGATTGATAAATCTCAATCCATGATTGATGCTGCTAAAAAAAATTTCCAAACGAGAGACAATACAGTATTTGAATTTTATACTGCTGATATCTTGTCTAATCCTAAGGATATAGATATCTTTGATATTGTGACAATGATGTCAGTTTTACATTGGTTATATCCCCATGAAAAAAATGTTTTGAAATGGTGTAGAGAACATACTAATTCCAATGGGGTTTTATGTTTCACAATTTACCAAACTTTAGATACTAATAATGGTTATGGTGGTACAGATCATTTAGTAGTAGATGCCTTAAAGAAAATAGGCTTATCTCAAATATTTCCTCCTCAGGTGATTCCCATAGGGACACGAACTAGAACATTAGAATATTTCAAATATATTCTTGAGCCCTATTTTTCTGTAGAAAAAATAGAAAGTAGGAATGCCATAATGAAGGTTGATAACCAAAACGAGTATGTTAATTATCACTTAGCAACTTTTGGAAATTATTATTTAGATATAGTTCCCAAAATCAAGCAGATAGAATTTCTGCACTCTTTAGGAGAAGTTGCTATGGAAAGAATGAGAACTTTAGGATTTGTTACTAAAATGAATGTAATTGCATTTATTTGCAAACCAAAATAAATATTTATAAATATACTACCCCAAGTATTTTTTAAAAGTTTTGAAAAAGAGAGAATATAGGTATTGTAGTCGTCTAGCTTAAATTTTGTAATTAATGCATATAGATTAGTTAGAATTATCATAAGACTATTTTTTTATCTTTTTGAAAGCAATGAAGATATCTAAAATTTCCAGAATACACCACACTGTAAACTAAAGTATTGAACCAAAAGCATCCAAGGAGTTGAAATAGGTTACAACAATACATTAGATTCTGATAAATATTGAAACCTGTAAATTATGTGTTTGAGAATAACTATAAAATACAAACATAAATATACGAATTTTTTGAAATATCTATCTTTGTTTTTAGTTACTAGTTTTTTACTCTTCTATGTGTTATTAGGCTGCAATAAACACACAGGAGTAACAGAAACCAATGGCGTCAAAGCAACGACAATCAGAATAGCTTATTCTTTATCTGGGGATATTGTTGGAAACTTAATTAAAAAACAAGGTGTTTTAGAGAAGCGTTTAGCACCTTTAAGTGTTTCGGTAGAGTGGAAGAAATTTGCTGCTGGTCCAGAATTTTTAGAAGCATTGAAAGTAGGCAGTGTAGATTTTGGAGTTGCTTCGGAAACATCATCAATATTTGCTCAAGCATCTGGCGCGCCATTAGTGTATGTTGCAAATATACCAGCAACTGATGGTGCAAGTAGTGCTATTTTGGTTCCAAAAGATTCTCAAATTCAGAAATTAGCCGATTTAAAAGGTAAAAAAATTGCTTTTCAAAAAGGTTCTAGTGCAAATTATTTTTTGATCAGAGCATTGCAAGAAGCAGGATTAAAATATAGTGATATTTATCCTGTGAACTTGACTCCTCCAGAAGCTCGTGCAGCTTTTATTCGTCGAGATATTGATGCTTGGGTAATTTGGGATCCACATTACGCGCTTGCACAAAAAACTCTGAATGTTCGTGTCCTCAGAAACGCTAAAAACCTCTCAACGCAAGGCTCTTTTTATGTTGCTCCTCGAACCTTCGCCATTGAAAATCCTGGGATTATCCAACCCATTTTAGAAGAAATACAAAAGAAATCGGATTGGGTAAATGCTAATCCTCATAAAGTTGCAGAACTAGTCTCTAGCGAATACGGGATTGATGCTGCAATTCTAGAAATAGCAGTAAAAAGGCGCATCATACTTTAAGAATGATTAACACGCAAATTATTAAAGAACAACAGCGAATTGCTGATTTGTTTTATCAACTTGGAATCTTACAAAAGAAAATTGATGTGAGTTTAGGAATGCTGTCATCGCAAGAGTATGCAGCATTAGCACCAAAGCAATAATTGAGAGCAAAATAATAGTTTTTCAGCAGGTATTTTTCAAAATGAAGCAAATGCATCTAGCTGGTTTTTGTTCACATATTGTCCAAAGTAGTGGACTGTGGCGTCACCCGAAAACAAGTCTAGATTTTCTTAAACCCAAACATTATCAAGAAGTTGCCTCTATACTAGAGCGTGGCAAGTTTGATTTGATTTTTTTCGGTGATTCATTGGCTATTCCCGATCAGTATGGGAAAAGCTTAGAATTTGCTCTGAAGCACGGTACTGGTGGTACAGCCAGATTAGATCCAATATTAGTTGCTTCTACTATTGCGGTCAGTACCGAGGATATAGGTATTGGTGTTACACGTTCTACTACTTATTACCACCCCTATGATTTAGCTCGCATTTTTGCAACTTTGGATCATCTCTCCCAAGGTCGTGCAGCTTGGAATGTTGTCACTTCTAGTAGCAATTCTGAGGCTCAGAATTTTGGTTTTGATGAGCATTTAGAACATGATACACGCTATGAGCGCGCAGATGAATTTATGGAGGTTGCTTTTAAGCTCTGGGATAGTTGGGAAAAAGACTCATTATGTTTAGACAAACAGAAGGGCATTTTTGCTGATCCTAGCAAAGTCAAGTATGTTAATCATATTGGTAAATGGTTCGCATCACGAGGACCTTTGACAGTACCGCGATCACCTCAAGGACGCCCAGTAATCATTCAGGCTGGTTCTTCAGAACGGGGGAAGGAGTTTGCTGCTCGTTGGGCAGAAGTTATCTTTGAAATCCAGCTAACTCCTGAGCTGATGAAAACTTTCTACCAGGATGTAAAATCACGCATGAGTAAGTATGGACGCAATCCTGATGACTGCAAAATCTTGACTACAGTAATGCCATTTGTAGGTGAAACAGAGGTGATTGCTCAACAGAAACAGTCGTTTTATAACGAGTTAGGAAATCCTCTTGTCGGCTTATCATCTTTGTCTAGTAATGTTGGCTGTGATTTTTCGCAGTATTCTTTAGATGAGTCATTACGCAACATACGCAACATGAAGGTTAAAGGCTCCCAAGGATTATTTGATTTGGTGATAAATCTAGCTGAAATTGAGGGAGGGTTGACATTAAAAGATGCAGGTAAATTTTACGGAAGAGGCTTTCTTGTTCCTCAAATTGCAGGTACGGCTGGTCAAGTCGCTGACCAGCTAGAAGCACTCTTTCACGATGAAGCGTGCGATGGTTTCATGATTTCTCCAGCTTATCTTCCTGGTGCTTTTACAGATTTTGTTGATTTTGTTGTACCTGAACTACAAAAGCGAGGATTATTCCGTACAGAGTATGTAGGTAAAACACTAAGAGAACGCTTAGGATTGTGTTTTTGAAGAAAGCCGTGACTAAGCCTATCACAATTGAAATAGCTGAAGCTGTCTTGGCTGTTGAACTCAATGATTTAGAACCTTACCTAGTATGGCATGGTTAGAATGCTAAAGTGCTGACCGTGCACTGGGGGGTAGGGGCTAAAATAAATTGTCAAAAGAATGAGCATAATCAGACTTGTCAGCAGGGTTGCTTGTCTGGGTATAGAATTCATAGGTATTTCCTTGACCAACATCCAGTCTAAAACTTTTTATCACGATATCTTAGTTTTTGCTATCTGGTATGGAACAATACACATGCCTTTGTTTGGGCAAGCAAATTTAACATTTAAGAAGTTGCTACCCACCAAGGAGATGACCGCAAGTCACCCTGTTCCCAAACTTAAGATGATAGCGCCCCAAAACGTTTATTTCCAAATGCATAAGCTAGTAGTCTAGCGATATTGCGAGCATCATCGATACCGCGGTGATAAGTTCCGACAAACTCCAGTCCAGCTAGTTGCAGGGCTTGGGCTAGCCCTGGTTTCTTTGCCAGGTTTTGGCGCTCGGCGATGAGACGCTTGACGTTACAGAAGTAGATTCGGTGGGAGTGAAAGACATTATTCTTCCTGGAGAGATCAGGACGATTTTAAGCAAGGTGGTAGAAGCAGAAAAAGCAGCTCAAGCAAACGTGATTCGCCGTCGTGAAGAAACAGCCGCTACCCGCAGCATGCTAAACACAGCTAAGCTGATGGAGGATAATCTGTGGCTTTGCGTTTGAAAGAATTAGAAGTACTAGAGCGCATTGCAGAAAAGATTGAAAAAATTCAAGTCAATGGCAGCTTGGATAGTATTTTGACGGAACTAATTCGGATTCATCGGCAATAAAAGTAACTGTTTTTTTATTGTTGGCGACTTGTTGTGAAAATACAGGTAACTTTTGTGCATCTAGTGTTGCCAGGGAGTGCAAACTAACAAGATTGGTTTAGCAATTGCTTTGGGCGCAATAGCAATCCTGCTGCTAGTCCTAAAACGAAAATAGCGCTAAAGTAACCCAAGCTCACAAATCGTCTAGAAAGGGGGGGTTCAATACCTTCAACTTCCACCCGTCGGGCGACTTGAAAAGGTTGAAATTGCCGTATAGAGCTTGCTTGTGGTAAAACTTCTACAACTATTTGCTGCGGCGCGCCGTCAAAAAACTGTGCTTGCCAGCTGAATTTACCTTCTCGATCGGGAGTTGTTTGGTAGGCAAACATAAGTTGATTGTCTTCCAAGGCGATCGCTCGGATATTGAGGGTCACGTCATTAACTGGTTTTCCAGTTGCAGCATCAGTTACTTGTACTGTTTGAGTAGTAGTTTGTCCGACAGTTGCATCGCTGTCACCAGACAAACGCACTTCCAAACCTCCAGACTTTTGAAAAGCTGGTGCTGTGGTGTGACTGTGTATCCGGTGAGCTTGAGTTGAGGCTTTTTCTGCACTGATATTAACTGTTAACAGGGTTAGTATAGCAACAATTGTGGCTCCGCTTAAAAGCAAGCGCACTCGTTGCGGAGCGATTTCACCTGGTTCTACAATTTGTCTGCCACCGATAACCCAACCACCACCAAAACCTGCCAGTAGCAGGGTAACAGCGAGAATTGCTAAATTGCGATATTTTACAGGATTCTCCGGTACAGAAAAAGTCAGAGTTTGCTCAAAGGGCTCAAAAGCACCTGCAATCTCTGGCATTACCTTGACATGCAATTGGTAAGTACCGCGAATAGGCATTACCTGCTGGAACTGCAACTGGCCAAAAGGGCTAGTAGCATGTAGTTCGAGCAACTTTGTTCCTTCCACAATTGGGAAATCGGAACTAAGCCAAAAAGTTGGGGGAGGTGTTAATAATTGCAATTGTAATTTAGCCGGACCAAGAGGTTTTCCCAGAGCATCAACGGCTTGCACGGTCACTTTGACAGGCTCAGATGATGGTAAAACTTTATCTAGTGATGGCTCTGTTTTGAGTTGTACTGTAGCTGAGGATGCAACTGAGGATGATGGCAAAAACCAAGTTGTCAAGATGAAGCCAACAGCAGCAAAAAGTAAGGCTTGATTTCGTCTTTTCATAAATTTTTACAAGTTTTTACAACTATGGAGTTTTTTGCTAACAGAAAAAAGGGAAGGTGGGTGTTACCCACCACTGACTGCGGATATCTGCGATCGCTGTCTTTAGTGACAAGCTACTGATTCAGTACTGTGGCGCAATTTATGGAATGTATCGTGCACTGGGGGGTAGGGGCTAAAATAAATTGTCCAAAGAATGAGCATAACCAGACTTGTCAGCAGGGTTGCTTGTCCGGGTACTGATAGGGTTAGTTGCTTTGCTTTTTGTCCAATTACAGAGATAGAATTCATAAGTACTTCCTTGACCAACATTCAGTCTAAAACTTTTTATCACGATATCTTAGTTTTTGCTATCTGGTGTGGAACAATACACATGCCTTTGTTTGGGCAAGGAAATTTAACATTTAAGAAGTTGCTACCCACCAAGGAGATGTCCGCAAGGTAATAGCGATCGCCTCACCCTGTTCCCAAACTTAAGATGATAGCGCCCCAAAACGTTTATTTCCAAATGCGTAAGCTAGTAGTCTAGCGATATTGCGAGCATCATCGATACCGCGGTGATGAGTTCCGACAAACTCCAGTCCAGCTAGTTGCAGGGCTTGGGCTAGCCCTGGTTTCTTTGCCAGATTTTGGCGCTCGGCGATGAGACGCTTGACGTTGATGTGGGGTGCGTTTATGGGGTACGGTACCTTGTGGAACTGGCAATCTTGCTGCAACTGCTTTCGGTCGTAATCGCCCCACGAACAGAACAGAAAACTGCTGTAGCGGTAAAGCCAAGTCTGGAACTGAGCGATCGCCTCTTTGAAAACCGGCGCGCCATCGACATCCTTCTGCTGAATCGACGTGAGTGTTGTACAAAACAAAGTCAGCTTTGGGTGTCGAACGGGACGAACAAAAGTCTGAAATTCATCAATAACTTGGAAAGTGGACGCATCTACCATAACCGTACCTATTTCAATAATTTCCATCTCTTGGGAAGGTACGGTACCCTTGTTGCAGCAGGTAGCTTCGAAATCAACAATGAGGTAATGCTCAGCCTGCATTGACTTGACCTTTTAACTCAATTAACTTTTATCCCATCCTGCCAGAACATCCTCTGTTTAGCACAAGAGTATGATACTTCTGGGAATGAAATCAGTCAGCTTTTCTTACCGTCAGAGCCACCACCATTGCCCGTCAATTGCAACTTGAGTCTACCATGTCTGCAAACCTCAAAACGACTACACCCCAAACACTCGCCTGGCGACACCTGAAAATGCTTGGGCGCGCCTTAGCGAGCAACTTCTAACTCTATTGTTAAGGAGAGTTCTCAATCTTTTCACAACGCTGATTCCAAGTACGAGTAAAACACGCCGTTGGGATCGTATTGGTTGCGAAGTTCCTGAAGTCGTTCCCAATTGGACTTAGCGAAGCAACGCGCTGCACGGGTAGGGGTGGCGGTCAAATCAACTTCGCCGATGTAGTAAACTGCATCGTTGCTTTTAAATTCCCAGGAAATGATTGTGCAAGCAGTAGGGGAGAAACAAGGATACAAAATGCACGATTGCCAACTCCAGATGGCATTTTTTATCCTTTGGAAGGATCGCATCACTTACACGCTTGCTTGCGATCGCCAAAACCGATGCGAAGGTGAAAAATGTGCACTACTCCGAAAAAAGATTTATAGTTACCTTTTTACAGAAACAGTATACTGACGCTACTGCTTATACCCCAGATACATTGTGGAACGCCCTCGATTAATTCAGGAACGCTGTCCGCCTTGGAAATTAAGGCCGAACGAGTTCTTACATCACAGTACAACCAAGGGTTAGGATTTTTGAGGAGATTGTTGGCAGAAATACTTTTGCAGTGGTGTTTTTTCACTCCACCCTTTGGGCGATTCTCAATTTAGCAGAACGAGAACGGGGATTAGTGTTAATTTCTTCTTCTGAGGCAGTAATTGGCTTTTTTGTCAATACCTGCAATAGGGGTGAATTTCGCAAACCATGCTTAACAATCCTGTCTTCCAGGCTGTGAAAACTAATAATGGCGATTCTACCACCCAAGACAAGAGCATGAGGTGCCTTTTGTACAAAGGTTTCCAGGGATTTTAATTCATCGTTAACAACAATTCGCAGTGCTTGGAAAACACGGGTAGCAGGGTGAATTCTACCATAGCGATATTGAGGGGGAACCGAAGATGCGATCGCTTGTGCCAACTCGGTGGTAGTGTAAAAGGGGCGTTGCTCGACAATGCGTTTGGCAATGCGACGCGAAAATCTTTCTTCTCCATAGGTAAAGAAAATATCTGCTAACTTAGCTTCATCCCAACTATTAATCACATCAGCTGCTGTCAGCGATTGTTGTTTGTTCATGCGCATATCCAAACTAGCAGCATGACGAAAGCTAAAGCCTCGCTCTGGTCGGTCCAGATGGTAGGAACTCACACCCAAATCAGCTATAATACCGTCAAAAGTACCGCACACAAATTCGTAGGCGGCAAAGTTAGTGTGGACAAACTGAACTCGTTCGCCAAACTCTGCTAACTCCCTTTGCGCTGCTGCCAAAGCTTCCTCATCTTGGTCGATAGCTGTTATGCGTGTATCTGGTGCAGCCGCAAGAATTAAGCGGGAATGACCTCCACCCCCGACCGTCGCATCGAGATAATGTCCGCCCGGGCGCACAGCCAAACCTGCAATCACCTGTTGCGGTAAAACGGGAATGTGGGAAAAAACAGGTTCTTCTTCGCTATCCGGTGGCTTGAAAGCATGAAAATTCATATACTAATCTTTGTAAATGCTTATAGATCGTTGTGCTGGGTCGTCAATTTCTTTGCATCCATCTCAATATAATTTAGATTAGTTAAATGCACAAACGCAAGCAAAACTTATGAATACCGCAACATTAACTTGTTGACTCCTAGCCATTTTAAGCTAATATATCTTCAAAAGGCCACCCGAACTCGAAACACCAAACATATTTCCAAGTAGGGGTTACTGGCTTCATTGTTCACAAACGGGAGAACACTGGACTTATGGCAAGAATAGAAACCCGCACTGAACCTATGGTATTGAACATGGGGCCTCATCACCCCTCAATGCACGGGGTTCTGCGGTTAATTGTCACCTTAGATGGCGAAGATGTAGTTGACTGTGAACCGGTAATCGGCTATCTGCACCGGGGAATGGAAAAAATAGCGGAAAACCGGACCAATATCCAGTACGTACCCTACGTAAGTCGCTGGGACTACGCGGCGGGTATGTTTAACGAAGCGGTTACCGTTAACGCTCCAGAAAAGCTAGCAGGTATTACCGTTCCCAAACGCGCCAGTTATATCCGCGTCATTATGCTGGAGCTGAACCGAATTGCCAACCATTTGCTTTGGTTTGGTCCGTTTTTGGCGGATGTGGGGGCTCAAACTCCCTTTTTCTACCAATTCCGCGAGCGAGAAATGATTTACGACTTGTGGGAAGCAGCCACAGGTTATCGCATGGTCAACAACAACTACTTCCGGATTGGGGGAGTAGCAGTTGACTTACCCTACGGTTGGGTAGACAAATGCATGGAGTTCTGCGACTACTTTTTGCCTAAAGTAGACGAATACGAGCGCTTGGTCACTAACAACCCTATCTTTCGCCGTCGCGTCGAGGGAGTTGGAACCATTACCCGGGAAGAAGCAATTAACTGGGGACTGTCCGGTCCAATGTTACGCGCTTCTGGTGTGAAGTGGGATTTACGCAAAGTAGACCACTATGAGTGTTACGATGACTTTGACTGGGAAGTGCAGTGGGAAACGGCTGGTGATTGCTTAGCCCGTTATCTGGTACGGATGCGGGAAATGCGCGAATCCGTGAAAATTATTAAACAAGCACTCAAAGGACTTCCGGGAGGTCCCTACGAAAATCTCGAAGCCAAGCGCATGCTAGCCGGACCGAAATCAGAATGGCACGGATTCGATTATCAGTATATAGCCAAGAAAGTTGCTCCTACCTTCAAAATTCCTAAAGGTGAAATTTACTCTCGCGTTGAAAGCGGTAAAGGAGAAATAGGAATTTATTTAATCGGGGATGATAACGTTTTTCCTTGGCGGTGGAAAATTCGTCCGGCTGATTTTAATAACCTGCAAATTCTTCCTCACCTGCTGCGGGGTGTGAAGGTCGCAGATATCGTGGTGATTTTGGGTAGCGTTGATGTGATCATGGGTTCGGTAGACCGCTAACTAACTATTAGTAGGGTAGCGCGGCCTACCCTCTAAGTTTTCTCATCGCTCAACAAAATTCTACGCTGCATGGAGAACAGGGAATAAGGAATTACTTTCAGCAAGTTGTAACCTATTCCCTGGGTTTTGCTTATACCTCTGCTACTAATTGTTCCTGTTCTTTTTCTACAAATGCCTGAACGCGGGCGCGGTACTGTCTTAAAGTTTCATCTACCCAATCGCGGTCGTGACTGTTGGCGTATAAATGCACGAGTGGTTCGCTAGCATCTGGTAGAATTAGTATCCAGCTGTCGTCGTGGGGTTGACAAATTTTTACTCCATCTATTAATTCTATGTTTTGGGCGGGATGAGTTTCTACCAGGTGGCGCATCAGTGCTCCTTTAGCAGTCCACGGACAGCGGACTGTGTGGGATCTGTGAACGACGCGCGGTAGTTCCGCTCGCACAGCAGCGAGCGATCGCTCTTGAATGGTGAGCATCTCAATGAGCTTGGCGATACAGAACATAGCGTCGAAACCCGGGTGCAATTGGGGAAAGATAAAGCCCGTGTCGGCGCTACCTCCCAAAACAACATTGGCCGTTTTGTAACTAGTTTCCATCAAAGCTGTGGGATTGGCCTTGGTGCGAATTACCTTACCATCGTGGCGGCGAGCAATTTGTTCTACAGCACTGGATGCGTGTACTGGTACAACCACCGTTCCTCGGGGATTAGAAGTTAAGATCATATCCACCATCAAAGCAGTTAACATTTCCCCGCGAATGGGTATACCGGATTCGTCTACTAAAATTAGCTGTTCGCCGTTAGCCGACACTTGTACGCCAAAGTTAGCCTTGAGTGCTTCTACCACCTGACCTAACTGGGAAAGCAGTGCTTCCCGATCGGTACTGGACACCGCAGTTTTATTTAGACTTGCATTTAGTACCACCGCGTCTGCACCGTATTTGTCTAGCATTTGCGGGAGCACGGCGCCAGAAACGGCATAAACGTAGTCGATCACTACTTTGGCTCGGCTGTTGCGAATAGTATCTATGTGTAATAGTTTTTCAAAAGCAGTGCAGTAAATATCAACTACTTGACTGGGATAAGCAACATCGCCAATTTCGTGAATTAGCGATCGCCGCATATCTTCTTTAAAGTAAGCTCCTTCGATTTTCTTTTCTTGAGCTTTAGAAATATTAATGCCCTTGGCATCCAAAAATTCGATGAGAATGTAATCTGGGCGATCGGGATGTACGCGGACGTGGATTCCGCCAGCAACGCCCATAGTTGGTATTACCGTGCGCGCGATCGGTATAGCTGTGGCATCTAAATTTTGAATATTAACACCCACAGACATCAAACCCGCGATTAAAGACCGGGTCACCATGCGGGAGATATTTCGTTGGTCGCGGGAAACTGTTACTTTTGAGCCTGGTTTTAAAGTCGAACCGTAGGCAGCACCCAATTTCACAGCAAATTCTGGGGTAATATCAATATTTGCCAAACCTTGTACACCCCGTTGCCCAAACAAGTTACGTTGAGCGATACTACCCCAAATTAAATTAATATTCAAAATTGCTCCCGATTCAATTTTTTTACTCGGCCAGACTCTGACACCGGGACTAATTTGGGCTTCTTCTCCCACTGTTGACAGCGAACCGACCACAGCAGCTTCCAAGACGTGAGCGCGGCGATCTACACGAGTACCGCGGGAAATTACACAAGCTGATAAATGAGCTTCATCTCCAATGATGGCTCCGTTCCAAACTATAGGACGCTTGAGGTTAGCATCAGCACCGATAGTAACATTATCTCCTATAACGGTTCCTGCTTCTATATTGACCCGAGCGCCAATGCGACAATTATCACCAATGATTGTGGGGGTTTCAATCACAGCAGTAGGATCGATATAAGTGTTTTGACCTACCCATAAACCTGGAGAAACCTCTTGATAGGGAAACTCCAGCTTGACTTTACGTTCTAAGGCATCATACTGAGCTTCTCGGTAGGCATCTAAGTGACCCACATCACACCAGTAGCCCTTAGCTACGTAACCATACATTGGCTCGCCTTTTTCTAATAGCAAGGGAAACAAATCTTTAGAGAAGTCAGATTCTTGATGAGGACTGAGGTACTCTAGAACTTCTGGTTCCAAAATATATGCACCGGTGTTAACAGTATCGGAAAAGATTTCGCTGGTAGAAGGTTTTTCTAAAAATCGTCGAATGCGACCTTCTTGATCGGTAATTACTACTCCAAATTCAATCGGATTAGGAACTCTGGTCAAAATCAAAGTTGCTTTTGATTTTTTTTGTTTGTGAAATTCAATCGCTGCAGTCAGGTCGAAATCTGTAATGCTATCTCCGCTAATTACTAAAAATGTTTCATCTAGAAGTTCGGCAATATTTTTAACACAACCTGCAGTACCCAGAGGTTGGTCTTCTTCCACGGCGTAGGTAATTTGGACACCAAACTCATTGCCATCTTGAAAGTAATCTCGCAAAGCATCGGGCAAATAATGTAGTGTAGCAACTATTTCTGTGATCTCATGGCGTTTGAGAAGATTGATAATATGTTCGGCGATGGGTCGATTGAGGATGGGTACCATTGGTTTTGGCAGATCGCATGTTAGTGGACGAAGTCGCGTTCCCGATCCTCCCGCCATTAGTACTGCTCTCATAGATCCTCCTTTGGCTATTAGAATAATAAAATTTACTCCTTTCTTTAGTCTCCTATGAATGTTGAAAGTTGAGGTACCCTCGCTTGTTTTGACGCTAACTTGTTAATCCGGGCAAAATCAAGAAGGTATAAGCTTATAAGTGCAGGATACGGCTAAGTTATTGTCTTTTAGCTATTTACTGGATGCTTTTTTTGTGAAAACTACTTTAAACTAAGGTATGAGAATAGATAAATGTTACTGAGATAGCTAAATTATGGAGTTTGGCTGTATCTTCATTTATCATGTGAGGGGTTTGGGGAACTATAAGACCCCGCCGTAGTCTTTCCCAACAGCGGTGGAATACACGGAGGTCCCAAGGCTGTTTGATGGAGCTTAATGCCACCGAAACAGGCATTTACTAACAATAAGGAGCATCTCCAGTAAATGCGCTACACTAAGGAAATGCTGACACTCAACTATTGCTACCGACTCTATCCTAACTTTGCTCAACAAAACCGCTTGGTTGAGTGGATGGAAACCTGTCGCAGTGCTTATAGGTACGCGCTTTGGGAGATCGAGGATTGGTGCAATGGTCGCAAATGTCAGGTTGCCCGCTGTTCGATGGCGCAGGAATACATTCTGCCTGCTGATTTCAAATTTCCCAATCAAGTGCAGCAATTGAACGCATTGCCTCACGCTCAGAAGGAATTTCCCCGATGGGGTGAAGTACCGTCTCAGGTGTTGCAGCAAACCGTTCAACAATTGCACCGATCTTGGGAAAGTTTTCAGAAATGGGGATATGGGCTTCTAAGATTCAAAAAGTACGGGCAATTTAAGTCTTTGCTGTTCCTGCAGTTTCAGGATTCTCCGATTGCGGAACTCAATATTCAGAAATTGAGGTATTCAGTTAATTAGTACCTTTGGACAAACGAGAATGAAAACTATTTGTGCAGACGTACTACCGGAGATTGAGGTGACTCAATCCAGGCAAGTGTCGAAACCCCGCAAGGGAATAACCAGGAAATTTCAAAAGTGATTTTGGGAAGCCTACCTATCATCCTTAGATTTGGTGTAGGAGGACACCACGTTGGTGATGAGATGCCACCCTCGGGTGGAAATGCTGAACTCAAACTTTGTTTGTGGAGTCGATTTGGCATGGGAGAGTTAATTGCTGTCGTACTGATAGTAGGTTATGCAGCTGGCGCGTGGAAGTTCTGGAGTGGATTTAGAAGAACTACCTTCAGCCAAAGCTTGAGCAATCGCCTGACCTTATCCTTATTGTGGCCTGCTTTGTTTATTGCTAACAAATCTTATCGTCAAAATTTTAAAAAGGCTCTGAAGGGTTGAAGACCAGCAAGCGGTTAATTTGGAGTAGCAAGACAAACGTGGTGATTGTCTAAACGATCGCGCAAGTAAGCTTGCTTGCTGGCAAACTCTTCAAACAATTTGCCCTACCCAAACTTCAGTGAGCTAGATGCTGAATGCGGGCAGGGCGTTTAAAGTTAAATATACTTTTTCCCCTTGGCTTGTGTCCTCCGGTGAAACGAAGTTGTAGAGGACATCAAGCGCAAAGCAAACGGTGCAGTCGAACAAGGAAAATTTTTCAATTACCGTCTTTTACCATTAGTAAGGATATGGATTGCTGCACCAGCTGCTGCACCGTCAATGGCGCTACCAGCAACGTCTTTCCCACCGTTAAGAATTGCTCCGGTGGCTGCACCAGCTGCTGCACCAGCGGCTAGATCTTGTCCGAGGTTACGGTATCTGCGATTTTGGGGTTGGCGTCTGGTACCGTGGACGGCATTGACAGCAGCGCCAGCCGCAGCACCTTTAGCAGCATTTTTAATTACGTTACCACGTCCTCTGATGGCACCGGATATAATTCCTGCACCAGCTCCAATGGCGGCGTCTTGAAGAATGTATTCATCAGCAGATGCAGGTTGAGCCGGAAGCAAGCTCACACCCATTAAACTCGCGGCCATAAGGTTGGGTATAAGCATGCGTGGAAATTTCTTATTCATGGATGTACCTTCGCAATAAATTTCACCAATTCACCAATATGGGACGGTCAAAGTTAAAACTATGTTGCTTGGTCTTAGTGTATTTGAGAGCAGACAGCAGCTAAATTTTCCAAGCCTACAAAGTTTATAGTATTTTGTAGCATTTTTTGCTGCCATCGCCCATTTGGATTAAATCCGTGTTTTTGACCAAAAAGCTGTCGCTTGCAACTGCAAGTTAAAAAGCTTGAATCCATTCTTTAATGGTGTATTCGGTCCATATACCGTTTTTCCAGTAGGGATCGTTTTCGACTAATTGGCGTACGGTTTCTTCATCTGGAGCTTCGTAAATGCCAAATACTTTGCTTAAATCCCGGGTGGGACCGATAGTAATCAGCACGCCGGATTCTTTTTGCTTTGCCAATCCGTCTAAATGTGCTTGGCGATAGGGAGCCCGTTTTTCAACAACGTTTTCGCAGTAACTTCCCCACAAAATGTATTTCGGCATAGGTGGTTGATGCTGTGTGGTTAACTTCTTAAAGTAACGCCAAATTTTTCGACGAGGGTGTCGCGGATTTTTTGATGAATTGGTTCTACTTCTGCATCGGTTAGGGTGCGATCGCTGGCTCGATAAAGCAAGCGGAATGCCAAACTTCGCTGTCCTGGCGGTACGTGTTCGCCACGATATTCGTCAAACAGTTCCACAGACTCCAACAATTCTTTGCCAGCTTTGGTAATAGCTTTTGTAATTTCTGCTACTGTTACCTTCACGGGTGCAAAAAAGGCAATATCTCTGTCCACAGGTGGATAAGGGGAATAAGGTTTGAATTTGGGTACGAGAAGTTCGTCTTGAGCAAGCGCATCCAAAAGCACATCTAAATCCAACTGAAATACGTAGACTGCATCTGGTAAACTTCTTTGTCGACACAGTTGGGGATGCAGTTGTCCGAAGACGCCAAGTTGAGAGCCTTTGAGCCACAAGGAAGCGGTACGTCCTGGATGCAAGCGGCTATCGCGGCGATCGGGTTGATATTCTACTTGCAAGTTCATTAACTGAAATACACTTTCGAGTATTCCTTTGGCTTCAAACCAAGTTATGGGTTGTTTTCGTCCACTTCTAGTCCAGGTGCTAGAGATGGGATCGCCTCCGATAATTCCTGCAATGGCATCTGCTTCTTGCAAGCCATTTTCTTCTTGCCAGAAAATACGTCCGATTTCAAAACCGTTGAGCGGACCGTTGCCTTGCTCTAAATTGTACTCAAAAGCATCAATCAATCCAGTAATCAAATCGGTTCGCAGTGCTGAATATTCTGTCACTAGAGGATTTGCCAGGACTATTTGCCTGTTTTCTCCTGGTTTTACCAAGGAGTAGTGTACTAATTCTGTCAAACCTTTTGCTCGTAAAGCAGCGCGCAACTTCCGCTGCATTTCCACATCCAAAGGCAGATAGCCTGCTTCTGATTTTTCTGGTAAGGTGTCGCAAAAGCGATTGTAACCGTAGAGGCGGGCAATTTCTTCGATTAAATCAATCTCCCGCTCTAAGTCTCGATAACGGTGGGGTGGTACCGTCACCATCCAGGTGTCTTCGCTTACGTAAGCTAGCTGACATCCCAGCGCTGTGAGGGTGTGCTCGACGTCTTCTGCTTGCAGTTCTCCGGTTTTTTCTCCCAAATCCACAGGTCCTAACACCTGGTTGACTCGATCTAAACGCAACTCTATAGTCCGCGTCCAGGTAGAAGGATCGGGACGGGTGTCAGAGATTTCCTGAGCGACAGGATTGCCAAAAGCAAGTTCTGCAATCAAAGACAGAGCGCGGCGCGTAGCCAATTCTAACCCAGCGCTGTTTATACCTCGTTCGTAGCGAGTGGAGGATTCGCTTGTTAGCCCTATGCTCCGGGAAGAACGGCGAATCACTGCTGAATTAAAGATTGCCGCTTCTAATATCAGATTTTGTGTACCTTCATAAACTTCCGTTTCTTCACCGCCCATTATTCCTGCTAATGCTACTGGTTTATCGTTGGCGGTGATTAACAAGTTTTGGCTGGAGAGGATGCGAGTTTGTCCGTCTAGGGTTTTGAGGGATTCGCCGCTGTTGGCGAAGCGAACGCCCATAGTTAGTTTGTCGCCTCCGGCCAATGCTTGTAAGCGATCGCTATCGAAGGCGTGCAGGGGCTGTCCCCATTCTAACAATACGTAGTTGGTAATATCCACGACATTGTTAACCGGTCGTACCCCCGCAGCTCGCAATCGCTGTTGCAACCATTCCGGAGAAGGAGCAATTTTTACTTGTGCAATTACTGTACCAATGTAAGCAGGGCAAGCTTGCGTATCAGCTACTTTAATCGCTAAAAATTTGCCTGCACTTGGAGGTATGGAAATTTCACTGGGTTCGGGAATCGTTAGTTTTGCGCCTGTCAGTGCTGCCACTTCCCGTGCTATACCTACCATACTCAAAGCATCGGCGCGGTTAGCTGTGGCAGTTACGTTTAAAATAACGTCGTCTAAACCCAACAGCGATCGCACGTCGCTACCCAATTCTAAATTTTCTTGGGTAAAAATGTGAATTCCGTCGACATCGCTTGGCAAACCCAGTTCTTTTAAAGAACAGATCATGCCCTCCGAAGAAACACCCCGTAATTTCGCAGGTTTAATTTTTAAGTTTATATTTGGCAGGTAAGTACCTACGGTTGCCACCGGTACGTAAATATTCGCCCGCACGTTGCTAGCACCGCAGACGATATTCAAAGTTTCCCCCGTACCGATATCAACTTGGCAAACGCTTAACTTGTCAGCATTTGGATGGGGTTCGCACTGCAGCACTTTCCCCACAACTACGCCATTAGCCCAACTGCGGCGGTCTTCTATTTCTTCTACTTCAAACCCCGCCATTGTCAGGACTTCTGCTAAATCTTCCGGGCTTAGCTTTATTTCTACTAGTTCCCGCAGCCATTTAATTGAAATACGCATGGAATGTGGAAATTCAGAATGCAAAAACTATTTTAAAACTAATTGCTAAAGTTCCCCATCAACCCTGACCTTTGATGCCCCGTGCAAAAGTAGAACTTGGGGATAAATGCCAACCCTTAGGAAGTAAAATTAGTATAATCCCGTTTCCCTCAACAATGACTGTATAAAAAGTCTTAGTGACAACTCAGCGCAGATTTTTTTACACAACAATTGCTAACCATTCCATAAATTCAGTTTTTTGATTAATTCATCACCTATTAATTGGAGTAAATTTTAATTTCCATCTCCCAAGATTTTTGATATTTGATTTCCAAAGCGCATATTTTTTCCTGTTTGGAAATTTGGCATTGATATCTAGTAATTCCAGATAATTTCTCATCATACCTCATGGTGGAGCCTCATTCTTTTCTGTTTCCACAGACGTTGATGAAAAGAATAAATTCACAAGGCTTGCTGTGACGATATTTTTGGAAATTTATATGTTTTTTTCACGTTTTGACGCATTTAGCAAGCAAATAGCTTGATCTTTATCAAGTCATTCTTCCGGAAACCGGGTGTGATTTTCTGTTGAATATATATAAGTCAGGTTCAAATCTTTGTAAGAGATCATTTTAGCGTTGTTGTAGAAAAATTTTTCTGTCAAGAGAGTAGCTTGATGGTTGTAGACAATTGCCATTAGGAGGCTTTTCCTTGAGGAGAAAATATTTAATTTTACTTTTCGGATTGGGAAATTACTTGTAACTATACAGTCGGTTCTTTTTATGAACTTTTGTATCAAAACTACAAGTAAATATTTCTAATGTTTTATTGATGAAGCTTAATACTAGACGGCATTTTTTTAATTTTGCTAAATGCAATTCATCTAAACTATTACTGTTCTACACGAAATCTTTAAAAGAGTGGTTCGGCAGAGGTACGTATTTGTTGTATTGTATATGAGATTGTATCAATTTTTTTGAGCAGCACTTATAAGGGTTATGGTAGTCTCGGGCAAATTTCTTTCTCAACTTCTAAGTCGGAAGGAATATTTTTAAGAATTTTTGCAGAGCCTAGCAGCGGCCAGTGGTTTCATCATGTTATTAGTATATCTACCATATCTACTAAACAACACTATCTAAGTAGTTTTGGCGGCACTGAAACTTATATACTTTGAAAAATAGAAAAATAAAACCTTGGAACAGAACATAACAACAGAAGTTATGCAAGATACATTAAAGTTAGATGAAGTAGTTGAATTTGCTGAGAATCCGGAGCCGCGTTGTCCTTGCGTACTATTACTCGACACATCTGGTTCCATGCAGGGAACGCCGATCAACGCATTAAACGAAGGTCTGCTGAGTTTCAGGGACGAGTTAATTAAAAATCCCCTGGCAGCTAGGAGGGTAGAGGTTGCAATTATTACTTTTGATAGCCACGTTAACGTTGTGCAAGACTTCGTGACAGCAGATCAGTTCAATCCACCCATACTAACTGCCCAAGGACTAACAAATATGGGTTCGGGAATCAATAAAGCTCTGGATCTAATTCAGGAGCGCAAAATTCAGTATCGTGCTAACGGTATTGCTTACTATCGTCCGTGGGTATTCATGATCACCGACGGAGAGCCGCAAGGTGAATCGGAAAATATTATCGAGCAAGCAACTAAGCGCTTGCAAATGGATGAAGCCAACAAGCGTGTAGCATTTTTTACTGTAGGTGTGGAAAATGCGAACATGGCGCGTTTGAGCAATATTGCCGTGCGCACTCCTTTAAAGCTAAAAGGGCTAAACTTTGTCGAATTATTCGTTTGGCTTTCTGCAAGCATGTCGGCGGTTTCCCATTCCAAAGTGGACGAGCAGGTGGCACTACCTCCCATTGGTTGGGGTACTGTTTAATTGCTCAATGGAGATTTTTGCCTGCACTTACACAGCTAGCTGTTGGAAGATGACTTCATGAAAACTTCAATTGAGATACCTCAATGGCGGGTGGTAGCCGCATCGGTGTGTGGGACAAGTCACATAAAAAATAAGCAGCTGTGTCAGGATGCTCACCACTTTATAATACTGCCAGATAGTATTTTGGTGGTGGCGGCAGCAGACGGTGCTGGTTGTGCCATTCTAGGTAAGGTTGGGGCAATGGTTGCAACAGAAACCGCAGTGGAGACCATATCTAAAAAAGAAATTTCTCGGGCTCAGTTAAAAGATGACACTGTGGCGCGATCGCTGTTAATGGAAGCTATGGTAGCTGCTAGAACAGCTGTGGAACAAGAGGCTGCGGTCTGTGGCAAGCAAGCCAACGATTTGGCTACCACTTTAATAGTCGCAGTTGCCACGCCAGAAACTGTGGCAGTAGCCCAGATAGGAGATGGTGTCGCAGTAGCCAAAAACAGCATGGGCGATTTGGTAGCGCTTACTACACCAGATAACGGCGAATACGCGAACGAAACTACTTTTTTAGTTTCGCCAAACGCTTTGGAAAAAGTGCAATTAAAGATTTGGCACCAACCTATAGTCAATGTCAGTGTTATTACTGATGGACTGCAATGGTTAGCAATGAATATGGCTAGAAGCGCTCCTCACAAACCTTTCTTTTTTCCCTTGTTTGACTTCGTTGCCAATGCCGAAGACAAAATAATAGCAAAAGAACAACTAGTAAAATTTTTGCGTTCGGAGCGCATCGTACAACGAACTGACGACGATTTAACTCTAATTGTAGCAGCCTTAACAGGTTAGAGTTTAGTCAATCTACCCCAACTATCACCAACTACCAATAAAATATCATGCAGGTTCTACGTTGTCTTCCCAACCAAAAAACTATTCCCCTTAACCTCACCGTCAGTTTAGGACGTGGTGGAGAAGCTTGTATATATACAGTGCCAACGGATGCTAATTTAGTGGCAAAAGTTTACCACAAGCCTTCGGAGTCCCAAGCTCGCAAACTAGAGGTGATGCTGTCTCACTCACCAGAAAACCCAACTGCTAGTTTGGGACACATCTCCATTGCTTGGCCGGTAGAATTGTTGCGCTCGACAGATAAAAGCAACAAAATTATCGGTTTTCTAATGCCGCGGATTCGGGGAATGCGCCCGATTATCGACTTCTACAATCCCAGAACTCGTCGCGAACACTGTCCTTTATTTAACTATCAATACCTGCTGCGCACTGCTCGCAACTTAGCAGCGGCGTTTGCAGCGTTGCACGCCAGCGGATACTGCGTCGGGGATGTCAACGAATCGAATATTCTTGTCAGCGACACAGCTTTAGTGACAATTGTAGACACAGACTCATTCCAAGTACGGGATCCAGACAGCAATGTGGTCTACCGCTGTCCGGTAGGAAAACCGGAATTTACGCCCCCAGAACTGCAAAACAAAACCTTTGCTAACTGCGATCGCGCTATTCCCCACGACTTGTTTGGATTAGCAGTACTGATATTCCAGCTGTTAATGGAAGGTACGCATCCATTTTCTGGTATCTATACAGGCGCAGGCGATCCACCACCCTACGAAGCTCGCATAGCCCTCGGTCATTTTACCTATAGCAAGAATCGTTCTGTACCCTACATTCCTACCCCGATCGCACCAGCGTGGGAAATTCTGCATCCCACCTTGCAAGAACTATTTTGGCGTTGTTTCGAAGAAAGCCACAACAACCCCCTGCTGCGTCCTAGCGCCCAAACGTGGGCCCTGGCGCTGGCGGAAGCAGAAGAGGCCTTGATTAGCTGTCATCTCAATCCCCAACATCGCTACAGCAACCACTTGCAAACTTGTCCCTGGTGCGAACGCACGCTCAAATTAGGAGGACGAGATCCCTTCCCGTCCGCTGAGGCGATCGCCGCCAAAGAACATCTCAAACCCCATCGGCGAGCAACAAAGCGATTATCTTCCCACCGACGCTCACCCCAGCCAATTCTACCAATACAACAACTTCATCCCTACAGTTCCTTTCCTTCCCAAAACGTTCCTTTTCACAAACCTTCCAAAAAACCGCTGTTTTACCCCATAATTCTCTGCTTGTTGGGCTTAGGTACTTTAGGATATTTAGATTTAATAGTAAAATTTACTAACTATACCTACAACAACCAAAATGCTTACTCTCAACAAACATTGCTTTTGAAAGACACAAACAGCAATGACAAGCCCAATCTCAAGTTTGTAGATTACTACAAGCAAGGCCACGCTGCTTACAAAGCCAGAAATTACGAGCAAGCGATCGCCAACTTCACTTTAGCAATCCAAAAACAGCCACAATTTGCTAAAGCCTACGTTAACCGAGGTAACGCCAACTACAATTTGAAAGATTACGACGCAGCTGTTGCAGACTACAACCAAGCACTTCAAATTAATCCCAAGGAAGTAAAAGCCTACGTCAATCGGGGAAACGCCCGCTACATGATGGCTGAATCCAGCAGCGATCCTGAAAAATTATACAATCTCGCCATAGCAGATTTTAATCAAGCTTTGCGTCTCAATCCCAACGAAACCGAAGCATACATCAGACGGGGTATTACCTACGCTCAAATAGCTAAATACACTGGCGATTCCCAACAAAATTATAAAAAAGCACTAGCTGACTTTAACAAAGCGATCGCCATCAATCCATCCCGAGCAGAAGCTTATTTTCAACGCGGTCTTGTCCGCTACCAAACAGCTCAATACAGCAGTAATTTTGAAAAAGAATACAACCAAGCGGTAGAAGATTTCGACCAAGCTTTACGTCTGAATCCGCGCTTAGCTAATGTTTATCTGAAGCGAGGAATGCTTCGTTATGAAATGGCTCAATACGGTGGAAGCGAATCTCAAACCAACAAAAAGAAAGCAGTAGATGATTTGCAAACCGCTGCTAAAATTTATCTGGAGCAAGCAGATATGGATAATTATCAACAAGCTCTCAGCAGTATATGCGTTGTACTTGAAAATAAATGCGAATCCCTCTTCCAAAACACAAGTTTTACAGAAGCAAACAACTAAAAAAAACAAATAGTAAATGTTTCTAATTAGTAGCTAGTTTAGCTCAATTTCGGTTAGCTAGCTACTAGATTAGCCTTGCTTTTAGTTTGCTGATTCCTGAAACTATGACCGCTTTTTCATCTTTTTACATAGAAGTAAAAAGTTTTTACTGTGCCTTCATATTAATTACGAAAAATACGCTTAGATTTATACTTGAGAATTTTAAAAATCAATAAATTGTGACTTCTTATAGATGTAGTTACAGTCGAACAACCCTTTATACTTAGGAAAATCCGAGGCAATTGCATGAAAGCAGTAATTTTAGCTGGTGGGCTTGGTACGCGTCTGAGTGAAGAAACAAGCGTGAGACCAAAGCCAATGGTAGAAATAGGAGGCAAGCCAATTTTATGGCACATAATGAAAATTTACTCTGCCCACGGCATTAATGAATTCATCATTTGCTGCGGTTACAAAGGATACGTAATTAAAGAATATTTTGCCAATTACTTTTTGCACATGTCAGATGTCACTTTTGACATGCGTTTTAACCAAATGAGCGTTCATTCAGGTTATGCTGAACCTTGGCGCGTTACCTTAGTAGATACAGGTGATAACACCATGACTGGTGGAAGGTTAAAACGAGTCAAGGATCACATTGGCAACGAAACTTTTTGCTTTACTTACGGCGATGGTGTTAGTGATGTCAATATTACAGAACTAATTAAATTTCACCGCCAACAAAAGACGCTAGCAACCCTTACCGCAGTTCAACCACCCGGACGTTTTGGCGCCATTATTTTAGGACCGGAGCAAACTACAATCACTAGCTTTCGGGAAAAACCAGAAGGAGACGGCGCTTGGATTAACGGTGGTTATTTTGTTTTAGAACCAGAGGTAATTAACTTAATTGCAGATTATTCTACAGTTTGGGAAAGAGAACCACTAGAAAAGTTAGCAGAAATGCAGCAGCTGTCTGCTTTCAAGCATTATGGTTTTTGGCAACCAATGGACACCTTAAGAGATAAAAATTACTTAGAGGAATTGTGGAAGAGCAATCAAGCTCCCTGGAAAACATGGTAGTTAATTTCCAGCGGGTCAGACACTAATTTCACTTTCAGTTTTTCTTTACTGTTTTAGCAACAAGGGCAATTTTACCAATGTACGACTTTGCAATTATCGGTGGAGGAATTGTAGGTCTTTCCACTGGTATGGCTTTAGGCAAACGCTATCCTCATGCCAAAATTTTAGTACTAGAAAAGGAAAATCGATGGGCATTCCACCAAACCGGCAACAACAGTGGCGTTATTCACTCTGGAATTTATTATAAACCGGGAAGTTTAAAAGCGAGATTTTGCCGTGAAGGTTGTCGTTCAATGGTAGAATTCTGCCAAGAGCACGGAATTGACTATGAAATTTGTGGTAAGGTCATCGTTGCCACCACCCAAGAAGAATTGCCACGCCTGGAGAATCTTTACCAACGAGGCTTAGAAAACGGTATAAAAATTAAAAGAATCAGCCCAGAGGAAGTTAAGGAAATCGAACCTTACGTTAGTTGCCTGGGCGCTATTCACGTACTATCAACAGGTATTGTAAATTATAAGCAAGTTTGCGAGAAATACGCTGAAATCATTGCCCAACAGGGAGGTGAACTGCGACTCAACACCAAAGTTGAAAAAATAATTACTAACAGCAACGGTCATGTCCTGGAAACGAATAACGGTACTTTTAAAACTCGCTTTACAATCAATTGCGCTGGATTGCACAGCGATCGCGTGGCTAAATTAGGCGGAGTCGATCCCCAAGCTAAAATAGTTCCTTTCCGGGGAGAATATTACGAACTCAAACCAGAAAAGCGCTACTTAGTTAAAGGATTGATTTATCCCGTTCCCAATCCCGAATTTCCCTTCTTGGGTGTGCATTTTACCCGCATGATAGATGGTAGCGTTCATGCAGGACCAAATGCCGTTCTCAGCCTCAAACGCGAAGGTTATAAAAAAACAGACTTTGACTGGCGTGACTTTGTGGAAGTCATGACTTATCCTGGGTTTTGGAAGCTGGCAGCAAAACACGCTGATGAAGGAATAAAGGAAATAATTCGTTCCTTGAGTAAAGCAGCTTTTACAAAAAGTTTGCAAAAGCTCATCCCCCAAGTGCAAGCAGAAGACTTAATTCCTACCCATGCTGGAGTTCGTGCCCAAGCACTGCTGTATGATGGAAAGTTAGTAGACGACTTTTTAATCCTTCACGGACAAAACTCCGTCCATGTTTGCAATGCTCCTTCTCCAGCGGCGACTTCTTCTATAGAAATTGGCAAAGCAATAGTCGCGCAAATTCCCGAGCAACAGCACCTGCAAACGACCCTGGTCAGATAAAATCAAAAAGTGCTTGCTTGTTGCACCCAGAGCAAGCTCTGCGAAAAAGTCTTCCGCCGTATTTCTAGAAAAGATACCTACACGTGCTAGAGTTTTGATTGGCTCTAGAGCTTCTTTGGAGTGCAAAGTTGATATTGGAACATTAAAAAATTCCTATATCGAAATTGGTGAAGGTACCTACATTGGCTTGTATACCTGAAAATTGGCAAAAACGGTAAGTGACTGTTTTCCAGATTCGAATGCAAGCAATTGTAGACCAAGGAGTCAGTAGTTGCAACAAAGCTGCGATCGAAGACGACTGTTGGCTCACTCATGCAGTCACAGCGGTAGATGGCGTCACCCTATCAAAGCAACAGCAGCAGTCGTAATAAAAGTATTCCCCCCGACCCTATTGCAGTTGGCTTACCTGCCAAAGTTATTTTCAAGCAAGATCGAAATTAATCAACCAAACAAAGGACTTTTGTAATAATGAAAATACTAGTAACTGGAACAGAAGGCTACCTCGGCTCACTATTACCTCCTCTTTTATTTCAGCGCGGACACGAAGTTATTGGTGTAGATACAGGTTTTTATAAAGCTGGTTGGTTATATAACGGTACGGAAATCACAGCCAAAACCCTCAACAAAGATATTCGCCATATCACCGCAGAAGATTTGCAAGGTGTCGAAGCAGTGGTTCACATGGCAGAACTTTCCAACGACCCAACCGGACAGCTGGCACCTCACATCACCTATGATATTAACCACAAAGGTTCTGTTCGTCTTGCCAAACTAGCCAAACAAGCAGGTGTGCGTCGCTTTGTTTACATGTCTTCGTGCAGCGTTTATGGCGTGGCGACTGAAGAAGACGTGACTGAAGAATCCCCAGTTAATCCTCAAACAGCTTACGCAGAATGTAAAGTCCTGGTCGAGCGAGATGTCCAGCAGTTAGCTGATGACAATTTTTCTCCTACCTTTTTGCGAAATGCAACCGCCTTTGGTGCTTCCCCTAGGATGCGCTTTGATATTGTGTTAAACAATCTAGCAGGTTTAGCATGGACGACAAAAGAAATCAAGATGACCAGCGACGGTACGCCTTGGCGTCCCTTAGTCCACGCCCTGGATATTTGTAAGGCGATCGCCTGCACCCTCGAAGCACCCCGCGACATAGTACACAATCAAATTTTTAATGTTGGCGACACCAGCAACAACTACCGAGTCAAAGAAATCGCACAAATTATTGCAGATGTTTTTCCTGGATGTAGATTAAGCTTTGGCGAACAAGGTTCGGACAATCGCAGTTACCGAGTTTCTTTCCAAAAAATTAATACAAAACTTCCCGGCTTTAAGTGCGATTGGAACGCACAACAAGGTGCTAAACAGTTATTTGATTTATTCACCCTTATCGATCTGACACAAGAGACCTTCTCCTTTAGAGGTTTCACCCGCCTCAAGCAACTAGAATATCTTATCCGCACCCAACAAATTGACAACGATTTCTTCTGGACTAAAAAGTAACAACATTCTCTCTTTGTCTCTATAAACTCTTGCAGCTTCCGAATCAACTATGCTTGGTTCGGACTTCTCTATTTATATACAAAAAAATTGTCGTTTCTTTAAGGAGCTTAAACAAAGATTAACCTCACTGCACACATAGATGTGAGAATATCTATTTAATTACTTTGGTTGCAGTTAAAATTAAAACATTTGATGATTTTCATGTAAATTTTGACATAAATTGTTCTAATATAAACAAATTAATTACCATTGTTGCGAGCAATCAATAGTGGTAGCATCACTTGCTCAAGTGCGAAAATATTGCAACTATTTTTGCCAAGACCATTTGTAGCAAAGTTGAAGGGTATACATTAATTATGATTTTTACTCCCACCGAACTTAAAGACGCATACATCATCGATTTAGAAGAAAAGCACGACAACCGCGGGTTCTTCGCTCGTACCTTCTGCGCTAAAGAATTTGAAGCCCACGGTTTAAAGCCGGTAGTTGCTCAATGCAACTTGTCTTTTAATCATAAAAAAGGCACTTTGCGAGGAATGCACTATCAAATTCCTCCCGCCGCAGAAACGAAATTAATTCGCTGTACCCGCGGGGCTATCTATGATGTTATTATTGACATGCGTCCTGACTCTCCTACCTACTTAAAACATATTGGTGTAGAACTAACCGCAGAAAATCGTCGGGCCTTGTATGTACCAGAAATGTTCGCCCACGGCTATCAAGCACTCACGGATGGAGCTGAAGTCGTATATCAAGTTGGTGAATTTTATACACCAGGATATGAAAGAGGTCTGCGCTACGATGACCCCTTTTTCAACATTAAATGGCCTCTCGAGGTAACTGAAATTTCTGAAAAAGATAAAAATTGGCCTTTAATGACAAAGATAACTGCCGGTAGTGGCTCTTTGGAAAAGAGGTAACCGCACATCAAGTAAGAATACTCGCCTCAGAGAGGCGGGGTTTAAATTTGGTGTTTTTGAGCCACAAAAATTTTTCCAAGTAACAGTAATTTAGGATGTGAATGGAGGTGGAAAAAGGTAGCTTAACACAAAGATAATGATTTTTTTACTTAAGGTTGCTAAAGTAAGATTAATAGATTTAAAAATAAAAGTTAAATCTTGCCCTTTCCATGCTTGCCACAGTTTTCCTTTTCCCCATCTACCTAATTGTTTAGGTGGTTGGGAAAAATTGTAAGTACAAATTAAAAGGATATTAGTTGGAAAATCAAGCTTCTAATTTATATCACAGTGTCGGGTTGTTTTTGTACTTGTGTACGTGGCAATTAAATGGATAAATAGTGTCGGGGAACAAATTTATAGATACAGCATTTAAGCTGCAAGTTTCGCATTTGAATAAACCACAGGAGTATAAGTGATGATAATCGTCGATCGCGCTTTAGCTGCTCGTGCAGAAGCAGGTAACCCAATTAAGGTTGGTATGATCGGTGCTGGTTTTATGGGACGGGGAATAGCTAATCAAATTATTAATTCCGTTCCCGGTATGGAGTTAGTTGCTATTTCTAACCGTCACATCGATGCAGCGAAACGAGCTTATTCAGAAGCGGGAATTGAGGATTTGAAAATTGCTACCACTGTCACAGAGTTAGAAGATGCGATCGCCAATGGCAAATATGCAGTCACCGAAGACGCAATGTTACTGTGCCGCGCGCAAGGTCTTGACGCTTTAATTGAAGTAACCGGGGCCGTAGAATTTGGCGCTCGTGTGGTCATGGAGGCGATCGCCCACAAAAAGCACGTCATTATGATGAATGCCGAACTTGACGGTACCATCGGGCCAATTCTCAAAGTATACGCCGATAAAGCAGGCGTCATCCTCACAGCTTGCGACGGCGATCAACCAGGGGTACAAATGAACCTCTACCGATTTGTCAAAAGCATCGGTTTGACTCCTCTTTTGTGCGGTAACATCAAGGGATTGCAAGATCCGTATCGCAACCCAACTACCCAGGAAGGATTTGCCAAGCGTTGGGGACAAAAACCCCATATGGTCACCAGCTTTGCTGATGGTACAAAAATTTCCTTCGAACAAGCGATCGTCGCCAACGCCACAGGAATGAAAGTTGCTAAACGGGGAATGCTGGGATACAACTTCAACGGTCATGTTGATGAAATGACCCACATGTACGACGTTGAACAACTAAAAGCATGGGGCGGTATAGTTGATTACGTTGTGGGAGCAAAACCAGGACCAGGAGTATTCGTGTTTGCTACCCACGACGACCCCAAGCAACGTCACTATCTCAATCTTTACAAATTAGGTGAAGGTCCCCTCTACAGCTTCTATACTCCTTACCATCTTTGCCACTTTGAAGTACCTATTTCTGTTGCCAGGGCGGTTATCTTCAAAGATTACGTCTTAGCTCCCCTAGGTGCTCCCGTTGTCGATGTTGTCGCCACCGCCAAAATAGATTTAAAAGCAGGAGAAACCCTAGACGGCATAGGTTACTACATGACCTACGGACAATGCGAAAACTCTAACATAGTTCAAGAACAAAATCTCCTGCCCATAGGTCTGGCAGAAGGATGTCGCCTCAAGCGAGATATTCCCAAAGATCGAGTTCTCACCTACGATGACGTAGAACTACCCCAAGGTAGACTGTGCGACCAACTCCGAGCTGAGCAAAACAGCTATTTCGCTGCCACGAAAACCTTAGCAGCAGTCAAATAAAAAAGTGAATTAAGATCTTGCTCTAATCTCCATCAATGCATATACAAAGCTTGAACAAACTCATAAAAAATCAAGCATGGCATTGCATCTGGTTAGAGCAAGATTTGCACTCATTTAATAGTTCGAGATTCACCTGCAATTTGTGAGTGAAAAACTCGAAGTATCGATGAAAGTGAATGATTGCCAGCAAAAATCCATGACAACTGAATAATCAACATTCCTGTTTTTTGTAGTGTATATGCAAAGCAATCTCAGTAAGCGCGTTCAAAACGCAGTGACTGTTTTGGTAAAAAAATCCAAAACCAAAGAAAAAGACGAATGAGGATCGCGCTCAAACCAAAACAGCCCGCTAAAGGTAACGTACTCCTATCATATGTTCTGGAAGCATTTCTGTTAAAAAAAGGTCAACCCATTCCCATTTCTCACACACATTACTGGGAATCCCTGCAAATAGCAAAAACCTTTTTAGAAATGGGTTATTGCGTGGATGTTATTCGTTTCGACAATGACATCTTTATTCCACAAAAAGATTATGCATTTTTTATTGAAACTCGTTGGAACTTACAAAGAAGCGCCAGCTACTTAAACAAAGATTGCATCAAAATCTTCCATGCAGACACAGCCCATCTTTTATTCCATAACGCAGCAGAAGCGAAAAGATTGCTGGATTTGCAACAGCGGCGCGGTATCACTCTTATACCTCGCAGATACGAACTACCCAACAAAGCCATCGAATACGCCGATTGTGCTACAGTTCTGGGCAATGAATTTACTTTGAGTACTTACAAATATGCCCAAAAGCCCCTCTACCCAATTCCCATTTCCTCACCATTAGTATATCCCTGGCCTGGAGACAAAGACTTCGAAGCCTGTCGCAAACATTTTGTTTGGTTCAGCAGCGGCGGTTTGGTTCATAAAGGCTTGGATTTACTTTTGGATGTATTTTTACAAATTCCAGATTACCATCTCACAATCTGCGGTCCGGTTAACAAAGAAGAAGATTTTATCCAAGCTTTCTACAAGGAACTATACCAAACACCAAACATTCACACTGTTGGCTGGGTAAATATTGACAGCGACCAATTTCGGGAAATCATAAATAGTTGCATTGGACTAGTTTATCCTTCTTGTTCGGAGGGACAATCAGGTGCAGTGGTCACTTGTTTACATGCAGGTCTAATTCCTATTGTTAGCTATGAATCCGGTGTAGACGTGCATGATTTTGGCCTGATTTTAAAGGAGTGTTCAATTGCAGAAATCAAGGACGCTATCATCAAAATTTCCCATTTGCCGATCGCACAGCTAAGACAGATGGCAATCAAAGCATGGGAATATGCCAGAGCAAATCATACCAGAGACAGATTTGCCAAAGTTTATAAAGAAACTATTCACCAAATCCAAAAAAATCACAGCCAGAAAACAACATTGGCAATTTCGAATCCTGTTTTTAAATAAAAAGTTTCAATAATTTTCAAGAAAGGATGCAGAACATGCATTTTCTGGTCACTGGAGGAGCAGGTTTTATTGGCTCTCACCTGATAGAAGAGTTATTGGCAGCAGGACATACAGTTACCGCCATTGACGACCTCAGCAGCGGAAATTTACAAAATCTTCCCCAGCATTCTAATTTAAAGTTTACCCAAAAGAACATATTAGCATGCCAGCCACAAGATTTTGCCGAACCCATTGATGGTCTTGTTCACCTAGCAGCTATCCCCTCCGTAACCGCATCTTGGCTAAAACCTTTACATACTCATAAAAATAACTTATCTACAACTCTTGCTGCGATCGAATTATGTCAAGCACTAAAAATCCCCAGACTTGCCTTTGCTAGTTCTGCTGCTGTCTACGGTGACCAAACATCTATTCCCATTCGGGAAGATTGCAAGCTTAATCCTATTTCTCCCTACGGATTGCAAAAATTGACCAGCGAGCAGTACGCAACCATGTTTGCTCACAAATTAGGATTTTCTTTTGTCGGACTGCGTTTATTTAATGTGTTTGGTCCCCGACAATTATTTTCATCCCAGTACTCTGGTGTAATTTCTATCTTTATTTCTGCCATGAAACAAAATTTGCCCATAACTATTTATGGGGATGGAAGTCAAACACGAGACTTTGTGTTTGTTAAAGATGTAGCAGCTGCTTTTACTAAAGCCCTTACTGTCGAACTTCCTCTGGGATCGAGTACAATTTGCAACATTGGTACCGGTAAATCTATCTCTATCCTCCAACTTGTTCAGCTTCTAAAAGATTTCTTTCCCCATTGGAACAAAAAAGTTAGTTTTACTGCTGCTCGTGCAGGTGATGTCGAACATTCGCAAGCAGATATATCGAAAGCAGCATCTTTGTTAAATTTTACACCTAAATGGTCCATTGCTTCTGGGTTAGAATATTTATGTAAATTTTAGCTTTTGAGCCGAAAAACACAGACTAATGCCCGAAAATTTAGCATGAATATTGAATATTTTAATAAATAAATCTTCTTTGTTAGCTGGCAGAAAATTTTGACTATGAAGAAGCTCAAGTCACTTATTCAAAAGGGTGTGACATCAACAATCAAAAAGTTACCACCAAAATTCATCAACAATCTGGCGATCGGACTACCTAATAAATCAGCCCAGTGGTCGATAGGAATATACACAGGTCAATCCTTATTTGATTTATCTTTGCCCCCAGGAGGAAAAAATCCCGTTCTAACTCGCCAAGATGTATCGGATGTTTGGGCCGGATTTGTTGCCGATCCATTTATGATTCAGGTCAAACAAACATGGTACATGTTCTTTGAAGTTTTCAACAACCAAACCTGCAAAGGTGAAATTGGATTAGCAACCAGCAACGACGCCAAAAATTGGCAGTATCAACAAATTATTCTGGCAGAGCCATTCCACTTATCTTATCCGTATGTTTTTGAATGGATGAACGAATACTACATGATTCCGGAAAGTTACCAAGCTAACTCTGTCAGATTGTACAAGGCATCCAAGTTTCCTACTCAATGGAGCTTTTTGGGAAGCCTTCTTGCTGGTTCTGTGTTTTTAGATGCATCTATTTTTCGGTATGCAGACAAATGGTGGTTGTTTGCTGAAACTAATCCGGAGCATAAATGGGATACCCTTCGGCTTTATTACGCCGAGGACCTGCTGGGTCCTTGGAGCGAGCATCCCCAAAGTCCGATCGTCATCGGTAATGCCCATATTGCCAGACCAGCTGGTAGAGTTTTAGTGATGGGAAATAAAATTATTCGCTTTACTCAAGATTGCAGCCCGGAATACGGTATGCAAGTACGAGCATTTCAAATTGACGATTTGACCTTGACAAGTTATCGCGAGCGAGAAATCCAACCAAACCCAATCCTAGCACCATCTAAGATGGGATGGAATGGTTCTGGTATGCACCATATAGACCCTCACCGATTGGAAGATGGACACTGGATAGCCTGCGTGGACGGTCGGGTAAAATACTGATGCAGTGATTTTCTGCACCTGCCAATTTTATTAAGATTTCATAAAGAAAACCTGTTTAGAACAATGTTTTTTAAATTTTTCAGATTTGTCTTGCTAGAAGACTGTATCTGAAGAAAACAATAGATAAATAATTGAGTGTAAATGCAGCTTTAACGTCAAATTATTTGTATATGGTAAATTCACAAGGATTAATATGAAAATAGCCTTAGTACACGATTATCTGACTCAGCGAGGGGGCGCAGAAAGAGTTTTTGAATTACTTTGCAAACGTTATCCCCAAGCAGATATATATACCTCGGTTTACGATCCCGAGCAAACTATCGATCTAGGTGAACGAATAGTCAAAACAACATTTTTACAAAATATTCCTGGGGCGGCCAAGTATTTTCGCCTGATGGCTCCCTTTTATTTTCCTGCTTTTCGTGCCCTGGATTTACAAGAATACGATCTAATTATTAGTAGCAGCACCAGCTTTGCTAAAGCTGTGCAAAAAAATCCCAAAGCCAAACATATTTGCTTTTGCCATAACATCACTCGTTTTTTGTGGGATACGGAAACTTATTTGCGCGAATACGGAGACTATCGATATTTTGCTCCTTTAATAGAACAAGTTTTCCAAGTAATGAGAAAGATAGATCTTGCATATGCACAAGAACCAGATCTTTACATTGCTAATTCTAGTGTTGTAGCCGCTCGCATCGAGAAAATTTACGCCAAAAAAGCAGTGGTTATTAACTACCCTATTGATACCAGTAAATTCGTTTTTTCCGATACCAAAGAAGACTACTATCTTGCCTCCGCTCGCATGATCGGCTATAAACGTCTTGATATAATAGTTGAAGCCTTCAATTGGCTGGGATGGCGATTATTAATATCTGGAGACGGGCCAGAGCGGCAGAGGTTGCAGTCAAAAGCGTTAGGTAATATAGAATTTTTAGGACACGTTACGGATGCACAGCGTACCCAATTATTCGCGAAAGCCCGATCTGTGGTAGTGGCGGCCCTAGAAGACTACGGATTGGTTCCCATAGAGGCCAACGCCAGCGGAACACCAGTGATAGCTTATGGGGCAGGTGGGGTATTAGATACTCAAATACCTGGTAAAACCGGAGTCTTTTTTAAAAGACAAACACCCGAATCCTTACAAGCAGCCTTACTAGAAGCTAGAGAAATCTATTGGGATTACAAAGACATCCGTAATCATGCAGTCAAAAATTTTTCGGAACAAGCCTTCTTCAGTAAAGTCGAGCAGGTCATTAACCAAGCTTGTAATTTAAATAGATCGCTAGTTTGATTAGTTAGCTGAGGGATAGTAAACGTGATTCAATCCAGCATAAGCCCCTACGTCAATCCAGTCACAGAAACAGAACCCGGTTACGGCCAGCTGTTCGCGGTTTTGGTTCGGAGATTTCCTTGGTTTTTAGTAGTATTTATTGCTTCTGTGGCAATAGCAGGGGCGATAACGAAAAAAACACCACCCACTTATAAAAGCTCTATGCAGCTGTTGGTAGAACCAAACTACCAAGGTAAAAAGGAAGGAACAGCAGAAGAAAATAAGTTTACTGATAGTAGTGTCGAGATAGATACTGCTACCCAACTTAGCCTGATGCAAAGTTCCAAACTGCTCCAAAAGGCGGTTGACAGGCTTAAACCCGAATACCCAGATCTAACGGTAGATCAATTAAAGGGAGCTTTAGTTTTAAGCCAATTAAAAACTGGAGAAGAAAATCTGCCTACTAAAATCTTCTTGGTTGAGTATAGCGATCGCAGTCCAGATAAAACAGAAAGAGTTCTACAAGCAGTACAACAAGTTTATTTAGAATACAACAGACAACAGCAAGACGAGCGTTTAAGAAAAGGTCTGAGGGTTGTTAGAGAACAAATCACCAAAGTTAGCGACGAAGTTAACAACGCGGAAGCCAACCTCCAACGCTTTCGCCGCACTCAAAACTTAATCGATCCAGAGTCTCAGGCAAAAACTCTAGAAGATAACTTAAATAGCATTTTGCAGGAGCGACGCACAACCCGCTCTCAATTTGAAGAAGCTAAAGCTCGTTACGCATCTTTGCAACAACAACTTAACCGCAATCCCCAAAAAGCTTTAGTTGCTTCCCGCTTAAGCCAGTCTAGCCGGTACCAAGCCCTACTCAACGAAATTCAGAAAACCGAACTAGCTCTTGCGCAAGAACGTTTGCGCTTTACAGATGAAAGTCCTCAAGTACAAAAATTGCTAGAACAGCGCAAAGAGCTAATGGCGTTACTACAACAAGAAGCAGGACGCACTTTGGGACAGTCCGATAGTGTTGTTACTACAAAAGATAATCTTCTCAATCAAGGACAATTGGGCCAAATTGACCTTACCCTTGCTGCTCAATTGGTAGAGACCCAGACAAATTTATTAGCTTTAGCAGCTCGCGATCAAACATTGGCACAAAAAGAGCTACAAGTACGCAGTGAACTCAAAAGTTTTCCCGCGAAGTTAGCAGAGTACAGTCGCTTGCAACCACAAGTTCAACTTGCCCGTGAAAGGTTACAACAGCTTTTAAAGGCGGAACAAGAATTGCGACAAGAACTTGCCAAAGGAGGATTTAACTGGCAAGTAGTGGAAGAACCTCAAAAAGGCTTTTTTGTAGGTCCGAATCTCCAGCAAAACCTGATGTTAGGTGCAGTCGTGGGTCTGATGCTAGGAGGTGTAGTTGCTTTTATTCGTGAAGCAGCAGACGATTCAATTCATACCACTGCTGAAATAGAAAAGCAAGTTTCCTTACCAGTTTTGGGAGTAACTCCCAAGCTACCCCCAACCCGAGTGAAAGATTCATTACTCAAACCACTTTTTGGCAAGCCTCGTGAGGTTGTTGCTCCCTGGACAGTTCAGGTACTGCAATCCCCACCGCGTTGGGAATCGATGGATCTGATTTACAAAAATATAGAACTGATTAATTCTGTTTCCACCTACAAATCCTTGATGGTGACCTCAGCTGTACCTGACGAAGGAAAATCTGCTTTGGCTTTAGGTTTGGCAATGAGTGCTGCTCGCTTGCACAAACGAGTGTTACTCATCGATGCGAACCTACGCGACCCAAGTCTGCACAAACAGCTTAATCTGCCAAACGAACAAGGACTTTCAACATTGCTGGCAAGCGAGATCGCTTTACCCAACCAAATTAATCTTCAATCCTCTGGTTCATCGTACATTGATATCTTAACAGCTGGACCAATACCTGCCGACCCAGCCCATTTGTTAAGTTCCCCTCGCATGCAAGAGCTAATGAGAGCATTTGAGGAAAATTACGATCTGGTCATCGTAAATGCTTCTCCAGTTCTCGGGTTGGTAGACGCTTTGCTGACAGCATCATCCTGTCGAAGCGTGGTCATGGTAGCAAGTATTGGTAGAATAACCAAAAATCAGCTTGCCCAGGCTACAGCTATGCTTGGTAGATTAAACTTGATTGGTATTGTGGCAAACGGGGTATCAAATCCTACTAATGCCTACGTGTCTTATACCAGAGAACACTCGTTTGCATTACAGCAAGCTATAGAAAAATAGCTGAGTTTCTCTCTAGGTGAGTAGATCCTGAAAACTAAAACACGGAAAAACCACATTTTCACTTGAAGTTAATAGTTAGGCTGGTTGCTGCTACCCTGGAATCGAACTGGAAGCAATGTTCGCTGACATGCTTCCATAAGCCTAACTGTTTTGAGATAATAACAACAATTGCCATTTTCTTTTTTTGATAAAAAGTATTTATTTGGAGAATTTTTAACTTTATTTTGTTTGTAGTGTGTCACGCTTTTCTTGTTTAATTTGATTTGATTATCTTTATTCAAAAAATAAAAAAATTATAGTTTCTATTGTTTTCAAACTTAATGAATTATTTTTTATTCTCGCCGTCCTTATAACGTGATTATTACCATTGAGATTAAAAACCAAAAGCTAGTTATATCTCCAAATAACTTTCTTAATTCATAATAACTTAACAATTTGCCACTCTTGAGACAATTTATTTAAAGAGTGAATAAAGAATGCCAGCGAGTAGCTGTTAATTCTACTGAGTCTTATATCCTAGATCTTAAGTCACATATCAAAAATATCAGTATCAAGTGAGTAATTTTATTAATTAACAATTCGCAGTTGCTTTTTGGCAATTTCATCTTCATTAAAAGGAAAATTATTGCTTGACCAGGGAATGGAAATGGCAGTAATTTCTACGTATTTTTCCAGCAATTAATTGCAATTTGCAAAAGCAAGATATCAATTCAAGTTATTTTGCTTAACAGCTTCTTTCTCAGCTCGACGCCTTACTTTTAATTTTAAGAAAACTACCTATGACTAGCTCGGTAATTTCCAATTTAGACGATTGCTATACTGTCAGCCAAGAACACCAAGAAAGCAATACTCCGTACTGCATGCTGAAATGGAGACAGGGCCAGCTGTTAGTCAAACCTTTAGAGTCAGCAAAGCAACCATACCTAGCTTCCTTAGATAACGAGCAACACTTGGTAGAATGCTTAAAGCATTCTCCTGTCAACATAGTTCGTATCGATCCGAAACTGGGTGAAGGAAGGCTAATTTTTTGGGCCAATGCTTGCCTGCAGGCATCAAAGCCAATATACTTACATATTCCTAGTGGTAAAAAACTGCCAAAATTCAAAGCCCTGCCATTAAAGTTGTTAAGGCGGCTAATAGATTTTACTATCGCCTTTGCGTTACTGTTGATAACTAGTCCTTTAATGCTGGCATTGGTATTATTGCTGATACGCTTTTATTCTCCCGAGGAGATTTTAGAGCAACAGTGGCATGTAGGAGAAAGAGGTAGACTGTTTAGGACGCTGAGATTTCGCACAACTTTAGGTAATGACAAAACAGCAGTTAACAAGGTCACAGCCTATAAAAACAGCGGGTGCGATCGCGACAACAACTACAAAATTACACCCTTGGGACGTTTCATGCGCAAGTATGGACTGCAAAACCTACCGTTGTTGTTGAATGTGCTGCGTGGTGAAATGAGTTTGACCGGTCCGCGTTGCTGGACCCTAGCAGAAGCAGTAAGGCTTAGTTTTGAAAATCAACGCCAGCTAAATGAGCTACCTGGAATTACGGGTTCGTGGCAACTGCAGGCAGAAACTAAGTTGTTACAATTAGACGGCCAAGCTTTATAACTAAATATTTTGAGTAACTGTCAGCAGCTATACACCAAAAGGGAGTAAGATTTCAACTTTTCTCCCTTCAGGTGTAGGCGTACATTTGTAATATGGTAGCTTATTGTACAGCCAAGAAATTAATGTATAAATGTATTAATGCAAGATTATCATCAAGCAATCACTCTGCTAGTTGATGCAGGGATTGATTTATCTCTGGTTTACAGCCCTAAGAGCATACTGTCTGCTTCGTCAAAAAATTGTCAAACAAATATCCATGGTTCTCAAGCTTTTCCAACCTTTGCGCCAACTCCTGAAGAAAGCAGTTACAGCTACCAGATTTTGGCAGGATAATTATTTAATTTTACGGGAATTTAAAAATTTTCGCAAAATCACAATTTTGGCTGTTGTCTTTTCTTTTTTAGCGGCAACCTTTGAAGGCGTAAGTATTGGCTTTTTGCTTTCTTTTTTGCAAAGCTTAACTAACCCCCAAAGTCAACCTAAAATCGGTGTTGCTTGGTTGGACACTTTAATTGCTAGCGTACCAATTATTAATCCTTTATATGTAATATCTATCTTAATTTTATTGAGTACTTGGATGCGCGTAACATTCAATTACTTCGCATCTATATACACGGAAACAGCGCAATTGAACCTGGCACATTGCTTGCGAGTACAAATGTTTGAGCAGTTGCAAGCTTTTTCCATTAGCTACTTTGTCAAAACGCGTTCGGGAGAATTGATAAACACCATAACAACAGAAATAGAAAGAATTAAATCCTGTTTTAGTGGCATTGCCTTTTTGTTTACACGCACTTTGACTGTTGCCGTCTATTTTTTAGCTATGTTTTTAATTTCCTGGCAACTATCAATAATTTCAGTGTTGGTATTTTCGCTGGTAGCAGTGGGATTAACAACTTTTAACGCTCGAATTAGAGAACAAAGCTTTGGCATTTCCAATGCCAATGGAGCACTAAATTCCACGGCGATAGAATTTATTAATGGTATCCGCACCGTTCATGCATTTGGGACACAAAATTTTGAGCGACAGCGTTTCTACCAGGCAAGTAAAAACGTCTTAAACGCTTCTGTGAAGGTAGCCTTAGCTTGGACACTTGTCAAGCCCTTAGCCGAAGCGATCGCGACAACAGTTCTAATTATATTGATTATTATTTCGTTCACAAAACTGACACTACCAGTAGCTTCCTTGCTGACATTTTTCTTCGTCTTACTTCGAGCAGTACCAAGCATTCAGGAAATGAACGGAACAGTTGCTTTTCTGAGCACGTTAAAAGGTTCTTTAGAAAATATCAAAGAACTGCTCAGAACAGATAACAAACCTTACTTTCAAAACGGAAGTATTCCCTTTACAGGTTTGAAAAGGGCAATTGATTTGATATCTGTTGATTTCGGCTACACTCCCGATAATTTAGTACTGCATAATATAACACTGACTATAGAACGAGGCAAAATGACAGCACTGGTAGGAGCATCCGGTGCTGGTAAAACCACGCTGGTAGATTTAATACCGCGATTTTACGATCCCACGCAAGGACAAGTTTTAATCGATGGAGTCGATCTGCGAGAGTTTGAAATTAACTCGCTACGACGAAAGATGGCTGTAGTTGGTCAGGATACATTTATTTTCAATACATCAGTTTGGAATAATATCGCCTATGGCATGCCGCAAGCAACTGCAGCGGAAATTAGAGAAGCTGCCAGACTAGCCAACGCACTAGAATTTATAGAAGAAATGCCTGCAGGTTTTGATACAACACTGGGCGATCGCGGAGTTCGCTTATCTGGAGGACAAAGACAGCGCATCGCTATTGCTCGTGCTCTTTTGCGCGATCCAGAAATATTGATTCTAGATGAAGCAACTAGTGCTTTAGATTCTGTTTCTGAACGGTTAATCCAAGAATCAATTGAAAAATTGTCTGTTGGTAGAACCGTGATTGCGATCGCCCACAGACTCTCTACAATTGCGAAAGCAGATAAAGTTGTTGTGCTCGAACAAGGACGGATTGTCGAACAAGGAAACTATCAAGAACTGCTGCAACAACGTGGCAAGCTTTGGAAATATCACCAGATGCAGCATCAATTAGGCCAGTTAAGCTAAAAAAATGGAGAACTTACTTGTTAGTGGTGAAGTTCTCTGTTTTTTGTTTCTCAAATTCAGCTGAAATATCAATTTTCTCCACACTATACCTATGAATATTTGTGCTGCACCACCACAAGAACCGCTGGTTGTAGTTTGTGGTTCTGATGATAACTATGCTCTACCTTTAGCCATAACGCTCTATTCCGCACTCCGTCACTTAGATAGCGGTAGTAAAATTTACCTTTACATCCTCGATGGCGGTATCAGTCAAAAAAGTAAACAACGACTGCAACGAGTACTCGACTTCAAAAATATAGATATCAATCTCCATTGGATAGTACCACCAAATCAAGAATCCCTTAAAGACGTACAAACTTTAACCTGGGTTTCCCAAGCAACCTATCTGAGATTGTTTATTCCCGAACTATTGCCAGAACAATTTGAAAAAGCTATCTATTTAGATTGCGACTTGCAGGTAGAAGAAAACCTGAAAAAACTGTGGGAACAGGAAATAGGAGAATATGCATTACTAGCTGTACAAGATTTGGGAGTTCCATACGTGTCCTCTCCCCTAGGAATAGCTAAATATCAAGAACTTGGGATTGCACCTGACACACCCTATTTTAATGCGGGAGTACTCGTAATTAATTTGAAACAGTGGCGAGCAGAAAACGTCGGCCAACGCGTACTCGAATATCTTCGAAAATATGGTCAAGAAGTTCGTTTAGGAGATCAAGAAGGTCTCAATGCTGTACTGGCGAATAAATGGGGAATGCTCGATCGCAAGTGGAATTTAATCTCGCATATTTATTTTTACGACTTTTGGGATGATTCTGCCTACAAACGGGAGATTGGAGCCATCAGACAAGAATTAATTAGCAAGTCCTACATCTTTCATTTTGCAGGAGGCTCCAAACCTTGGCAAATTGGCTGCGAGCATCCGCAACAGCTAAGATGGATTCGCTACCTTATACAAAGTCAATGGTTTACCCCAACTGAAAGCCTGCTGTGGTGTTCTCAATGGTTTCTTCGCTACTACCTCTGGCAAATTAAAGTTCTGATAAAGAAAGTAGTAACAAAAATTTTGATTCAAAAAAGCAGGTAAATTTTTGTAATTTTGCCTTTACCCTTAGTATAGATTAAAAGCATACGTAATCTCTTTTGCTAACTTTCATACATAACATTTAAATTTTGATTGTCTTTGGCAATCAACGATAAATTCTACAAGGATAAATGTCAGGGTTAGCGAAAGAAATTGTGACTCAACGCAATTAAACAAAATGAAAGTCTCTGTTATTGTTTCCAACTACAACTACGCTCGGTATTTACCGATAGCAATTAATTCGGTTCTGGCACAAACCTACCCAAACTTTGAAATTATCTTAGTAGATGATGGTTCCAAAGATAACAGCCGTGAGGTCATTGCCCAATTACAACAGCTAGCACCCGATAAAATTAAACCGATTTACCAACCCAACCAGGGACAGGGAGCAGCATTTAACACCGGATTTGCAGCTGCCAACGGAGATATTATTGCCTTTTTAGACGCGGATGATGTCTGGCAACCACAAAAATTGCAGCGCATAGTGGAACAGTTTTGCAGCTGCCCGCAAATTATAGGAGTAATGCATCTGTTGAACAACATAGATGGCAGTGGCAACCTTGTCAATGCAGGTTCTACCGTTGGTCGCTTGCTAGATGAAGATTTGGCAAAAGTTATCCTACAGACGGGTAACGCTTGGTGCTTCCCACCCACATCTGGACTAGCTTACCGGCGTAGCGCCCTCGAAAAAGTATTTCCCATAGACTGCAGCAAATGGCGGTTGTGTGCAGATGGTTGCCTTATATACTGTACCGCCTTTTTGGGCAAAGTCAAAACACTCAACGAAGTACTGGGAAGTTATCGCATTCACGGTGCAAATCACTACATGAAATATTCCGACAATCCAGATGAAGATGAAGTCCAAGCACTCACAGGAATAGAAATGACCAATCGATACATCAACGAATTTTTAGAACAAATCGATTACCCCAATAGAGTCGATTTGTCTCGTAATCTTCAGTATCGGCGTACAAATTATTATCGGCGTGGGAAATGGGATCTCAAAGAAATCATAGCTATTTCCAAATTGATATTGGGATGGCCATTTTATAGTTCTTGGGAAAAAGTTTATTACCTAGCGAGGTTTTGGATGAAGAATATCAAGTTACTAACTCGTCCTCAGGTCAACATCAACGAAACAGCAATCTAAATCAATAGAATTACGTTCCCAATTCCGGAAATGGAAAAAAATGCTGATGAAAGACAGTTACAGCCATAAAAATAAAACAGTGAAAGTATTCTTGACTTGTCCTGGTCTTGGCAATATTAATCGTGGTTTTGAATCTTTTACTCGCGAATGCTTTGACGCCATCTCTCAAGATTCTTCTCTCGATGTCACCCTTTTAAGGGAGGAGGAGCATCTTTAAAAAACGAAATTACTTTATGGAATTTACCCCGCGAAAAATGGACAACGATTCAAATTAGCAGGGTAATAGGCAAAATAACTGGTATTAAAGGTTCTTACAACACCGAACAGTTATCGTTTTTTGTGAGTTTATTACCTTACCTTCATCAGGGTAAACCAGATGTTATTTTTCTCAGTGACGAACAATTGGGAATTTTTCTTTGGCATTGGCGACGCTTGACAAAACAAAACTACAAGCTTTTATTTTCTAATGGGGCGCCTGTGTTTCCCGTAGATAAGCTTGCACGTTGGGATCGCATACAACAATTAGCACCAAGTCATTTGCAAGCAGCTTTAGATGCAGGAATACCTGCTGAAAAGCAAAGCTTAATTCCTTACGGTTTCCGAATAGAATCCCAAGCAAAATTCCTGACACCTAACGAACAAAAAGCGCTGCGACAAAAGCTAGGACTTCCAGGTAACCGGCGATTGATTATTTCCGTGGGAGCGATCAATAAATCTCACAAGCGCATGGATTATGTAATTCGAGAAATTGCTCAACTACCTGAACCACGTCCTTTTCTTTTATTACTCGGTCAAGAAGATCAAGAGTCTGGCGAAGTAATTCAACTTGGAAAAACATTGTTAGGGGTGGAAAATTTTCAAACTAGAACTGTTCCCTACAGCGCGATCGCCGATTACTATCAAGCTGCAGATGCTTTCGTTCTCGCCTCAATTGCAGAAGGATTTGGACGAGTCCTCGTGGAAGCTTTATCCCACGGTCTACCCTGCATGGCGCACGACTACGAAATTTCTCACTTCATCTTCAAAAATCGAGAATATTTAGCAGATTTCACGCAAACAGGTAGCTTGACAAAGCTAATACCTAAAGCCTTAGCAGCATCAGAAGACATATCTCAACGTCAAGCATTTCATCGCCTTGCCTATGAAAATTTTAGTTGGGAAAAACTTCAACCAGCCTATGTTGATATGATCAAAAAATGTGTGGACAAATCAAGAGAATTAAGGTCGGAGCCAAACTTACCTATCCATTGCTAAAACAGCGAAAATAGAATTAGTTTTCCAAAACACTAACAGTACTGCTTTTGCCAGAAAATTTTCTTTTACTGATTTAAAAAGTAGATAATAACTTGGATGGATATGAATTCTCAACCCCTAGTTAGTATTATCACTCCAACCTATAACCGCCCAGAGTATTTAAAGCAAGCTTTGGCCAGTGCTGTTCGACAAACATATAAAAATATAGAAATAATTGTTTCTGATAATTGTAGTTCAGAAAATCCTCAGCCCATTGTGGAGTCTTTTCAAGATCCGCGGATTCGCTTTTCCCGCAACGAAACGAATATAGGAATGTTCGCCAACACCATGAAAGCCTTTAAAATGGCGCGTGGGAAATACGTAGCTACCCTACTTGATGACGATTTGTGGGAAGAGGAATTTTTAGAAAAGCTTGTTCCTCCCCTAGAAGCAAATCCGGAATTAGTTTTATCTTTTTGCGATCATTACATCATTGATGCTGATGGCAAAATCGACCGAGAAATAACAGAATATTGTTCTAAGCTCTTTCAAAGAGCTAATCTTCAAGAAGGTGTTTATCGACCTTTTTACAAGCTTGGCTTAGTAGATCAAGCAATAGCTACAGCAATGGCAGCTGTGATTCGCAGAGAAGCCATAAATTGGGATAACATTCCCCCTGAAGTAGGCGGATCGTGGGATATTTACCTAACCTACCTGTGTTGTTCTACAGGAATGGGAGCTTATTATTATCCAGAGAAATTAACTAAATATCGCAGACACGAGCAAACAGACACCATGCTTAGCGGTAGGCGAAACTATCAAGCAAAAATTCGCAAAGCTCAAGCAGAAATGTTTTGTTTGGAGCACTTTATGGAAGATGAAAATTTAAAGGAGTTAAAACCGTATTTTCAACAAAAATGGGCAGAGGTAAATACAACCTTAGGAATTGGTTTAATGCGGGCTAAACAAATTCCAGAAGCACGTCTTTATTTTTGGCGTTCTTTACGTCAGAAAATAAATTTACGAACTATAGCTGCATTGATGGTAAGTTTTACTCCCGCTCCGATTGCGGCAAGATTCTAAAAACCTGAAAAAATATGCAGGTGTATTTTCTATTCCAGACAACTATCTTTATATCTTTAAATCAATTTACATCCAGGTAAAATTAATGCGAGTCTCAGCTTGTATCACCACAAGAAATCGTACAAAAAAACTAGATGCTTGTTTAGAAGCTTTGTGGAATTCTCAAGTCAAACCTCATATTGTAGTTGTCTCTGACGATTCTCCAGAAGTGGAAGTACAGCAAGCCAATTTGCAAGTTGTACAAAAATATCCGGGTACTCGTTACATATTAGGTCCTCGTTGTGGTGTTTGCGCTAACCGCAATAATGCAGTTAACTCAATCCCCGAGTCTGAAACTGAGTTTGTAGCCTTTGTAGATGATGATATTTGCGTTCAATCAGATTTTATTGCTCTGGCTATAAACAGGTATGCGCAAATGTCAGCTGAGCAGAGAAAATTTACTATCCTCACGGGTACCAGCTATCACGGTGATGGAGCTCGTCTTTTACCGGCGAAACTGACATTTCAAGGACACTTCTGTCCTACTGATGATATCCCTCAAACTGTAGTGATTCACGCTGCTTTGTTTCCCAGACATTTTTTTACCCAAGAGCAATGGGATGAAAATATATTTTTTGGCTACGAAGATGCAGAACTTTGTTTGCGAGCGATTAAGCGCGGTTACAAAATTTTGTATTGTCCGGAATTGCAAGTCAGAGGAATTGCTGAGGATAGCACGCTGGAGGTGGGTACAACTGGTATAGGCGGTTTGAGTAATTATGAATTACACATAGAAGCTGCGAGGCTTTACATTGGTATTAAGCGCTATAAGGACTTGTTTCCCAATTTTTGGAAGTTAGTAGCTTTTATTGTTTTGTATTTTTTGCAAATGACAAAATATTTATTACAAAAACGAGCTATCCAAGCTTGGCCAGAAATTCTTCGTCGTTCTCGAATTCAAAAGTTATTGTTACCGTCCGGCATCTGAAAATTTACTAATAATTATTCAGGATAGGTAAGCGTGAAGCTTTGTATCGTTACCCACAATGTCAAAAAAGGTGATGGTCAAGGTCGGGTAAATTATGAAATTACCTGGGAGGCGATTCGTCGGGGTCACCACGTGACCATACTAGCAAGTGAAGTCGCTTTGGAATTACAAAAGCACCCGCAAGTGAAATGGGTTTGTATTCCGGTTCGGGGTTGGCCTGGGGAATTACTTCGCAATATGATATTTTCTTGGCAAAGTGCAACTTGGCTGCGCCAGCATCAATGCAGTTGTGATTTGGTAAAAGTAAACGGCGCAATTACCAAGGCTGCAGCAGATGTGAACGCAGTGCATTTTGTCCATAATTCCTGGCTAAAATTCTCTCAGAAAGTAGTTAAGCCCAAGTCAGTTTGGACGATACTCCATCCGCGTGGGATTTTGTATGATTTTTATCAGTGGCTGTATACAGCTGCAAATGCACACTGGGAAAAAAAAGCTTTTGAGCAGGCGCGAGTAGTTGTAGCAATTTCTCATCAGGTAGCTGAGGAGCTATTGGCAATTGGTGTACCTCCAGAACGATTGCGAGTGATTTTAAATGGTGTGGATTTGCAAGAATTTTCGCCGGGTACAGCCGATCGCTCTGTCTGGAATTTACCGAAAACAGTACCTTTGGCGTTATTTGCTGGAGATATCAGAATTCCTCGCAAAAACTTAGACACCGTTTTACAAGCTTTGGTGCAAGTGCCGCAGCTGCATTTAGCAGTAGCAGGAATTACAGAGGGGAGTCCGTATATTAAACTAGCAGCTTCCCTGGGATTAAGCGATCGCGTGCATTTTTTGGGACTTTGCCACGACGTGCCGCAGTTGATGAAAGCAGTGGATTTTTTAGTTTTTCCTTCTCGGTACGAGCCATTTGGCTTAGTAGTAATTGAAGCCATGGCTTGCGGTCTACCCGTGATTACAGCTAGCACTACCGGTGCGGCCGAATTAGTAACACCAGAATCGGGAATAGTCATAGCAGATCCAGATGATAGACAAGCTTTAGCACAAGCACTGTTATCCCTAACTACCGATAGCGCTTTGCGCCAAAAAATGGGCAAAACAGCGCGGACTATAGCAGAACAACACAGTTGGAATCAAATGGCCAAAAGCTATGTGGATTTATTTGAAAATTTACACCAAAAAACTAGCTTACCCGACGGCTAATGACCACCAGTAAGTTAGTTAAGAAGTTAACCTCATTTCTATGTCAAAATTGCCTTCAGCAAAAACTAACTCCCCAGCTCAACAAGCTTGGATTTCAAACAGCGCCAGCAGCGATCGCAAACCATTTTTCTCGAGAAACGCAGGTATTTAACTTATGATCGCCATTAGCGTTATTGTTCCCACCTATCGTCGCCCCAATGATTTAACTCGTTGTTTGCAGGCCCTCAAACAGCAAACTCGTCCTGCTGACGAGGTGTTGGTGGTAGTGCGGGACAGCGATAGCGAGACTTGGGCATTATTTAGACAAATAGATTTTCATCCCCTACCACTCAAGACTGTAACGGTAAAGGTTCCAGGAGTCGTTGCTGCTTTGAATGCGGCGCTGGATGCAACCGAAAAGGATGTTATCGCCATCACAGATGATGATGCAGCACCCCACACTGATTGGCTAGAACGCATCGAAAGCTATTATCTTTCGGATGACCGTTTGGGAGGTGTAGGTGGACGAGACTGGGTATACTGGCAAAACAAGTTGCTAGAGGACAGCGACACCGAAATAGTAGGGAAAGTGCAGTGGTTTGGACGTGTAATAGGTAACCACCATCGCGGTGTCGGACAAGCCCGGGAAGTAGACATTCTCAAGGGCGTTAATATGAGTTTTCGCCGCAGCGCCATCACCCCCATTCGCTTTGACGAACGCATGCGGGGTACGGGAGCCCAAGTTAACTTCGAAATCGCTTTATGCTTGACCTTAAAGCGAAACGGTTGGAAACTAATTTACGATCCGGCGATCGCTGTGGACCACTATCCAGCCATACGTTTTGACGAAGATAAGCGCGACAGCTTCAACGAAGCAGCTTTGCTCAACGCCGTACACAATGAAACACTTGTACTGCTGGAAAACTTACCACCCCTGCGTCGCATAGTATTTATGTTATGGGCTGTCTTGGTAGGTACTCAAAAAGCTTTGGGTTTAGTACAGTTGTTGCGATTTTTGCCCAAAGAAGGAAAATTAGCAGCAAGAAAATGGCTAGCATCGCTTCGCGGTCGTTGGCAAGGTTGGCAAACTTGGCAGCAAAAATGATGGATGCTAACAAAGACATAGTACTGGATTTGGGAGATAGTTAGTGATTGACAAGCAATTAACCTTCAATAGTTATTTACCAACAAACCCTCCTCAACAACACCCGCCTCTTTTCGGTTGGTTAGCAATTTCAGGACTCGTACTTTTTTCCGCAGCTTGCATCGTTGCAGGTGCTGGTTCTATTTTTCGCCCCGGATACGTAGCAGTTTCTTTTCTTGTCGGCGTTTTCCTGTATTGGCGATATCCTCCTCTGTACATGGGTTTTTTGTGGTGGATGTGGTTTTTGACACCCCTAGTTTCTCGCTTAATAGATTATCGCAGCGGCTTTGATAGCAGCCGTTTCATACTTATCTCCCAGTATTTGGTCACGTTAATTACCATGCACGCCGCCATCAAAGAACTACCTCGGTCGCATCGTCAAGGCGGTTTGCCTTTTATCTTAGCTTTTCTAGGCGTGTTTTACGGTTACCTCATTGGATTGGTGAAAACCTCACCCGTTACCGCCGCCAGGGGTCTTTTAGATTGGTTAACTCCTATTAGCTTTGCTTTCTACGTATTTATAAACTGGCGCAATTATCCCCAATACCGTCAGGGTCTTACCCGCATATTTCTCTGGGGAGTATTGGTCACAGGAGTTTATGGAATAGTACAGTTTTTAACTGCTCCGGAATGGGACCGGTTCTGGTTGGTCAGCACAAAACTCAAAAGCTTCGGAGATCCCGTACCCTTGGGGATACGTGTTTGGAGTACTATGGCGTCCCCCGGACCTTTTGCTGCCACGATGATGGCAGGGTTGCTACTACTATTTAACAGCAAAGAACTTTTACGAATTCCTGCAGCTGCAGCTGGTTATTTGACCTTTCTGCTCACCATGGTGCGAACTTTGTGGGGCGCTTGGGTAGTAGGAGTGCTTAGCCTGATCTCTTCCCTCAAACCCCGCATTCAAATGCGCCTGTTCGTAACTATTTTGATTATGGCTGTTTGTGTGGTTCCCTTAACTACCATGGAACCATTTTCCGACGTTATTTCCAAAAGGTTGCAAACTTTTTCCAATCTCGATCGCGACAACAGCGCCCAAATCAGACAAGAAATTTATAAAAACGGTCTTAGCAAAGCTCTTACTAATGGCTTGGGTAACGGTATTGGCAATACCTTTATTGTCAATGAAAAAGGTGTGCTGGTACCGGTTGTGATCGATAGCGGTATTTTGGACATGTTTTTCACCCTCGGTTGGTTTGGGGCAATTTTTTACCTAGGTGGATTAATTTTGGTGTTATTTCAGGTATTTCAATACGCAGAGCCTCGCATAGACCAATTTTTGGCTGCGGCGCGTGCTATTGGTCTTGCTTGTTTTGCAACCTTACCGGGTGGTAGTGGTATGTTAGGAGTTGCGGGTATGATTCTTTGGGGATTTTTAGCTATTTCGGTTGCAGGACATAACTATTATGTGTATCAAAGAAATCTTATGTCTCAATCCAGCAACAAGTACAAATAAAAGCAAGTTAAAACAAGAAGGGACAAACAAAAAATAAAAATGTCCCTCAATTTTTTCCAATTACCTTTTCAACACTACTTGGAAAGAATTTAAATAACCGTCGATAGTTTTAGATAAAGTTCGGCGTTGTTTTTTAGTAGTAATAACCATGACTTGATACAAGCGCCCTTCCGCAACGTACATGCGGTTTTTAGTAATTTTGCCACCAGCATTGATATACTCAATTTCCTTACCTGGGTGACCGTTGGAACTGCGAATGGGACGCTGCGCCAGCAGGTGACTTTGGGTAGTTTTTAAAGCCATATCCCTAGCATTATTGAGTATTACCTGAGGGTTAACCAGCTGGCCGTAACTGTACGGAAATTCGTTATATGTCACTATATATGCTACTTCCTGAGGGGCTGGGGGTTGACCGACAAATATTTTTAAGTCAATTTCCCCCATAAAAGTTTTTTGGATTTGGGATAGCATTTTTGGCTTTCCTGGCATTAAAACAGAAAAGCTACCATCTGGAGCGGTAAATAGCTGCCATCGTGGTTTAACTGGTGCAGTAGAAATTGGTTTTTTTAGGGGAATGAGGACGTTTGGATGAAATTGCTTCGACTTTTGTAAATCCAGTGCATGCCAAAGTGGCGATCGCTAAGGGCAAAAACACTCTTTTTCTCATAGTTTTTTGCTCGTATATGTTTTGACACATCGCGTTAATTGCTAGTTTTTTATAACCTAGCGGCATGCACGACAGCACCAGTAATATTGGGTAGACAAAGCATCCCTCATCCGAAATTTCCGCTAAAATCTAGTAGCGTAAATTGCAGCACCTAGCAAACCTACATTTTGATTGAGTACGATGTGTACGGGAATTGCTTCCAAAATAGGACGCATCCTACCTTTGTAGGTAAAATGGAAAAGGAAATCTCCTTTGGTGATTAAAGGTAAAATTTTGGCGGCAATGCCTCCAGCAACGTATAATCCACCGTAGGGTAAAAGTTTGAGGGCAAGATTTCCTGCTTCCGCTCCGTAGGCTTCTACAAACAATTGCATCGTTTGCTGGCAAAGAAGATCGCGTCCTCGTACCGCAGCTGTACCGATGACTGCACCTGGATCGACGCTTTTTTCTTGTTTTCCTGCTTCTTGTTCCCAGGTTCTAACAATAGCGGCAATATCTGGTGACTCTGGTGCTATTTTGCGATCGCGCAAGAATTGGTAAATCGAAACAATTCCTAAACCGGAAACGACCCGTTCCACAGAAACACGCTGGATATCATGCTTGTCCAACAGATATTTCAAAAGCTGAAACTCCAACTCTGTTCGGGGAGCAAAGTCAGCGTGTCCGCCTTCAGAAGCAAAGGCTTGATAGTATTTTCCTTGTTTGATTAAAAACCCCTCTCCTAACCCCGTACCAGCACCAATCACTGCAATCGGTGCTTCTGGGTTGGGTTTACCTGTTTGCAAGGTGTGTAAGTCTTGCGGTTGTAAACCCAAAACTCCATAAGCAACAGCAACAAAATCATTAATCAAAAAAACACGGGGAATATCTAATTGTTGTTGCAGGCGATCGCCATCCAAAAACCAAGCTAAATTAGTCAGTTTTGCCGTATTGTCAACTACAGGTCCGGCGATCGCAAAACAAGCTTTTTGTGGCTTTGGTATGTTAGTTGTGGCTAAAAACTTTTGTACTATTGGCACTAAATCGGGAAAATCTCGACTGGAATAACGTTCTTCACAAATTGTACGTAAAGAAGACTCTTGTGTTTGCTCCATCAATCGCACGATGGTTTTTGTTCCGCCAATATCTCCTGCTAATACTAAGGTCATAATTTTGGTAGAAATTTAACTTACTCTTTTCCAGGCGGCAAGACGAGCTAGCTACGGCCGCACAGTTTATCTTTATCATCAATGAAAGCGAATCAATTCTTCTACCTGCCCGAGGTGAGATGTATCTCCCTTGAGTTCCAAAAACCAGTGTGGCTCCTGACGCACAATTTTTACTAAACAGCACAAACTCGCCTTGATTTGCGTTAAGGCGATTTCTCCCACAAGTCCCATTGCTGCACCCTGTACCGATGCACCGTGTCCTACTAATAAGATATTTTCCGGACAAAATTCCGCAGCCAAACACTTAGCAGTTTCTCCAGAACGCAGCTGTACTTGTTGGTCTGTTTCCGGATATTTAGCAGGAATACGCGGTCTGTAGCTAGTATCAATTCTGGGAAACAGTGCTGCTAATTCTTCAATTGACAGCGTTTTTGGTTCTTCCGACATCCAAGCTGGATTTAGCCACTCGCTCAAACCTGTTTCCAATTTAATCGGTAAATCCAAAACTTCTGCCACGGCGTTCGCCGTCTGCACGCTTCGCAAAAAAGGAGAAGCAAAAATATGGGAGATTTTTTCTTTCTGGAGGCGATTAGCTAACTGCTGAGCTTGTAAAAAGCCATCTTCAGATAAGGGTGGATCGTAAGGTCTTTCCGCTGTCAGAAACCACTCGGGATTAACAAAATCAAGCCGATTGGCGTGTCTTGCAATCCAGATAATTTGATTCATAAATTAATTTCCAAAAGAATAAGCTTCGCAGCCTGCAAAGTTTATATCATCATAACCGTCCTACAATATATCAGAGAGATTTCCAACCGCAGCATTAGCCCAAATATGCTTTTTACCCGCTCGTCGTTAATCAGTTCCGATGCTGCACCTGTTAAGACAATGCTACCTGCTTCCAAAACGTATCCCCTATCTGCAATTTGGAGAGCGAGGTTGGCGTTTTGTTCTACAAGCAAAATGGTTACGCCCGTAGCTCGTAAATTTTCTATAATCCGAAAAATTTCCCGAACGATCGCCGGTGCTAAACCCAGACTCGGTTCATCTAAAAGCAAAAGTTTGGGTCTGCTCATTAACGAGCGGGCGATCGCTAACATTTGTTGCTCGCCTCCACTCAAAGTTCCCGCTAATTGATTGCGTCTTTCGGCTAAACGCGGAAATCTTTCAAATTGGCGTTCAATATCAGCCTTTATCTGTGCTCGATCGCGGTGAATGTAAGCACCAAGTAGCAAATTATCATAAACAGTTTGCCGCGCCAGTACCCTCCGTCCTTCCGGACAATGGGCAATACCTAATTCCACAATTTCGTGAGGTTGGCGACGAATAATATTCCTTCCTTGGTAAATAATTTCACCACTACGGGGATTTACTATCTTAGAGATGGCGCGAAGGGTAGTGCTTTTACCAGCACCATTTGCACCTATTAAAGTCACGATCTCTCCATTATTAACAACTAAATTAACGTTCTTCAGAGCTTGAATGCCCCCGTAGTTAACACATAAATTTTTTATTTCTAAAATAGAATACCTTGGAACCTTTGTATCCATTGTTATATTAGCTAAATATTGCTGATTAATTAAAATATTAAAGTTAAGGTGCGCTATCGAGCTTTAGCACACCTCAACATCAAGATTATAAATAGCAAAACGAAACGGACTTTTCCTTTTTTCCCACAAGGGGTATTGTAAGGTTTTCTCCTGGTTTGGGAGAGCTGGCTGACCTTCTGATCGAACTTATCAAGGCAATTGCTTTCTCAAAGCTTCCAAACAAGACCAACGACGGTCTAAACCCTGCTCAAAATTACTACTATCGCTCAACGGTTGAATACCCGGACAATTTTGATCGCACAGCTGGCGTTGGGGAATTGCCAAACACATCTGCTCGTACAGCCATTCCCTGGGATCGAAATAGCCGTAGGGTGATAAAGTTTCTACTAAATCTTCCACGGCAATTTCCCGCTCTGGAACGAAGGCTTGTTCTTGATCGACGGCTTCGTCTAACCAGATAATTTCAGAAGTATCAACTACTAAGCGATGATTGTAGTTTTGTAAGCAGCGGTTGCAGTTACAGGTAATAATTGTTTCTGCTTGTCCGGACACTTGTAAGTAATTACCACAGTGTTGCACTTGTATGCGACCCCGAACTGGTGTCAAAGTTTCTAAACCAGGCAGAAACTCTTTCACCTGAATTTCCTCTGTCCGCTCCGGCGCTTTCGTTAGCTGCGGAATGTAAATTGCGTCCATAGGAGTTGTGAGACATCCTCACTGAAAGTTATGCTTATCATTAACATTTTTGCCAATGATACTTTTTTAGTCTAACTTTATTTGCGGTTTCCTGGGCTCGGCATTACAAATTTAGCCAATATCTGCCAGAGTTAATCAGTTACGAAGTCGGCTAACAGTTAACCGCGCCCAGTTAACTGTTAACTAACTTATTCTGGTGATGCCAGACGCACAACCAGGTTGCGATGTGGCTCTTTTCCTCGGCTGAAAGTTTCCAAGTCACTAAAGTTCTTTAAAAAGGTGTGAATTTGACGACGTTCTGCTGAGCTGAGAGATTTAATTTCCACTTCTCTACCTGTTGCACGTACCTGCTGTGCAGCTAACTGTGCAAGGGCGCGAATTTCTGCTTGTCGCCTGAGGCGGTAACCGTTAAGTTCCACAGTATAGGAGGCTTGTTGTTCTTGTGGTTGGTTGAGGTTGAGAATAGAATTAGCCAAATACTGGATGGCATCCAGTACTGCACCGCCAGGTCCGATCAGCACTTGAATTTGCTCTGGTGTTAAATTCGTTTCGTCAATTGTCAACCAGTAACTATCAGGTTCTTTGGACTCACCTGCACCGGTTACTGTTGATTCTAATTCAGCCTTAATGTTAGCGTTGATGCCACATAGTTGCAGCAAAGTTTTTAACCATTGCTGCCCTCTTTGCATGCGACTGTCGGCAACCATTAACCTGTAGCCTTTTTCTTAGAACTTTTTGGTTCAAACGGCAGTGTTTTTTGTTGTGCTTCCGCCTGTTTTTCCTGAGCTTCTACGATTTTTTGCAATTCCTCTGGCAAGGGCTCGCGAGAGAGAATGTAAGTTTGCAGGGTTTGGAAGATATTACCGATCACCATGTACATTAGTACCCCAGCAGGTAGGGGAAAGAATAAAAACATCCCCGAAAAAATCACGGGAGTAATTTTGTTAACTGTATCCTGCTGCGGATTGCCAGCACCGGAATTTTGTCCGGACAGTACTTGGCTGATGTACAAGGTAATACCAAAAATCACTACCATTGCCACGATATCCCAGTGGATTGTGCCGTCGGGATCGATGGCGCCAACTCTACCTAAAGCATCAATAAATAAAAATCCCTGATCCTCTGCTAGCCCGGGGATCGTTCCCTGAATGGTCGCATCACCTGGCTGCAAAGCTTCTATATTTCCTTGTGCATCTATTTTTACCCTTTCTTCCCCTTTGATAACTTTCCATTGGGGAATTAACTTTGTATTTGGATGTTCGGCTAAAACTGCCTGGAATGGTTTGCCTTCCACAGTTTGATATTGAATTTTTGTATGTTCTCCCACCGCTAACTTGTTACCGCTTGGAAGAATGGCTATTACCTTGACACGCTCTCCATCATCAACGTAAATGTTTTGGGGAGGAGTTGCAAAGGCTTGGGGTTGAATTCGTTCCATTTGTTCAGCAGGAAGGATCTGCAAATTCACGGTGTAGTTAACGCTAGCAAAAGGTGAACCTCGCAAAGTGGCAAACAGAGCTAGCAATACCGGCATTTGCAACAGCAGTGGCAAACATCCAGCCAAGGGATTGCCGAATTCTTTTTGGACATTGAGCATTTCCTCCTGCTGTTTTTGCGGATCGTCCTTATAACGTTCTTTGATTTCCTGCATGCGCTTTTGCATCAAAGGTTGGACAATTCGCATTCGTCGCATGTTGCGAATTGAACCGGCACTTAGAGGATAAAGTGCAAAACGAACTATCAACGTTAAGGCAACGATCGCCAATCCATAGCTTGGTACTACGCTGTAAAACAAGTCTATGATTGGCAACATGACGTTGTTCGAGAGGAACCCGATACCAAAATCCATTATTCTGAATTCAACCTGAGGTTATGTAAATTAATTACCGATCTTAGATTGGAAACTAGCCCGTGGCTAATCGCAATCTCAAATGGTCTGACTGAATCTAATCTAGCTAAATCAGCATTTGTCTGCGACTGTAGTTCCACTACGGATAGCCGCCCGCTTTTGGTTTGCATTGGCTTGAGAGGATGGGGATTTTTGATTTGAGTCCCCAATCCCCGGTCTTGATTATTTATTAGCAGCGCTGCTAAAGTTAGGATTTTTGGCAGCAACTCTTTGACTGATGTAATCATAGATCTCCCGGAACCTTGGTAAAGCCCGTAGCTCCAGGCGATTACCGTTTTTGAGAGTTAGTACCATGTCCCCCCACAAGCCAATACCGCGGGGAACTTTGACTATTTTGACGATTTCTGAGTAAATCACGTCGCTGCGATCGCGTCCCATCCAACCCCCGGTAACAGATACTCGGCGATCGGTAATGCGGAAGCGCAACCACAAAGCTCTGACAATTGCTCCAACCGTCAATGGCAAACCTACAACAGTCAACCCAATTAGTATGTTTACGATCAGATCCCCAATATGAGGACCGCCTTCAAAGTAAACTTCTTCACGAATGCCCATTTAATACCTCTGCTTGTGCCAATAACTGCTCTAATTCTTGCAGAAATTGTTGGCTTGCGCACTTAGATTCTGTTGTAGTTGGTTTCACAACCACCACCAGCCGCCATCCTGGTGCTATTTTAGGCAATAATTGATGCAAGGCTGCTGCTATTTGCCGTTTTATGCGGTTGCGAACTACTGCTCGTTTGCTAATTTTGGTGCTGATGGAAATCCCAATTCTACTGGGAGCAGCAATTGTCAAGTCTAGTGACTGTGATTTCTTGCCATCAGTGTCCGAAGAAGGTGATTTTTTACCAGATGACGGTCCTAAAGCTCTTAAAGTTAAGTAAAAACCATGAACGCGAATTCCTTCTCGAAAAACTGCCTGGAAGTCTTGGCGAGATTTAAGCCGATGCGCCTTAGGCAAAGCCACAGTCGCTGTTTTTGATGTTCCTCCTCCTTTTGTCCTACACGCTCAGGCGATAACGTCCTTTTCTTCTTCTGGCCTTGATCACGTTTCTACCATCCGAAGTCCGCATCCTGGCACGGAAACCAGAAGTTCTTTTTCTTTTGCGGTTCGTTCCCTCTAGGGTTCTTCGCATACTTTATCCTCTTGAGCAATTTTTATAAAAAAGTCACAATCTTTAATCATATCACTTGCAGAGATTTTGCCCAAGTCCCTAAACAAGAGGAGAAAAACCTCTCAGCAGTGTCACGGAGATCTTTTCAACTAGGAGATGCTGAGCATCCAAGTACCCAAGTAACGCGATAAGGGTACATCACCAGGAGATTGAATCGAACAGTTGAAATAAAAAATACCGCCAAAGGCAGGATTTTTAACGTTAGACAATACCAGTTCCACGTTGCTTCCTGCTGGTACTGGTTGTTCGGGATAAATTTCAATAACGCGATTTTCTTTATCCCACCTGACCTCAGATAAAGGTACTGCTTTGCCTTTTACCCTTACTTCAACTTTTTTGGGATCGAAGGTTCCTTTGTAGTATTTAGGGTAATTAATAACAAACAGGGAAGCTGCTAAGTTCATTTTTTTGGCGGGAATCCTCAAACGGTATCTGTCCCAACCATTTGTTTGACCGCCAAAATCCAATCGAAACGGCAGTTGATTTTCACTTTTGACTCCGCTAAACAGCGTAAATCCAGGTAAACTATCTGCCAAACTTACACTTGGCAAGCCAGCCAGCAAACAGCTAGTTACTGCTAAAGCAGAAAGTACACGTCGCATAGTTAAGCTCCTGTCACAGCAAGTTTGTTGTCTATACCAGATATAAACTTTATTCTTTTCAAGCAGACGCAAAAATTAACTAAAAGTGCCATGTATCTCGTTTTCTCAGAACATTTACTTATTTTAATAGTGTATATTTATACTTGATAATGTTTTTTTGCCAAGCAGACATAAATTTATTATCGCATTCTCCGAGGCAGTTGGGATTGGCAAACAAGGAGTCTGCTGTTGGCGATGCAAAATGAACAACAAACACGCTTTTGTTTCTAAATATGTAGGAATGTATCTAGAAATTAGACTTTTGTTAGAAAAATTCAACGGGTTTCTACAGCGATCGCCAATAAAATTGGGCTAGATTAGTGACAACTAAAGATTACTCGCCCCTAGATGAAATCTGATGATTTGAAGATTGAATTTGTGAGCAATTAACTAATATTGCACTATGTAAAGAATAAACAACAATATCTTTCAATCCCTAAAAGAACTTGAAGACACAGACACAAAGTATGGGGATCGGCATAGGATGTGCAATAAGTAAGTCATGAATGCAAGTATCTCATTAGCCGTAGAATCCGCAATTGATTAAGATCGGGTTTTGCTTGAATAAATAAAGCCAGAAGGCATGGGTTGCAATCAATTGGAAAAACAAAAAAAACCAATTGTTCTGCCCGAGTTGCTAAGTGTGGATAAATTTGCTCATTAAAAATATTCAAAGCTTGCGCGTGAAAGTAAATATCGCTCTCAAGGAGATGGCATGAAAATAGCAGTTGCTAGAGAAATTGAAGTTTGTGAACGTCGTGTGGCCTTAGTTCCCGATATCGTCGGGCGTTTGGTAAAACAGGGCTTAGAAGTGTGGGTAGAAGCAGGAGCAGGTGAACGAGCTTTCTTTGCAGATGCAGCTTACCAAGCAGCAGGAGCAAAAATTATCGCTGATAGCAATCAATTGTGGACACAAGCAGATATCCTCCTCAAAGTCAGTCCGCCCCAAGAGCGAGAAGATGGGCGATGGGAAATTGACTTGTTACCAGAAGGTTCAGTACTGATTAGTTTTCTCAATCCTCTCGGAAATCCAGTCATAGCAAAGCAACTAGCAGAACGCAAAATAACTGCTTTGAGCATGGAGATGATTCCCCGAACCACAAGAGCACAGAGTATGGATGCTTTGTCCTCTCAAGCTTCGATTGCGGGCTACAAAGCAGTGCTGATTGCTGCTGCTGCTTTACCCAAATATTTTCCCATGCTGACAACAGCAGCTGGTACGATCGCTCCTGCAAAAGTGTTTGTAATTGGTGCTGGTGTTGCTGGTTTGCAAGCAATAGCTACCGCCAGACGCTTGGGAGCAGTGGTAGAAGCTTTTGATATTCGTCCTGCTGTCAAAGAAGAGGTACAAAGTCTGGGGGCAAAATTTGTAGAAGTGAAGTTAGATGAAGAAACAACTGCTGCTGGTGGCTACGCTAAAGAAATTTCTGAAACCAGCAAGCAGCGCACCCAAGAAACAATCGCCCAACATGTCAAGAATGCTGATGTTGTCATTACTACTGCTCAAGTTCCAGGGAAAAAAGCACCGCTTTTGGTAACACCGGAGATGGTAGCGCAGATGAAACCCGGTTCTGTGATTGTAGATCTTGCCGCCGAGCAAGGTGGAAACTGCGCTTGCACCGATCCCGGCAAGGATATTGTCTGGAATGGAGTGACGATCATCGGTCCGATTAACCTTCCATCTTCAATGCCAGTCCACGCCAGTCAATTGTATGCCAAGAACATCACATCTTTAATGCAACTGCTGATACGAGAAAAAAACTTTGCATTTTGACTTTGCTGACGACATCATCGATGCTGCTTGTATTACCCACAAAGGTGAAATTCGCTCTCGCCGCGTTCAAGAAGCCTTACAAGCTATAACTTCAGCCGTGAGTTAAAAACCACTTTCCCTCTCCCAGTCTTTGTTGGTTGATTCTGAAAGGATTTTTGCAGATGACAGAAGCATTAATTGCTGCTTTGTTCGTATTTGTGTTGGCATCCTTCACTGGTTTTGAAGTTATTAACAAAGTACCGCCAACCTTGCACACACCATTAATGTCAGGCTCGAATGCAATTTCTGGAATTGCTGTTTTGGGAGCCATTTTAGCTTCCGGTGCCAAAGAATGGAATTTATCGGTTGTTCTCGGTTTAATTGCCGTTGTACTAGCAACGGTGAACGTGGTGGGTGGTTTTTTAGTCACGGATCGGATGTTGCAGATGTTCAGGAAAAAGACAACTAATTAATGGCCATCAATAATTATCGTTACTTATTGCCAATGAGTGCTGAGTTTTTACCAACTGGAATTCAAATTACCTATTTAGTTGCTGCATCCCTGTTTATTTTGGGTTTGAAAAAACTAGGTTCACCTGCGACAGCACGCCAAGGTAATGTTGTTGCAGCTGTGGGAATGTTGCTGGCGATCGCCGCCACACTTTTAGATCGCCAGGTGTTAAACTACGAAATGATTTTGTTGGGATTGGCAATTGGCTCTGTAGTCGGTGCGATCGCCGCCTATAAAGTCCAAATGACAGAAATGCCCCAAATGGTCGGTTTGCTCAACGGACTTGGTGGTGCTGCTTCTGCACTCGTCGCCTTTGCTGAATTTTGGCGGTTGTGGCAACACGGTCAAACCATACCCTTAGATACCAACATTTCTATATTGCTGGATGTATTAATTGGTGGTGTTACCTTCACGGGTAGCATCATGGCATTTGCTAAACTGCAAGGAATTGTCAGCGGTTCTCCAATTACATTTCCCCTGCAGCAACCAATTAACGCTTTGCTGTTGGGTTCCTACATCGCAGGAAGTGCCTTTTTACTAACAGCATCATCTCCTAATCTTGCCGTCTTTTTAGCAATAGTTGCAATTTCTTTGGTTTTGGGCGTGATGTTTGTCATTCCCATTGGCGGTGGTGATATGCCAGTGGTAATTTCGTTGCTAAACTCTTTTTCTGGTTTAGCAGCAGCAGCAGCTGGTTTTGTCGTCATGAACAACATGCTTATCGTTGCCGGAGCTTTGGTGGGAGCATCGGGTATCATTCTCACCGAAATTATGTGCAAGGCAATGAACCGTTCTTTGTTTAGCGTTTTGTTTGGGGCTTTTGGCACCAGTGGAAATACGGATGCTGCTGGCTCCAGCACTGGTACAAAAAATCAAACTGTCCGCACCATCGACCCGGAAGAAGGGGCAATGATGTTGGGTTATGCTCGTTCTGTTGTGATTGTACCTGGTTACGGAATGGCGGTGGCGCAAGCACAGCACAACGTGCGCGAGTTAGCAGACCAGCTGGAACGTTTGGGTGTTGACGTTAAGTATGCCATTCACCCAGTAGCAGGAAGAATGCCAGGGCATATGAACGTTTTACTAGCAGAAGCTAATGTTCCTTACGAGCAGCTCTACGATATGGAAGACATTAATCCCCAATTTGAGCAAACAGATGTGGCGCTAGTAATTGGGGCCAATGATGTCGTCAATCCTGCAGCGCGCAGTGATGTTAACAGCCCAATTTACGGTATGCCAATTTTAGAGGTGGATAAGGCAAAGCAAACAATCGTGATCAAGCGTGGGATGAGTACGGGTTTTGCTGGGGTAGAGAATGATTTGTTCTACAAGGAGAAAACCACTATGCTGTTTGGTAATGCCAAGGAAATGGTGGCGAAGTTAGTTGCTCAGATCAAGCAACTGTAGAATTTGTGCTCAGGTGGTGCGTTAGTGCGGTGCTAACGCACCGAATCGAGCAAGCAAGCGATCGCCCTTGCTAAGAAACAGCAAAATTAGTTAATCTCTACTAGCTGAATATCGAAGATCAGTTCTTGCCCTGCAAGAGGGTGATTGGCATCGAGGGTGACCTCAGATTCTGATACATTAGTAACAACTACTGGAATTGCCTGACCGTTACTTTGAGATATTTGTAAGAGCTGGCCTACCTCAAGGGGTATATCCGTTGGGATGCGCTGTCGCTCAACTACCATCACTAATTCTGGACGATAAGGACCGTAAGCTTGCTCGGCGCAAATGCTTGCAGTCTTGGATTCTCCCGGACTCATACCTACGATCGCCTCTTCAAAGCCGGGAATTACTATTCCTTCACCAATAGAGAACTCTAGTGGTTCTCGACCTTTGGAGGAATCGAATACGGTTCCGTCATCTAATTTACCCGTATAATGAACTTTTACGGTGTCGCCTCTTTTGGCTTGTATCATTTACATCTCCTTGTTTCTACAGGTGAAGCTACTTAACTTTTTAGACTTGGGCGACCAATCAGAAATTTCTGCTATCTGAAATTTACTACTGCTCGATCCTGCTCAATTTTTATCTCTTACTTTCACAAGTAAGCTAGTAACTTAAGAGAGAGGGTTCATCTTGTGGCAAACAAGCTTTGTTTGATGAAGCTGCCAACTGTTGTGGAAAATCGTTGTTTTTAGCTTTTGATTTTCTTTCTAGTTTCAGCAACGAAAATAGCCGTGCCTAAGTCAAATTAGTTAATAGCCGACACTATTTTAGTTTAGTTGTCCGGCGGTTTTGATTCAATACACCTTTTCTATACTACTGCTCCAAACACAGTTGTGGTATGATTATTTTGTTATTTATTAAGATTTTTTATCTGTCCGCACGTTAGATAGGTGACAATTACCACAGTAACAGCGAAGGTTTTGTTATATTAAATTATTGGGTGACTAGCTCAACGGTAGAGCAGTGGACTCTTAATCCATTGGTTGCGGGTTCGAATCCCTCGTCACCCATGTTTGCTGCTCAAGGCAGGCTTAATTGCTTCGAGCAAATACGTTGTGAGGGTAAAGGCATCTACTCCTAGCTCTGTTCGTTCTTGGGCAGCTAAAATGCCAGCTTGAGCGTGCCACCAAGCAGCAGCTGCTATAGTTTCTTCCACAGGTAAATGGTGCGTTACCGCTGATGCTAGCAATCCACCTATTAAGCCTGTTAATACGTCGCCGCTACCACCCCGCGCCAAAGCAGGCGTACTTTCGGGATTGATCCAAACCAAACCCTGGGGATTGGCGATCGCAGTTCTTGCTCCTTTCAACAAAACTATTGCTTGACTTTGTTTGGCAGCTTTTTGTACTGCTTGGATTCTACTGGGTTCGCTTTGTGCTATTTCCGGAAACAGGCGTTTGAATTCACCTGCGTGGGGTGTTAATACGGTGAATGCTTGTCTTTTTTGTAACTCTCGGTCAGTACCTAATTCCGCCAAAATATTCAAACCGTCCGCATCTAGAACTAAAGGATTGGTACTTTCTAATACTTGTTCCACAATCGCCTTAGCGTCTTTAGTCAAACCGGGGCCGCAGGCAATGGCTTTATAGGAGCTCAAATCGGTGTTTGCTGGAAGTTGTAATTTTGCGATCGCACCTGTTTGCGTTTCCGGACAGCCGATAATTAAAGCTTCTGGTAAATGACTGACCATAATAGACTTTATCGACTCCGGCACGGCGATCGATAGCATTCCCACTCCACTAGCTCTTGCACCCAAACCAGCTAAAACAGCTCCTCCACAATAGCGGCGGGAACCGCAAATTAGCAATAAATGTCCCTCTTTATACTTATGGGTGACTAAAGGACGGGGAACAGGCAGGGCGCGATTGACAGTTTCTTTGGTAATGCGTTTGATTTGAGGATTTCCCAGTACTGCTTCCACATCCGCCCAAGGAATGCCAAAATCGATCAACTCCGCCTTTCCGACATATTCCAGGGCTTGGTCTTGCAATAATCCTAACTTCCACAAACCCAGGCATAAGGTGTGGGTGGCGCGAATAGCAGTTCCCAAGACTTCGCCGGTATCTGTATGCAAACCCGAAGGAATATCAATGCTGACAATTGGTACCGACGTTTGATGCAAGCGGGCGATCGCGCTTGCTACAGGTTCCTGGAGTTGTTTTTCCAGGCCAAATCCAAACAAGCCATCAACAAATAAATCACATGCTGGTAAATCTTCTATCGATTGATAGCAAGGGATACCCAAGCTTTGGACATACTGCAGATGCTGTGCGGTTAATTGCTTGAGTTGAGAAAAGGGACAATAAATACAAACTTTCAGTCCTTGAAAATGTAACTCCCGAGCAACTACCAAAGCGTCTCCGCCGTTGTGACCGGGACCGACCAAAACTCCTACTTTACTTGCAGCTGAAAGCAAAGTAGAAAGATAAAGCGCCTGAATTCGACGCACCACAAGTCCGGCCACTTTTTCCATCAAAGCTGCAACAGGCATTCCCGCAGCAAAAATCCGCGCTTCGATATCGCGCATTTGTTGGGCTGTGACTACAACTTGGGAAATTTTTTCTTGCCTGTTCATCAATGCAATACCAGAATTTTAGGATTGTTGAGCTAAAACAAGCATCTTTGACCGGGACTGGTATGATTTTAGATTAATGCAAAACTGTGATTTTGTCTTCGCTGGGGGCAAATAAAAATACCTACTAGGTGTATTTTGACTTATTTTTACCGCATACTTGATTACGGAGAGAGAGGGATTCGAACCCTCGTTGAGGTTGCCCCCAAACAGCATTTCCAGTGCTGCGCCTTAAACCACTCGGCCATCTCTCCAGGTGTCACAATCTACTATTATACAATAGATTAGGACAAACTACAAGTAAATTTATCCAAAATTCCAATCCAAAACCATAATGTCCCGGACATACACCATTACAGTTTACGATCGCGCCAAAGGCATCAAACACACCTTGGAAGTACCTGATGACCGCTACATTCTACACAGTTGTGAAAAACAAGGCGTAGAATTGCCTTTTTCTTGTCGCAACGGCGCTTGCACTACTTGTGCGGTGAGAGTGCTCAAGGGAGAAATTTATCAACCTGAAGCTGTGGGATTGTCCTTAGAGTTACGTAACCGCGGCTATGCTCTTTTGTGTGTTGGTTACGCTCGCTCTGATTTAGAAGTGGAAACGCAAGACGAAGACGAAGTCTACCAACTGCAGTTCGGGCGTTATTTTGGTAAAGGTAAAGTCAGGATGGGTTTACCATTAGACGAAGATTGAGCACAACCATACCAAAGTAAAATAACTAACAATTAACTACGAAAAACTATTGACTGAGTTCATGGCTCGAGTTGCGATTTTTTTGTGTTGCGCATTATTACTATTGGTGGGTTGTCAATCTTCGGACCGGCCTCAGGAGAGCACACTATTGCAGGTAAAAGCACTACAAGCAATCAGCGGACAAACTCTAGAAGTGCAAGGTATAAGCAAGCAAGCAAATTTGACTGCTCAAGTGCGACTTTTGGGTATTGATGCGCCAGATTTGCAGCAGCGTCCTTGGGGAAATGCAGCGAGAGAACGATTGGAGCAGTTAGTTGCAGGCCAAGCTGTGAAGTTAGAGTTTGATGTGGAAGTCAATGACCAATTTGGACGAACTTTGGCCTATGTGTGGAAAGATAAGGTATTGCTGAACGAACAGTTAGTCAAAGAAGGTCATGCACTGTTTGTAGCGCGATCGCCCAACCATAAATACGACCGACGTTTAGAACGCGCCGAGCAATGGGCGAGACTGATGGGACTGGGTATTTGGAACCCCGAACAACCCATGCGTCTTACTCCTGCTGAATTTCGCCGCCAGTATCGTTGACGAATTGCCAATTGCTTTTACTATTAGCTATTAGCCACAAGCCACAACAGCAGATTATGCCAGTTTGTACATCCCATCAACTACAAATATTTTTAGACATTGCCACAGAAGCAGCTTTAGCAGCTGGAGCGGTTTTACAAAATTACTTGGGTAAAGTAGAAGGTGCCATCACCGAAAAAGGACGCCCCGGAGATATAGTTACTGTTGCCGATCGAGCCTCAGAACAGGTTATTATCAAAACCTTACAGCTTCATTTTCCCGAGCATGCCATACTCTCAGAAGAATTAGGCCAGCTGGGAAATCAGGAAAATGAATTTCTCTGGGCGATCGATCCGTTGGACGGTACTACCAACTTCGCCCATCAATATCCATGTTTTGCCGTTTCCATTGGATTGTTAGTTAACGGCGTTCCCCAAGTTGGTGTTATTTATGACCCTGTTCGCAATGAATTGTTCCGCGCCGCCCAAAATTTAGGAGCAACATTGAATCGTCGCGGTATTAAAGTTTCGCAAACTTCCGAACTTGGCCAAAGTTTACTGGTAACGGGATTTGCCTACGATCGCCGGGAAACTTCTGATAACAACTATGCGGAATTTTGTTACCTTACCCACCTGACCCAAGGAGTTAGACGCAGCGGCGCCGCATCTTTGGATTTAGCTTACGTTGCCTGCGGGCGCGTGGATGGTTACTGGGAGCGAGGTATTTCTCCCTGGGATGTAGCAGCTGGCATTATCATACTGCAAGAAGCAGGAGGCAAAGTAACTGCCTACGATGGCACTCCAATCAAACTAGAATCTGGGAGAATTTTGGCAACCAACGGTCGCATTCACGCCAGCTTGAGCCACCAACTGCAGCAGGTTCCGCCCTTGTCTGATTGGAAATAAAACAACCACAGAACTAATGACAAACCCCAGAGAAAGGGAAGTAAACTGGTAAGAATCTCATGCTTCTTGCTTTGGTATAAATTGTTCTATGTCTTTGAAAATAGACCGCGGACTTTTTAAGTATGATTTCACCGATTATCACGCCATTTTATGCGTGCCAATTAATGCTGATGTTAAAGAAATACGCAAACGCTACTTAAAAATCGCCCGTCGCCTGCACCCCGATAGCTGTACGGCAACTAGCGATGCGGAAAAACGGCTAGCCAGCGATTTGCTTTCTAAATTAGTCAATCCAGCCTACGAAAGACTTTCTCAAGAAAAAAATCGTGCGGAATACATGCTCGTTTTGTTGCAAACAGGAAAAAGATTGCTGCAAGAATCGACTTCTATAGATTTGACCAGCGATGTGGCAAAACAGCTAGCACAAACACCTCATTTAGAACAAGCTTATAAAAGTGCGATCGCGCTTTTGGCCGAAACTCAATACGACTCGTTAGACAATGTTTTGCAAACCATTGGTCTCATTAGCGAAGCAAATTTAGTTTATTTAGTGCGCAATGTCGCTGTCAGCAAACCGGTTTCTAACCCAACACCCACACCAACACCAGCTACAAACACCGCTACTCCATCCAAGGAAAATCAAACTACCGCACCACCACCACCAGTCAAGGAAGACTCGATAGTAGCTCAGTATATCCGTCGCTCCCAAGATTTGCTCGCCAAAAATCAATTAGCTCAAGCTGAGGTAGAATTACGAGATGCTCTCAAGTTAGAACCAAATAACAGTCGCTGTCACAGCTTGATTGCAATGGTGTATCTAAAGCAAAATCAAATTAAGATGGCAAAAGTTCATTTTCACCGCGCCCTGCAATTAGATCCCCAAGATGAAATCGCCTTGGAGGGTCAGCGGGCAATAGAAAAAATCTTAGGACAAAAATCCGCTAGCTCAAAATCTGCAGCCAAGTCTGGGACTGGAACTAACAAAGCAGATAAATCCAATGGCGGCGGTTTGTTTGGTGGTTTGTTTGGTGGGAAGAAAAAGTAATGGTATATCAACCACCAGCAGGAGCAAGGGACTTATTACCCCTAGATGTAGCTCAAAAACGCTGGATCGAAGAAAGACTGCAACAAGTATTTCACCGTTGGGGATACCACAGAATTATCACCTCAACCATAGAACGAATGGATACGCTAATGGCAGGAGGTGCAATTCCCCGAGAAGCGGTGATTCAATTGCAAAATCCCGACCAGGAAGAATTAGGACTGCGTCCGGAACTGACAGCTTCCATCGCCCGTGCTGCTGTTACCCGCATGGCAGGTGCAACCCTACCACAACGCTTGTACTACAATGCTAATGTTTTCCAGCGCTCGCCAAATTACCGACACAATCAACCCCAAGAATTTTATCAAGCAGGAGTAGAGTTGCTAGGTAGCGGTGGTTTGCTTGCTGATGCAGAAGTGTTGCTTTTAATAGCAGATTGCTTGCAAGCTCTGGGTCTAAACCAATGGCATTTAATTTTAGGCGAAGCGGGAATTACACGCTCGCTTTTAGATGCGTTTCCTGGCGATTTACGCCCTCAAGTTCGCAAAGCGATCGCCCACCTCGACCGAGTCACCATCGAAAACTTACCTTTGAGCGAACCATTGCGACAAAGAGCACGCACAATTTTGGATCTTCGAGGTCACAGCGCAGATGTGATCCAAAAAGTCAACACTCTCGATTTAGATCCTTTACAGCAACAAAAGGTGAATAACCTCAAATCCTTGCTAGAGTTACTCGCATATCGCGGCCATTTTCCGCTGATTTTAGATCTCAGTCTCATCCAGACTTTTGATTACTATACCGGTATTGCTTTTGAAGTGGTTAGCAGTACTAAAACTGGAGTGCGAGTTGTGGGACGGGGTGGTCGCTACGATCAACTTTTAGCTTTGTATCATCCCCAAGGAGAAAATATACCCGGAATTGGTTTTACTTTTTTTCTGGAAGATTTATACCAAGCTATTGCCGATTCTCCGCAATTACCTCAGAGCATACCTGCAACTAACTGGCTAGTAGTAGCAGAAAGCAGCAACGCCTACGCCAGCGCCTTTGCGTACGCTCAAAAACTCCGTGATTCTTCCCACCTAGTACGGGTAGAAATGGATTTGGGAGGTAGGAGTGCAAATGAAATACGACAGTATGCACGCGATCGCCGCATCGCTCAAATTGCTTGGGTGAAAGCTGATGGCTCGACTGCGATCGAATCTACAATCCTATAAGGAAGGCTTAACATTTTTCTATTTTTTGATCTGGGAGTGCGCTTGCTTGTGATTCCCCAGACTGTAATTTCTCAAATTTTCCCTCCCGCCAGCTATCTCCAACACTTTTAATAAAACTTGCTAAAGGAATCGCTATTAACAACCCTAACAAACCTCCCAACTTTGCTCCTAAAAGCAAGGAAATCACCACCCATACCGGATTTAAACCAGTTAAATTGCCAAGAAGACGAGGAGCGACAAAATTAGAATTAAACTGGTCAATTGCTACTGCTACAATTAAAACTTCTACTCCTAACCAAAAATTGTTTAATGCCACCAAAGAACTAACTATACCAATTCCTATTCCCGTACCAAAAGGAAATAAAGCAAAAAAACCAATTACTAAACCAAATAATAAACCCAAAGGAACTTGCAATGCTAAAAATGCTAGGGTAATTCCTGTGGCTAATATTGTCGCTAAACTGATTTGACCGAGAAAATAATTTTGAAAATCTTCCCGCAGCGATTGACGAATGTACGTTCCGATGTGAGGCGGAAACCACAAAAAAATTCCGTCCCATATATATTCTCCATTCAAAACTAAGTAGAAAGTTAATACTACGGTGAGCAAGACATTCACAAGACTGCCAATTGTATCTAATACAAAACTCAGTATTCTACCTGTCAAATTTTGAATTTGAGTTGAGATGCGGTCGAGAAGCTGGGGTAACAATCCACTTAAATTCACCGGTAACTGTTGTGCGATCGCCCAGTTTTGTAAAGCTTGCAATTGCTGACTACCAGAATCGATCCAACTGGGCAAAATGTTAGCTAGTTCGTTAAGCTGCTGTAAAATTAACGGTACTAAAGTAACGCCCAAAGCCACCAAGAGCACCGCAGTTAACAATAAGGCCACGGAAACTGCGACGTTGCGTTTTACTCCTTGTTTTTGAAAAAATCGGATTGGATAATCCAAAATAAAAGCTAGCAAGATAGCAGAAATAAAAATACTAACCAATGGCTGAAAATACTTAATAACCTGAAGCAATACCCAGCCATTCAGAATTACAAGCGGAAATGCCAAACCTAAAGTTAACCATCGCGGTAGTTTATTTGTTGATTGCATGGCGCTAACTGTTACACATGAATTTGCTGCATAAAATCTAACAAGATGCGCTGATGCACCTTTCCTAAAGGTCGGACTTGTCCTGCTGCTGTTGAGTAACAGCTTCCCTGGATGATGTCTTTTGGTGTTAACAAACCCATATCCCAACCTTCGTTAAGAACAAGTCGGTCCAATTCCACCAAAAGTGGTGCGTAAAAGACGTGACGAATTGCTCTATCATCACCATAACAGCCAAATTTATCAAATTTTTGTGGAAGCTCGTAGTTGATTTCTTCTCGGATTTCTCGCCTTAGTGCTACCTCTGGAGTCTCACCGAGTTCGATGTGTCCGCCAAATAATCCCCAATGACCGGGATAAAGAATACTAGGAATATTATCCCGCAGTTGCATGAGAAATTTGTTTTCTTGATAAAGAATCGCGATCGCTACTTGAGCTACCATATTTTCTATTTTTTTTCCTGTTTGCTACTAACTAATAAAAGCCCCTGCGGTGCAAGGCAAGGGCTTTTACTTATCTGGCGCTGGTTGACTAAAAACCTAACTATTTGGGAGCGCGAAAGCCAGCTTTTGTCGCCGTTGCTACATCTGCAAAGCAGATATCAGGCTTGACCTTTTCGTAGTCTGGGGACTTGGGAACGTGATAAATATTGCCTCTTTTTGCTGTAACTTTACCTTTAACAAGAGCATTTTTCGGACAGGTAGTTTCATTTGTGGGAAGAACACCTAACTTTTTCGCTTCTGCTGAAAGGTTTGCTTTGCTCGTAGCGCCGGTGGTTGTTGTTTTGTTCGCACCAGGTGAAGTTGCTGCAACAGGACTGGTGGATGTTTGTGTTGTAGCAGACTCCTCACCTTTTTTTCCACAGCTGGAGAGGAATAAAACGGCGACAAATGCGATCGCCACGGTAGAACGATGATTGAGTAGATTTTTCATAAATTTAGTGATTCTCCTCCCTCAAGAAAATGCAAGCACAATGCTTTTTTAACCCACGGTTACTTGTGTAGTGTCTACGTCTGTGGCGCCGCTTACACCCCTAGCTATTTCTACCATTTTGTCTAAAATATCTTGACTGGGAACTTGTCCTTTCAAAACAACTGTGCTGCCTAGTTGTGCAACGTATACGCTGTTAATATCATCAAAATCGGGATTTTCATCAAAAGCTAAAGCTACTCGTTTGGCAAGTCCGCTTTGATCGTACTCTCCATTCAATCCTACTCGCTCGGGAGGAATTTCTTCGCCGCTGCTGCTGTCCTCGCTGGTGGCTGTAGGATTAACTTGAGCGTCTGCGGGTTTTTCTATACCGAACAGTCGTTGTAACCAACCCATAAATTTTCGCTCCTTTTAATACACCAATAAAAAGAATATTTTTTGCTTGTCAGCCACGAATTCTATCTTATAGGTAAGTAATTTTGCACAATTTATTTATTAATAATTTTGTTTGATTGCGCGATCGCTTTTATTCGGCCATCGATTCATACTTTAAATATAATTTATGCTTATTATTAGCTAGTAAATTCTTAAAATATCTCTATATTCAAAAGCTGTTTATCTGTTTCCAGATTGCTGATTGCTGCTGCTTTTAGTGACTTAATTTTTCGATCAAATCCGAACCTACAATCACGGTAACATCAGATAAAATATCTCCCACAGAAGCAACCTGTACTTCACCGATACCGAGTATGCTACTAACGGCATTAGCCGCGTCTGGATTGCCGTGTTCAGCAATAATTTGAGTTTTTCCACCGAAATCTACCTCTGTATCAATTTCATGATTGGTTAGATAAGTGTTGCGAAAACCGCGTCCTCGCAGAAAAGAGACCACTTTTTCTCCGTCTTCCGGTTTTCCTGTAGCATTGGCGACAGCTATTTTTAATGTTCGCGGAGGGGAGAAATTTGTATCCGATCCAGCAATGGGGGTTGTTTCAACTCCAAAGTAGCGAGATAAAATTTCCCTGGTGGCATCAAAGTTACAAATCCAATAGCTGAGACGGTATTCATCCTTGCGACTGAAGCGTCCGGGAAGCATGATGGAATGAAATTGACGGCGATCGCTGGTCAATAAAGCTTGAGCAACCGCCAACATTTCTTCCACAGATAAATCCGTATCTACGTTTTCTTTAACTACCTGAAGAATTTGAGGTATTTTGGGTATGGTTGTTGGTTGAAGCAGTACGTGTAATATTTCTTTGAGGACTTCTTGTTGTCTTTGCACGCGACCGATATCTCCCAGCGCATCGTGGCGAAAGCGGACATATTCTTGTAAGTGCTGTCCGTTTAATTTCTGTTTTCCAGGGGAAAAGTGAATGCTCAGATGCTGGGTTTTATCGGTGTAATCCATTTTTTTGGGAATATTGACTTCCACTCCCCCCAACGCATCCACCAAGCGAATAAATCCTTCTGTATCAATTCGGATATAGCGGTCAATAGAAATTCCTTGCAATAATTCACTGACGGTCTGAGCGGCTAATTTTGGTCCTCCGCGGGAATTCGCATCATTGATTTTATCAATTCCCACACCCGGCAGTCGCACCAGTGTATCTCTGGGAATGGATAGAACGTTAATTTCATGAGCTTGCGGTACTAATCGCACTAATAAAATTGTGTCGCTGTTACCTGCAAATGCTTCTTCAGGAGTATAGTGCTGTTTGTGGGGATGACCAGAATTATCAATTCCAAGAACTAAAATGTTAACGGGATGTTCTAAAGTAGCTGGGACTAGAGCACCTTTGGTAAGGTTAATTTGGCTGTGGGGTAATACAGAAAAGCTATCTTGATTTTTCAGGGGAGTTAAAGTCCTTAACCAAGCAAAAATTTTTCCTAAAATCAGAAATATTAGAACTAAAGTTACCAAAAATAACGGCTGTCCTAAGAGTTTAAGCATCCAGGACTTTTTTTGGGCTGCATACTCCTCACCCCTAGATTTTCATTGTTTCAAAGATTCACTACAACTGCGTTAAGTAGGAATTTACGGAGAAAAATTCTATCTCGAGATACAGCGGGAAAAATCAGTTTCTTCCTGCAAGTTGCCTCCCGTAGCAGTATTGTCCTTCTAGGGGTGGAAATTTATTGTAGCAATGGTTACCTATTTTTCTAGTGCCAATGTTGTCTGCTGAGGCGTAAATTTAAGCTCTCCATATATAGCAAAATACGGTTCGAAATTCCTGAAAAATAATTAAATCTTAATATTTCTATGGTTGAGCGTCATACTAATGTCATCTCTGGGTCATGAAAATGCCATTACCGTAAGCTAGGCTGTCTTTTAATTTCTGCCGCCAAATTCCGTGAGAGCAAGTAAATTATGCTACCTCTAATAGTAGGGACTGCAAGCTGTAGCAATGCTAGCGAAGTAAATTTGAACTTTGCCAACATGAGTTGGATAGAAATGATATTTTTAGGCATTGTTCAGGGGATTACGGAATTATTGCCAATTAGCAGTACTGCTCATTTACGGGTAGTACCAGCTTTGTTTGGATGGCAAGATCCGGGTTCTGCTTTTTCAGCTGCAATGCAACTAGCTAGTTTGACAGCTGTATTGGTCTACTTTTGGCAAGATTTAAAAAAATTAGTAGCTAAGACCATCACAGCAGCGATCGAACAGGATTATCAATCTAGTTCTTTGCGGTTGATGTTGGGTTTGTTGCTGGGAACTTTACCAATAATTGTGGCTGGTGTTTTACTCAAACCTGTTCTAAACGCCTGCAACTCGCCTATACGCAGTCTGACAGTTATAGGATGGGCCTGTATTGTCATGTCCGTATTGTTGGCGATCGCCGAAAAACAAGGAAGGCGCGATCGCACCATTGAAAAACTTACCCTTTGGGACGGAATTTGGGTAGGAATAGCACAAGCTTTTGCTCTTATTCCCGGTGTTTCTCGTTCTGGTTCCACTCTCACTGCGGGATTGTTTTTGGGTATGGAGCGAGAAATAGCTGCGAGATTTTCTTTTTTGTTGGGTTTGCCGGCAATAATATTAGCAGGAGCGGTGGAAATTCATACCCTTATGCAGGCAGGTTTGAGTGCAGCTGGCTGGTTAACATTGCTTGTCGGGTTGACTTGTGCTAGTATTTCTGCATTTTTGGCCATTTGGGGACTTTTACATTATTTAGAAAAACGCAGTACCTGGATATTTGTTTTCTACCGCTTGCTCATGGGTGTGTTTTTGATAGTTGCGGCAACCGCGGGTTGGTTGCCAAATTAATATATTCTTGGGGCTGCTGACAACAGCGATCGCCCCCAAGTACGTGTTTTTTGTTATAGTTATTATTCTTCTTCTAAGTATATTTCCCCGGAATTTTTGTTAGCCGCTATAGGTATGGGTTGGTAGCGAACTTTACCTTTGATCACTACTTGCTCTCCCTTTTGCACGTGAGTTTGAGCAGTAATAACCCATATTTGCCCTGTCGAGTCATTAATCAAATACGCTTGTCGCTTGAGCAGAGGAACTTTCCTTTCTACCTTACCTTGAATGTAGGCTGTGGCATTGAAATTTTTTTGTAATTGTAGTTCCCGAATAGAAGTAATATTTGCTCCTAGGGCTTTCACATTATCAAAACTAAACTGACTGCAGCTAACTAATCCTGTCCCCAAAAAGCATGTCAATCCCAAAGAATACACCGTAAAATTCAGGAATTTTTTTGTTGCTTGTAGCATAAAAAATACCTTTTGAGAAAATTTTGGCATCAGCAGTCTAGGAGTTGCAACACCAGAGGAGTAACTTTGGTGTCAAAATAAAGACCGCTACGCACAAGGGAAAGCTGGCAAGCAACCCCAACTTCCGTCAAAAGTGAGAAATATACTCCCAACTGCAGCAATCAATCTGAGAAGATAAAGATAGCAATTTGATTAGTTTTGTGAGGCAGGAGGTTTGGGTTGCGATCGTGCTGTGTGGTTGTTAGTGGATTTGCTATGACAAATCAGCGGTCAACCAATAACTATTCACAACCTTAACTAAAATTCTCACAATTAACTGCATTCAACAGTGCTGGTTGAGATGCACTTGGTGCATCTATCTGCATGCAAGACCAAAGCAAGGGCTGTAGTTTCTCTCACATCTAATGGAAACAAAAACCGCTAAATTACTTGATGGAAAAGCACTAGCCGCCAAAATTCAGCAACAGCTGAGTGCTGAAATTGCCGAATTACAACCCCAGGTAGGGCGCCCACCTGGTTTAGCAGTACTGATGGTTGGTGACAATCCCGCCTCAGCAGCATACGTACGAGGAAAAGAACGAGCCTGCGCCAAAGTTGGTATTGCTTCCTTTGGCAAGCATTTCCCCACACAAACTACTCAAGCTGAACTAGAGGAAGTTATTGACGCCCTCAACCGGGACCAACGAGTAGATGGTATTCTGGTGCAGCTACCCCTACCAAATCATTTAGATGCTGTTTCTCTGTTACATCAAATTGACCCCAACAAAGACGCCGATGGATTACACCCGGTAAACTTAGGAAAATTAGTACGGGGAGAACCTGGTTTGCGCAGCTGTACCCCAGCAGGAATAATGCGCCTGCTGCAAGAGTACGAAATTTCCTTGCGGGGAAAACGGGCGACAGTAGTAGGACGCAGTATTTTGGTAGGAAAACCCTTGGCGTTAATGCTATTGGAAGCTGATGCAACAGTAGTAGTTGCTCACTCGCGATCGCCAAATTTAGCCGAACTAACTAAAAATGCTGATATTCTAATCGCAGCAGCAGGTCGTCCAGGACTGATCTCGGCAGAAATGGTGAAACCAGGCGCCGTTGTGGTAGATGTGGGGATAAATCGCATCACTGACGACAGTGGCAACAGTCGCTTAGTTGGAGATGTGCAGTTTGACTCGGTTGCTGGTGTGGCAGAATTCCTCACCCCTGTTCCTGGCGGTGTTGGTCCCATGACCGTTGCCATGCTATTGCAAAATACTTTTTCTACTTATTTAAGGGCGACAAAAAAATTGCCAATTTGAGATCTTTAATAAGAGTTTAACTCTACTTAGCCAGAAACTATGCTTAGTTAAAAGTAGAGCCGAAATTCTCAATCTCAAATTCCCGCAGACCCTTAAAATTTTACATAAATAACAAAAGCATAAGGAAATTAGGAATGGTAGCAGCGGATAACCTGAAACCGACTCCAAAACAAGCACATTTTGACCTCCTTACTTATTTAAAAGAACGACAAAAGCTTTGTGAAGCAGCGCTGGAGAAGGCTGTTCCCATACGCTACCCAGAAAAGATTTACGAAGCAATGCGCTACTCGCTGTTAGCGGGAGGTAAGCGTCTGCGTCCCATTCTCTGCCTTGCAAGCTGTGAAATGACTGGCGGTACCATCGAAATGGCAATGCCAACTGCATGCGCTGTAGAGATGATCCACACCATGTCGTTAATTCACGACGATCTACCAGCAATGGATAACGATGATTTCCGACGTGGAAAGCTAACAAACCATAGAGTTTACGGCGAAGACGTAGCCATTTTAGCTGGGGATGGACTGTTAGCTTACGCTTTTGAGTATATCGCCTCTCACACTAAAAACGTACCTCCCGAACGAGTGTTGCAGGTTGTCGCTATTTTAGGACGTGCAGTGGGAGCAGCGGGATTGGTCGGCGGTCAAGTTGTAGATCTAGAATCAGAAGGAAAGTCAAATATTTCCGTAGAAACACTCAATTTTATTCACAACCACAAAACCGGAGCGCTCCTAAAAGCTTGTATTGTTTGTGGTGGCGTTCTCGCAGGAGCTTCAGAACAACAGCTGCAAAGACTGTCTCGCTATGCTCAAAATATTGGCTTAGCATTTCAAATTATTGATGACATCCTAGATGTTACTGCCACCCAAGAACAATTGGGTAAAACCGCAGGTAAAGACCAAAAAGCAAAAAAGGTGACTTATCCTAGCTTGTGGGGAATCGAAGAATCCCGAAAACAAGCCCAACAGCTTGTAGAGTCAGCCTGTGCGGAACTGGAACCCTTTGGAGAAGCAGCACAACCTTTGGTTGCACTGGCACATTTTATTACCAATCGCACTTATTGAGTTCATAATTGAATTTAGCAAAGGCTCTTTGGCTGGATTTTTCGTGTCCGCAAGTGCATCCGCTAGCTTACGGGTAAAAAAGAAAGAAAGCACGGCGCAGACGCCAAAGATGATTTTTTGCTCAGTACCTTCAGATCGGTTTTTCCGCTTGCACCAACTAATGGAATTTGAGGATGGCATTATTTGCTTTTTCCTTTCATCTTAAACTGCTTTTGATGTTTGTTAACCGAACCTAAATACCATGCAGGACATAGGCAATATTTTAGACAACCGCGTGCTGCTGGTTGCTCTGGTAGCTTGTTTGGTAGCTCAAACCCTAAAATTAGTGATCGAATTGGTCAAAAATCGAAAATTGAACATACGTGCTTTAGTAACAACCGGAGGAATGCCGAGTGCTCATTCGGCTTTGGTAACAGCTTTGGCAGCTGGTGTTGGACAAACCCGGGGATGGGCATCTACTGAATTTGCTGTGGCTACGGTTTTTGCCATTATTGTCATGTACGATGCAGCGGGAGTGCGTCAAGCTGCTGGCAAACAAGCTCGCATTCTCAATCAAATGATTGACGAATTATTTGACGAACACCCAGAATTTACGGGCGATCGCCTTAAAGAATTGCTCGGACACACTCCTTTTCAGGTTATAGCTGGATCGGCACTCGGTATTACTATCTCCTGGTTAGCTCGCTATGCCTATAATTAAACTTTAGTTTTTCGAACACTCTTTATAAGAGTAATTTATTTCGTCAATTCATTGTTTTGACTGCTAACGAATTAGCAATCCTTAAGGAGACCTGATTTCTAATAGTAAAAACGGAATTTAAACAATTTTTTATTTTTCTTTCCAGAAGTGGGAAGTTTCAATTCACCGGTAATCTCACCACTGGCTTTAGTAACATTACCTTGCTACTATCAACCAAAACAGCGAAAAAACCCTGTTCTGAAAGTTTTTGCAAAGTTTTGTACGCGTCTTTTTGACTGGTGGTGTAAGTTGCTAACAAGTAAGGGCGTTGTCCGTAGGAAACAAAACCAACATCGCTTCCTATAACTTGCTTAACTTGATTGGCTATTTCCGGACGGTTGAAGTAATCAACCAAAACGGCAAAACCATTTTTCAAACGTCGGGGTTGATAGGAGACTGTTTGATTTTTAGCGGGCGTAGAAGTGGAAATTCCCTCTCCCGGACGAGTAATGATAATCGCAGATAATCCGACGATATTGTTGATGTATCTTGCCCAGCGATTAGCGTCGTCTATCTTTTGAAAACCTCCGATGCGCGTGACCGTATCGGTAAGATACCGACAGGTTGTAGTTTTAATTTCTTTTGGTAAAGCATGACGTAGTTGATTTTGATTATCTGCTGTCGGGCTGATTACTAACAACAAAAATTCTCCCGGATTGGGAGGTTGACAAGAAGGAAGGTTTGTTGCTTGGGCAAAGGTAGTATTTGTACCGGCCAAAAGTGCAGCGATCGCCACCACTGTACTGATGCCTGCAGTTTTGGATAAATTCTGAAACATATACCACCGTATTATCTTCAGGATTTGACTATAAATATATCTAATTTCTTCTTGAGATTTTGAGGTGGATGGTGGGGAATTTATACCTTTTTTGGTGACGGAAAATGACACTTTTATCCCCACAGCTAGCAAACCCAAAACAAGGCAACCGAACCGGGGAAACGGGTAAAAATTTTTCTCCCCACCTTTTTTAGCTTCCTACTTGTTCGTTGTTTTGACTGTTGATTAACAAACAGCAGCCAAGGATGCTAAAGCATCGGGAATTGTTTGAGAGGGAGCTTGAAAATTTCCAGTGATAACGTACTCCAAGCGGAGTTTCAACCAAGTAATAAATTGGGGATTGGTAGAAATAATCGCCGCTGCAGGTTGCGGACACTTTGCTTTTACCTGCTTCATCTCAGGTGCTTCTAAGAAAGCTGGTTGTTTAACTACCCAAAAATCAATTTCTTTTTCTTGTTCGTGGTAATGGCGAGTACGTTCCCGCAGCACTTCTCCGATGGGCTCTTCTTCTAGCAAAAAGCGTTGACTTGCCAAAACGTAGTAGTATGTTTGCATTTTTGTCCTTTGCTAAACAATTAACAGTCCTTTTAAAATTATCTCAGCTTCAATTTCTGAAACCACGATTTCCAAGGACAAGCAGTAGTTTGTTTTCGTTTGCTTGTCAGCTTTGCCAGAAACGAACTGTTATCGAAGTAGTGTTCTACAGAAAGAATTTTTAAGTCTTCGGTAAGACGGGCTATACTCATTCCCACTATTTCTATAGTTTCTCCTGTAGGAGCATAGTCTTTGTAGGGACCGCTAAAAGTTCCCCAATGTCGCCATTTAAATACCACGTTTGGAGGACCAGAATACACCTCCAACACTTCCCATAAAAATCCTTGCGGAAACGCTGTGCGGAAAAGCTTACCTGCAGATTCAAAGGTTTCTCGAGAAGCTTGATAATCTGGTGTATCGCCGATGAATAAATTGTAGGTTCCAGATGCGGATACATCTTTGGCGCTGTAGAAGGGTCCACCATTACTGCTGGTGCGAAATTTGTCGTTGACAATTGATAACCATTGTGCTGGGTCGGCTTTAAAAGAAGCTTCCATCTCAAAGGTTCTGATTAAGTTTTGGGCGATCGCTTCCAGAGAACCCTCCAGGTGATGGCACTTGCTTTCTCGGGCTAAACCTTGTTTGGATAGGGAATAATCTGGAGGACTACCGTAGCGCCAATTAGCATCTGTACTTTGGGCGATGACCTCATCCCTGTCCTGTACCCAAAGCGGAAGGTTTTTAGATGGTGTTGCGTTCATACAATCGTTAGCGACAATTTTTATTTGCTCTCTAGCACACAGATAACTTCCCCTCTAGGTTTGGACCGGGTAGCTGTGGTGGCAAATTAGGTACTTTTTGCCTGCATGTTAAAGTTGTCCGCTCATAGCTAATTTCATTTCCCGAACCGCTCGCTCCATACCCACCAATACTGCTCTACTAATGATGGTATGGCCGATATTCAATTCTTCCATACCTGGAAGACAAGCCACGGGATAGACATTCCAGTAAGTCAGTCCATGTCCGGCGTTGACTCGCAATCCCATTTTAGTCGCTTGCTCGCATCCTGCTGCCAAAGCGTCTAATTCTTGTTTGCGGCTTTTTTCGTCTTTTGCTTCAGCATACTTTCCAGTGTGCAGTTCGATAAATTTTGCCTGCACTCTTCGAGAAGCTTCTATTTGTGCTGGTTCGGCGTCGATAAACAAACTCACTGGAATACCGGCGCTTTGTAATTTATCCACAACTTCTCCAATTCTAGCAATTTGAGCGACGACGTCCAGTCCTCCTTCTGTGGTCACTTCTTGGCGGCGTTCGGGGACTAAAGTCACGTAATCGGGTTTGATATCGAGCGCTATAGCTACCATTTCCTCTGTAGCAGCCATTTCTAAATTCAGGTGTGTCCTGACTGTTTGTCGCAACAACCGTACATCTCGTTCTTGAATGTGTCGCCTATCTTCACGCAAATGAACGGTAATTCCGTCTGCACCGCCTAATTCCGCTAGCACCGCTGCTGCTACGGGATCTGGTTCTACCGTTCGCCGTGCTTGTCGGATGGTGGCAATGTGATCGATATTTACACCAAGTGTAGGCAATCCTAATTTCTCCCTATCCACTGTCCACAAAAGTTGATTGTAGCGAAAATGCTGATTTTTCAGCGCCCAAGAATTTCATTAAGTCGAAAACGGGGCTACAATTAACGCCCCGTCAAGTTCGTGGACTTTCTCTGCCACCAGCAAGCTAATTAAAGCGAGCGCCTTGAATTTAGCCTGCAGTTCGTGCTAACAATACCGGACAAGTGGCATTAACTCTGACGTAATCAGACAAAGAAGAGCCTAAAAGTCGATCTAAATCAACAAAGCTTTTAGCAATGGAAGGACGACGGTCTGGAGAACCCATTAACAACAGATCTACGTTCAACTCTTCTGCAAGGCGACAAATTTTTTCACCAGGCTTACCTATACTTAAAACACAACGAGGTTGTATGCCTTGTTTTTTGGCTTGGGTAGCAGCTGCTGCCAAAATCGGATGTTGTTCGGGATTGATCTGAGTTGATATACCGGATTCTCCTCCCAAATCGGCAATCACATGTGCCAGAATTAATTCTCCTCCCTTTATATCTCGAATCAAAAATAGCGCCAAATTCAAGCAGTGTTTCGACGCGTCAGAATTATCCATCGCCACCATGATGCGTTTTATTTTTTTGACATAAATGTCATCTTTTACTAGCAACATGGGGCGAGAAGATAATTGAAACACGTACTGACTAACAGAATTTGCTAGTATCGACTGCAATCGTTTCAGTCCGCGGGAACCCATAATAATTAAGTCGGCGTTAATTTCGTCTGCTACTTGGCAGACTACATCTTTGGGTTCACCTTGTCGTAAGATCGAAGAAACTTGGCTGGGGTCTAAATTTAATGTTTGAATGGCGTTAGCCAAGATTTTGCCACCTTGTTCCCACTTAGCTGTCATTGCTTCGGCGGTGCTTTGTGGCGGAACAACGTGCAAAACCGTCACTTTTGCCCGTTGAATCGAGGGTATTTCTTTTAAAGTTTTCAGCATTTCTTCTGCGTGTCCCAGCCCGGAGACAGCTAGCAAAATATTTTCGATCATCGTTACGCCTTATTACTCACGTAGCTTTTGTTTGCGAACTTTTGTAATTGGCTTGGCTTTGATGTTCACCGCCTTAGTTAATAACACCATCAAGTAGTTAATAAACAAATAGTCTGTAGAATGGCAATTTCATTTTTTAGACTATTTATTTACAAACTATTGACAAATGTTATTTTCATTTGTACCTAGTGGGGAATATTTTCCCCCTAGGCTTTGATTATTCAGCTTACTTTTGATCTTGCACGATTAACTTAACGAATAATTATGAAATTTATTAGTTTTAATCTATTTTTACTATTTTTAATCAAAGCTTTGGTCAAGAAAAACAAAAAGGCAGATCGAATTTGTTTTTTTATTGCCAAAATTACATTTTGCTATCAAAACAAGTTTTTGGGAAATACAGATATTTTTGATGCGTTGACCGCAAGAAAGCAAAAGCTGACACCAAACACACAAAACTTTGCAATACACAGTAACTACACACAAAGGTCAAATTTTTGTAACACTAATTTGATATCCTCTGGACAGAGGTATTAAGGATGATTGAGGAGTGAAATGAGCAAGGTAACTAAATTAGCTGCGCTGGTATTCGCTACAGCAGTTGCTGTACCTGTGAGCTTGACTTCAGTAACTCAAGCACAAACGCCCGCTACAACTGCGACGCCGACTACTACTGCAACACCTACCAAAAAACCTACTACCACTACTACTAAAAAACGCACGACAAGCAAAAAAAGAGGCACTAAAAAACCTGTAACTGGGTCTGCAACCCCCGCTCCAACTGTTCCAAAAAGTACGCCATAAGGACAAGAATTTTAAAATCCCGAAAACAAAATATTGATAGTAAAATGCCCTCGACTAGTTGCCGAGGGTTTTGTTGATTTGATTTTAACTTCTGGCTGAGGGGCTTGGGGCTATGAGTTTCGCGCCAATTGATTTGGTGTGGGAGGATGTCATGCAGCAACTAAACCGCTATGCCTGAGCAAGGGTTCTGTGCTGGGTGCGCGACCTCGAAAAGACTCAAAAATTTCCATGGGATGTTTGCTGCCGCCAAGAGCTAATATGGTATCGCGATATCGCTTTCCTATAGCTTTAACGGCTTGTTCGTTGTCTAGACCTACTTCTTCAAAAGCAGCAAAGGCGTCTGCGCTGAGCACTTGTGCCCATTTGTAGCTATAGTAGCCTGCAGCGTAGCCACCAGCAAAAATATGTCTGAAGGCACACAAAAAAGCATCTTCTGGTAGGGGTGGGATAACGGTAGTGGTCTTGGCGACGCGATCGCGTACATCTTTAGGTGTTTCCTTTCCGCCAGGACGATAGCGGTGATGCAATTCTATGTCCAGGAAGCTAAAGTGTAGTTGCCGCAGCATGGCATTTCCGCTCATGTAATTTTTTGCTGCTAGCAGTTTTTGATAAAAATGCTCTGGAAGGGTTTCGCCAGTTTCGTAATGCTTGGCCATACCAAACAAGGTGGCGCGATCGTAACACCAATTTTCCATGAATTGGCTGGGTAATTCTACAGCATCCCACTCTACATTGTTAATACCTGCGGCTGCTGGGTAGTCTACCTTTGTTAGCATGTGATGCAAACCATGGCCAAATTCATGAAACAAGGTTTCCACTTCTGCAAAAGTCATTAAGCTGGGTTTACCATCAACTGGTGGTGTTTGGTTACAGACTAAATACACCACCGGTAAACGAGTTTTTGTCACTCCATTTTCTGTGATTTTGCCCCGGTTGATACAAATATCCATCCACGCACCACCACGCTTTTCACCGGGACGACTGTAGGGGTCTAAGTAAAAGTAGGCGATCGCGCTACCAGTTTCATCGCTAATTTGGAAATAACGCACGTCTTCATGCCAAACTGGTGCTTGACCGTCAGCAGGAGTGATTGTGACGCCAAACAGTCGTTTTGCCAATCCAAACAAACCATCCAGTACTTGAGGTAAAGGAAAGTACGGACGCAATTGTTCTTGAGTGAAAGCGAATTTTTCTTCTCGTTGGCGTTCAGCCCAAAAGCTAATATCCCAATGTTTTAAATCATAAGCTTCTGGTGCTTGCTTGGATGCTGCAAACGCTTTTAAATCTTCTAATTCCTTGACAGCAGCATTGTAACTCGGCTGGCGCAGTTCTTCCAGCAACTTTTCCACAGCTTCTACATTCGGAGCCATTTTACTAGCCAAGCTCACCTCGGCGTAAGTTTGATAACCGAGTAACTGTGCTAGTTCTTGCCGCAACTCTAAAATACGTTCAATTATGGGATTGTTATCTAGCTTTTCAGAAGAAGCACGGGTAATGTAGGCTTTGTAAAGTACCTCCCGCAAGTCACGGCGAGTACTGTACTGCATAAAAGGAAAATAACTGGGAAAGTCCAAAGTAATCCGCCAGGGACCGTTTTCGGGAGTGGCGTTTTCTATTCCCGCTTCTCGTGCTGCCTGGGCTGCTAAACTCAGTAAACTAGGAGGCAGTCCGTCAATTTCTTCTTTGGTCGTCAGGGTCAAGCTAAAAGCTTTGGTTGCATCCAAAACGTTGTTGGAGAATTTGGTAGAAAGTTCGGCCAACTCCATTTGAATGGCGTTGAAACGTTCTTTCGCTTCTGGTTGCAAACCAACTCCAGAAAGTTCTGCATCTCGAATCGCAGTTTCGATGATTCGCTTTTGAGCAGAGTCTAAGCTATCCCAGCTATCGCTGTGGCGCAGTGCTTTCAAAGCATTATAAATAGGTTGGCTTTGATTTAATTTGTTAAAAAACTGCACTACCTGGGGTTGCACGGTTTCATAAGCTGCTCTTAGTTCCGGACTATTTTTGACTCCCATTAAGTGGTTGACTACACCCCAACTCCAGTTTAGGCGTTCGGTAATTTTTTCTAAAGGTTCAACCAAATCGCTCCAAGTCGGTTTGACTTCCGACTCTAATTTGCTCAGCTGTTGCTCTAATTCGGGAAGCAACTGGTTAAATGCTGGTACCACGTGCTCTGGTTTAATGTCTGGAAAACGAGGTAACCCAGAACCAGCAAGTAAGGGATTATCTAAGGTAGTAACTTTTTCGCCCATGATTGTGTGTGAGTATCCCGTAAATAAAACTTCAAAGTTATTTTTCTTTCTCTATCTTCTAATGTAGCGATCGCCTCTACCATGGCGGTTTTTTCTCCGTGATGGTCAAAATATCCGTACTGATAACATTTGGCGTTGTTCCATCCATACGTATTCCTTGTCATCTTGCTGTTATCTTTTTGCTACACTGGCGCCACATTTAGGAAATACTATTTCTATTGCCGATATTTTGCTAGAAATAGCCCAGGTTTTTAGCATGAAAAATTGCTCCTAATTTCCCATAATCATACAACCAAAAAGTAAATTGAAAAACAATCTTCTTGTTAATAATTTGCAAAAAAGCATTTTCTTACTGAGGAGTGAACGTGAATCCAAAAAGTAATTATCCGGTTTTTTACGACCCGCATCGCCGAAGATGGCGGTGGATTAAATCGACACTCAAGGTGGTAATAACTTTCCTAATAACTATATTTGTTTGTTTTGTTGTCAGTATGGTGATTCCACCTGAATTACCAAATTTAAATTTAGTTAATGTCAATCATTTTTGGAAAGCACACCACTTTCTCTCTCAACAAAATTATTCCTTAAAATCACGGGTGCAGAAACTGCACTTCCAGTCAAATTTTAGTAAAAAGGCAAAAAGTAGTATTCATACCTCTGCTGCCACTGAAATTATAGGCTTTTATGTCAATTGGGATGACAATAGTTTTACCTCTTTGAAGCAGAATATTGAGTATTTAGATAAATTGATGCCAGAATGGCTGCACCTCTGCAGTGAAGATGGAGCGATCGCCGTTGATAGTGAAGTCAAGCAGCAAAAAGCATTGACCTACATCAAACAACATCGACCCAATTTACCTATCATTCCCCTGATCAATAACTACGATAACGATACCCAAAGCTGGAATACTAACAGATTAGTGGCCGTGTTGCAAAACCCAGCAGCACGCCAGCATTTAATTGAGAATTTGTTGAATTTTGTGCGCCAAAACAATTTTGCTGGCATCAACATTGACTTTGAAAATATTCCCGATTCTAGTCAGACAAATTTAGTTGCATTTATGCAGGAACTGTACGCTCAGTTTCATCCTCTTCGTTTAGAAGTTTCCCAATCAGTTCCTTTGGATAATCCATCATTTAACTACAAGAAATTGGCACAGTTTAACGATTACTTGATTTTGATGGCCTATGACGAACACGAAACAACAAGTCAAGCAGGAGCAATTGCTTCTCAAAATTGGTATGTGGAACACCTGCAGCGTCGGTTGAGAGAATTAGCAGGTAACAAATACGTCATTGCTATTGGTAACTACGGCTATGACTGGCAAGATAAAAGTAACTCAACCACAGAAGTTTCTTTTCAGGAAGCATTAAAAATAGCCCGAGAATCAGAAGGAAAAATTGTCTTTGCTGCCGATACTCTCAATCCTACCTTTGATTATTACGACGACCAAGATCGATTGCATCATGTTTGGTTTTTAGATGCAATTACAGCTTTCAACGAAGTTGTAGAAGGTGAAAGTTTTGGCGTTCGAGGTTTTGGGTTGTGGCGACTTGGTTCGGAAGATCCTTCTGTGTGGGAGGTTTTTAAACAGCGGATGCACCTTGGAAAAGATGCTGCTCAATCCCTCAGCACTATTCACTACGGTTTCGACATTGATTACGAAGGAAAGGGTGAAGTTTTAAAAGTAACTGCAACACCTAAAGATGGTCAGCGAGATATTACTTACGACTACAAATCTGGCTTAATTGTTGACGAACACCTGAGATCCTTTCCTTCACCGTATACGATCAACCGTTGGGGAGGAGACAATCACAATAAGATTGCCCTTACTTTTGATGACGGTCCAGATCCTAGCTATACACCCGCGATTTTGGATATTCTGCACCGCTACCACGTTCCTGCCACTTTTTTTATTATCGGCATGAATGCTAGCAGGAATCCGGATTTGCTTCAACGCATGTTCCAAGAAGGTCATGAAATTGGTAGTCACACGTTTACGCACCCAAACATTGCCGTTATTCCCTACAAGCAATTGAAATTAGAACTCAACGCTACCGAGCGTTTGCTAGAAGGGGAATTAGGCATTCGCACTCTTTTGTTTCGGCCACCTTATGCAGAAGATGTGGAACCAGAAACGCCCGAGCAGGTAACTCCCTTAAAGTATACAGGCAGTCTTGGTTATTATACTATTGGCATGCAGATCGATCCGGGTGATTGGCAACGGCCGGGTGTGGAGAAGATTGTTCAAGAGACGATAAACCAGGCGCTCAAAGGCGATGGAAATGTAGTTTTATTGCACGATAGTGGCGGCGATCGCTCCCAAACGGTAGCTGCACTACCAGGAATTATTCAAGGATTGCGCGATCGCGGTTTTGAGTTGGTCACGGTTTCCGAGTTACTGGGATTGACGCGCGAGCAAGTCATGCCAAAGCTTGCTGCCAACGAAAAGTGGATGGCAAAATTCGATGGGGTGGCATTTTTCCTGGTGAACAAACTCAACCAATTGATTTACTATCTGTTTGTCATTGGCATTGCATTTTCGACAATACGGTTGTTATTTATTGTCACCCTTGCTGTTTGGGAATGGAAATCTCGCTGTTTTTGCCGATTTGCAGTTAGTTATTCACCTTCTGTGAGCGTGGTGGTACCTGCTTTTAACGAAGAGAAGGTGATTTGCAAGACAATCAATTCTGTACTGCGCAGTAACTACAAGCACTTTGACGTTATTGTCGTTGATGATGGTTCTCAAGACAATACCTATCAATGCCTGGTGGAAAATTTTGCCTGTAATTCTCGTGTCAGCATTTTTAGGAAAACCAATGCCGGTAAAGCACAAGCACTGAATTATGGTATCAAAAAAAGCGATGCAGAAATTATTGTCACTTTGGATGCCGACACTATTTTACGTCCCAACGCGATCGCAAATCTTGTCCGTCACTTTGCCGATCCTACCATTGCCGCCGTTGCCGGAAATGCTAAGGTTGGTAACCGAATTAATATCCTTACCCGTTGGCAGGCACTAGAATACATTACCAGCCAGAATCTCGAACGTCGAGCCTTTGGTTTGCTCAATTGTATCAGTGTGGTACCCGGGGCGATTGGTGCTTGGCGGCGAGAATTAATTTTGCTAGCTGGAGGTTATGAAAGCGATACTCTAGCAGAAGATGCGGATCTGACGCTGAGGCTTTTGCGATTGGGTTATAAAATTACCTGCGAAGCTGGGGCGATCGCTTTGACAGAAGCACCTGATAATATACATGGCTTTCTCAAGCAGCGATTTCGCTGGATGTTTGGTACCTTACAAGCTGCTTGGAAGCATCGCGATACTTTGTTTCGGTCTCGATATAAAGCTTTGGGAATGTTTGCTCTCCCCAATGTTTTTGTGTTCCAAATTCTATTTCCTCTTGTCTCACCGTTGATGGATTTGGTGATGCTGTGGTCGATCGCGTGGACTGTTTGGCAAAAACATCAACAACCTGTTGAGTATGGCGATCGCGCCTTGACAGAGCTTGCTTTCTACTATCTAGTATTTTTAACGATTGATTTTCTGGCTGCTGTTGTTGCTTTTGCATTGGAAGGTAAGGAAGATTGGAAGTTGCTGGTGTGGTTGTTACCGCAACGCTTCTTTTATCGCCAATTGATGTATTGGGTGGCTATCAAATCTGCGATCGCTGCAAGCAAGGGCCAGCTGGTTAGTTGGGGTAAACTTGAGCGCAAAGCAACGGTCTGTTGAGGTAATCACAATCGGTGGTAGCGTATATGGTTCGCTCACTACCACCTATATTGTATTTGCAACCAAGCTACCTAAAATCTCGGCTGGGGTGTATATAGTTTGTGCAGTCCTAATAAAGTTAGCACAACTCCCACTTGCACAATTGACGGAGATAACACAAACCCCACGATCAGCAACATCACCCCGCTCAAGACAACTGCGATGCGATATACCTCCTCCCGGATTTTCAGTCCCAACCAAATGGCACCCAAACCGATAATTAATAAAACTAAATAAGCCTCTAGCATCCTGTTCTCCTTCAATGCACCGTTGGTTGTCCGTCGCACTTACACCATAACAGTCTTTTTAATATTAGAGATATCGAACTTAATCGATATAAACAAATCAAAACATACGGTCACAATGGTTATCATTTATTTATAAATTTATTTATAGATCTGTGGCAACGTGGGTAACAAACTGAGAAAAAGCTTCTTCGTTACGACGGTAGTAAGTGCATTGTCCCTGACGGGTTGCTACAACCAGTCCTGTTGCTTCTAGCATGGACAAATAGTGAGACACGGTGGACTGGGCTAAGCCAGTTTTCTTTTGTATGCTGCTGACGCACACTCCTACAGTGTGGGGGTCTACATCTTGCGGAGGAAAGTTAACTTCTGGTTCCTTTAACCAATGCAAGATTTGTAGCCTTGTTTCATTAGCGAGAACTTTAAATATATCAGTGTCTTTCGTATCCATACGGGTAATTATATCGAATAAATTCGATGTTTCAAGAGCTTTTTTGCCCATCCCGTTTGCTGCTGGCAAGAAAATTTGAATATAACATAAATGTTAAGTAAATTTACTGAAAATGGGCAGCAAGGGGATAGTAGTAGCGCTGCAAAAAGGCAACTCTACTACTAACCTTTAGTAGCTAAAATCTAATTTACAACTTGAGTGCCGTGGCTGCGGGGATCGTCGCTGCTATTTTTCGATTCTACGGATGTTGAAACCTTAGAAACTTTCCCGCTAGTTTGAGCGTAAGGTAAGGGTGAATTTGTAACTAAAGCTTCTAAATTAGAAGCCATAATTGTGCGGGGTTGGTCGCCGATCGCCTGCGCCAGAGGTTCTCCCTTATCGCTGAGAAAGACAAAATGGGGAATACCGTCGACTTTATATTTCAGCATTTCTGGCAACCATTTGGTATTATCCACATTCAGCATGACAAAATTAACTTTGTCACCGTAGTGCTGTTTTAAGTAGGCTATATCCGGTGCCATTTTTTGGCAAACAGTACACCAGTGAGCGTAAAATTCTATTAGGGATGGTTTGCCGTTAGTTACAGCCACTTCTAAAGGTGTAGATTGTTCATCCAGGCTAGCAAGGGAAACAGAGTTAGTCTTGCTTTTCAATCCCAAGACAAGGGCGACACTGAGAACGATAGCGACAATTGCGATCAAAAAATTTCTCAGGCGCCTCCCCATAGGAGATGGAGGTTGGATGGGCGAATCCGTACTCATAACAGATTTGTTAAAACTTATTAAATAGAGCGATATCTTTCACTTTAGTACTTTTGTTGGGTTAGGGATAGCTCTTGGGCATCCCCTTGCTAGCTTCGAGTAAGCTAAAACTAATAGCTGCGTCTACAACTAACCGAGCTGACAACAATCGTGAAAAAACGAGTTACCCTTACTTTTCCCAAACGTGCGATTCAAATGCCAGTTACCTACCGACTGGCAAAAGATTTTAACGTAGCAGCGAACATTATCCGCGCCCAAGTAGCACCAAACCAAATTGGTAAGCTGGTGGTGGAACTTTCTGGAGATATAGACCAGCTCGATGCTGCCATCGAGTGGATGCGATCGCAGAATATAGGTGTTTCCCATACTTTGGGGGAAATTGCTATCGATGAAAATTTGTGCGTGCACTGCGGACTGTGTACTGGGGTTTGTCCTACGGAAGCTTTAACTTTAAATCCGCCGAGCTATAAATTGACATTTACCCGCTCCCGCTGTATCGTTTGCGAACAATGTATTCCCACTTGTCCGGTACAAGCGATCTCTACTAACATCTGAAAAAAGCTGGAGTTTCTCACCCCAGCTTTGCAATCACCCCGTAGTTACATGGATAAATTTTTACAAAAAAGTTAATTAATTATTTCAAATTACTTTGAAGTTTATATAAATTAATCTTAGTACACCTCAAGATTGTGGCTGAAAATTAGTACATTTGTACGAGCAAGAAAGGAAAATAGTAAAACGAAGATGTTTGGAAAGCAAAAAGTTTTGCTTCCACTTTCCCTCAGATACAACCCAGAACTTTAATAGAATTAGGTCCCAAATCAAACCGGAAAGATGATTACACCCATGCGTGTTTTTGTATTAATTTTCAATGCTGGTACGGATAATGAGGGAATTCACACCATTCGGATAGGCGATCGCAATAAAATTCTCATGTTTGAATCAGAGGACGACGCCTTGCGTTTTGCACTCATGCTAGAAGCTCAGGATTTCCCCACACCAACAGTAGAAGCCATCGATGCAGAGGAAATCAAGGAATTTTGTCAAGCTGCAGGCTACGATTGGGAAATCGTCGCTCAAAATGGCGATCTAGTAATTCCCCCAGAACTGAACGTCGAGCAAACCGATTGGCAACCACAGTCTCAAGATTCTGAGTTCGACAACCAAAAATCACAACCACAAAGGGAATTTTCCGATTCCGAACTGGAGAACATGCGTCGCAGATTAGAAGGATTGTTGTAGTCAGTGCTTTCGTCTCCTGTCAAAGGTCAAAGTCAAAATTAATACTCTTGACTTTGAACCACAGGTCCTCGTGAATAGAAGAAAAACGGCCAAGGACAAAGGACAAATGACGAATTTGCAGGAGCGCGGACATCTTTTAACAGAGCAAGTTAATCCTAACAGCTTGAACTTAGACCAGCTCGATACTTTAGAATTAGTGGAACTGTTTAATAGGGAAGATCAAAAAGCAGTGGCTGCGGTTGCTGCTGCTAAGGTGCCTTTAGCACAGGCCATCGAACGTACGGCCGAGTGTCTGCGCCGAGGAGGACGACTGTTTTACGTTGGTGCTGGCACAAGTGGTAGGCTGGGAGTGTTAGATGCTGCTGAGTGTCCGCCAACTTTTTGTACGCCTCCAGAATTGGTACAAGGGATAATTGCTGGCGGTGCTGGCGCCTTGGTACGCAGTTCTGAAGATTTAGAAGACCGCGCCCAAGACGGAGAAGCTGCGATCGCCCAAAGACAGGTAACGCCATTAGATGTAGTGGTTGGAATCACCGCTGGGGGAACAACACCATTTGTTCACGGTGCAATCAAAGCTGCGCGTCAAAGAGGAGCTACAACCATATTTATCGCCTGCGTGCCTGCAGAACAAGTGAGTGTGGAAGTAGATATTGATATTCGCCTTTTAACCGGACCAGAGATACTAGCTGGTTCTACTCGCCTCAAAGCTGGTACTGCCACGAAACTAGCTTTAAATATCCTTTCTACAGGTGTAATGGTACGCCTGGGCAAAGTTTATGGCAACCGCATGGTCGATGTCGCAGTTACTAATCAAAAGTTACGCGATCGGGCTTTGCGAATTTTGCAAGATTTAACAGGTTTGAGTCGTGAAGCCTCCGGGTATTTACTAGAACGTAGCGGTAAATGGGTAAAATTAGCACTGTTAATGCATTGGACTGGCTTGGACAAAGAGGAGGGCTTAAAATTGCTGTCTAAATACCAAGGTAATCTCAGAGCAGCAATTGCCAGTCAAAAAACTCGTAATTAGCTTGCTTGCTAGCGGTGATTTTTGGCACCGCAACCGCTGGTAGCTCGTTATCAGTAAGCACAAAGCGTGCTTACTAGGAACTTTTTATCAAAACAATTTGGGGTTAGCGATGGGAAGCAAATAAAATTATGAATGTTCCCAATAGGGACACTGCGACACCTAGTAAATCCCATCTATCTGGTTTGACTCCCTCCGCAATCCACAACCAAATCAAAGAGGAGAAAATGTAGATACCACCGTAAGCAGCGTATGCTCTACCAGCATAGGAAACGTTAATTTGCGTAAGAGCAACAGCAAAGATCAGCAAAGCAAAGACTCCTGGAATGATATACAAAATGCTTTTTCCTAGTCTCAACCATGCCCAAAAGCTGTAGCAACCAGAAATTTCTCCACAAGCAGCAATTAAGAAGTAAACAAGGGTTTGCATTATACTAAATTTTCTCTTTCCAGCCGTGCAAGAAAGCTATGCTTTTAATAATCTTCTCTAGGAGCAAGGGGGGTGCTGTTGATATTAAAGTACTAGGGTAAACAGCTGTTCCCCACTTCGGGTGTACTAGTACCTGACATTTATTTTTGATCGCAGGATAACCAAGTAGAGCTTTGACAACTGCTGTGTCGTCGTGAGGATATTTTCCCGGACGAGAAAGTAAGGGATACCCAGTCCGGGGATCGATAAGGTCTGTGAGATAACCGCGATCGCGTAACACGAAGGCGACATCAAACCCAAATCTCATAAACTTTTCTCGCAATCTTTGTTTTTCTACTTCAATTTCTGGGGTAATTTTGTCTATTTCATATTTAGATTGCTGTAAAACAATTACGACCCAAAAAGAAAGTTCGTTTTTCCAATCTGGTAATATTTTCTCGCAATTAGCACAAATGTACTGACTGGGAGAATGAATGGAAATTTCCACCGCTCGTTCGCTTGTGTCAACTAAAGAGGTGGGATTACCTGCAACAGAAGTATAAACCACCGGCTTGTTCCTTAATCTTATTTGTTTTTGGCAAAATTTCAATCTTTTACTATGTTTAGATAATAACTTCTTTATTTTCAGAAAAATTATGATTCTGCGCTTTTGGAGCTAGTTAATTTTTAGCTTGTAGCAATTGTTTATTATTTTTTAATTTCTAGGGCGTATTTAGGAAAATCAGTTTCAATACAATTGCAAAAGGTTTTTCTTCCCAGGGCAGAAAACAGGGCGATCGCAAACTAGGTTTGCAAACATCATCTTGCTGCGCTCTGGAATGTTTTGGTAGAAATAAGCACTCTCTAGGACTGTGGTTGAATGCCAAAAAGATAGATGATAAGAATAATTTTATACAAAATATTTTTCTAGTTTTTCCGAAAAAGGAAATCGGAGCTTCCTAGTCTTGTAATTAAAAATACTTAAAACTGAAGTACGTGTGTTTAGGTAGAAATTTATAATTTTAAACAGCAACCCACTCTCAAATATACTGGGTTGAGTTAATATTGGAAAGGTTATGTTATGAGACATCCCTTTGACTTAGATATTTCCGAATTAGAATCATTAAATTTGACACTAGCAGACCTTAGTAACGAGGAAGCGGAGAAAGTTTCTGGCGGTGCAGAAGTAACTACTTTAGCTTTAGGTGAAGAAGGAGGTAAATACACCACCCTAGCTGTAGGGGAAGAAGGAGGTCACCTGACTAGTCATGTTGTAGGGGAAGAAGGAGGTCAGGTAACAACCTACGCTGTAGGGGAAGAAGGAGGTCAAGGTATAACCAAAGCTTGGTTTGAGCAAGGTGGTTTTTGCTTTTGACAGAGATTGATATTTATTTGAGGTCTAAATTTAATTTCATTACTGCTAGAGATGGAATTGCAGCATTTTTCCAGCTTTTTGCTGCAATTTTACTAAAAAATATGGCAAATGAATATTTTAATTTTGGGTAATTCTCGAGATGCTCACGCCATAGCGATCGAGAAAGCTCTTGTCGAGGCGGGGGCAATAGCAGATTATTTTGATACATCTTTATTTCCAACGCAATTGCGCATATCTTGGGAACCAGCCAATCAAACAGGATATTTAGTTTTACCACAGGGGCGCAAGCTGAAAATTACAGACATCCATAGCGTATACTGGCGAAATTTTGCAGGAGTTGGGGTACCCGTTTTGCAGGATGTTTACCAACAGCAAATTGCGGTCGATGATTCTACAAGCGCTTTGCGATCGCTGATGCAAGCTATTCCAGCGCGTTGGGTAAATTCATGGGAAGCGTATCAATTTCATAAAGAAAAACCCCTACAGTTAAGCAAGGTCAAACAAATAGGAGTTACGATTCCCAAAACTTTGATCAGTAACGATGCACAGCAAATTAGCAGTTTTGTCCGCTCTTTAGACAAAGCGATATTTAAGCCCGTCTACGGAGGAGCGCATACCAAATTAGTAACAGCAGCTCACCTAGAACCCAAACGATTAAGTTTAGCAGCAAGCATTGCTCCGGTAACCATACAGGAATACATTCCGGGGACGAACATTCGCAGCTATGTAATCGGTCAATCAGTGTACGCGGCGGAGATTCGCACCCAGCAATTAGACTTTCGAGAAGATGCAAAAGCGCAGTTAATTCCAGTTGAGTTACCCGCCGCTGTTGAGCAACAATGTTTAGATATTGCTCGAGCATTGATGCTGGAATGGACTGCCATTGACTGGCGTTGCAGGCCGAGTGGAGAATATGTTTTTCTAGAAGCAAATCCCAGTCCGATGTTTTTGCACTTTGAGCGCCAAACTGGGTTTCCCATTACTCGCAAGTTAGTCGAACTGCTGATGCAGTAGCTTGAGATGCGATCGCTTTACATCAATCCCGCTGACTCGTACAATCGTTTCAGCATGGCTACAAGCTTATCACCGTAATCTAAATCTGCTGACCAGCGTCCTGATAGCTGACTTACTAAAGGAGCTACACCCCGGGTAACAAAGCGAAAGCGGGGATCTACAACTTCTTGTACTAAAGGTTCTAAACTAGCATAAGCTTTTAAATGCTGGATGTGCGCTCTCACACCAATTCTGGCACTTTCAAAAGACGCCGTTTCTTTACCACCGCCAACAGTACCCAAACCAGCAAAATTATTTTGTTCGGGTTTGATATCGCCTCCAAAGCGTAAAAATCCAGTTTCCAAACACATTTGACAAAAAGCAATGTCATGATTTACTCCTTCTGCAGAAGCTTCTTCTCGATAAAGTTTGGCGATCTCGGGAAACTGTACTAAAGCATTTTCGTTGTTGCTTTTAAGAAAGATCTGCAACTGCACCTCTGAGGTATGACCGCGTGACATAATTTGGTCAATTTGATTGAGACAAATGGCTAGATTTGAGCGTAGGATAACTGTACGACTGGCGCTGTCCCAACTCACAGAAATATGAAAGTCCCGCAGTTCCACAGCTTTGACATAAACAACGCGACGGTAACAAAGGCGACGCACTTGGGAAGCTTTCGCCAGTAGATCGATCCGCAACCGATCCACTAGATCTACGGGGATGTAAGCATTTCCATTAACTAATATTCCTTGCTCGGCGTATTTTTGTCCGTTAATGTTAATGTTAATGGCGGGATAGTTTGGTTGGAGTTGGGAAGCAGAATCAGCAGTGCGGCTCCACGATACCAGTCCGTCTACAATCCCCAAGGCAAAGTCACGACGACGAGTTTGTAGTAAACTGAGATCCTCCGAATTGCTCAAAAAACCAACTTGCATTACCAAAGAAGGTATGGCGACCTGGCGGCAAAATGCTAAATTTCCCAAACTAGAAGCAGTATCTGGTTTAACGCCGCCGTTGGGTAATTGGGGAAGGCGACGCAGCAAGGCCACTAACATCAATTCGGCATTGATTTTACGCTCATCGTTGTTAGCAATATAAAAAATGCTTGCTCCGCGCACTGCAGGAGTGCTAGCTACACCAGCGTGAATTTCCAAGGCTATATCACCCTGGCGAGCACGGGAATCGATCCATGCAATAGTTTGTTGACAGCTAAAATCGTCGGGAACTGCTAAAACCTCTAGACTGCGCGCTCTGAGTTCCGTAACAATTAAGTCGCGCAGCAAAATCATTTCTCTTGTTTGAGCAGTATCAATAGCAACGGTACCTGGATCGGTTTTTCCTGCTTCTTTTCCTGCACAGGCTGCAGAAATAAAAACTCTTCCCATCTTTATATTTCCTGGATAAATAATGATTGCTGTGTTGGCGATATTGAAATTTGCTTTGAGAACAAGAATATAATAGCCATCAGGAGTTAGTTGTTAGTTGCCAGGTATTAGCACTCAGCAAGCTAGCGACCGAGCGAACAAAGCAGTACAGGCAAAACGAGCAGGCTAACCCCTATTTATGCACTGACGGCTAAGTATGAGTATTCCCCGTTTGCACCCAGACTCTATAGAGGAAATAAAACAACGAGCTGATATCTACGAGATAGTCTCGGAATACGTTGTTTTACGCAGGCGAGGAAAGGATTTTGTCGGTTTGTGTCCCTTCCACGCCGAAAAAACTCCTAGTTTTACCGTTAGTACTAGCAAGCAAATGTACTATTGCTTTGGCTGTCAGGCGGGAGGAAATGTTATTAAATTTTTGATGGATTTGCACAAGCGCTCGTTTGCAGAAGTGGTACTGGATTTGGCTGGGCGTTATCAAATACCGGTGCAAACTTTGGATGCTGAATACAGGCAACAGTTACAACGACAGTTGTTAGAGCGATCGCAACTGTATGAAATTCTCGCTGCTGCTTGCCAGTTTTATCAACACACCCTTCGACAAAGCCAAGGAAAAGCAGCTTTTGAGTATCTGCGCTACCAACGCCACCTCAAAGACGAGACCATCGAGCAGTTTAGCTTGGGTTATGCTCCTGCAGGTTGGGAAACTCTTTATCGCTATTTGGTGGAAGATAAGCGCTATCCAGTTCAATTGGTAGAAAAAGCTGGTTTAATTAAACCCCGCAAAGAAGGCGGCTATTACGACGTGTTTCGCGATCGCCTGATGATTCCCATTCGCGATGCGATCGAGCGCACCATCGCCTTCGGTGGTAGAAGTTTGGGAGACGAACAACCCAAGTATCTTAACTCCCCGGAAACAGAACTTTTTCACAAAGGGAAAACTTTATTCGCCCTCGAACGAGCGAAAACTGCTATTTCCCAACTCGACCAAGCAGTGGTGGTAGAAGGCTACTTTGATGCCATCGCCCTTCACGCTGCAGGAATTACTAACGTTGTTGCTTCCCTCGGTACCGCCCTGAGTAAAGAGCAAGTACGACTGCTGCTGCGCTACAGCGACTCCAAACAACTAATCCTAAACTTTGACGCCGACCAAGCTGGAACTAATGCCATCGAAAGAGCGATCGCAGAAATTGCAGATTTAGCATACAAAGGAGAAGTACAGCTGAAAATTCTGACTCTTCCTGATGGTAAAGATGCTGACGAATATCTACGCGGACGTGACCCCGAGGATTACCGACAACTGGTAGCAAATGCTCCTGGTTGGTTGGATTGGCAAATCGAGCAAATTCTCCAAAACCGAGATTTGAAAAAATCCAGTGATTTTCAGCAAGTTTCCCGTGAATTCGTAAAATTACTGAAAAAAATAGATAATAACGATACACTTAATTATTATATCTCCCGGTGCGCGGAAATTTTAACTTTGGGAGATGGAAGATTGCTACCCTTGAGAGTAGAAAGTCTCCTTAGCCAAATTGCTCCTCAAAAAAGCAGCTACAGTTCCCGACCAGTTCGCATTCCTCGTCTTCAACAGCACAAGTCAAAACAAGAATTATCGATGCAGGAAAGCGTTAAAACTGCAGTCGAACAACAAAACAGTCTTTTAGAACAAGCGGAAGCTTTGTTGTTGCGAATTTACCTTTACTGTCCCGAACAACGTCAAGTGATTTTAGAGGCCTTAGAACAGCGGGATTTGCAATTTAGCCTCTCTCACCATCGATTTTTGTGGCGACAAATTTTAGAAATTTCATCTGCTAGGAATTTACAGCAAGATTTAATTGCCGCCGTGCAAGACAGATGTCTGCAGTTTCCTGAAGAATTAGAATTAGTATCGCATCTGTTTTACCTCAACGAGAAAAGCCAAAAGGAAATTTTGCGCACTCCTCAGGTAGTGCAAGCAGCGATCGCCTGTATGGAAAGAGTGTTGCGGGAAAAGCGGTATCGCTACTTCTTGGAATTATGGCAGCAAACAGATCCAAAAGCAGAACCAGAGCGCTGGCAATCATATTACCAAGCTTTTTATGCTGAAAAGCAGCGCTTGCAAGAATTAGACCGCCAACGTCTATTTTCCCTGACAGAATTGCTGTCAGCTACCCATTAAATTTAACTAATCTCGGCTTGTTTGTTGGGAGAGCTTTTTGTCCTCCAAACCGTAACAGAAAAAGGAACCGCTCAGTGATAATCGTATTATTCATCTCCTAGTGACTCTCAGTACATCCATGTTCAAAGTCCTCCCCAAGCAAACCGCATCTATGTACACCCGCGATGGAGTGCGCTTGGATGCAGACATTTACCGTCCCGACGCAGATGGCCGGTTTCCCGTGTTGTTAATGCGACAACCCTACGGTAGGGCGATCGCTTCTGCTGTGGTCTACGCCCATCCCAGTTGGTACGCTGCTCACGGCTATATTGTCGTGATTCAAGACGTGCGCGGACGCGGTACCTCTGAAGGAAAATTCCAACCTTTTATCCAAGAAATTGCTGACGGTGAAGACACGGTGAATTGGGTAGCTAATTTACCAGGTAGTAACGGTCAAGTGGGAATGTATGGCTTTTCCTACCAGGGCATGACTCAATTGTACGCTGCTGCTGCCAAACCACCAGCATTAAAAACAATTTGCCCGGCAATGATCGGCTATGATTTGTATGCTGATTGGGCTTATGAAGGAGGAGCATTTTGTTTGCAAAATAATCTTGCTTGGGCAATACAATTAGCAACAGAAACTGCTCGTTTGCAAAGAGATGAAAAAGCCTATCAAGCCTTGTACAAAGCTTATCAAAATCTACCTTTAGACGACGCAGTTCCCACCTGTCCGGAAGTGATGAAAAATTTTGCTCCTGATTCATTTTATCATGAGTGGTTGCAACATTCTCAACCTGATGAATACTGGGAGAAGCTTTCGCCCAAAACCTATTTGCAAGAAGTAGATTTACCAATATTTCATATCGGGGGATGGTTCGATAATTATTTGCGCGGTACCCTTAATTTCTATAAAGATATGGCAGCGCGAAGTCAATTTCGCCAACAACTTTTAGTAGGTCCTTGGTCTCATTTACCTTGGGGTCGTAAAGTTGGTGAAGTTGATTTTGGTATTAATGCCATTAGTCCTGTAGATCGCATGCAAATTTGCTGGTTTGACCAATTTCTCAAAGGTATCGATACGGGTTTGCTGGCGCAACTTTCTGTTTGGTTATTTGAGATGGGAAGTAATACTTGGAAAGGTTTTTCCAGCTTTCCCAATTTCGAACACAAATCTTATTTTTTACAGAGTTACGGTCTGACCAGCGTCCGCAAAGACGAAGGCTTTTTAAACACAACTTGTCCGGAAGTGGGTGTGGATGACGTGTTCGTTCACGATCCTTGGCGACCGGTTCCTTCCCTAGGGGGACATGCAGCTATTACTGCAGGTGTGTTTGAGCGATCGCATCTTGATTGTCGCACAGACGTGTTAACTTATACAAGCGAAATTTTAGATTCCGACTTGTACCTAGCGGGTGAGGTAGTGGTGGCTGTTGTCTGTAGTGCAGACAAACCTACCTTTGATTTGTGTGCTGTTATTTCCGAAGTCTACCCGGACGGAAGAGTATACAATTTGACCCAAGGTTACCTACGCTGTCAGGATGGTCAAAAGCGAGTGACTAGAAAAATTCAATTGCAAGCAACTTGTGCGCGAATTGCTCGGGGTAATGCTTTACGATTGAGTTTGAGCGCTGCTTGTTTTCCTGCCTACGCAATGAATTTCGGTAATAATTCACCCTTGGGTATGGATGCAGAAACAATTACAGTTACCCTCAGCTGTGGGGGTACTTCTCTTTCTCAAGTGTTGTTGCCTGTAGTTTCCCAACTTCCGGCACAGTAGCTTTGTTATAGATAAATCATTTTTTTACTCATTCCTCCATCAATGATAAAATTTTCTCCGGTGATAAACTCTGCGGCATCAGAAATTAAATACTTCACCAAACCAGCAACATCCTCTGGTTTCCCAACTCGTCCTGCAGGATGCTGCAGGTGGTCAATTTCTCTCAACTGCGGCCGAGTTGCTAGTTTTGATTTTCGCCATGCACTCACTTCAATCCATCCAGGACTGATACAATTGACTCGAATATCCGGACCGAGACTAATCGCTAAGGCATGGGTTAAAGCCACGATACCTCCTTTGGAAGCAGAGTAGGCTTCTGTATTTTTCTCTGACTGGAAGGCCCGAGTTGAAGCTATATTTACGATCGCTCCTTTTGAAGAGCGTAAGTAGGGAATAGCATGCTTGGACATCAAAAAACAACCGGTGAGATTGGTTTGTATGATTTGCTGCCATTTTTCCAGGGACAGATTTTCCACAGGACCGCTGTCTGGTTGAGCAATTCCAGCATTATTTATGAGGGCGTCAAGGCGTTGGAACCTCTCAACCACACTGGCGATGCATTCGCGGACAGAAGTTTCTTCTGAAACATCGGTCTTGACAAAAAGCAAGGATTCTGAATAGCGGCAAAATTGTTGCAAGCATTCTGCTGCTGCTTCTGCGTCGATATCGGCGATCGCCACTTGTTCGCCAGCTTCTAGTAAGTGTTGGCTTATACATTTACCGATCCCCTGGGCCCCACCGGTTACAATGATTGTCTTTTTTGTCACCATTTTGCAAGTAAGATAAGTGGAAATTGACCTTTGACCGTTACTTGGCGATCGCTGGCGTAGCGGCTTGGTAGTATGCTGACTTTTGTCCTGTTACTACCATGGGTACACCTCCCGCAGGTGTAGTGGTAACACCACGACGAACCGGATGTACAGGACGTTGATTGGTCAGGGCCAGCTCCCAGCGAGACAAAATTGTTGCCAACACTAGTTTCATTTCATACAGGGCAAAGGCCATGCCCAAACAGCGGCGGTTGCTACCTCCAAAAGGTAAATATTCGTAAGGTGAAAATTGCCGTTCTAAAAAGCGCTCTGGTCGAAATTGCTTGGGTTGGGGGTATATATCTTGGCGGTGATGGACAAGATAAATACAAGGAGAAATTTTGGTACCAGGTGCAAATTCATAACCCATGAGGCGAAACGGTGCTTGCAAAATGCGAGTGAAAGCAAACAAAGCAATAGGATACAGGCGCAGAGTTTCTTGACAAACCGCAGTTAGATAAGGTAAGCGAGCGATCTCCCCGGGATCTGCATTTTTGCCAACGCTTGCTAGTTCTTTCAGAAGTTGGTCGCGAACCGCTGGTAGCTTGTGAATCCAATATAATGCCCATGCTAAGGCGGAAGCGGTAGTTTCGTGACCTGCAAACAACAAAGTCATCAGTTCGTCCCGCAGTTGTCGGTCTGTCATTGGTTGTCCTGCTTCATCGCGAGCAACCATCATTAAGCTAAGGATGTCTTCACCATCCAAACGAGACTGTTGGCGGCGTTTTTGAATTTCGGCATAAATAAGGCGATCGGCCTGCTGTTGCTGACGCAGGAATCGTCCCCACAAACTCCAAGCACCGAGATCTTTTTGCAAGGCTTTGACAAATAGCAAGCTGGACTTGAAAGGCGAATCAAAAGTATCGAGCATTCCGCACAAAAGTCTTTGCAATTGCTGGAAACGTTCTCCTTCGTCCAGACCGAATACCGCCTGCAGGATTACTCGCAGAGAAATTTCTTGCATTACAGAACGGGCTATAAAAGACTTGCCAACAGTCCAGTTGCTTGCTACTTGTTCTGTGATATTGCAAATAAGCTGGCCGTAAGCCCGCATTCTTTCACCGTGAAAGGCTGGATTCAACAGTCGTCGCTGACTTTGATGGCGATCGCCGTCTAATAAAAGCAGCGACCAATCTCCTACCAAAGGATGCAATATCTTATTGCCGCTACCAGAACAAAACAATTTTGGATCGGCGCTAAAAAGCTCTTGAATTGCCTTTGGGTTGCTCAAAACTACAAATTCACCAAGACCTATTAAATTCGATCTAAAAATATCGCCGTAACGCTTTTGATACTCTTCTAGAGTTTCTAAGGGACGAAACAGTGTTAACATCAACTGTATCGCTGCAGGTGCGCGCGGACCATCGGGAAGTTTCATAATAAATAAATATATTTGCTTCCATCCATTCCCAAATATCTTAGCAATTGCTTGGGTCTGGTTGGCATCACCAAACCGATTGATTGCCACAGTTATCGCTTTTGTTGACTACACTCAAAGATGAACTGTGCCATCAGGCATTGTTACCCAATTTAAGTTCAGGTTATTAGTCTGCAGTTGAGCTAATTTTGCCTCAACTAAATCTGCACCGCGCAGAATCACCGAACCTAAATCCACATCTTTTAAGATTGTCCGGCGCAAGCATGCTCCGCTTAAATTTGCATTGTGCAAGCGCGCCCAACTCAGATCGGCTTCGGTTAAATTGGTCTTAGTTAGCTCTGCTTGTTCCAAGTTTGCTCCCCGCAGACCGCTGAGAATTAATTTTGCTGCCATTAAATTTGCTCGCTGCAAATTTACTCCTGTTAAATTTGCTCCACTTAAGTTTACCTGATTGAGGTTGGCTGCAATTAAGTTAGCACCCTCGAGATTTACCCGACTTAAATCGGCCTCACTGAGGTTTGCTTTGCTTAGATCTGCAAATTCTAGATTGGCTCCCCGCAAATCTGCCAAAATTAATTTTGTCTCGCTCAAATTTGCCCTGCTAAGGTTTGCTTCGACTAAATTTGCCTGACTGAGGTTTGCTTTACTGAGTTTGGCTTCTTTCAAACAGGCTTTGCTTAAGTTTGCTCCGATGAGAATGGCTTCATCCAAATTAGCTCGACTGAGATTTACCTGATACAAAATCGTTTTTTCAGAGCTGCTCTCCACAAAATAACTCCATTTAAATCTGCATTCGTTAAGTTTGCCTCAAACAGATCTGCTCCCACCAAGTGGGAACCATTGAGACGCGTTCCATAAAGATTTGCTTGCTTGAGAACTACGCCATTTAAGTCTGCTCCCACCAAGGTTGCACCGCTTAAATCCACGTCAGATAAGATAGCTTTCTTCAAAACTACCCCACTCAGATCTACTTCCCGCAAATGCGCTCCGTGCAGATCTGCTGTCTGAAAATCTCTTTCTCCTAATGCATAGCGCCGGAGGAGGTCTGCGGCGTCCATATAATTTGCCTCGTGACACCACCTTGACAATTTCTGGGTTTTTATACCAAAGCTGCTATTTGCTGTTATGGCAACTTTCCGGTATTCCCACTTGTACTTGTTCATCAACTACTCGCACCACATAGGTACGTAAGGGGGAGATCTGCTTGCGTAATTTAGGAAGAGCATTCAAGGGGTAGATCTTTCGAGGATAGATATTCTCCCCCGTACGGATATCGTACTGAAAATGATGCCAAGGGCAATCAATTACTCCTTGCCAAACTTTACCTTCTTTTAGGGGTAAATTTTGGTGTCCGCAAAGACCTTGCAAGGCGTAGAATTGTCCTTGCTCGTTCACAAGCAGAATTGAACACGACCCCACCTGTATTGCTCGTGTCTGTCCCGGCGGAATCTCCTCGACTTTTGCTACTGTTACGTAACGCACTATTTTCGATTCACACATTAGTGCTCGCGCATAATACCAAATTTTTTGCTGCAGTGAAGAAAAAAGGGGGCCAAGGAGACAAAGTCCCTCGTTTTTTTTCGAACCCACCCTTACAATCTTCTGCAGAAGTTAATTACTTACCATTGTGGCTATTAGGTACTACTAAGAACCGAGATGTATAGGGTGATTCACCTGGTGCGCTCCGCCGGAAGTGACCCGAAGGTCCTTCACCAAGAAATTCGCTAAACCAAGCTTCGTGTTCTATTTCTTCGTTGAGAATAGCTAGGGACAGCTCGTAGGTGCGATGGTCTTTGCCGAAGGTAAAATTGCAAATATCAGTATAAACCCGGATAGCACAACGCTCAGCTTCTACCAATACCTGCAACAGCGATCGCATGTCGGTTTGCGAAACTGTTGGCGTCACCTGTTCGCTCCTGTTACCGCTAGAGCTTGCTACTGCAGAAACGCTTTCATTGCTACAACTGCGTTCTGGTAAATAGGCATCAGGACAAGCAGCAACGTTGGCAAAATCCCGAATATCTCGCGGTAATTCACCACCTAACTCGTAAATGCGGGGAACTAGAGCCTCGAAGTGGTTGCGATCCTCCAATCGGGCGTCTTCGATAATTTCTTTCAATCCCTCGCCTTCAAAACCAATGGCGTTGGCTCGCAGAATTGTGTAATAGTAGTATGTTGTGAATTCTGCAGCAGCTGCTCGGACTAACTTGTCTACCAGCTGTTTTACATCAATTCCGGCCTGCTCCACCATTTGCAATGCAACTTTAGCCATGGTGGACCTCCTTGTTTTTTTCTTAGCCTGTTAAATTTTGTCTTCTATATTTCTGTTGAGGCGGTAAGTTTAATTGTCGTAATCCTCCTTTTCAGGCGCTGTTTTCCTCAACGTACCAATTGCAGGTTACATGGAAAAACAATATGCTGTGACTTGGCAACATGAAGTTCAGTTACTTTTTCCCATAATGTCGCCTACTTTAATTTTGTAAGAATCACATCGAATTTATCATCGGTTTTTATAAATATTCATAGTCACTACGAGTATGTCTTGCTGGCTGGCAACTAATTTTGTGTAAAATATAACTATCCCTGGAAAATCGCTCTCGGAGCTTTATCCTATGGCTTTCCAACTTCAATCCTACGAGGATGCTCTGGAGTTTTGCCGCAAACGGGGAATGCGCTTGACCAAGCAGCGCCAATTCATTCTGAAGTTACTGTGGGATACCAACGAGCATCTAACAGCAGGTGCAATTTACGATCGCCTGCGTCAACAAAACAAGAAAATCGGTTACACATCCGTGTATCAAAATTTAGATATTTTGGTAAAAGCAGGGCTCGTAGAACGCATCGAAAGGGCACAAGCTTGCCTTTACGGCCATCCCACCCTTTACCATTCTCACGTACACTCGTTGGATAACGGACAAATAATAGATGTGGCAGTGACTCTTCCTCCAGAGATTATCGCTGCTGTAGAAGCGCAGACAGGTCTTGAAATTGGTGACTATCGAATCGAGTTTTTCGCACGCAAACCGCAAGGACAAAAATAAAAGATACATTACAAATATTGAGCCAAGCATTGCAGTAAAAGAGGTTGGGCCGAATGTAGAAAAAAATGGTCACCTGGAAACACGTGCAGGGAAAAAGAAGTTTTTGTATGCTGTTGCCATGCTTGCAGCTGTTGATAACTAACTCTAGAATCCTCTAATCCCCCAAAAGCAGCGATCGCGCACTCTAAGGGCGCTTGCGGTGTGTAAACATAAGTTTCCAAAACTGCAAAATCAGCTCGCAAGATCGGCAAAAATAATTGCATCAGTTCCGCATTTTCCAATACTGCTGCTGGCGTACCGTTGAGATGGCGCAGCTGTTCGAGTAAAGCAGCTTCGGGAAGATTGTGAATTGGCGGATCTGGATCCGGAATTTGGGGAGCACGATGACCGGACACAAACAGACACTGCGGTAGAATACCGTACTTTTGGCGAAGCAGGCGCGCTAACTCAAAACTTATTAACCCACCCATGCTGTGACCAAACAAGCAAAATGGTCGGTCTAAGTACGGTTGAATTGAGGAAGCGATCGCTTCCACAAGAGGTTCTAATCGATTAAATGGTGCCAATTTTATTTGTCTTCCTCGACCGGGAAGTTCAATGGCGCAAACTTCTACATTTGACGGTAGATAGTTCGACCAACTACGAAAAATAAAAGAACTACCACCTGCATAAGGAAAGCAAAATAGACGTAAACTTGCTTGGGGATTTGACTGAAAGCAAACAATCCAAGAGTCGATATTTGATGTATTTGTCATCATGCAAATTTGAATTTCTTAGTTTTCTTTTCTAAAAGTTATAACTCTCTATAAAATAAACAATGGTGATACTCCGGAAGGTTCGTAAAAAAAGCGATAAATCGCTCACTACTAACCCTCGTAGTTAGGGCTTTTAGCCCGCAGAAGCGATAAATCGCTCACTACTAACCCTCGTAGTTAGGGCTTTTAGCCCGCAGAAGCGATAAATCGCTCACTACCAACGCCAACAGATAAGTCACTGACTCTAACAGTTTGTAGTTAGGGCTTTTAGCCCGCAGAAGCGATAAATCGCTCACTACTAACCCTCGTAGTTAGGGCTTTTAGCCCGCAGAAGCGATAAATCGCTCACTACTAACCCTCGTAGTTAGGGCTTTTTAGCCCGCAGAAGCGATAAATCGCTCACTACCAACGCCAACAGATAAGTCATTGACTACGAAAAGTATCAGACATTTTGTCAGATGGTACAAGTTGATAAATGATGAATGCATTTAATAACGCTCAAGAATGGTTCGTTGTATTAGGCTACTTAGGTTTTACAGTTTTCATTGTTTGGTGCGTATTGATTGTGCAGAAAAAATGATTATGTTCGCACACTATCAGTGTCTGCTATTAATTGCTGAAAGCGTTTATCTGCAGCGATCGCATCAAAATCTATATCACTTTGTACCTGTTGTTTGTATTTGGGGTTAAGAGCAATTGCTTGTTGTAAATTTTCTATAGCTAATTGTACTTTTTTCTGCAAGGCGTAACAGGCAGCTTTATTGTAATAGGCGTTGGCGTAATCAGGCTTGATTTCTAATGCTTTGTCAAAGCTTTCGATCGCTTCGTCGTCACGACCGAGCATGACCAGTGCATAACCGCGGTTATTCCAAGCTTTGTAGGAGTTGGGTTGCAGTTGAACTGCTTTGTCAAAGCTTTCGATCGCTTCTTCATATCGTTCTAAATCTTGCAGCGCCAATCCTCTGTTTAACCAAGCTACAGCATCATCTGGTTTGATTTTTGTGGCTTTTGTAAAAGCAATTAAAGCTTCTTTGTGTCGTCCTAAATATCCCAACGCCACGCCTAGATCGCACCAAGCTTGATGATAATCAGGTTTAATTTTTAAGGCTTTTTCGTAAGCTAAAATAGCATCTTTATATTGTTTTATTCTTGCTAGTGCTATACCTCGACGCAACCATATTTGCGGATCGTTTGGTTTGATTTTAATTGCTTGGTCGTATTGGGCGATCGCCTCCTGGTAGCGTTTTTCTGAAAATAGTGCTTCTGCTTTTTTGATACAATCATCTGCAGCAAAGGTGTCTTGGTTCTGTTCAGGAATTTGTATTTCTCCAGAAGTTTCTTGCGAAGATTCTGTTATTTTTTCCGGAGTTTCTTGTGCGGTTGCAATTTGGGAGGAAGAAGGAACTGTCACAGCAGAGAGTTGTTTTAATATTTGCTCTTTTCGCTGTTGGGTGTCTATTTGCAACTCGGAAATTTGGGAGACAAACTCTGATTCTAATTTTTCTAAATTTTCTAAAATTATAAGTTTTTGTTTTTGTACCTCCAATTCTAATTCCGAGCCAGTTTTTTCTAAATTTTCAAGTACCAATTCTCTTTTTCTTTGGATGTCTGTCATTAATTCGGATATTTTGGTGGCAAATTCTGTTTGTAGACTTTCTAAATTATTTAAAGTTAGTTGCTTTTTTTCTTGGGCATCTGACTGGAAAACAGAAAGTTGATGAGAAAATTCTGTTTGGGAATCTTCTAAATTAGCAAGTATTTTATTTTTTTCCTGTTGTAATTCTAAATTTAATTTTGTCAATTCTTCAGTAATTTCAGCCTGTAATTTCTGCAAGTTTTCTCCAACTAATTTCTTTTGTTGCTCTAGTTCTGACTGCAAATCAGTTCTTTGCGATTTCAGTTCTGATAAAAATTCTTGCTGGATTTGTTCTAAGTTGGCGAATATTTGTTGTTTTTGTTGTTGAGTCTCTGATTTTAATTCAGCAATTTCTTCGTTTAATTCCGTTTTTATTTGTGATAAACTTTCGAAAATTTCCTGTCTTTGTCTTTGGAGTTCTAATTGTTGTTCAGTTAGATTTTGAGTTAATTCTGCTTGCCATTTTGTCAAATCATCAAAAATTTGCTGTTTCTGTTGTTGAGCATCTGAGGTAATCGCCGAAAATTCCGAGCTCAAAGCTGATAAATATTCATTTATACTGGTGAAAATGCGGTCTTTTTCCTGTTCTATTTCCGATTTAATTTTGGCAATTTCGGAAGTAAATTCAGCTTGTAAATACTCAATTTTTTGTTCTTTTTGTTGTTGCAGTTCTACCTGCAATTCTGTTAATTTTGATGTCCATTGTTGTCGGTAATTATGAAACTCAACTAACAACTGCTCTTGTTGTTTTTGGGTTTCTGATTGTAATGCAGTTAACTGCGATATTAATTCTGATTTTAATTTTCCTAAAGTTTCTAATGTTATTTGTTTTTGTTGTTGGGCGTCTATTTCTAATTCTGTCAATCTGGCGGTAAATCTTGATTCTAGATTTTTTAATTCTTGTTTAGATAAATCAATTTGTCTTTCTAATTCTAGTAATAATTGTGCTTTGGACTGAGATATTTCTGCTGGAATTGTCGATACTATGTGTTGTCGTAATGTTTCCGCTTGTTGTTCTAATTCGCAAGTAATATTTTTTGCTTGCTGTATGCTGGTTTCAGCAGTTTTTTTGACAGCGGTTAGTTGGTTTTGCAGCTCTTCTAATTCTTTAAATTGGGCGATCGCGCGATCGGCAATTTCACGAACTACAGCTCGTCGCAGCAGCCAAAAAGAAGCAATTACCGCGACTGGAAACAAAGTTAGTATCACTACCCAGATATTTAACAGAGTGCGCGTGCGACCAAAAGCGCGATCGACTTCTTTCTGGACTAAGTCACGAGTTTGTTGTTGTTGTTGCAGTTGTTGGTTTGTTGACAAAGGTGAAGGAACTTGAGCGCTGACGTCGCCAACAGATAGCAGGAGGGGAGAAAAGAGGATAGCGCTTTTGCACAAAAAGAGTGAGTAGATAAATCGATACTTTTTGCCCTTCATAAAACCATCCTTATCTGTTGGTTAGTTGTGGAGCCACATGCCTATTTCCAATTTATCAGCCTTAATTCTTGGGCGCAGCAATTTTGGATAGAACTCTGCTTATATATACCAAAATCCCCCGAACCATCCAAGTAGTTGGGGGAGTGAATAAAAAACTTCGGTCGTCTTGGGTGTTTTGCTAGTTTACGGTACAACCAACACCGGACAGGGAGAAAGGTTGATGACGCGATTGGTAACGCTTTCAGTAGCTCCTTCCTCAGTTAATCCCAATCCCCGACAACCCATGACGATTAAATTTGCTTGTATCTCGTCTGCAACATCGCAGATGACAAATGCAGGTATACCTTTGCGTTCGATAGTTTCGGCTTGTATTCCTTTTTCGGAAAACATAGATTTAGCAGTTTCTAGCAGTTGGGCTACTGTTTCTGGTGAAGACATTACTTCTTCAGTTGGATTGTCGGTGGTGGATTCTTCCACTACGCTTAACAGTACCAAATCGCTACCGTACTTTTGTACGATATCAACTACTACATCTGCTGCTTCCCGCGCTTCGCGGCTTTGGTCAATTGGAAACAGAACTTTTTTGAACATGGTATTTACCTGCTGCTGTTATGCTATGGTCAGCGAGTCCCAATTCTGGAGCAGTGTTGGGGTAACAATACGAATAAGTCTAGTTGCATTCCAAGTCAGCATTACCGTGCCAGCCACAGTTACCACTGGATCATTATACAAGTTCAAAGCGGGGATTTTTGCGAGCGAGAATAAGTCAAGTTGGAGTTGCGGTAAGAAATCAGGATAATTGCTAAGAAACTAGTGCCTTCACAATTCTTTGCACCCCTGACTCCGGTACAATTCTGATGGGTCTGATTACAAATCATAACAAAAGGCAATTGGGAGGTTTGTGCCGTGTCAAAAAAAACTTTAGCAAGTTTATCTGCAGCAGACTTGTCTGGAAAGCGTGCTTTTGTGAGGGTTGATTTTAACGTACCTGTAGATGATGCAGGTAACATCACAGACGATACTCGCATTCGCGCTGCACTACCGACGATCAAGGATTTGGTGCAGAAGGGAGCTAAGGTAATTCTGGCCAGTCATTTTGGGCGTCCCAAGGGTGTGGATGAAAAATTGCGCCTGACTCCGGTTGCAAAACGTCTATCGGAGTTATTGGGACAGGAAGTTATTAAGACAGACGACTGTATTGGTGAGGAAGTAGCAGCCAAAGTGGCCGCGCTGCAAAACGGACAAGTTTTGTTGTTAGAAAATGTTCGCTTTTACAAAGAAGAAGAGCAAAACGACCCTGAATTTGCCAAAAAATTAGCAGCCAATGCTGATTTATATGTCAATGATGCTTTTGGCACTGCACACCGCGCCCATGCTTCTACTGAAGGTGTTACTCATTATTTGAGTCCCTCAGTAGCTGGATATTTGATTGAAAAGGAATTGCAGTATTTGCAAAGCGCCATTGAAAATCCCCAACGTCCTTTGGCGGCGATTATTGGCGGTTCAAAAGTTTCTAGTAAAATCGGTGTGATTGAAGCGCTGTTAGAAAAATGTGACAAGCTGCTGCTTGGCGGTGGAATGATTTTCACTTTTTATAAAGCTCGTGGTTTAAATGTTGGTAAGTCTTTGGTAGAAGAAGACAAGTTAGAGTTAGCGAAGTCTTTAGAAGCCAAGGCAAAGCAAAAGGGTGTTACCTTTTTGTTACCAAAAGATGTAGTGGTAGCAGATAAATTTGCTGCTGATGCTAATTCTCAGATTGTGAGTGTTGAAAACATTCCTGATGGTTGGATGGGTTTGGATATTGGTCCGGAATCGGTGCAGTTGTTTCAACAGGCGCTTGCGGATTGCAAGACAATTGTTTGGAACGGTCCGATGGGCGTGTTCGAGTTTGATAAATTTGCTGTTGGTACAGAAGCGATCGCTCGTACCCTTGCCGATCTGAGCAAACAAGGCGCTACTACTATTATCGGTGGTGGCGATTCTGTTGCTGCTGTGGAAAAAGTTGGTCTAGCAGAGCAAATGAGTCATATTTCTACCGGTGGCGGTGCAAGTTTGGAATTGCTAGAAGGTAAAGTTTTACCTGGAATCGCTGCACTGGATGATGCCTAAAACAAGGCTGCGGTTGTATTAGTAACTCTAGAAACAGCGATCGCGATCGCTGTTTTTAGAGTTATGATTACCAATTCTTTCCTCGATTTCCAGACAATCCTAAATTTAGGAGCTAGGTCCTCAATCGCCAAACTTTTTGGGCTAATTTGCTGTTTATTGCACTCTCACTCCCTTTGTGCATGTGCCCGTTTGTGTGGTTATATGTAAAAGTTTACTCTCAGTAACAAGGGGACAAGTTCTGAATGAATCAAAAAACCATTTTCAGCATTGCTTTGGGAGCTGCTACCCTCAGCAGTGCAACAATGGCCATTCATACACCCGGTCAAACACTGTCTGGAAATCGAAGCTTTCAGCTAGCACAAACTTTGAGCACCAGTGAAATAGAACAGTCTGTTTACGAGCAGATTAACCGCTACCGCGCTTCCAAAGGAAAACCAGCTTTGACTCGTAACAGTTCTATGGATATCCAATCTCGAATTCACAGTCAGAACATGGCTAACGGTTCAGTTCCCTTCGGACATCAGGGATTTTCAGACCGGGTCAGAAATACTGGCATTCCATACTCAAGAGCTGGAGAGAATGTTGCTTACAATTGCGGCTACGGCGACCCTGCTCAGAAAGCTGTACAAGGCTGGTTAAACAGTCCGGGGCATCGTGCTAATATCGAAGGCGATTACAACCTAACTGGAATAGGTGTCGCTGCTACTAGCAATGGCAGGTGTTTTTACTTTACGCAATTGTTCATAAAGTCCCGATAGCTGTTGTCGTTTATTTTTCTTAGCAATTTCTGTTGTCTGTATAACTTTAGGGGGATTATTTTCCCCCTGGAGAATGGCGATCGCTACAACTGCAGTTACCTTAACGAACTTATTTTTCCCTAACTAGAAGCACTGGTGTAAAATCGCAAAGCAAATTGCCAAAAACGGGTAGAAGCAAAAAACAATACAACTGCTAAAACGCCTGCACCTATTATCCACGTCATTTCACTTCTACCAAGCATTGCTTCCGCTGGTACTGTCGTTAAAAAAGCTACAGGTACTGCAAAAGTAAAAAAGAAGCGGTAAGCAGCAGGATAAGCTGACATCGGATACCTACCAGCTTCCAGCAAACCCCGCAGCACTTCCGTGACGTTGTAAATTTTAACAAACCAAATACTAGTAGCTCCCAACATAAACCAGAGACTGTAAAGAATGACCAAGCCAAAAAACAGGGGAACTACACTGATGAAGTAGTCACCTATTTGTAAACCTATTCGCTGACCTGCATAACCAATAAGTACAGTACCAAAAATTAAATCTGGGATTCCCCAGGGTGAAAGGGTATGGGTAGAAAGCCAAAATTGGCTGCGGATAGGTTTTAACAATATAAAATCAAGAGTACCTTCCTGAACTTGACGAACAATGCGATTTAAGTTGGGAGCAAGAAAAGTCGCCGAAAATCCTTGTAGCAAGGTAAAAATTCCCAGAACTAGCAAAGCTGCTTCCCACGACCAACCCGCAAAGGTATAGCCTTTACTGTAAAACAAAAATAACCCAAACAAACTACCAGCTAAATTTCCCAAGCTGCTTAGGGTAGCTAGGAGAAAGTTGATGCGATACTCCATCTCTGCTGCTAAAGCAGTACTCCAAAACAGTGCAAGTAGTTTTAGATATCTTGACATTGTGCTTTCAACGTTGTTTGTGTTATCTTTGTGGCGATCGCAATCTCGGAAAGTAACTCTGAGCGGGGAAAAGCAGTACTAAGCAATGGCCTTTGCTATTGCCTGCTTTTTTTTATCTGTTATAAATTCACTTAAATTTTATAATATTTTTGATTTTACAAATCTTTTCCCAATTAAGATGTTTTATGCATCAGCGTGTAAAGTGTAAGGTGATATGCATTTTGATTTACTACAAATAGTTAAATCCTCAGGATACTTTGGAGTTTGGGGAATTATCTTCGTTGAGTCTGGTTTGCTAGTCGGTTTTTTTCTACCTGGAGATAGTTTGCTATTTACTGCTGGCTTTGTTGCTTCGCAAAAATTACTAAATATTTGGATTTTAATTCTGGGAGCATTTATTTGTGCTGTTCTTGGCGATAATGTTGGTTATACTACTGGATATAGGTTTGGTCGGAGGTTATTTCAAAAAGAAGATTCTTTATTTTTTCATAAAAAGCATTTGATTAAAACTCAAAAATTCTATCAAAAATATGGTAAAAAAACGATTGTTTTAGCTAGGTTCGTGCCCGTTGTCAGAACTTTTGCACCGATTATTGCTGGTGTTGGTGCTATGCACTATCGTACATTTATGTCTTACAACTTAATTGGTGGTTTTATTTGGACTTTTGGTGTGACGTTATTAGGCTATTTCTTAGGAAAATCTCTACCAGCAGAACAGTTAGATAAATATTTACTACCAATAGTTGCTTTAATTATTTTTGTTTCTTTAGTTCCGTCAATAGTTCATCTTGTTCAAGAAAATAGAGCTGGTCGGCGGCGCTAGAATAATGTTTAGTATGGGTATTTTTTTGTTCGCAAATAATTCTATTGAAATGATTACCCCCGTAGAAGGGGGTTTATGTAAATTTTATTTGCTAAATTTTTGAGCTTTTGCTTTAGAAGAAATTCATGATAGTAATGATACTAGCACTAGTTAACAGTACCAATGCCCCCATAGCAAGGGATTGACTGAGTTGGTTTGGAGTTTTTGATTCGTTCATTTTGATAATCTTTTTAATTTTACAGTATTTTGATTAAACTATAAAATCAGTATATTTATCAATGTAAACTAGTAAAACTTAAATTTGCTTTACATATCTTAGTAAAAACAAGTGTAATTACTGAAGGGAGAGGGTAAATTGCAGAAGTTAGCTGGTGTAGCAAAATTCTCAAAAGGCGCGATCGCTTCTACATACGAATTCGCCAACGAATCCCACTAATTCCTGGCTCTAGGCTCAGACGACTAATTATTTGTTGTATATCATTGCGCTCCTGTGTCAAAAAATCTGCTTCTGCTTCTATTCGCTCTCTATCTTCCAGATTTTCGCTGGATTGCTACTGATAGCTTGAAGCAGTACGGTGCGTATACGGGTCTCATCCATAGGTTGTTGGTTAATTATTAGATACCCAAGAGGACGCAAGAGAATGTTTGCTGCTAGGACAGCAGTGCTACCCATCAAAGCTTGAGGAAATAATCCAGCAGCAGATAAACAGCTGACAGCAGCAGCGCACCACAGACTGGCTGCGGTATTCAAGCCACGCACACTCAGTCCTTCCCGGAGAATCACACCTCCTAGTTCAATCGCTGACTCCAGCACAAATACTACCAATAACCGAATTGCAAAGTCGCCTGCTGTCATGACTTACCTGCTAGGTATGAAAGCTTAACACCTAGCTATTTTCAGAGTTTTTTCAAAAGGAGCGATCGCTGGCAATGAAACTGTTAGAACCACCTTTTTGTCAACCATAAGGTGAAAACTTGCCAGGAAGTTTAACCAGGGCGCCCTGCTAACTCATTTGCTCCAAACTGCGCTAAACGACAACTGACTTGTTGGTGACTCAAACCGTAAAAATCAATCATACCTAAGTGTTGTAGAATTTGCTGGGTATCAAGGGGGAATTAGCGTCTGAAATTACCCCTACCTTGTCTGCGGCTGTTTTCTACAAAATGCAAGCCGATTGCAGTTTTTTTGTCATGTGACCTCAAAGGTGTTGATTGATTTGCCTTTGCACTAGTAGCAAAATCGGAATAGCAACAAGTTGGATCGTTACTGAAAACAAAACCAATGTATTAACTGAGGTATCGTATAAAATTCCCATCAAAGCACTGCCACTAAACCAAGCTAAGCCATAGCCTGTGTTAAAGATACCAAATGCTGAACCGCGTTTGTCTGCGGGTACCATACCAGTTACCGCCGCTTTCATAATCGATTCTTGTGCTCCCATACCAATTCCCCACAGCACCATACCAGCAAATGCCATGATGGAATTCCCCAAAAAAACAAGGGGAGCAAATAAGGATGATAAAAAAATTGCCAGTGTTAAACTTGTAAAGCCAATGCGGTCAAACCAACGCCCAAATGCTAAAGCGGCGATCGCGTCTACACCCATGGCTAAGGCGTATAGTAAAGGGATTTCGTCTTGGCTGCCAACTGCTGCCTGTTGCAAGTGAAAAGCAATTAGGGGAAAATCTGCACAGCCAGCTGCAACTAAGGCAATTGCCCCTAAATAAATCCAGAAAATTTGCGGTAACCCTTTTGCTTGCAAATCTAATACTTTCGGTTCAAATTCACTGGGGTTTGGATAAATTCTTTGTCCTACAAGCAGAACGCTCAATCCCAAAATCGCGGGAATTGCCAAAATCCCAAAGGCTCCTTGGTATCCTGCGTGCAAGTACAGCATTGCTGTGACTATCAATGGACCGAACACTGCGCCGATTTGATCCATTGCTTCATGCAAACCGAAGCCAAAACCTCTACCCACCCGGATAGCAGCATAAGACAACAGCACATCTCGTGGCGGTGTGCGAATGGCTTTACCTGTACGTTCTGCAAGCATCAGTGCTGCTGCAATTTCCCAACGTCCCGCCAAAGCTAATAGCGGAACTGCTGCGGTATTGACCAAGTATCCGAATGTAGTTATTTGCCAGTATTTACGTATCCGGTCGCTAAGATATCCTGTTAACAGTCTCAATCCATAGCCGATTAATTCGCCCAAACCTGCAACTAAACCCACGACCGTACCACTAGCTCCCAGCACTCCTAGAAATGCTCCGGTGATACTGCGTGCTCCTTCGTAGGTAGCATCGGCACACAAACTCACAATTCCTAATAAAATTACAAACTTTAGTGCCGCATTTTCTTGTATCATTTTCTTACCTTGTTTGGTGTTGAGCTTGGGAAGGTGCGTGGTGAACTACATTAACTGTTTCTTGAATTACCAAGCCCACGGTAACTATTTCTTTCACCAAAGGTAAAAAGGTGGCTATTGCTTCGGCACGATCAATTATAGTTACTACCATTGGTAATTCTGACGACAATTCTAATATATTAGCTGTGTGGATTTGGCGGTTGTGGCGCACTCCAAAACCTGCAATACCTCTAACCACCGTTGCTCCCGCAATTCCCATTTTCCTGGCTTCTTCGACTAAGGCGGTATAAACAGGCTTTCCGTGCCAATGATCTGATTCATCTATGTAAATTGTCAGCTGCTCTAAGGTCGTCATGGAAGCAATTCCTCGTGTTTTTATCAAGCATAAATTCATCGCGATCGCAAATTTGGTCTGAGAGTGATGCGATCGCAAAAGCTGGTTTGAAGTTTTTTGGAAAAATTGCAAAAAAAATCTCGCCCACATCCTCTACCCCCATCTGAATAGTGCTTTAGCTTGCGTCTTTACTTGCTTGCCACTAGAAACTATCAGCCTTGGAGGCGGTTTTCTGGTTCTACCAGAAGGCGAGTTTCATCACCCTTGACATCCTCCCACACCAAATCAAAGATGATAGTGTGGGCTTTCAACTTCGCAGTTAGAAATTCCTGTCCTACGCCACTAATCTAGGTTGTAGACTCCCTAAATAACAACCCGACAGGAGGCAGTGCGCATTCATGGAGTTCTTTCCACTCATCATCCCTGCCAGGCGGTTTTTGTTCGCCAGAGTTTCTGGCTACTAACGCTTATTTTACCATGCCCCAAACCCCGCGAAAGTTAAGGCTGAGAGGTAGTTACCCGTTCTCTTCGGTGTTGATTTTGCAACCAAGCATATAGTCTGTTTAGTGCATTTACGTAGGCTTGCGCTGAAGCGACTATAATATCGGTATTGGCTGCATGACCTGAAAAGACGCGGTTATCGTGTTTGAGACGAATGGTTACCTCTCCGATGGCATCAATTCCAGCTGTTACCGATTGCACAGAAAACTCAATCAATTGGTTGGGTACGTTTACAACCCGGTTAATAGCTTTGTAAACAGCATCCACTGGACCGGTACCAATAGCAGCATCCATTAATTCTTCCCCTTCTGGAGTACGAAGAATAACTGTAGCTGTTGGTTTCGCATTGCTACCGCAGGAAACTTGTACTAACTCTAATTTAAACAGTTCGGGAGCTTGCTGGATTTCATCATTGACAATGGCCTCTAAATCCCAATCTGTGATTTCTTTCTTTTTATCTGCTATTTCTTTAAATTTGAGGAATGCTTGATTTAATTCAGTTTCTGTTAGCTCGTAACCTAATTCGCGCAAGCGGGTGCGAAACGCATTTCTACCTGAGTGTTTGCCCAAAACAATTTGGTTTTCGGTTAAACCAATTAATTGGGCGTCCATAATTTCGTAGGTAAGCTTGTTTTTTAGTACCCCATCTTGGTGAATTCCCGATTCGTGAGCAAAGGCGTTTGCACCCACAATTGCTTTGTTTGGTTGTACCAAAATTCCTGTGAGATTGGAAACTAAACGGGAAGTTCTGTAAATTTGTCTGGTATCGATATTGGTCAGAGGCTCTTCCGAATCTGCCGGACGTCCCAAAAAAGGATTAAAATATTGGCGCCGTACGTGCAAGGCCATTACTAATTCTTCTAGTGCTGCATTTCCTGCTCGCTCGCCGATGCCGTTAATTGTACATTCTAACTGTCTGGCACCATTTTTGACTGCTTCTAGGAAGTTGGCAACTGCCATTCCTAAATCGTTATGTCCGTGTACGGAAATAATTGCTCGATCGATGTTAGGAACGTTTTCTTTTATTCCTTTAATTAGCGCTCCAAATTCACTGGGAGTTGTGTAACCCACTGTATCGGGAATATTAACTGTGGTTGCTCCAGCGGAAATCACTCTCTCTAAAACTTCGTAGAGAAATTCTGGGTCGGAGCGTCCAGCATCTTCTGGAGAAAATTCTACATCTGGGGTAAAATTCTTTGCATAGGCTACCATTTCCTCTGCGATCGCCAGTACTTCTTGTCTGGTTTTTTTCAATTTGTATTTGAGGTGAATATCTGAGGTAGCAATGAATGTGTGAATTCGTCCTTTTGCTGCTGGTTTGATCGCTTCGGCTGCTGCTTTAATATCTTCTTGTCTGGCTCTTGCTAAACTACAGATTACAGGTCCATCTTCTGTTCCTACAATTTGGGCTATCTTGCTGATAGCTTCAAAATCTCCTGGACTGGCGAAGGCAAAACCAGCCTCAATTATATCTACGCCCAAGCGCGCTAGTTGTTTGGCGATCGTTAACTTTTCATCAATATTTAATGTTGCTCCCGGACATTGTTCTCCGTCTCTGAGTGTGGTATCAAAAATGATTATGCGTTCTGGTTTTGTGTTCATTTGCTGCTCGTTGTTTAGTTTATATTTATGGCTTAAAATACCTTAGACCTATTTTTTTATTTTACTTTTATAAATTGAAAATTCCTGCCAGCTTTATTATCCATCTATCTTTTCGATTTGGTCTCTGATATCGTTTAAATCTATATATCTATCCGTAGCATTACGTAACTCCCTGGCTATCATTCCCTCCGTTGATACAACTGTAATGTGAGTATTTTTGGAGCGTAGCAGCTCTATTGCTCTTTCAAAATCTCCATCCCCGCTAAATAAAACAACTCGGTCGTACTGGTCTACAGTATTAAACATATCCACGACTATTTCGATATCTAAATTGGCTTTTTGCGAGTAACGACCAGAGGCATCGTCGTAATATTCTTTGAGAATCTTTGTTCTCACTGTATATCCAAGACTAATCAGAGCATCTCTAAAACCTCGCTGATCTTGCGGATCTTTTAAGCCAGTGTACCAGAAAGCATTGATTAATGTTGTGTCTGCCTGTTCGTTTTTAAAGTATTCTAAGACCCGTCGCGGGTCAAAAAACCAGCCATTTTTTTGTTGAGCATAGAACATATTGTTTCCGTCTACAAAAATAGACAGACGATTCATCGAGGAACCCATAGCAAATTTACACCTAATATATAAGGAGGAATTTAGAGTGAACAATAGATTATAGCAATATTAAATAGCAAATTTGCTATTACTTATAAATTGTACTGTCATATATAGCTTGTATATAACCTCTCTTCTCTAAGAAACTAGATGTAGATGGATACATTGGGGTTAAGCTTCAGTTAGTGCATAACCTTTTTGTCCCCGAGCGCGATCGCTTTGCACCCTGTAATCAAAATCTACTACCCCAATAAAATTGACTGAGTAAAAGCTTGCAACAGCTGTATACCGATCAAGTTTACTCCTAAAATGGTATCGAATAAGCTTTGAATAAAATTTAATGTGAGAATGTTACCTGGGAAAGAAGAGTATCTTACAAGATACACAGTCAGTTTGTGTACATAGTTAGATAGAAATAATTTACCCAAACAAACTTTGTGGGTAGTGGTGGACTACAGTTGCAGCCAAACCATGCTAGTTGAATCTTGCTACCACCGATCTGTCCTGGAAAAATACTCCCAGAAGCTAAGTCAAGTCGAAATTTCGCTGATGGTGAAATGGCTCTTTAGAGCTTTTCAAATCTAAACTGATGCTAGACGAGTTTGAGAAAAAAGGATAGTTTACAAATCTATAAGCTTTTCTGAAAGCTTAATTTCAACTTTATTGTACTAAAAAGCGTGTCAAGAAATAACCAAAACAAGTAAATTTCTCAGGAATAGGGTATGGCAGAAGAATCTATCAATAAATCAACCCAAAAAGATGTCTCTACTGCCAATCAATCTTTTAGCAAACCGACAAAACCAACGCGCCGGTTGCAGTTGCTGGAGCGTGCAGGCGATGTGCTTGCTAGCGCTTGGGTTGTGGGAGCTACATTGCTGTCGGTTTCCAGTTTCAGCTGGGTTCAATTAGTCGAAAACCAAATTTATTCTGCTTTTTTTGCTGTGCGGGGTGCGGTGGTACCTCCAAACAACATTGTCATTTTGGCTATTGACGAGCAATCTATATCGGTACCCCAACAGTACTACAAAAGCAATCCCCAAGCTTACTCCTACTTAGAAACACTGAAGACTTTTCCCTTTCAACGCGCTGCATATGCTCGGGTGATAGAAAAATTGGTACGAGCAGGAGCGCGTCACGTGGCGATAGATGTGGTGTTTGATTTACCGAGCATTTACGGAGAAGAAGACGATCGCCAACTGCAAGCAGCGTTACGCCGCTACGGTCATAAAGTTACTCTAGCCGCACTCTATGAAAATTTTGAAACGCATCAAGGCATTTTTTGGCAATTAAGACAACCCCAGCAGAGGTTTTGCATTGGTTCGGTGTCCGTAGGTTCTGTTAATTTTCCTTTGGAGGTAGATAACAAAGTTCATCGCTTAGCAAGCGAATTTCCTAAATTGCTAGCAGAAAAACAAGGTTGGAGCGCACCACAGAAAATACCTTCCTTTGAAGAAGCACTGTTGAGAGCATCACAAGTTGATTATCCACCACCAAAAGGCGATCGCATTTATTTTTATGGCAAAGCAGGTACATTTGAGACAATTCCCTTTTGGTACGTACTCGATCCAGACAACTGGAACACCTATTTGGAAGGTGGAAAGGTATTCAAAGACAAAATTGTCCTCATCGGAGCAACAGCTCGGTTAACAAAAGACTATTACTCGGTTCCTGCAGCTTCTAGCTGGTTGTATCCAGAACAAATGTCGGGGGTAGAAATTCATGCTAATGCGATCGCAACTTTGATGGAAGATAAAAGCATTGCCCTGGCAATAAAAAGTACACCTTGGCGTGGTTTGTTTGTACTGTGTTTGGTTGGTGGATGCGCTGTAGTAGTTGCTCATGCTAAAGGAAGTGTAAATAGATTTTTCTGTAGTAGTGTCCTTGCAATAACTTGGGGAGGAATGAGCTATGCTTTGTTCGTTTACAACCGGTTGATTTTTCCTACTGCTGTTCCAATGCTTGCGATTGCCACCATCGGACTATCCTACGCAGCAACACAAATAGTCAGAGAAATTTTTAGAAAACGGCAATTGCTGGTTATATTCAACAAATATAAATCTTCTCCTGTAGTTCAAGAAATTCTTAACCAACAACAAGACTTTCAACAGCTGCTTTTACAAGTTGACATGGCGTTGTCAGGAAAAATTGTTGGCGGACGCTACAAAATCCTTAAAGTTCTTGGTGCAGGAGGATTCAGCAAAACTTATATAGCCGAAGATACCCAACGTCCGGGAAGTCCTTTGTGTGTTGTCAAACAATTACATCCAGCTAGTTCTAATTCACAACAATTAGCAATTGCCAGACGATTATTTTATTCAGAAGCCCAAACATTGGAAAAGCTGGGAACACACCCGCAAATTCCTCAACTGTTGGCTTATTTTGAGCAAGAAGAAGAATTTTATCTAGTGCAAGAATATATAGCCGGACGCGCTCTCAGTCAAGAATTACCTTTAGGCAAAAAAATTTCTGAAACCGAGGCGATCGCTATTTTGCAAGACTTGTTACAAGTATTAGCATTCGTCCACCAAAACGGTGTCATTCACCGAGATATCAAACCCAGTAATATCATCCGGCGAGACTCAGACGGTAAACTAGTTCTCATCGATTTTGGAGCTGTCAAAGAAGTCACAACGCAACTTTTCAAAACCCAGCAGCAAACCGCATTCACCATTGGTATCGGTACTAAAGGCTATGCACCCAGTGAGCAATGCTTTGGACGCCCCCACTATAATAGTGACATCTATGCAGCTGGCATGATTGCAATTAGAGCCTTAACCGGTATACCTCCCCACGAACTAGAAACAGATGCAAATGGCCAGTTGCAATGGATAGATAAAACACACATTAGTCACGAATTTGCGGAAATTATTTCTAAAATGGTGCACGAAGATGTTCAAAAACGCTATCAATCTGCATCGGAAGTACTTCAGGCACTTGACAAGTTAATTCTTTCTCCAGACAAAAATTTTTCGTCAGATCAAGGCTCGTTATCAAATACTCTTATTTTAAAAGATGCCAGCACTCTTATTACTCCTTGTGCAAGCATTAATGAAGACGGTTCAAATTCAAATGATTCCCCATCTTCATTCTCCAAACCTTAGACTGAAGTGCTGACTACAAACTATGTGTGGTTCTAGTTTTCAAAATTAGTTTTGCACTTAAAGCGCAAGTTTATTGAGAATTGGTGTTGGAAGCTCCAGTGTTAGTCTCCTGTTTGGGAGAGTTAGCAGTGTTAGTCTCCTGTTTGGGAGAGTTAGCAGTGTTAGTCTCCTGTTTGGGAGAGTTAGCAGTGTTGGAAGCTCCAGTGTTAGTCTCCTGTTTGGGAGAGTTGGAAGCTCCAGTGTTAGTCTCCTGTTTGGGAGAGTTGGAAGCTCCAGTGTTAGTCTCCTGTTTGGGAGAGTTAGCAGTGTTGGAAGCTCCAGTGTTAGTCTCCTGTTTGGGAGAGTTAGCAGTGTTGGAAGCTCCAGTGTTAGTCTCCTGTTTGGGAGAGTTAGCAGTG